>Ga0307479_10004669_pt1 | contig 12558 bp, 10 predicted proteins | sample atmos_gasesECM4C_FD_203743 | JGI IMG/M metagenome (GOLD analysis project Ga0307479, IMG submission 203743) | Hardwood forest soil microbial communities from Morgan-Monroe State Forest, Indiana, United States - atmos_gasesECM4C_515 | ecosystem: Environmental > Terrestrial > Soil > Temperate...
CGAAGGCAAATTCAAGCTCAGCCAGAACCGCCCGGCCGGCGATCGGCCGCGAATCATCTCGGCGCTCGACGCTCGCGGCGACCCGGATTCGGCAGCGGTAGCGGCGCTGGTGCGCAACCGCGAGCCGGCCCCGTCTCGCTAACCGTCCAAACCCAACAAAGCAGCAACGGCCTCGGGACGGGCGCAGGCGAGCACCGGTTCGGCGACGCGGCGCGCGCAGCCGGCGTGAGCAAAGGCGCCCAACGCCCGGTCATGGTCTTCCGGTGCTGCCGGCCTGATGCCATCGCCGGCTGTTTGAGGAAAGCGACTCGATGAGCCGGCGACACCGGCGAAATACGGCTGTGATCGAGGACACGGCGATCAGCAAGCACTCTTCCGGAATGCGAACGATTAAGGATCAGGCGCCGGCGTCCGCAGTAAGGCGCGCGAACTGCGCCCGCAAGCGCGGCACGGCGAAGTCCACGAAGGCGCGCACTTTCGGAACCGAAAGCCGGCCCTCTGGCGTGACGATATGGACCGGCAAGGGGACGTACTCGTCCGACCTCAGCACGACCTGCAGCCGGCCATCTCGTACATGCTCGGCGACCTGATAGGAGAGCGGCCGCGTCACGCCACGCCCTTCGACAGCCGAGGCGACCGCCGCGCGTACGCTGTTGACGAGCAAGCCCGGCGTGAACTGCACAGCGCGTGGTATCGTCGAGCCATCGGCGGGTGGAAAGCTGCATGCGCCTACGCCCGAATTGTTCATGGCAATGATCTGCTGCTTCGCGAGATCGCCGGGCTCGTCGATGCGCGGATGCTTGGCGAGATAGGACGGCGCAGCAGCCGAATTGCCGTCGTTCCGGGCGCGTTACAAATAACGGTGTTCATGATGCAAGACGCTGCCGCGAAATAGCGGCGCGTGCCGTGCGCGTGATGTGCCGGCTTCGTGAGTGGGCTGCAGTCCGCGTTGCCAAGGTCCCTGTCACCCCTTCTGGATCACGGCTGCTGCCCCGCCACGACGGTCGGCTGGGGCTTCGACGAATCCATCCGGCTGCCAGCGTCTTGCTCCTCCAGCCATAGGCTGTGGTGCTCCTTCGCCCAGTTGAGATCCACAGTGCCCGAGCCCATGGCCTCGAACGCGCCCTCCATCCCGATCGTACCGATGTAGATGTGTCCCAGCATCGCGGCGATGAACAGCATGGCGACGATACTGTGGACCATTTCAGCCTGCTGCATCGTCGCAATCGTCGTTCCATAAAACGGGAAAATCAGCACATACCCGCTCACCGCGGCGGCACCGCCACCCAGCACGACGATCCAGTAGATGAGCTTCTGGCCGGCATTGAAGCGGTATGCCGGTGGATGGTCGTACCCGATCATGCCGCCGCCGCGCTTCAGCCAGTCGATATCGACCCGCGTCGGGAGGTTGCCGCCGAGCCACATCAGAAAAATCAGCACGACACCGAGAGTAAACGGGAAGCTCAAATAATTGTGCGCGTATTTCGCCCATTCCGAAAATGTCGTGAAGGATTCCGGCCTCATCAACGAGAGGAGCAGCGGCCGACCGAAGGTGATGTTGAGCCCGGAGAGCGCGAGAATGACGAAGCAGACCGCGGTCATCCAATGCACGAATCGCTCGAACGCATTGAAGCGCACGATCGTGCGGCCGCAGCGTCCGCTCTCGATGCGGACCATGCCCCGCGACAAATAGAAGATCACCAGCCACGCGAGCATTCCGAGAATCGCAATACCGCCGATCCAGCGCAACGTCACCTCGTGAAAATGGCGCCAATCGCGGCCCGCCGGCTGCTCGAGAGTATAGGACTTGGTGTCGGGAATGGTGCCGAGACCGCGGATTGTCTTGAATTGTTGCAGCAACTGCTGTTCGCTGACTGCGTCTTTCGTCGGATTGACCGACTGCGCCTGCGCCGCCACCAGGTATGTGATCGATGCAATCGCCAGAAATCCCAGGACGAGACCGATGCGCAGCGGAACTGCACGAGCCTGCACGGCATTTCCTCCGGGCTTCATCTTTTTGTCGCAGTTATGAGCTGACCGTCTCGCGATAAGCCGTTTTCCAGCCCCACGCTCCGGAGCCGTAGCCGCGCTGTGTGACGCGCGCCTTGTAGATCTCTTCGATGACCTCCCCGTCGCCCGCGAGGAGGGACTTGGTCGCACACATCTCGGCGCAGAGCGGCAGCTTGCCTTCGGCGAGGCGGTTGGCGCCGTATTTCTCGTATTCCTCGGCGCTGCCGTCCGGCTCGGGGCCGCCGGCGCAGAACGTGCATTTATCCATCTTGCCGCGCGAGCCGAAATTGCCGACGCGCGGGTATTGCGGCGCGCCGAACGGACAAGCGTAGAAACAATACCCGCAGCCGATGCAGATGTCCTTCGAGTGCAATACCACTCCATCGGCCGTCGTGTAGAACGCATTGACTGGACAGACCGCCTGGCACGGAGCGTCCGTGCAGTGCATGCAGGCCATCGACACCGAGCGTTCGCCGGGCTTGCCGTCGTCGAGTGTGACGACGCGGCGTCGGTTGATGCCCCACGGCACTTCGTTTTCGTTCTTGCAGGCGGTGACGCAGGCGTTGCACTCGATGCAGCGATCGGCGTCGCAGAGAAATTTCATCCGGGCCATTGGTTCCTCCCTACGCCGCTGCGATCTGACACAAGGTGACCTTGGGCTCCTGCATCCCGGTCGCCGGATCGTAACCATAGGTCGTGATCGCATTTGCGCTTTCGCCGAGCACGACCGGGTCGGTGCCTGCCGGATAATTGCCCCTTAGATCGGCCCCGCCGAACCAGCCGCCGAAATGGAACGGCATCCATGCGACGCCCTTGCCGACACGTTCGGTGACGAGCGCCTTCACCTTGGCCTTGGAGCCGTTCTCCGCGCCGGTCACCCAGACCCAAGCGCCGTCCTTGATGCCACGCGCCTGCGCGTCGGCGGGGTTGATCTCGACGAACATGTCCTGCTGCAGTTCGGCGAGCCATTTGTTGGACCGGGTCTCCTCGCCGCCGCCTTCGTATTCGACGAGCCGTCCGGAGCTCAAGATCAGAGGGAATTGCTTCGCGATGCCCTTGTCCACCGCCGTCTTCTGCACGGTCCCGCCAATATTCGGCAGACGGAACTGCTTGGCGTCCGGCAGGGTCGGAAACTTCTCGACGAGCTCGACACGCGGCGTGTAGATCGGCTCGCGGTGCACCGGTATCGCGTCGGGCAGGCCGAAGGCGTTCATGCGCGCCTTGGCGTTGCCGTACGGCACACAGCCGTGCATCATTGCAACACGCTGGATACCGCCGGACAGGTCAGTCGACCATGACACCGTGCCGATCTTGTCCGGGCTGCCTGCCACCCGCGTGATGACCGCCATCTCGTCCGGTGTCAGGTCCTTGTCCCAACCGAGCTTCTGCAGCACGGCCACGGTGAATTCGGGGTAGCCGTCCTTGATCTCCGACCCCACCGAATAAGAGCCCTCAGCCAAGAGGTTTACGCCGTTGCGCTCGACGCCGAAGCGGGCGCGGAAGGTCCCGCCGCCCTCCATCACCGGCAGATTCGTGTTGTAGAGGAGCGGCGTGCCGGGATGCTTCAATTCCGGCTTGCCCCAGCACGGCCACGGCAAGCCGTAATAATCGCCTTTGCACGGCCCGTCCTTGGCGCGCGTCGTGACCAGATCGAAATCCTTCTGGTTGGCCATATGCAATTTGAGGCGCTCCGGCGACTGCCCACAATAGCCGGTGGACCAGGATCCGCGGTTCATCTCACGCAACACGTCCTCGGCGAGCGGCAGGTTATTATCGACCTTGATGTTCTTGAACATCCGGTCGGCGAAACCGAGTTTTTTGGCCATTAGGTACATGATTTCGAGATCGTTCCTCGACTCGAAGATCGGCTTGACGATCTGCTCGCCCCACTGCAATGAGCGGTTCGACGCGACGCGCGAGCCCGATGCCTCGAACTGGGTGCAGGCTGGCAGCAGATACATCGCCTCCTTGCGCCCCGCCTGCACTGCAAGAGACGCCCAGGTCGTCGGATGCGGGTCGGCGACGACCAGTAGATCGAGCTTTGCGAGCGCCTTCAGCGACTCCGGAATGCGCGTGATGCTGTTGCTGGCGTGCCCCTGCACAAACATCGTCCGCACATTGTCCTTCTGGTCCACCTCCTCCTTCGGCAACAAGACAGCATCGAACCACCGCGTCAGCGGGATGCCGGGCGTCTGCATGATCTTCTTGGAGTCGAACTGCGACTGCAGATAGTCGTAATCGACCTCCCAGACGCGCGACCAGTGGCGCCACGCGCCTTCGGCGAGGCCGTAGTAGAACGGCAAGGTTACGATATCGAGCCCGACATCGGTGGCGCCCTGCACGTTGTCGTGGCCGCGAAAGATGTTCGCGCCGGTGCCTGGTTTGCCGACATTGCCGGTGAGCAACAGCGCGATGCAGCTCGCCCGCACATTGGCCGTGCCGACGGTATGCTGCGTCTGGCCCATACACCAGATCAAGGTTGCGGGCTTTTGCGTCGCGAACATCTCGGCCACGCGCTTCAACTGCTCGCCCGGCACGCCCGACACGCGTTCGACCTCGTCGGGCGTCCATTTCTCGATTTCTTTGCGCACGTCGTCGAAGCCGTAGACGCGCTGCGCGATGAACTCCTTGTCCTCCCAGCCATTGTGGATGATGTGCCACATCATCCCGTAGAGCACCGGGATATCCGTCCCGGGGCGAAGACGAACATATTCGGTGGCATGTGCGGCCGTACGCGTCAGGCGCGGATCGATGACGATAACGTTGGCCTTGTTGAGCTCGGCGCCCTCCAGCAGGTGCTGCAATGACACCGGATGAGCTTCGGCGGGATTGCCGCCCCAGATGACCTGCGTCTTCGCGTTGCGAATATCGTTGAAGCTATTGGTCATTGCGCCATAGCCCCAGGTATTCGCCACCCCGGTCACCGTCGTCGAATGGCAGATCCTCGCCTGGTGGTCGGTGTTGTTGGTGCCCCAGAAGGCGCCCAATTTGCGGAACAGGTAGGCGCCCTCGTTGGTGAATTTCGCAGAACCAAGCCAATAGACCGAATCGGGACCAGATTGCTGGCGCACCGCCATTAGCTTGTCGCCGATTTCGTCGATCGCCTGATCCCAGCTGACGCGCGTCCATTGGCCGCCGACGAGCTTCAGCGGGTATTTGAGCCGCCGCTCGCCCGACACGAGCTCGCGCACGGCGGCGCCCTTGGCGCAATGCGAGCCGCGGTTGATCGGGCTGTCCCAGCTCGGCTCCTGGCCGATCCAGACACCGTTCGCGACCTCGGCCGTGACGGTGCAGCCGACGGCGCAATGAGTGCACACGCTCTTGCGCGTGACGACCTTTGCACCCGGAGCCGGCGGCGGCCCGGCCTTGGCCTTGCGCACGCTGCCGAGCGGCAATGTCCCGAGCGCCGCCAGGGCACCCGCCGCGACCCCCGATCGCCGCAAGAAGCCGCGGCGGTCGAGGCCGCGATCCGATCGGTCAGCCAAGGCCGTGAGCGAGCCGCGGCGCACCTCGCGCTCGGTTCTCCTGATCAGCATCGCGCGCCTCCCTATTTCGGGTACCGGTTGACGCGGTAATAGGTCTTGACCTCTTCGCTTTCGCGATAGCGCGGCTTGCGCTTCTCGTCTTCCTTCTCGCTGTCGGCCGCCGCCGCCCTTCCCAGCGGCGCGATTGCGCCCGCCGCGGCTCCGGTGCCGATCAGCCGGAAGAAGCCGCGACGCCCGACGGTCGTCTTGTCATCGGCCTTCATTGAGGTGTTCTCCCTCCGCCCGCTCCCTCGTCCGAAAGCGCGAATGCTTGTGTTTCGATCTCGATGAAAAGCTCTCCGATCGCGCCGACCGGACGATAAAACACCGCCGCATTCGCCGATTGGAGATCGGCGAAGAACCGCGGCATCCACGGCGCGAGATGCCGGTCGAAGAAATACCGCTGGCGCTCCGATGGCGCCGCGAACTCCCCGGCAACGAGACCCCCCATGATCTCACAGAGGATCGCGGCGTGGTCTTCGGGCTCGCATTGGCTTTCGACGCGCTCGACACCCAGATCAGCGAGGTCGGCACGCAGCCGGGCCAGCGGCCGCTCATGCAGAAAACCGGTGAGGTAATAGGACCCGTAAGGCAACAGCTCGCCACGACCGACGCCGATAAAGAGGTCGAAATATTCGCGTTCGACTGCGGTGGCATTTTTCTCGGCGGCTAAGGCGGCCAGCGCCTTATGCGCAAGACCGAGCGGTGTCCGGTCGCCCTCGATTCTCGCCAGTCGCTGCAGCAGCCCCGCCTCGGGTGGCCGAGCGAGGAGCGTCGCGAGCAGCACATATTCCTGGGCACGCGCCACGGCAGTGTCGTTGAGAGCGCCGGCCCGGATCGGCCCGTCCAGCCCCACATCTCCTCCCATCAATGTACTCCGACGACCTTCGCGTCAATTGAATGGCACGCTAATACCGCCGTGATGAGACGGTCAATAGCCTGCGGCCATAACCCCCGATTATTGCGGCAGCGCACCGCCGTGATGGTGGCGAGGGCGACCCTGACCGGCTTTTCTCTGATCGTTTTTGTGGTGTGACGCGCCAATACTTTTCCGCGGCGCGATGGTGGGGACCGCCGGAGGGGCCTCGACCGGCGGTGCCGGCTCATCCACAACCAGGGCGCTGGCGGAGGTCGGAGTGGTTACCCGCGGCTCGTCCAGGACCCGAGCCGCCAGTCGACCGATTTCTTCAAGATCAAGCGAGCCAAAGCCGGGCACCCCGCCGGGGGTGTTGAAATCCCATGCATTCTCCGACAAGCCAATGAAATTGCGGATGGCGGGATCGGCCGTCCAGACCCGGCGGAGCGCTGCACGTGTCAGCTCAAGCGGCACACCAGGCGCGAGGAACGCCGTAATGTCCGACGCGGCCTCGATCGATTCGATCGGCGGCAGAGGCGCCGTGGGAGTGGTTTCGTCGGCCGTCCGGGAGATAGGTTTGGCGATGTCGGCCACACGCTCCGGCAGATTGTTCTCGGCGTCCGCTCTCGCAGCAGCGTTCCGTTTTCGCCGCGACCAGCGCGCAAGGAAGGCTTCATCTTTGCCCATCGTGCCTTCCGGTCTGTGGATCACCGCGCGCCAGAGCCTCTGGATCGGCGCGGTCGCGCTGGCGCTTCACGAAACCCGGTCGAGCAGGATATTGAGCGGCGAAGGCCACGACTTCGTCGCGAACAGTTTCCGGCATCGCGACCGCCTCGACGATCGCCTGACCGGCCTCGGTCCATCCTTCGCCCTCCGCTGGATCGGCGGTGACGCCGTCGATGACGCAAGGCGGTTCGCCGTCAGTCGTGTGCATCCTCACCCAGATCGCCGGTGCGCCTGACATCAGATTGCACCGGTAATTATCCGCTTCCGAGCGGTAGAGCGCAAATTCGGCCGGGCCGGCGTAATAGGTGACGGCATCGCCGTCTTCTGCGAGCGGTGTCCATGCGGCGGCATCGGGCAACCCGGCGAGTACGGCCACGGGACGCCAGAGGAATTCCGCCCACGGCGAGCTCGCTCTGCGCCGCTCGACGACGACACCGACGGGAATACTGTGGGAGTGTGCGATCATGAGACCCGCCCGCAGGAGCGTGCGGAATCGTAATCGAGCCATGAGGGAGCTGATAGCGCAGCCCCTAGGTTCAGAGAGGTCATCGGCTCGTCCTGCTGCTCGATCCGCAGGTTGCCGCTCGCGTCGATCGCACGCCGTACGCCTGGCGGCGACCGCAGGCGGGCAAGATAGTCTCGCGCGATTGCGCCGAACTCACCCTCCTGCCAACGATCGATCGCTACCATGAGATGCCGCGCAAAGCCTTCGACCAGGCGTTCCGCCCCAACTTCGCCGAACCCCGCGTCTGCGAGCGAGCCAGAACCCGGCCCGAGCGCGTCCCTGCCCCCAATCGAAACGAGCCGAACGACCGCGCCAAAGACGAGCCAATCGGGTCTCGCCTGTTCGTCGGCGCCCAGCGGCCAGCCGAGGCGACCCCCGCCGACAAGGCCGCGACCGACCTCGAGCCGGTCCGGCCATTCGATCGCCATCGGCGTCTCGGGCGAAGCGAGCGCGGCGAGCGCATCGGCGAGCGCCGTCATACCGGCATAAAAGCTGCGGCGCGCAGTCGCCAGCACCTCATCCGGCTCAAGGACGACGGCGAATTCCGCGACGGCGAACCGCCCGACGAAAACCAACGTCCCAGCGCCAAATTCAGATGCATTGGCACAGGCATGCGCGAACGCATCGCCCCCCTCTCGCAGCGCCACCAACCGAAACGGCGGCGGCAAATCGAGTGCACGCAGGGAGCTTGGCATTTCGCGATGGTCTTCTGCCTAATTCTTAAACATTATAGCCGCCGATGGCAGATCGGCACAAAATCCTGGTTTGCTCGTGCGAAGACACGATGCCGCTCGATTCCGGCGCCTTGGCGCGCGGCTGCCGCAACTTTGATATCATTACCGGCCGCCAGTTATGCCGGGCGGAGCTCGACAGGTTTCGCGCCCTGGCAAATTCGGGCGCGCCGCTCACCGTCGGCTGCACGCAGGAGGAGCCGCTTTTCCGCGAAACGACCGAGGATAGCGGGGCCGATCTGCGCTTCGTAAACTTGCGCGAAACCGCCGGCTGGGCGGCTGACGCCGCCAAAGCCGGCCCGAAGATGGCGGCACTTGTCGCCGCGGCTGTCGAGCCGATGCCGGGCATCCCGTTTGTGCAGCTTGAGAGCGCGGGCGTGATCCTCGTCTATGGACGCGACGAGAGAGCGATCGAGGCGGCGGACTTGCTCAGGGAGCACCTCGACGTCACCGTTCTATTAACGCGCCCCGATCATATCATCCCGCCGCGCACCACCGATTTTCCGATCGTCAGAGGGACGATCCGCGCGGCGAAAGGCCATCTGGGCGCGTTCCAGCTCGTGGTCGACGATTATGCATCGCCACAGCCGTCTTCGCGCAGCGCGCTCGTCTTCGCTTCGTCCCGCGACAACGCAACATCGCACTGCGATATCGTGCTCGACCTCTCGGGTGGCGCGCCGCTCTTCCCGGCGGCCGATCTGCGGGGCGGCTATCTGCGCGCCCATCCAGACGATCCCGTAGCGGTGCTCAGAGCCGTGCTGTGCGTCCGTGACCTCGTCGGCAGCTTCGACAAGCCGCGCTACGTCACCTTCGATGCCGAGCTTTGCGCCCATTCGCGCTCGCGGATCGTCGGATGCCATCGGTGTCTCGATCTCTGTCCGACGAGCGCAATCACGCCGCGCGGCGATCACGTCGCGATCGACGACAAGATCTGTGCCGGTTGCGGCCAATGCGCGGCGGTCTGTCCGACCGGCGCCGCAAGTTATGCGCTGCCGCCCATCGACGCGCTGCTGCGCAAACTCCGCACCTTGCTTACCGTCTATCGCGAGGCGGGCGGCACCTCCCCGGTCCTGCTGCTTCACGACGACGCCCATGGCGGCGCGTTGGTCGACGCGCTCGCCCGGCACGGCGACGGCCTGCCGGCGCACGTATTGCCGCTCGCCGTCAACGAGGTGACCCAGATCGGGCTCGAATGCATTGCCGCGGCCTTTGCCTATGGGGCGACGGCAGTGCGGATTCTGCTGCGTGCCAAGCCGCGCCATTCTCCAGACGGGCTCTACCAGACGATCGCGCTTGCGGACGCGATCCTCGCCGGTCTCCGTCTCGATGGCGCTCGCATCGCGACGATCGAGACGGATGACCCCTTCGCGCTCGGCGATGCGCTGTGGTCGCCGCCGACGCCCGGCGCAGCCGTCCGACACCCCGCGAGATTTGAACCGGTGGGAAGCCGGCGCGACCTGCTGCGCTTGGCCGTGCGCGAGCTCCACCGCGCGGCATCGACGACCGTCGAAACGATTGCGCTTCCCGCAGGAGCGCCGTTCGGCGCTGTCGAGGTCGGCGACGGTTGCACGCTATGCCTCGCATGCGTTTCGGCCTGCCCGACCGGCGCGCTGTCGGACGATCCCGACCGGCCCGTGCTCCGCTTCACCGAGGATGCCTGCGTCCAATGCGGGTTGTGCAAAGCGACCTGTCCGGAGAAGGTAATCACGCTCGTCCCGCGTCTGGCTTTCGCGGCGGCTACAACGACACGAGTGCTCAGGGAGGAGGAGCCGTTTCACTGCATCCGCTGCGGTAAACCGTTTGGCGTCAAAAGCACAATCGACCGCATCGTTGCCAAGCTCGAAGGCAGGCACTGGATGTACCAGAGCGCGCCGCAGCGCCTCGATCTCATCAAGATGTGCGAGGATTGCCGCGTTATCGTTGTCGCGCAGGACAGCTTCGATCCTCACGACGCGCCGCCGCGGCCCAAGCTGCGCACCACGGACGATTATCTCCGCGAGCGCGACAAGAAGGGCAGCACGTGATCAGCGGGTCGCGCGTTCGAGGAACTCGACGAGCGCGTCGCGATCTTGGCGAGAACGGATGCGCTGCTCCGGCATCTTGGTCCCGGGCGTGTAGCGGGCGGGGCCGATCTCGAACAATTTCGCCAGCGTCTCCGGCGTCCATACGATGTCGAGATGCTTGAGGGCTTCCGAATATTTGTAGCCGGGCAGGCTGGCGATCCGCCGTCCGAAGATGCCGTGCAAACTCGGGCCGGCGCGTGCGCCTTGGTCGGACGCAAGCGTATGACACGCGACGCAGCCGCGAAACACTTGTGCCCCGGGTTCGCCGGCATAGGCAGCCAGCGCGTCTTCGGGCCCTCTTTCCGGAGGGTCGAGCGGCTCACCGGTCTCCGCATCCCAGCGGCGGATCGTGCGGTCGCCGCCGGCGGTGAGCAATGTGCGGCCGTCGGGGAGGAACGCGAGCGCCCAGACCGGCACGCCCCGCCCAGCCAAAGTGCGGATTACGCTCCGCGGGTTGCGATCGATCAAGGCGACCGCGCCGGTGATGCCCGCCGCGGCGATGCGCGCGCCGTCGCGCGAAATCGCGAGCGCGACGACTGGGGTCGACAGGGCTTGGGCTGCGCCCCGCCGCTTTCCTGACGGAGACAGGAAATATACGCGCCCGTCAGCGCCGGCCGCCGCGATCTCGCCATCCGGCGCCGTCGTCACTGCGTTAAGAGGCGCTGGCAATTCCGCGACGATCGGATAGGCGGGCTGCGGCAGAGGCCAGATCCGCACTGTCGTGTCATAGCCGGCACTGACCACCGCGGTGCCATCGGCTGCGAAGACGACGCCATTTACGTTCTGCTGGTGTCCTTCGAGCACGACTGGCGGGCCGCCGGCAAGCGGCCATAGGCGAACCGTTCGATCCCATGAAGCCGAGGCAAGAGTCGTACCATCGGGCGATACCGCTAGCGAGACGATCGGCCCCTCATGTCCCCTCAGAATCGCGTCCGGAACCGGCTTCCCCGGCATCCAGATGCCGATGATTGCATCGGCGCCGGCGGTCACCGCGCGGCCATCATTGAGGATTGCGACTGCGTTTACCGCGCTCTCGTGCAGACGCAGAACTTGTTCGGCCAGATTGTGGCGAAGCGACCAGCGGATCGCCGAAGTGTCAAAGCTGCCCGTGAGCGCCATAGCGCCGTCGGGGGAGACCGCAAGCGCCCGGATCGACCCGCCATGTCCCCGCAACTCCGCATGGGCCGGCCCGAGGGGGAGCAGTAACGCCAACCAGGCGGCACCGACGGTGAGACGGCAGGCTTTGGGCATCGTGGTCAAATCGTTATAGATAAGACGCGGTTTGCCGTTTAGACTTCACGGCTTCCACGCTCACGCAGCACTTGGCCGAGTTGCCACCCAGGCCTTGATCGTGTCCACGGCGGGCTTTATTTTCCATTGGCGAGCGACTCTGGAGAATAGAGATGCGCATTTTCATCTTGGCCTGCATTTCTGCCGCTGTCATCGCTGCCATCAGCGCACTAGTTTTGAGCTACCTTCAGGAGCCAGCGAGTGTCGCATTCGCGACGACGGCCGTTCGTATATAACCGAGACGGTCGCATATGTTGTTGCGATTAATTATAGATGAGTCGCCTGCCTATCTGGAGCAGAGTTCTCTTTGATTTCACCAATGAGGGCGACCCAGCTGCCACAATCTCAAATTGAGTCCTCGATTACTTTTTTACGCAATCTGCAGTGAATCAGCAGCTAATTCACGTATAGGTAGCGGGGCCGACCCACCGGATTTGCCCCGACCGGCTCTCTTCGAACGACGCCGCGCGCCAAGAAAAGAGATCAGGAGCAAGCCATTGAGATCCTTGAATTCTGTGCCCGGGAAATAGGTGATAACAGGAGAGCGAAGTCGGATCGGCGGCGATTTCCGGCATCAACGGGGCTCCCGTGAAGACGAGGCCGATATATTGGTTCATGATGCGTTCCCATCAAGGGCGTAGGCCGGGTGAGGCGCAGCGCAACCCGCAATCCGTTCGCGAGGCGCGGTGGTACAATCGCCGGCGCCGAAGTAGATTTATTGCCCTAGTCCGGAACATTTCATTCGATCGGCAACCGGTTATTGCGGCAGTACGCCGGTAGCCTGGCGCTGAACCCCGCATTTACCGTGCTCGATCGCGCCGACAGTGCGGATCTGATCTGATGGACGTCGTGC
>Ga0307479_10004670_pt1 | contig 12556 bp, 13 predicted proteins | sample atmos_gasesECM4C_FD_203743 | JGI IMG/M metagenome (GOLD analysis project Ga0307479, IMG submission 203743) | Hardwood forest soil microbial communities from Morgan-Monroe State Forest, Indiana, United States - atmos_gasesECM4C_515 | ecosystem: Environmental > Terrestrial > Soil > Temperate...
TGCCGATGTGCTGGCCTGCGCAGATTTGCGCGGCATCGACTCGCATGGTGTGGCTCGGCTGCACAGCTACTTTGACATGCTCAGCCTTGGGCGAATCAATCCCAAACCCGAAATCAAGGTTTTGCGCTCGACATTGAGTACCGCCACCGTCGATGGCGACAACGGTCTCGGTTTAGTTGTTGGCCCACAGGCGAACCAGATTGCCATGGAAATGGCAGCGAAGTCTGGCTCTGGTTGGGTCAGCGTACTGAATACCAACCATTTCGGCATTGCTGGCTACTATGTCCTCAAAGCACTCGAACATGACCTGATCGGGTGGGCCATGACGAACTCAACCAAGCTGGTCGCACCCCTGTGGGGCGCAGAGCGAATGCTCGGCACCAACCCGATTGCCATTGCCTTTCCCGGCAAAGACCAGCCGCCCATCGTGATTGACATGGCCACTAGTGCTGCCGCATACGGCAAAATCGAAATGGCTCGCCGGAGCGGTGACACCATCCCTTACGGGTGGGGAATCGACAGCCAAGGGCGTGTCACGACAAACCCCGACGACACCGTTGCCGGAGGAGCACTTTTGCCGCTAGGCTCTGATCGGGAACGTGGAGGGCATAAGGGCTACGCCTTGGCGATGATGGTTGACATCCTAAGCTGCGTGCTCAGTGGCGCGAATTGGGGGCCGTTCGCACCGCCCTTTGCTCTTCGTCAGGAAATTCCACAGCGCAGCGTTGGGAAAGGAATCGGGCACTTCTTTGGTGCCATGCAGATTGACGGCTTCATTGATGTTGACATGTTCAAGCATCAGGTTGACGACTACATCCGTGTCTTTCGTGCCACAAAACCAGCACCCGGTACAAACGGCCCGCTGATTCCGGGCGATCCCGAACGGGAATCGGAACAATTGCGTCGTAAGGGAGGTGTGCCGTTGATTTTGCCAGTGATCGAGGAATTACTGGATATTTCTGAGAAAACAGGAATCTCGCTAGATTTGGATCAAGCACAAATGCGGGCGATGAATAAGAATACTTTTTGACCGCCTGTTACTGAAAACTGATAGAAAGCCTTGGCAGTTACTGGGAACAGAACCTGATGCTTACTGCGGCAGCCCCATCCGGCGCAGCAGGTCGGCGTAACGGGGATCAGAGCGTATGTTGTCCCAGAATGGGTCTACTGCGAGATAGAGCATGCCCGCTGAACGCTCCTCGTAACCTTTTTCCAGCAGTCGGAAGGCCTCGTCTTTCTCGCGGAGACCTGCATAAATCGTTGCAAGCTGATAAAAATCGACATAAGAGTGCGAGGACAGTTCCTCAACTTCTTTGGCGATCTTCAGCGCATCAGAACGTTTGCCCGAGACGGCGTAGACCCAGCCGAGGCCGTCAGCAACCAACTGGGTCTCGGCCGCTACAGCCTTGTCCGCCTCGGGTATTTTGTCGTACTCGGCAACGGCTTGCGGGTACATACCTTTGGCCGCGTATGACCAAGCCAGCTCAGCGCGAATGAATGCCGCATTAGGATATAGATCGAGAGCTTTCTGGAAGTTGGAAATCGACTCATCGTATCGGTGCATAAGCAAATAAACGTGCGCCAGACCGCCAAGTTCTTGCGTTGAGATGGGGTCAAGCTCTTGCGCTCGCTTTATCTCGTCAATACCTTCGTCAAATCGGCTTCTCGTAAAAAGGCACTCAGCATACCGCTCATGGGAGATAGCAATGTTGGCATTTAACTCGATGGCTCGCTTGAATTCTCGTTCAGCACTTGGCCAGTCCCGATCATAAAACCACTCCGCATAGGCCTGTGCGGCGTGGGCCTCGCCCAGCAGGTCATCCAGTTCCAGCGCCTTCCTCGCCGCCGCTTTCGCTTTCGGAAGAGTCTCGCTGGGTGACTCGTAGTTCAATCCGGCTCCGAGCCAATTGTAGGAATCAGCCAGACCCACGTATGCCATAGCATAGCTGGGGTCTTTATCGATGGCTTGCTGGAAATACTCTATGCCCTTCTTGAGTCCTTCGGCTGTAGATTGGTTCGAGAGATAACGGCCTTTCAGGTAAAGCTGATATGCCTCAGGATTTGTTGCAGATTTTGCCATTCGGGTCTTATCTTCGCTGGTCAATCGAAGCCGCAGATTTCCAGATATTGCATTTGCGATTTCCTCTTGCACTGACGCGATGTCCGCAAGCGTTCGGCTGTACTGCTCACCCCAAAGCTGTTTGTCCTCGCGTGCATCCACGAGTTCAGCGCTGACCGAGAGGTCACTACCCCGTTGGATGACCCTTCCTGTCACCAAGGCCTCCACCCCCAGCTCCATCGCGACCTTCTTCGGCTCGATTTCACGCTGCTTGTAACGGAAGGCAGAGTTTCGAGATATGACTTTCAGATTCGGCAATCCGGATAGTTTGTCAATGATGCCTTCGGTGATGCCATCGCTCATATATTCCGTAGACGGATCACCGCTAGCATTAGAGAAGGGCAGCACAGCAACCGAGTTGATGCGGGTGTGACTACTGCTGCCGAAATACAACGCGTCCACGGCAATGAGTGCGACTAATAGGAGAGCTAGGGCGCTAATCACCATCGTGCGACGTGACCAGCGGGGCATCGCGGTATCGCTCGATGTGATCTTGCCTGATTCCGAGTCTCGCTTCGCTCGCTTCAGGTCGGCCTTAATGTCGGACGCATGCTGATACCTGATATCGCGATCTTTCTCTAAAGCCTTGTTGATGATTCGTTCCAATTCCGCTGGCAGGTCAGGATTCAGCCGTACTGCCGATGTTGGTCTGCCATCCAGAATGGCTTTGAAGATCACTCCAGATGTGTCGCCCCGGAACGGCAGCGTTCCCGTGCACATTTCGTACAGCACTGCGCCGAAAGAGAACAGGTCGGTGCGAGCGTCGAGTTCCTTCCCGCGCACCTGCTCGGGCGACATATACGCGACCGTGCCCAGCGTCGAGCCGGGGCTGGTAAGGTTCTCCTCTGATCCGATGGTCGGGGCGCTCATGGCAACGCTCTCCGGTTTGAGGGAGACCTTGGCCAGCCCGAAATCGAGAATCTTCGCCTGACCTCTATTCGTCAGTAAGATGTTCGCGGGCTTGATGTCCCGGTGGACGATACCCTTCGAGTGTGCGGCATCGAGCGCGTCGGCAATCTGAACGGCCAGATCGAGCACCGTTTCGGTCTCCAGCGGCTTGCCATCGATCTGGTGCCGGAGCGTCTGCCCCTCCAGCAGTTCCATGGCAATAAAAGTTCGCCCGTCAGATTCGTCAATTTCGTAGATGGTGCAGATGTTCGGGTGGTTCAGGGAGGACGCGGCCTTGGCCTCCCGCTGGAAACGGCTGAGAGCTTGTACGTCGTTGGCGAGTTCGTCGGGAAGGAACTTCAGGGCGACGTGACGACCAAGCTTCAGGTCTTCGGCTTCGTAGACCACCCCCATCCCCCCGCCCCCGATTTTCCGGAGGATGCGGTAATGAGAAATCATCTGTCCCACGGGTTGGGAGGGCGTGGCCACTGGCGGGAATGTTAGTGGGGTGTTGAACAAAGGTCAATTGCAGAGGTCAATTGCAGAATGGCTCGGGCCGATTTGCCATTTTTGCAGACAAGAATTTGATGCGTCACGGATCAGGCGTCCTTCTGTGCAATCAATTGCAAAGTTCTTCTCAATTGCAATTGATTGCAATTTGCCGTGCGCCTTCAACCACTCCGCGTCACACGCCCAATGCTGGGAAGCAGGGCTGACTGACCCCGTTTGGAGTATTGCTGAACTTCTTAGTGCAGCGTAAAATTGCCCGGCTGCCATGCCTCCTCAAACGGTGTGCATTTCGTTCATAACTAGCGTCTACAAAAGCAAAACTGGCTTTCAAGTTCCCAAACAAATCTGCAGACTGTTAGGAGTCGATGACGGAGATCGTCTTGCAATCAACATCGTCGGACCATCCGGCCATCCTCTCTATCACGGAGCCGCAACGCTGTCCTCCGGAACCGAGATTTGTAGCGGAGCCGCTCGGAAAGCCTTGAAAGGCTACAAAGGCCATCAAATCACGGTCTGGGCCTCTCGTTTCATCTAGTCTTGGCAACACGTCATTTAAGACACCACCCGGACTTGGGCAAAGATGGACAGCCACATGAGCCTCCAGCGACATTCAATGATTTCTATGGTGGGGTAGAGTCGTCAGTGTTGCGCTAAGGACGACTTATTAGCGCGTTGACGCTCAATGGTGAGGATGTGAGTACCTGTCCGCCGTAGGATGACCCGATGACTTCACGGTGGCGGCGTGGCAGGTTCTACATCTCGCCTGTAAACACGTCCTAATCTACAGGTAGAAATTGTCACGTTCCGCACCGACCCGGCTCTACTGGTTGAACATTTCAGGCAGGCGTTCTGGGGAAGCTGCCAGGCATCTGGTTCTGTTTTCAACTGACGCGATCATTCTACAGCGGGCTATCCAGCCGGAAATTGGAAAACTTGAAACATGCTGTTTCACTGTATATGTGCTGGTACAATCTCTGTCGCATCCCATCAGACTCTTCGTGTTACTCCGGCCATGGAAGCCGGAATTTCGACCATGTCTGGACTGTCGAGGAATTGCTAACGTCAATGCAGCGATATTTCTCGCTTGCCTCAGATTCTTTGGAGGTTAATGAGTTACTGCAATTTGTCAGGAACAAGAATGAACAAGGAACCGTAGTCGTTGTGGATGACACATCTTTTATCAATTGCACGGTCACCAACTGCCAAATCCTGTATTCGGGGGGAGATTACGCCTGGACAGGAACCAACTTCGCGAACTGTAAAATCGCCCTGCAGGGTCCCGCAGCTAGAACCGCCGCCATGCTTCAGAATTTTGGATGGAAGCCGCCACAGCCGGGCGATGTTCCTGCTCCCCCTAAGGGCACTGTTAATTAGACCAAAGATGGGATGCCTTTGTGAGTGCCTGCTCACGGTAGGAAGCTGGTGATAACGTTCTACAAACCGGTTCTATATTGCCCCTAATCTACAAACATAGTCATTAGCTTTTCGCTTGGCAATCAGACGCGCTTTAAGCAGTTTTACGCTATTAGGAGACTGCGTGACGTCTCCAGCTATCATACGGACACCAGCGCGGGTCGCATTGCTCCATAGCCGATCCTAACTCACAGCCGGAACTAAGAAGTCCGGCGCATTTTCGCTTATGTCATGTGAATGTCTGAACCGTGATGGAGGGGTTAGGTTTGTGAGGGATCTCACTAGTCCGGACGCCCAACGCGGATATCGCCACGCCATCGACGAGTTTGTCGACTGGTATTGTTCAGAGCCCCGATTAGCATTGAACCGAGGGGGATGCCCTTTTCGTGGGGCCGCCAATCACCGTTCTTCCTCGGCATGCTTTTTTGCAATTGATTGCAATTCTTCCTGCAGGTGGGGCCAATCCGCTGGCCTATATTTCACGAGAAGATTTTGACCTTTCATTAACCACTGTTCTTCCGGCACTTTCCTCTGCTGCTTGCCCTTGCCATGCGTGCAGTACTCGGGCCTGTCCTGAACGCTGCGACGAAATCGCGTGGAACAAAATCATCATAATTGTTTACATCAAACAGTCCAATTGTTCCGTCCGGATATCGCTCTAATTTAATTTTCCCCTCGATTACGCCAGCATCCTGCCATAGTGCCACTGACAGACTTCCGTCTTCGGATACCCAGTTGAGCGGGTTCAATTCGACACAAGTTTCTTTCGATCGCTGCCAAACGTGCTCAATAAAACTCACGGGGTACCCCGTAGCATCTGTCAAGACATTCACATCGCAGCCCTCTAAGGCCGACGTGAGGAGCACGACCATAATGCGCGTATGCCATCTATCGAAATCCGAGGTCGGATTTACAACTTCGTGGCTCATCCGATTTACATGGTTACGGAATACGTTTCTGGTCGATGCATTCAATAGTTCACCGAACTTCATCCGGGCAACCGCTGGCCGAGGTATTGGTTTCCCGTTAGGGCGTATGCCTACCATTGCTAACGCTTTATTGCGATCACCCCGCAGATCGTCTGGATTCGGCAGCACCAGTAGTCGGAGCTGCTCAAGTAGAAATTGGTCATATTGGTTAAGCTCGCGTCCATCTGCGATGTGTTTCATTGTGGACTCGAGTTCTAAGGTCAAATCAATCAGTACCTCCTCCCACACTTCTAGTTCGGTTTCTTGGCGTTTGTGACGAATGCGTAGTACTTCGAGGATCCAGGCTTTATTTAGCGGATCTGCATCAGCTACTGCGGCTCTGAGCTTTTCTTCACTCGTAATGTCGTTGCTCATCATTAATTCTCCTGTTTGAAAGTGTTCAAGTCGAGTCATGCGCAGTCGCTTTGCCTTTCCAACCAGATTGCAACTTCTGGGATGTCTTCATCTGTTCTTCACTGTCTCAAAGAAACGGCGAATTTACTTGGCCCCGCCGCTTCCTCTGGGTCTCCCTATCCAGACCGGACTCTCTATCGTCGAGCTACTCGACGCCAATTCTGACGTGGCAGCCTTCTGGGACTTTGGACGGCCATAACGAATCTCAACCGCGACCAATTTACCCTCAGTCTCATGGACGTCAACGACTACGCGATCCCGCACTTTCGGCCCTTTCGCCCGTGATTTGAGATTGCTCTTTACAAACCGTGTCTCTCGGCCAATTTCAACGCTGTCTGTGCGACCCCTATCTGAGTTAATGATAATCGTCGTTCGGCTTATTGCCTCGATACTTCCCGAAATCGTGTTTAAAAGAGCCAAACAAACCACGCTCACGTTTCTCCTCCTGTTGATTTCATTCCTGCTCGTTAAAGTTCTTGTCGATGGCGTGATGACTTCATGCACGTAGGCTCTACAGCTCGCATGTAAAACAGGTCGTAATCTACAACCACAACTGACCAGCATGCCGCTTTCTAACCTGTGTTCCGTGTTTGGTCACAGCGGCGTCGTTGAAGAGGACAACGAAATCGGAGGGAACGAAATCGGACGGAACAACTAAATCGATTACTCCGGTTTGTCCGTCGGGGTATCGTTCTAACTCACATCTGCCCTCGATTACACCAGCATCTCCCCAAAGCTCTGCCGATAATGTTCCGGCTAAGGGTCCACTGTCGGAAATCCAGTTGAGCGGGTTGAGTTCGAGCCCAGAGCACTCAACTCTTTCCCGAACATGCTCGATAAACTTTCGTGAATACCCCGTCGCACGAGCTAACATGTCAACGTCACAGCCCTCCAATGCCGACGTTAGGAGTACGACCATAATCCGCATGTGCCATCGGTCATGGTCCGACTCCGGGTTATCGGCCTCCTGTTGCATGCGATCTATGTTCGTGCTGAATAGGGTTCTTGCGTGTGCGTCCAATGCTTCGCGATTAAACAAAATGGCTTTCATGTTCTTCTCCTTATCTTGATTTCATTCCTGATCGTTGAGGTTTCTGTCGATGACCTGATGACTTCATGCGACTTCATGCACGTAGGTGTTACACGTCGCTTCGAAAACAGGTCGTAAGCTACAACCACGAATTCTCAGTGATTCCAATCGTTTCATCTCGTGACCCGCTGCTTTTGACTGGTTAGCCAGTGTTGGCAGGGAAATATTGAGCGTTCTTTCCCCTTCCCCCCAGCTCGTGCCCGTCTGCAAGTCCAGTGCAATTGATTGCGGAGCGCTCTCAACTGGCCAGCATATGCCGCCTCCTACCCAAGAGTTGGCTTTCCAGTGAAACCCGATAAGGCATTTGCAAATTCACTTATAAGAAAGTTCACTTTGTTGTTCCCGTCGCTGCTTCCCGCAACAGCTTCCCAAATTCCTCATCCTCGTGATACTTATCCGCTATGTCAGTCATGTACTGAAAAACCTGCCCGCAGACCTTCCACCCCTTCGGGACCTTTACAAGCAGCCCCATATATTTCAACTGCGCCGATACGTTCTCAAACAACGCCTGCTCGCCAAGTGTATACAACAGCACTAGGTCATCTAAGGCCTTATTGGACGTTTCGCAGGCCTTCTCGATTGCGGCGTTCTCTTCTGGGCTAGCGTCTGAACATAGCCAAAGATTGAATGCTACAGCTTGATAAGCACAGAAAAAGGCTATGCTTGGGGAAGAGGGACACTCTGTCCCTGCCCCTACAGCCGTGCCGGCAAACTCATGCCAGTTGTTCAAAGCCCAATTTAAAATCAGGCAGCCAAATTCATCAGTTCTCTGCCCAAACTTCACAAGCATCTTGTAGTCTTCATCGGAGAGTTTTTCCTGCCAGCCGCTTTGCGAAAACATTACAGACTGCCATAATGCCACTACAGATTGGCGTTTTATCTTGCTTTTCTTTTTGCTGGTCTTGACATGCTGCACAGGCGTGTGTGGCAGCATCTCTTCTATAACAGCACGCTCTCCGTTATCTCCTAAGTGTTCGTTTATTGTCTTTCCCTGTATGTTATCGGTGTCGATCAGCTCGTGTGTACAGGCGTGCGCTAGCACGCAGCTACTACTACTCTCCTCGATACCAGACCTACCTTCACTACCTTCACTACCGTGACTACTGTGACTACCATGACTAAAACCGCTGCTCGCCGAGTGGACATTCTTACCATCAGGTTCTAACTCTACTGCAGTGTCTGTAAACCGAGTCAGGTTAAATCTGTACCTTGCCGCCTTTCCAGAAGGATGGTGTGCCTTGGCTATGAGTTTCAGATAACCGTTGCTCCTGGCCTGCCGACAGTAATAACTCACCGACTGTTCGCTAACCTGTTTGCCCAGCAGCGTCGTCAGAAGTCCACTTAGTCGCGCTACAGGGAGCAGAATGTCTTTGGTTGGTGTGAGTCGTTGAAGATGGAAGGCTACGCCGAGATAATGTTCATATCCTTCACAGGCGGGGGCGGCAAGCAGTGTTAGAGCCTGATTCTTCACACGCTCTTCTATTGTCTGCCAAAGGGACATCCCGGCCGGGGTGTTGATCTGCTCCCATGCGGTGATGAATTCCAAGGAAGGGAGCGGGACGTCAGGGAACAGCTGTCCCCAATTTGGCTTCACCTCACAGTTCAACTGTGTGAAAGCATCTTCAGCTGTACAATGTTTCAAGCTTGGATGGGACTTCAGGCAGTGCACGAGCTTGAACAAGGGAGAAGTATATTGGGGTGTGCCCTTCCGAGAAGCGTAATAAATCGTGTTTTGTCCCACCGCGAACAGGAAGAAGTCGCTTAATTCAAGTGCAGTGTTGCACTCAATTGCGCCAGTCTTTCCTAATTCCGGGGTGGTGTTGGCGTTGTCTAAGTGCGGGGGTTGACTTGTCCCGGTGGGACAGGATACCTTAACTATGTTAGGCATACAGTTCACCAATTAAAAATGGTTTGCGACCCACGCTCACCACGTGGGTCTTGTTAGTTACAGGGCTCGGCGGCCATTGCGCTTACTCCTGATCGTAACCGTTGTCTGACAGATTCCAGGTCCTTGAGAAATGGTGCAGTCTTTACCTCGATGCCACCTATAGTCATGTTCGTCTCTGTGTGACTTTGTCACTGCGTGGATGTCGTTATGGGCGCAAGCTTGGCTAGAAAGAACCGCCGCACGAACTCCTCTTTGATCTCTGCTAAGGTGTCAGCCTTGCGCGTACATGTGCTGGTTGCCAGCAAACCATTCCATTGCTGTAACTCTGCCTCAATAAGGTGAAGCACACTACCCCAAGGATCAGGTTCATCACTGTCTGTTTGATCAGGGGAGTTGTCCTCTACCCAAATCTCAAACCTGAGCTTCAAGAACATATCGTTTGTACCTTTCACACAAAGACTCCTCCCACAGCCGCCGCAATGCGGGCGAAATGGGCGCTGCCTCACGGGCATCCACAAGGTATTGCCCTCCTTTACTGACGCGGGCGGAGATTGTCATTAACAATGCGGACGATCTCGCTTGCCGGAATCTGCAACAGAGACCCTAGTTTCACGCTGGCAATTTTCCCCGAGTAAGCCCAAGACCGAGCCGTCCAAATAGAAATGCCGAGCCTGTGGGCAAATTCGCTGATCCTGAGCAGCTCGCGGTCGTCATCGTCCTGCACGAATCCTGCTTTGCGCTCGATCCGTTTCACTTGTAATCTCCATGCGCGGTTGCGCTACGAGAGGAAGATACTTTGTCCCAATGAGGAAATGGCCCTAAATATTGTTAGCATTTTGTATAGTCTTTGTGCTAGCATGTTTACGTGACGGCAACGAAGGCGGATATCTGGCTGGATTTCGATGCGGCCGAGCTTCTTTACATCATGAATGGACCTTCTTGCGAGCCAAAGGTTCCAGGGGGACTGCGGACCGTTCGATCAGAGGATGTCGGTGCGGTAAAAGTCATTTTGAGAAAATACGTGGACGCCTGGATCAAAAGCGGAGTGCGACAAGATGGCAGCGAAGCACCTGGCGATCGAAATTACCATCGAGTGACGCAGGCTGCCATGGACCCCAGCGGGACGTTAGACGAGCTAATGTTTGCCAATATTCCTACCTTCTTCCGTGAGTCGCATGAGTTAAAGATACATTTTCCTGGGGATGCTAAGGATCCGGTGTTGCAGTTGGCCCCACAAAAGTTGGAGCCTAGCAGGCGCGCCCATCAACAAGCTACTTTGCTTGTGGTGTCACTTCTGCTTAGTGACCTGCGATATCGCATCGGCAAGTGCCGTTACGACAGATGCGGGCAGTACTTTTTCCTAAAGACGAAGGTCCGCGAGAAACTCTATGCGCACGGTCTCTTCTGTTCGGGGCGCTGCAACCGTGCAGTAAGTGCGGCGAAACTGACGAAACGTCGTCGCGGCATGTTTAATCCAACGGTCATCACGTGGGCTGCGGAGCTTCTGCGCCAGCAGAAACGCCAGCCGGGCGAGGATGACATCGCCAAGAGGAAATTGCTCCCAAAGTTGAACGCACGCATTCACCGCGACAAAAACCCTAACTTTCGCAACGAACGAGAACGAAATCACGATGGGAGCTATATTGCGGTCAACTGGTTAACCAAGCACTGGGCAGCAATTCAGGCGAAGGTGGAGGAAATGAGTGATGCCAAAAGGTAAGATTCACGATCGCGACGGAGTTTTTGTCCGGCGCGGAAGCTACTACATCAGCTTCATCGATGCCCAGGGCCGGCGCAAGCAGCGCAAGCTCAAAGGCGCGCACACGCTGACGCAAGCTCGTGATCTTCGCGCTGCCGAACGCCAGAAGGTTGAGAGGGCGCGTACCCTTGGCTATACCCCGCCGGGGAATGAAACCTTTGCCGAGCTTATCCCCAGATACTTGAACCATCAGAAGGCGCGGCTCACGCCCAAGGCATACCAGCGCACGCACGGAGTGGTAGAAGGCCATCTCAAGCCCCGCTTTGGCGTCCTCAAGCTGGCAAACCTTCGCCGTGTTGAGGTCAGCCAATACGTTACGGAGCGCAGCGTGAAGGTGTCGCCTGCGTCCGTGGTCAAGGAATTGAACGTGCTGAAGCACGTCCTGAAGCTTGCCGTCGAATGGGAGCTTATTCCCTTCAATGCCGCGCAGGGCCTAAAATTGCCTCGAGTGCCGGCGGGCCGGATCCGCTACCTTCAGCCGGGGGAACTGCGGGCCGCATTGGAATCTTGCCCAGAATGGTTACGCCCCATCGCGGGGTTGCTGGCCTTTACTGGGATGCGGCGTTCTGAAGTGCTTGGGCTGCGCTGGTTAGATGTCGATTGGCACGGCGGACGTATCCTGCTGCCCCAAACGAAAAACGGGGACGGCCGGGTGGTCTATCTAAACCAACTGGCGCGTCAAGCCCTCGATTCTATCCCCAAGAACGGCGCCCGGCCCACGGACCGCGTGTTCGCCGCTTGCGATGAGGCCACCCCAGAGAATGTGTCGCTGGCGTTTCTGCGGGTCTGCCGTAAAGTAGGCATCGCGGATTTCCGTTTACACGATTTGCGGCACACGGCCGCCTCATGGCTGCGGATGCAGGGCGCCGACATCCACACCGTCGCGCTGCTGCTGGGCCACAAGGATTTGCGCATGGCGGCCCGCTATCAACACCTGAGTCCGGCTTATTTGCAGGACGCCGTGAATCGGTTGGATGGCGTCTTCGGACCGGAACTGGCGAAGCTGCCCTCTCCGAAGAGCGAAGAATCAGGTGAAAATGCTGGTCACGATGAGGTCACGATACAACTTGAAAATGGGTCCAAAGCGGAACCACCAGAACCGAGGGAAGAATGAGCAGTAACCGCGCGGTTTTCAAGGAAATATGCTCGATTGAGCGAATCTGTCCAAAGCCCTCTAAAACCAACGGAAGGCCCTTTCACGGCGGTAACACGGGTTCAAATCCCGTCGGGGACGCCAAATCTTTTCACGAACTTGCGGGCAATCGCTGAACTTTTCGTAGGCACAAAAAGGCACAAATTAGAGCGGATTTCGACAGGGATCGCTCTCCAATCATCAATGTTTTCGCGTGCTTCGAGCACGTTTTCACAGGCACAAAAAGGCACAGCTGCAACTGCATGCACTATCAGCCGGCAGCCGCTGTGCTCCGCAAATATTCCATCCCCGTCCGCAATCAGCGGATCGTCCCCAGCTGCCACGGTTCACAGGTTTCTCATAGATCGTTGTCCA
>Ga0307479_10004671_pt1 | contig 12555 bp, 11 predicted proteins | sample atmos_gasesECM4C_FD_203743 | JGI IMG/M metagenome (GOLD analysis project Ga0307479, IMG submission 203743) | Hardwood forest soil microbial communities from Morgan-Monroe State Forest, Indiana, United States - atmos_gasesECM4C_515 | ecosystem: Environmental > Terrestrial > Soil > Temperate...
TTGTTGACGATTACCAGGTCGTACTTGAAATGTTGGCCGCCGCTGCCTTTGAATTGGGAGCCGGGGATCCATTGGCCACCGACGAGCGGGGTTTTGGTTACGTTTTTTGCGGGCTGGTTGTGCCAGGCGATGGGGCCAACGATGGAGTTGTAGTTGGTGACGAGGATGGAATCGCGAATGGCGGCAGGGGAGTTGACGTCTTTGGTGCGTTTCAAAACGTCGAGTGCGACTTCGAAGAGGGCGTGGAGGTAGCCGAGGGGCTGGGTCCACTGCTTTTTGGTTTCGTCTTCGTAGGCGGCGCAGAGTTCGGCAGAATTTTTTCCGGTGAGGCCGGAGCTGAATGGGAAACTTGGCGACCACCAGACTTCGGTGCTCAAGCCACCGCCGCGATCGCCCAATGCTTCGACGGCGGTGGGGAAGAGGATTCCCTTGGCTACGCTGGCGATTTTCGGCTTGAAGCCTTGTTCTCCGGCTTGCTTCCAGAACGTGGCGAACGCCGGCGGCGGAAGCACCCCGGAGAGAATTTCGACGTTGGCTTTTTTGAAGGCGGCGATGTGCACCGAATAATCGGCGGCGGAAGTTTCAAAGCGGCCGGGATCGACGAGCTTGAAACCTTTCGCGGCTAACGCCGGAGGGAACCCGAATTTCGCGTCGGAGTAGGCGGCGCCTTCGGAATCGTTGGGCCAGAGCGCGCCGACGACTTTGTTGGTGGGAATCGAGCCCCACATGGCGGTGAAAACGGCGATGAGGTCTTCGAGTCCCCAGAAAAAGTGATAGGTCCAGTCGAAACCTTTTTCGGGCGTGCCGCCGCGGCCGAAGAACCAGGATTGCCAGGGCGCATCGGTGGTAATGCAAGGGACGCCATTTTTTTCGCACTGGTCGCTGACGGGATTGACGGTGGCGCCTGTGCTGGACGCGACCATCAGGTCGACGTGGTCGGACTTGATCAGGTCGGCGGCAATCTCCGCCGCGTGTTTCTGATCGGACTGGGAGTCTTTTTCCAGGATTTCGACGGTATACATTGCGCCGTTGATGGATATGCCGTTGGCAATCACTTTTCGGATTCCGGCGAGTACGAAATCGTTGCCTTCGCCGAAGCGGGCGAGGGCGCCGGTGCGTGGGCCGATGAAGCCGATCTTGATTGTGCGGCTTGCGGCTCGGGCGGATTTTCCGAAGAGCAGATGCGGAGCAACTCCCGCCACCACCGCAGTGGTCGCGGAATCTTGCAGGAAACGTCGGCGGCTCGATTCTACGCAGCTCTTTTTGTGCAACTTGGGCCCGGTTTTCGACTGATCGCTCATGCGCACTCTCCTGTCAAAAAGATCCCGCGCCTTCCCCAGAGCGCAGTCGTATCAAAACTCTTCAAGATATTAAAGGAAGTAGGCAATTGCTTTGATTGAGTATCTCCCTCGGGCGAAGGAGGGACAAAGGGAAAGTCGAGGGGGTGCGCTGTTAAGTTACTACGATATTCGAAGCAAGAAGATTTCCTAGAGACAAACAGGTGAGTGTGATAAAGACGGGGCGATGAGGTGGGCCAATGCGGAGATGGGGAATCGTCCTGACCTTGTTTTACGCGGTGATCGTGGTGGGGTTACTGGTTCCCGGGGGCGTTTGGATTACCGGCTACGTGGGACGCGCAAATGGGTTCGGAGGTCTCCTTCAAGGAGCCCGCGAAGTCCTCGAGAATTGGCTGATTTCAGCGGTCATCGCCATGATTTTGATTAGCCAGGCGCTTCTTCTATTCCTTTCTGTGGATACATCCCAAAAACGGTTGAAACCCCAAGCGCGGATTTGGGTTTCGTGCGCCGTTGCCGGAGGGCTTTCGGCTCTGTTGGCATGGTCTGCGGTCTTCTCCTTGGGAGTGGGAATTTCCGGGGACAAGTTCTTGGATTTGTTTAAAACCTGGACGGAGACGAATACAGGGCTTTTGGAGACGTGGGCAGGCTTATGGCTGATGTGGGGTGTGATCTTTTATGTGTATTACCGGAAGAAGTCCGAACTGGTGAACCTTGTGGTTACTTGGCTCTTGAGGGGAAGCGTGCTGGAGCTTTTGATCGCGGTGCCGTGCCATGTGCTGGTGCGGAAGAAAGACCAATGTTGCGCGCCATTGGTGACCAGTTTTGGGATCGTGACCGGGGTGGCAATTATGCTGTTGTCGTTCGGGCCAAGCGTTTTGTTTTTGTATAAGAAGCGGCTGGATAGGTATGCGATTAGAGAAGCGAAATAGCAGGCGAGAAAAAACAGGGACGACTGGTGCCGGGTTGTTACCCGGCACCTTCTTTTTGAGCGCCTGAATATCAGCCATCAACTAGGTTCGATGGATCGAAGCGCACAGGCAAGAGTGCCTGTGCCAGAACAACCTAGAACAGTTTTACCGCGACGCGCTGGGGGGTGTTGCCTACGGGGATCAGGGTGATCAGGGAATCGGTGCGGAGGCGGAGGACGGCGAGATCGCCGGAGGATTCGTTGACGACGAGAAGCATGGTGGGTTTGGCGACGGATTGCGGGAGGTCGAAACGCATGGCATTGGGGGCGGCGCCGACGTTAACGGGCTTGGCGATGCGACGATTGATGATGTCCACGGGAAAGACGCGGCCGGCGGCGCGGTCTGCGACGTACATTTCGCTGGCGTCTTCCATGAGGATGGCGCTGGCGGGAGCGGAGCCGAGGAGCATGGTGTCGCCGACTTCGTGCGTCCAGGTGTTGATGGCTTCGAGGACGTGGGCTTCGGGAGAGATGACGTAGAGTTCGCCGCCGTCGGGTTTCAAGAGCATTTGCGTGGGGCGGCCTGCAAGTTCGAGATTGGTGAGCAGGACACCGCGGCGGAGATCGACGACGGAGAGGCGATTCTGCGAGCGGCTCATGACGAAGGCGATGGAGCTGTCGGGGACGATGGCAACTTCGTCGGGCTGAGGGATGACTTCGATGACGATGCGCGGCTGGAGCGTGGCGGCGTCGTGGATGGTGAGCGAGGAGGAACGGCGGTTGACGACGAGGATAGATTTTTGGTCGGGCGTGATGCGGGCCTGTACGGGCTCGAAACCGGTGCGGGCACGGCCGAGGATGGAGCGCGAAGCGGTGTCGATAGCGATGAGTTGGTCGGAGGCGGCTGAGGTGGTGTAGACGCGGCCGCCGGTGGCGGAGAAATCGAGCGAAAGCGGCGACGGGCCGACGGGAATTTTGGCGATGATTTGCGAAGAGCGCGTGTTCAGAACGAAGACGTAGCCGCCGGCGCTGCTGACGCCCCAGATTTCGGGGCGCTTGGCGTGTTCACGGAGGTCGGAGATGGCGGGGCCGACGGAAATTCTGTTGATGACGCGGAGAGAGGCGAGATCGACGACGGTGAGGGAGCCGTCGGAGGTGGAGATGTAGGCGTTGAGGTGGAGATCGGGGCGGAGGACGGAGGGGCGATGCTCGCGGAGAAGAATGACTAACGCGAAGATGAGGAGCAGGACGAGCAAGAAGTAGACGCGGAAGTTTTTGCGATGGGGCATGAGGGGAGTTAACAGTTTACAGTTTTTGGTCTTTAGTTTGGAAGAGGAGAACGGCAAGGGACGAGCGGAAAGCGGCGAGCGAAGGGAAAAGACCTAACGCAGAGGGCGTTGAGGAGCCACAGAGTTCACTGAGAAGAGGGTGCGGGGCGGTTTCCGGTTACCCTAGTTCTTCCGTCCTCAAGATTCAATTCACCCAGCCAGTCGCCGGGATGCACCCGGCGACTGAATTCGGGATGAGGCAGCCTCAATGCCGCGGGACGTTCAGTTATGAGCCTTACTTCATCTGGAATACGACAACAGGCATCAGCGATTCTGCATAGCCAGCAAACTTCCCGTTTACTGTGCCAGTGAAATCAATGCCGCCGACCAGGTGCTGTTTGAAAGTGCCCCCAACTCGTCCCAGAAGCACGTGATTCGCGCCAAGCTCGAGGACTTGCGAGGACGTGATGGTGTGCCACCATGTCACAAAGAAAAGATTCGTGCGTGGCGGCGCCGTGGGATCTGGACTTGGGTTAGCGTCAAAGATTACTTGGTGACGCCATTTGGTGGTGAGAACCGGACTCCCCTGGCGAAATGAATTGGGGTTTGGGGTCGTGAGGTCGCCGCCTCCCACGGGATTGTAGTAAATGGTGGTGGTTCCCTCACGGATGACGATCTTCAGACTGCCGTGATTCGTGATCTTTTCGGTAGTCGAATCGTTATAGAAAGTGAACAGGGCATTGGTTTCGTTCTGGGGACCTCCGGAGAGATAAATCTGATCGTCAGTCAGACCCTGAATATGGCTCAGATATCCGTACTGAATTGATGTTGGGGGAAGCCCAGGTCCTGCGGGGGGAAAGTTCTTCACTTGACCAACAAACTCAAACATCGCTTCGTGTTGCCCGGGGGTGGGGAACCACAACCCCTGCGACGAGACGATGCCTGGGATGATGGTCAGTAACATTAGGGCCAAGAACACTCTGCCGATTATGGGAACGACTCTGGATTTCATTTTCGTTTCTCCTCTATTGGTTCGGTGATGAAATGTACCGAACAAGATGAGGTAGGCTTCGCTCACCTCGCGGAGAATGACAATGCAGAGCACCTGAAGATTGGCTGAAACTTGGGTGAACTCCTAACTGCACAAATCGAAAGAAGTTACCGGTAGCACAGGAGGGTATCACGCGCGTATGATACGGCCACTAGAACGGCTGGAGGGCGCCTTTGCCCATCTCCTCGTATGAATTCGAGGGATTCGAACTGGACCTGAAGCGCTACGAACTGCGCCGAAACGGCCGGGTGTTGAAACTAGAAAAACTCCCCATGGAACTCCTCATTCTGCTTGTCAGCAGGGATGGCCAGCTCGTCTCTCGCGAGGAAATCGCTGAACGGCTGTGGGGCAAGGATGTCTTTGTCGAAACCGAGCACAGCGTCAACACAGCAGTGCGAAAAATCCGGCAAGCCTTGGGAGACGATCCGGATAACCCGCGGTTCGTCAAAACCTTGGTCGGGAAGGGTTACCGCTTTAGCGCGACAATAAATTCTCGGGCAGAGCAGGCGGTGATCTCGGAAACAAAGGGGCGAGAATCTGTAGCGACTGCTAAAGCGAAGGCAAGAAGCGGTCGACGAAAACTCTGGTTCTGGAGCGGTGCGGCTGCGTTATTGTTAAGCATTCTCCTTGGCGGGAATGTTGCGGGATTGCGCGACCGATTGCTGGGTAAGACTCACGCCGCGCAGATTAGTTCCCTTGCTGTCATCCCACTCGAAAACTTGTCTGGCGATAAAGCTCAGGAATTCTTTGCTGATGGCATGACGGATGAATTGATCACAGACCTGGCCCAGAACAGCAACTTGCGCGTGATTTCCAGAACCTCCGTGATGCGATACAAAGGCACGCGCAAGCCGCTGCCTGAAATCGCCAAGGAATTGGGTGTGGACGCCATCGTCGAGGGCACCATGGAGCGATCCGGAAATCGCGTTCGTGTGCGGGCCCAGTTGATTCGCGCCTCTGACGACCGACATTTGTGGGCCGAGAGCTTTGAGCGAGACCTTCCGGATGTATTAGCACTCGAAAGCGAAGTGGCTTCGTCGATCGCGCGCCAGGTGCAGATGAGGCTGTTGTGGGAGCATCCCCCAGCCAACCGCAAGATCAATCCCGCCGCGTACGAAGCGTACTTGAAGGGTCGATACTCTTGGAACCGGCGAAGCGAAGCCGCACTGCAGGAGGGGATCCAATTCTTTAAGCAGGCAATCGCCTTGGAACCCAGCTATGCTGAAGCCTATTCGGGATTGGCGGATTCTTTCACGACACTTGGGTACCTGAGTTATCTTCCTCCGCGAGAAGCGTTTCCTCTGGCGCGGGCTGCCGCTGAAAAGGCCTTGTCCCTTGATGCCTCATTGGCCGAACCCCACGCCTCGCTGGCCTACGTAAATTTCTATTTTGATTGGAATTGGCCGACGGCGGAAGCCGAATTCAAAAAAGCAATTGTGCTCAATCCGAATTATGCGACCGCTCATGATTATTATTGCTACTTTCTAATGGCGATGCAGCGCCCCGAGGAAGCCAAGGAGCAGATCGAGCGAGCCTTGCAACTCGATCCGCTTTCCGTGCCCATTAACACCGATATTGGTTTTCAGATGTTCTACGCGGGAAACTATGACGCCGCGATCGTGCAATTGAAGAAAACCTTGCAGATGAATCCTACGTATCCGCTAGCCCACCTTTGGCTGGGGCGTTCCTATCAGCAGAAGGGAATGTTCGACGAATCGATGGCCGAGTACAAGGCGACGGATTCGGCTTTGCCCAACTGGGTTGTCACTATCGCCGGGATCGGAAACCTGCAGGGCCTCGCGAAAAGTAATTCCGACGCACGTCTGACCCTTGCGAAACTCGATGCGATGTCCAAAAGTAGATATGTAACTCCCTATGGAATCGCGCTGGTCTACGCGGGCATGGGGAACAAAGATGAGGCCTTTCGGTGGCTCGAAAAGGCTTTCGACGACCGTGCCAACTGGCTGGTGTGGTTGCGATTCGATCCGCGCTGGGAAGCTCTCCACGCAGACCCAAGGTATGCCGAAATGGTTCGCCGGATGGGATTTCCTCCTTCGCAAGGCGTTTCATAGAAAAGACGTTATGACAGTTTCGTATCGAGGTTAGTTGACGCGGCGGTGGAGGACTTGGGCGATTTGGCGGATTTCGGATTGGAGTTCGGCGAATTCGGAGGGGAGGATGGATTGCATGCCGTCGGAGAGGGCTTTTTCGGGCTGGTGATGGACTTCGACGAGGAGGCCGTCACAGCCGACGGCTACGGCGGCGCGGGAGAGCGGCAGAACTTTGTGGCGCTTGCCGGTGCCGTGGCTGGGATCGACGAGGATCGGCAGGTGGCTGCGTTTCTTTACAGCGGGCACGACGGCGAGGTCGAGCGTGTTGCGGGAAAAATCGGAGAAGGTGCGCACGCCGCGTTCGCAGAGCATGACGTTGTAGTTGCCTTCGCTCATCACGTATTCGGCGGCCATCAGGAATTCATCGAGCGTGGCGGACATGCCGCGTTTGAGGAGTACGGGTTTTTTGGCGCGGCCGGCGCGCTTGAGCAGGGAGAAATTCTGCATGTTGCGGGCGCCGATCTGGATGACGTCGGCCCACTCTTCCACTAAATCGAGCGACTCATTGTCGATGGCTTCGGTGACGATACCGAAGCCGTAGTGTTTGCGGACCTGCGCGAGAATTTTCAGGCCGGGGAGGCCGAGTCCTTGGAAGCTGTAGGGCGAAGTGCGCGGCTTGTAGGCGCCGCCGCGGAAGAGGCGGACGCCGCTCGGCTTGAGCTGTTCGGCGATGGCGAGGCATTGCTCTTCGGTTTCGACAGCGCAGGGGCCGGCGGTCATGGCGAGATGCTCTCCGCCGACGAGAACGTCACCGGAAGGAGTGGGGATGCGGACGATGGTGGGATCGGATTTTACGTCGAGGGAGACGAGTTTGTAGGGCTTGGTGACGGGGATGCATTCGACGACGCCGGGCATCGATTCTAGGACGCCGAGGTCGACGGCGCCGTTGTTGCCGGTGATGCCGATGGCGGTGCGGCCGGCGCCGGGGATGGGATGGGCTTTCAGGCCGAGGGATTCGATTTTGTCGCAGACGGAGCGGACTTGTTCGTCCGTGGCGTGCGATTGCATGACTACTAGCATCAGATGTGTCCTTTGGGAGCTCGGAATATTCAGTGTACTAAAGCGGATTGAGGAGGGGCAAATCGGCGAGGAGACAAGAAAGATTTAACGCAGAGGGCGCAGAGAACGCTGAGTACGCTGAGAAGAAACAAACAAGACCCACACGCAACACCGGCGTGTGGGGCACCCGGGACTATGTACGGCGGCAACCCCAAGAGTAGGGATACGCATCCATTTTAGTGGGAGCGGAACCTTGCCCAGTTGAGGATGTAGTGGACTGTCCAGCCGCCGCTTTCGTTTGCTGAAAAAAACTGCACGGAGGAGAAACGCATGAAACGCATGTTGCTGCTGCTATGCCTGGGCGTTTTATTTGTGCCGGGTGCTCGGGCCCAGGGAGATCATGTTGAGGCTGGAGTGTTCGCGGATTATTTCCGGATGTCGCAGACGGACAACAATTATCTCGGGGTTGGAGCGCGCGTGGGGTATCGCGTGTTTCCGCACGTGAAGCTGGAAGCGGAAATGGCGTACGACTTCGACCAGGGATTCGGGGAACAGACCACCGGCACCGGCGGTACGGTGGTGATTCAGAACGCGAACATTCATATATTGCATGGAATGGTTGGGCCAAAGATTGAGTTGGGGCACGGCCGGTTGCGGCCGTTTGTGGTGGCGAAGGGCGGGTTCGACAAATTTTTTGTGAACTCGTGTCCGACTTCGTTCAGCTGCGTGTCCAGCCAGATTGCGAATCTGCGCGCGGATAATGTGAATGGAGCGTTTTATCCGGGCGGAGGATTGGAGGGGCATCTGGGGCCGGTTGGATTGCGGTTGGAGGCGGGTGACGAGATGTATTTCGCCAACGGGACGCACCACAATCTGCGTATGGCCTTTGGACCGTTTATCCGGTTTTAGAGAAGTGAAGGAATGAAGAAAAGAGAGTTCACGACGTTAGGTCGGAAGACTCCACGTGCAAATTCGGCACGTGGGGCACCCTCGATATCAGTTGTTGAGTCGCGTTGGGGAAGAGGTCTAAAGTAGGAAGTCAGGAAGGATCCAGCCCGGGAGGAAACGTTGCTATCAGTCATATTCATTCCAAGTTGGTTCCCCAATCTGCCGATCACGAGCACTCAACTGCTTGTGGCCGGCGGAGTGCTGTTATTCTTTGTGGGATTAATGATCGGGTTCGGGCGAAAGCAGCGCGTGGCTGTACATGTACAAAGGTCGTTGTTTACGGATGAGTTGATGATTTATCTGAGCCGGATTGCCGACGCGGTCGAGAGGCACGCAGACCGGCCGTCGGCACAGCAGATTGCGGACATGATTGAGCGGCGGATTGCGGAGCAGCAGCGAAACGCCGAGGCGAATGCGGCAGCGGCGGCGGGCACTGGTGCTGCCCCTAAGTCGCGAGCGGTGGCGTTTTCGATGTTTGGGCGGGAGTATCCGGAAAAAAGTTGATGCGTCGGGAGACGCTCTGTGGGAGAAGAAGCGCGCTGCGGGTTGGCGCGCTTTTTTCTTTTTGGGCGGCAAGAGCGGGTAATCGGTAATCAGCAAGAGGCCTTCGTCGTTTCGATTGGAGGCTGGGTTACGTTGAGATCCTTCAGCCATCCTTGTCGGATGGCTTCAGGATGACAAATCTGGGATTGGGTGGTGTACAAGGGTGTTGGTCGGTGGGGTGGAATGTGTAAAAGCGTAAGCTTTGCTTCCGCACTCAAAAGGTGGGTGTAGAATGTCGCGGTTGGTTTTGGTGGGTGGACTTCAAAGGAGAATTGGGGATGTTGATGAGAATCGGTGGGAGGGTGGGCGGGAAATTTATTTTGGTGGCGGTGGGAGTGATGAGTTTGTGCGCGGGGGCTTGGGGGCAAGGAAAGACGCCGAGTCCGGCGCTGCTGGTGTTGAGCAAGGAAGAGAGTTTCCTGGCGATTGTGGACCCGGCTACGTTGAAGGTGGTGGGGAAGGTGGATACGGGGGCGCATCCGCATGAGGTGGCTACAAGCGCGGATGGAAAGATTGCGATTGTTACGAATTATGGGAACGATCATGCGGGGACGACGATGTCGGAGATTGATTTGGCTTCGCGGAGCGAAGTGGGGAAGGTGACGTTTCCGGGGTTGGTGGGGCCGCACGGGATCGAGATTTTAGGAGACAAGGCTTATTTCACGGTGGAGGGAGATAAGTCGGTTGGCGTATTTGATTTTGTGGCCAACAACATTGACCTGCACCTGGTGCTGGGGCAGAAGCGGCCGCATATGCTGGTGTTGACGAAGGACGGGCGGACAATGTGCGTGAGCAACATTGAGTCGAACACGGTGTCGGTGGAAGAGATGAAGAAAAAGATTACGGAATGGACGGGGACGAACGTGAAGGTGGGGAAGGGACCGGAGGGGATCGATATTTCGCCGGATGAGAAGGAAGTCTGGGCGGCGAATTCGGGCGATGGGACGGTGTCGATCATTGATCTGGCGTCGAAGAAGGTGACGCAGACGGTGGATGTGAAGACGAAGCACTCCAACCGGTTGAAGTTTACGCCGGACGGGAAGTTGGTGCTGATTTCGGATTTGGGGAGCGGGGATTTGGTGGTGGTGGATGCGGCTTCGCGGAAGGAGGTGAAGCGGCTGAATCTGGGGAAGAGCACGGAGGGGATTCTGGTGCAGCCGGATGGGGCGCGAGCGTTTGTGGCGGTGAGCGGCGACGACAAGGTGGCGGTGGTGGATTTAAAGACGCTGGAAGTGACGACGACGTTTGCGATTGGGGGGAAGGATCCGGACGGGATGGCGTGGAGGAAGTGAGGCAGAAGTGAGGCAGAAGTGACTGGTGATTGGTGACTAGTGACTGGTGGTTAGTGGATTCCGACGCGCGCCCGCGTTGATTTTTTTGCTGCGCTGTTGGGGAGAGCGTTTTTTGTTGGGCCAGCCGCCGAGTTGCAGGGCTACAGTCATGCAGGCGTCGCGGAGGCTGTCGGCGAGGCGGCGGTCGGATACGGCGCGGGCTACGACCATGCCGCCTACGCAGAGGGCAGCCAGGGCTTGGGCGGTGATGCGGCGTGTTTGGCCGTTTTGGATGAGGCTGCGCTCGAGGACGCTGACCATTCCTTTGAAAACTTCCTCGAAGGCTTGGCGGGCGCGGGGGTTGCTACGGGCGACGTCAGTTGGCAGGGCGGTCATGGGGCAGGAATTTTCCACGTTTTCGAGGTGCTGGCGGGAGAGATAGGCACGCACGACTTGCGGGCCGACGTCGGTGGAAGAGAGATCGACGTGGACTCCTTTCCAGCAATCTTTCCATTCGGGGTCGGTGAAGAAGCAGCCAAGCACTTCGGCGTAGAGATCGCTTTTCCCTTTGAAATAGGTGTAGAAGCCGCCGTGGGTGAGGCCGGTGCCAGCCATGATTTGTCCAATCGAAACATTTTCAAAGCCGTGGCGGTTGAAAAGCTTGCGGGCGCTTTCGATGATGTTCTTTTTGACGGTGGCGCGATGGCCGGCTGGATAGGGCATGGGGCCTCCTGAATGCGTGTGGGAAGATTATGGCGCGAGTTATTGTGGCAGCGAAGGAAAATATTATCTTGAACATATTTTGGGGCGGTGATGTTATGGGGCCGCGAGTGAAAGGAAACCAACCGTAGCGTCCACCTTAAGGTGGACGCTACAAAGAAAATCGGAGGCGATGATGAAGGATGAAACGATGATGGGTGTGCCGGTGCAACAGGCTGCGCTGGCCACGCGGCGGCAGGTGATTTCGGGGGGTGCGGCGGCGTTGGGATTTCTGGGGTTTGGACCGGGTGGCGCTTGGGCTGCGGTCGAGGAAGGGATTTTGCGGGCGGAAGAGGCGATTCATCAGGAGCCGGTGTTCAAGGCCAGCCGGAAGCGGGTGTATGAGGCGCTGACGGATGCGAATCAGTTTGGCAAAGTGGTGGAGCTAAGCGCGGCGATGAAGGGCGGCGGGATCAAGGTGGGGGCGAAGATGGCGGAGATTGGACGGGAGCCGGGCGCGGCGTTTACTTTGTTCGGCGGATATATCACCGGGCGGCAGATTGAGTTGGTGCCGAACGAGCGGATCGTGCAGGTGTGGCGGTCGGGGAGTTGGGACCCGGGATCGTACTCGATTGCGAGGTTTGTGCTGGTGGAGTCCGGCGGCGAGACGAAGATCAAGTTTGATCACACCGGGTTTCCGAAGGGGCAGGCGGAACATTTGGTGGAAGGGTGGAGAGGGAATTACTGGGAGCCGCTGGCGAAGGTATTGGGGTAGGTAGAAGAAGAAAACGCAGAGATCAGAGGAGAAAGCCCGCACCCTGAAAACCGCAGGGCGCGGCACCCGGCGGGATAGGGTGAGAAGTCATATCGCAGTTTGATCGCGTAGTTTCGCGAGCCGATTGAGAAAGTGCCAGCGGGCTAGGAAAACAAGGAGACAAATTAGCACGTGAGCGAGAGCATCGTAGAAAATTCGCGTACCTGAAAGACGAGTACTAAATCTCCTAACCTTCTTTCATCAAGGATACGATCGCAAAGCCGGTAGACGTTTAGCGAGCAAGAGAGCGCCCCCATCAGAAGGGTCAGGCAAAACCACTGTTTTAGGCTACAAGCAGACGAGTCCAGCAGTTGTAGGTAACGCGTAGTGGGCTTGAGGCGCGCGAGCGCAAACGGCAACGCCGATCTCCAAACGCGGACGATTTTCACAGATGTGACGATGCACACCATTAGTAAGTACAACAGATAGAGCCTTTCGCTTGCCGAAGGTTCTACCGTCATGTTGCGCAAATCCCATGCTGTTTTAGCTGATTCCTGGAGCATTGTTTTCGCACCCCCAGAATTCACGTCGACGCGGGCTCCCCTCGGTCAAAACCTTCCTGTGATTAGACACCAAGAGCGAACCATTTGGCTCTGCGAAAACTCATAGTCCAAAAAGCACAAACACACTTGCCCCTGCTGGGGCC
>Ga0307479_10004672_pt1 | contig 12554 bp, 9 predicted proteins | sample atmos_gasesECM4C_FD_203743 | JGI IMG/M metagenome (GOLD analysis project Ga0307479, IMG submission 203743) | Hardwood forest soil microbial communities from Morgan-Monroe State Forest, Indiana, United States - atmos_gasesECM4C_515 | ecosystem: Environmental > Terrestrial > Soil > Temperate...
ACCTGGGTTCGAACGATCAACCCTACTCGTCCGATGAGTTCATTGAGGCTTACATCAGGCTGGTGCGAGAGATCCGCAAACGTTGTCCTAGAACCGTAATTTTTGCCATGAGGCCATTTCACGGGGACCATTACCACGGCGACGATGTCGCCAAGATAGCGGAGCTAATGGCTGATCCGGCGATCATCTATATCGACTCAACTGGCTGGATGGAGGAGAGTGATTTTACTGACGGCGCGCACCCGAACGTGGCTGGGTCGCGCAAGGCAGCCGCACACCTGGTCGATGCTTTAAAACCTTACGTCGGTCGGTGGAAACCAGGCGCCATCTCGAATTAGGAAATCTGTAATGGAATAGTGTCGTATCAATAATCTGCCGATAGCAGCTCATTCTTGATCGGATAACTATTGCGTTTGGGGTTTCTTATTCGGTTGATTGTTCGTGCTTTCCACAACCGCGAGGGGACACATGAGGCAAAGCATTTGGTGCGCGGCGTTGTTGCTTGCGAGCGTCACTCCCGAACTCGCGCAACGTACCACTTTCCAGGCTCCTTCCCGGCCACAAGAGGCAATGACTTTGGGACCGCAGGAGATTCCTCTATGGGAAGGCGCCGCTCCCGGTGCTCTGGGTAACGAGGAGAGTGATCGCCCCACACTCACCTACTATTCTCCGGTTTATTCAACTGGTACAGCAGTTGTTATCACGCCAGGGGGCGGTTATTCATTCGTGGCCACAAACCATGAAGGCCGTCAAATCGCAAACTGGCTGAACTCCCTGGGAATTTCAGCCTTTGTTCTGAAGTACAGAGTAGGTCCGAAATATCACCATCCCGTGGAATTGTGGGATGTGCAGCGCGCTATCCGGCAAGTCCGAACCCAGGCCGGAGATTTGCGGCTGCAGCCGAACCACATAGGTGTGATGGGTTTCTCCGCCGGCGGCCATCTCGCAGCCACCGCGGCCACTCACTTCGACACAGGCAAACCCAATGCTTCCGACCCGATCGAGCGCGTAAGCTGTCGCCCGGATTTCCTGGTCCTGGGCTACGCCGTTATCTCGATGATTGAACCGTATTCGCATCATGGTTCGGTGAACTCATTGCTCGGCGATCACCCGGACCCCAACCTTCTGAAAGCACTATCCGAGGAACTGCAAGTCATTCCGCAGACGCCACAGGCATTTCTCTTCTCTACCGGCGAGGACACAACTGTTCCACCGGAAAACACCATGGCTTTCTATCAAGCCCTGCGCAAAGCCGGCGTACCCGCCGAGTTACATATTTTTGAGAAGGGCGGACATGGAATGGGGTTAACCGCCGCAGCTCCAAAACACGATGTATGGAAGACCTTGCTGGAAGAGTGGTTCCGGGAGCAAGGACTTCTAGCAAGTTATGATCTACCGCCCAATCCGGACCGATGAGGACTCCAGGCAGAGCGAATAACTTGGAAAGCATCACTAGCGGCAGTCGAGATAAATTGGGATCAATTCATGAGCGAGACTAACTTCAAAACCTTGCTGAAAATCCACTCTAAATCACCGAATAAGGGGCCGAGAGGCGAACGCCGGATTCGAATCCATCGAAAGATGGTCGGGCATGGGTTGGCCCTTTTCATTGCCCTCCTGGCAGCGACCTTATGCTTTTGCCAATCGAACCCGTCCTATGACCGAGTCGATATCGGCGCGTTAGACCCGGATGCGTGGAATGGAATTGTTTTTCTGGCCCAGGCGTTCCACCAACCGGCAGGTTTTGCGATTCGGGTCGGGTCGCAATCCGCAAAGTCCGGCGGAACGTTTGTTGACGGCGCCGTCATCGATAATAATATCGGGGAAGTTGGACCACATGCTCCCGACAACTCTTATTGCCGCATGGCATGGCGGAATGTTCCGCGCGAATCGCTCATCACCTTGGAATGGTCGCGACTCAATCAGACAACAGTAGTAGGCCGCTTGACCGCCAAAGCCGGGTTCCGCTTGGTTCTTGAAACCTACTTTCCTTCCCAAATCAATGGCGACAGCTCGGGATCCTTTGGCGTCGATCCTACCAATCGAGCCATCCTGGGCGAGCAATTCTTCAATCAGATTTTTGGGTTTACGGCGCGTTTTGTATTAGTGGCAGATCAGCCACTGCTGGCAAGCGGAATCTATCCTTCTCTCGCGCAACTGGGGGAAAATATGCGCGCCACTCAGAGTCTGGTCTCTTCCCTGGCGGACGAGCCGACGGCGGGCGCAGCCGGGATGGAGTTCAACGGCGGCGCTTCCGGCGCCGTGCATTTCGTCGCGGCAATCGGCTGGAATCATGACCAGTTACTCTCGGACGCGCAGGGACTACTCGCGGCCGGAAGGATCGATACGATTCTACGGGAAAAGTCCGAAGCCTATGCCCATCGTCGGCCGGCGGTAACCGGACTGTTTGCGGGCGCGCCCGAGGCAATTGGCAACTCCATCTTCTGGAACACTCTGTATTCCCCCGCGAAAGACCTTACGTTCCCAAGTGATAGCCGCCTCGACGCTCACTCCTGGGGAGGGTGGATTGTTGGCGAATGGGACTTTTTCTCATCATTTCTAACCAGCCTGGAAGACGCAGCTGAAACGGAAGCTTATGTGAAGGCCATTCTTCTGAGTCAAACGCCCACCGGCATGGTTCCCAACATGACATCGGCTACCGCCACCACGACGGATCGCTCGAATCCGCCGGTCGGAGCGTACTCCATTTGGAAGATCTACGAACGTTGGCAAGACCGCGAGCTGCTCGAGTGGGCCTACCCTCGCCTGAAGAAATACCACGAATGGTGGTTTGCTGATCGGGGAGACGGCCAGCCCGCGCGCGACGGCAACCGGGACGGCCTGCTTGAGTGGGGCAGCGATCGGGGATCGTCACCAACTGTAGGAGGGCGTGGCTTCCTGCAGGCTGCCAAATGGGAAAGCGGCATGGACGACAGTCCGATGTGGGACGATGCAAAATACGACTCACGTACTTACACCATGAACCTGGATGACGTGGGTCTCAACTCGCTCTATGCCGTGGATGCGGAATGCCTGGCAAAGATGGCTGCAACCCTGGGCAAGGACGAAGATGCTCGTCAGTTTTCTGCCGAATACGCTCGTATGAAGCAGTTGGTGGCAATGAATCTATGGAATCCCACTGATGGCATCTATGAGAGCCGCTATTGGGATGGAAGTTTTTCCAAACATCTTTCTCCCACTAATTTCTACCCACTGTTCGCCGGCATTGCCACGCCTGAACAGGCTGAGCAGATGGTGAAGGGGCACCTGCTCAATCCAAATGAATTCTGGGGAAAGTACGTGATGCCGACGATCGCACGCAGTGACCCCGCGTTTGACGACCAGTTCTACTGGCGCGGGGACATCTGGGGAGCCACCAATTACTTGGTCTACCAAGGCCTGAATCGCTACCACTTTGACAAGATTGCTTTCGAATTTGCCGATAAGAGCTACAACCTCTTCATGGGTGATTGGAAGGAGAAGCAAAACTACGATGAGCAATATCGCGCCGCGGGAGGGAATGGCGGTGGCGAGACGCATTACATGTGGAGTGCCTTGCTTCCTCTGATAGCCTTGGAACAATACATCGACGTAAATCATTGGGATGGCTTGCGATTCGGGGTATTCGATCCTCCCATCTCAGGCGAATTTCGCAATATCAGGTGGCGAGGTCACGTCTACGACATTTCCGTCGGGCCTACTCGTACCAGCGTCATTCGAGACGGCACGGAGTTTTTTCAGGCTGATCGCGGAGTCGTCGTGCGCAACTATAGCGTGCGAGCGTCAGAACTTTCTTTTACGATCAACACTCCAAAAGACGTAGGCGTGATTATCGGGGAGTTCGCGTCTGGAAGCGTGCTGCTTACGATCGACGGCAAGAATGATGGGCGAATTGGGGTACAAGGCGGCGAAGCAACATTTAGGGTTCCTGTGGGAGAGCACAGAGTAGAGTTACGAAACTAACCTTGCGTAAGTTGGTGCCGTTAAGCATCATGTCGGGCAAGCCTCTATACCAAACTTAGATCCTCATTCAATTGCGGGCTGAGTGATACCACTTGATTCCAGAGGGAACCGGGGTCTAGCTAGTTATCTGTACCCATACCGAGCGGTGCGTAAGCCGTGTGTTTTGAAATGGTCGGAGAGAGAGGATCTGAACCTCCGCCCCCCTCGTACTTGGATGGCTTTGATAAAGGTTCTTTATGCTTCATTAACGCGATTATCTTTGCGTAGTACTAAGCGTCGTGCGCAAAGAAGAAATGCAACCAGTACTGATTGTTTTGAACACGACGTGCCTCGGCCAATGAATAATTACGTCCTAAATAGAGACCTCGGCTTTTCGCCGTCACGCGGACTCTATTTTGGATCAATTCCTCCTAAACCAAATGCCAAAATCTCCACCTGCCTAAGCCTGCCTAAGCCGGGGGACGAGTAGCAAACACCTGCGTCAGCCCGCAGAAAGACTGATCCTTCCCGAAGTCAGCTTGGCTTGGCAAAGCAAGTTCTGATCAATGGTTCCTGGTTAGAAGGTAGTCCTGATATCCGCTACATCGACAGGGCCAAAGGCCGGCACCGGGATATCCTTGTCATCGACGATGTTCACGTATGGACTTGATCCGGCGCCATAGATCAAACGAAAAGGGACCTTCAGCGGATGGAATTTGGCGCCCCCAGAATTGATCAGAGCATTGTCGAACACTCCCAGGATGACCGACGCAGGATCGCCGGGATCGAAGTCCATCCGGTAGATGATGGGCATGGGCGTTTCCGCCGCTGGCGCCTGCGGTTCCTGCGCAGGCAAATAGCTTCGCAAATCAAACCCAGTTGGCAGTCCCAGCGACGTTAACCTTCGTGTGACTCCACTGAACCTCACTCTCATCATCGGACGCCGGTTTTCGGGCTGTAAGAGCTCAATTTCTTTCAAATTGATCTCGCTTCCGTGATCTTTCAGGTGATAAGCATGGGTCAATGCAAGCTCAGCCAATCGTTTTCCCAAACGCTGTTGACCCTCAAAACTCACGTGGGCTGCATCTTCGAGGGGCAGATCGAGTGCGCTGACCGTGTGAACGTTCGGGCGTAAAGCGCTCAGGCGGCGCTGGATGTCGCGAATTTTCTCGAAACTGTGGGCATGCGAGTCATAGTTCCACACAAAGCGCGCGATTTGGACGCACAGCATCGGCAGATTCGGGAGGTTCGTGTCGCGGCGGACGCTGTCGATAAGTTTCAGGATCGCTGCTTCGTAGAGATCTTCCGCTCCTGGGGTCATGGCATCACTTTCGCCCTGATACCAGATAAGGCCCTTGATGTTTCCGCCAACCATCGCGATTCGGCGAATCATCGCTTCGTAGTTTGAACCCTTCAGCGCGGGATCCCACGACTTGATTGGACTGCCGCCAACGCCGCAATAAACCAAGCCAAGCGGACGATCCGCAAACTTCACGATGTGTTTGGCAAAAGCCAATCCAGGCCCAACTCCGCCCATCACGACATTGCGCTGAATCATTTGCGCGATGAACTTTTCCGTATCCGGACCGGCGGGAAATTCGATACCATTTCGTTGTAGCTGAATGTTCTGCTGGACCGGGTCGGGATCCCAGTTGGTGAAACGCGGGTTCAGCGGCTCCTGCGCGATTACCCAGCGATTGTCGGCATTGAAAAACAGGATGCGCGGGTCGGGTTCAACCGGGGCCTTGAGCATTCCCCAGCCTTGACTGTTCGATTGACCCGAAAACACCCAAATATCCGCATTCTTTGCGTCGGGATGCATGTGACTGTTGACCTCGTCTGTGTTCTGGTTCCAGATCGCCTGAGCGGGTTGAGCCCAGAGCTCCTTCGAGAGCACGGTCGCGATGCCGGACGCGCCTGCCGTGGAGCCGAGAACAGCACCAATAAATCGACGCCGATCGAGCGGCTTGCTTCCCATATCGCTCTCCTCGCCGCGGCTTTGAGCTTCAGTTGCGGCGCGTTTTGCTGGTATTCGCAGGTTCCTCAACTTTGAGAATGCGATCCGCCTGCACATGTTGCATTTCCTGATGAATGCCGCTAGGCCACAGAATCCGAATCTTTTCCGCGTAGCCGTTGGCTCCTAAACCGAAATGAAGGCGGCGGTCCGAGGACGACAAATAGCTGCCGCCGCCCGTCAGCTCTTTCATTTGCGTGGTGCCGCCCGCCGTGATCCACACCTTGATGCCAATCCCGTCCCGATTGCTCTTGCGGCCTATGGGTTGAAGCTTCAGCCAGTGATTCGCGCCCTTGCCTTCGTTTCGCAGGAGTACGGGCGCGCCATTGCAGTTGCAGATCAGCGCATCGACATTTCCGTCGTTGTCGTAGTCGCCGACCGCCAGCCCGCGGGAAGGCCGCGGCACTTTCAATGCTTCGCCGCACGAACTGGTGACGTCGACAAAGCGTCCGCCCAGATTGCGCAGTAAGAGGGCTGGCTGATCGTAGGCGAGATCGGGACTGGCGAGCGCCACGTTGTCCATGGCGTGGCCGTTGGCGGCAATCAGATCGTTGCGGCCATCATTGTCATAATCAAAAAACTCGACGCCCCAGCCGGTGAGCATCAGACTCGACGTGCCGACACCGGAAGGGAAGCCGGATTCCGTGAACAACCCATCACCATCGTTGTGAAAGAGCGAGTAGCCTTCCATCGACAGGTTGGTGACGATGATGTCGAGCTTGCCATCAGCGTCATAGTCGCCCGCCGCCACGCCCATTCCGGACTGCGCACGCCCGCTGGCTGTGTAAGCGGCCCCGGCCAGAGTGCCACCTTCGCGAAAAGTTCCATCTCCATTGTTCAGGAAAAGCAAATTGCCAATGCGGTCATTGGCGATGTAGATGTCCTGATAACCATTGCCCGTGAAGTCAGCCGTGACTACGCCCAGCGCTTTGCACTTGTATTTCCCTATACCACTCCGCTCGGAAACATCGGTGAAAGTGCCATCTCCGTTGTTGTGATAGAGAGCGCACGGCATCCCCTCGAAGTTCTCGGGGCTGCAATACCCACGGCCGCGTTCCGGAGATCCGCAAAACACGTTGGAGTCGAGGCTAAAGTCCACGTAATTGCATATGAAGAGGTCGAGACAGCCGTCGTTGTCATAGTCGAAGAAGGCGGCGCTGCTTCCCCAGACATGATTGCGGATGCCGGATTTGTCGGTTACGTCGGTGAAGGTGCCGTCGCCGTTATTTCTGTACAGGATGCAGGAGCCGAAGTTAGTAATAAAAAGGTCCTGATGTCCGTCGTTGTTGTAGTCGCCTGCGACCACTCCCATGCCGTAGCCATGACCGCGCACGCCGGCCTTCCCGGTGACGTCAGTAAAGGTGCCGTCATGATTATTTCGATACAGCGCGTTGGATAACGGCTCGGTCTGGGTAAAGCCGGGCAGTACATCGCCGTTCACAAAGTAAAGATCGAGATATCCGTCGCCGTCGTAGTCAAAGAAAGCGCATCCGGGACCCATGGTTTCAAGCAGGAATTTCTGGCCGGTGGCAGCGTTGGTGTGATGGAAGTGGATGCCTACCTGGCCGGTGACATCCCTGAACACGCGCGGCGCCGGCGTACTGTCTGCACTCCACGAATCATGAGGGAGAGCGGCCAGAAGTGAGAGCGAAGCTCCCCGCCACCCGGCCCGTAGAAAATCGCGCCTGTTCAAGTCCCCTGGTCCCGTTTCGTGGAGCTGGGCTATTCTCCCCAGATCTCTTCGTCGGATGGCACGCGAGCGTCCGCTGGTGGGTATCCGATTCTCGTGTAGTTCAGCAACTGTGTGAAGTCCAGATTTCCCTGGAGGGAGGTATTGCCCCAAAATCCCGTTCCCAAGGTAGTAGTGGCTCCGAAGCCATTCATGAAGCTGCCGCCGGCGCTGGTGGTTGCGCACTGATTGACGATTACGCGGGTAACCGGAATCGCCATTGCCAGAGTTTCGATATGCTTCTGATTGTCAGAGTGGATAGCCACCGAATGGCCCCGCCCCTGCAGCAGGATATTGCACTTGGCAATGCCCAAGGCTTCATCGAACGTCGCGTAAGTGTAGACCAGCGTGACCGGCGATAGTTTTTCTTTGCGCAAAGTGACGGCCGTATCCGCTCCCGCTTTGACCAGCAGAATCCGGGTGTCGCCGGGAACGGACAACCCGATCTTTTCGGCAAGTTGTGGCGCCGGAACTCCCATGGCCTCGCGGTTCAGAACGCCGTCCACATAGAGAAGATCGGCCAATTTCCGGATCTGTTCAGGATCATCGATATAGACGGCTTTGTTTCGCGCGAAACTCTGCAGTATGGCAGCAGCGTCATCCTGATGGACCATGACCGCCTGCTCGCACGCGCAAGGCAGTCCATTATTGAAAGCGCGGCCGTCCACGATCTTCGTAACCACGTCTTCGATGTCAACTCCACGATCCACAATGCACTGCACGTTGCCGGGGCCCACACCGAGAGCTGGTTTTCCACTGGAATAGGCGGATTTCACCATGGGCATGCCACCGGTGGCAACCACCACGTCTGCCTTGGACATCAGCTCCTTGGTGAGATCGATAGACGGCTCTTCCAAGTACTGAATCAATCCTTCCGGAACATTAAACCGGGCGAGCGCCGCCCGGACCAGTAAAACTGTTGTCGACACCGTCCGAATGCTCTTCGGATGTGGGGCCGCGATGATGGCATTCCGGCTCTTGACGGAAAACATCGCATTGCTCATGAAATTCGTGACCGGAATGGTCATGGGCAGGATGGCGGCCACCACGCCGATGGGCTTTGCGATTTCGACCAAACCAGTTTTCTTATCACGCCTGACGATTCCGACCGACTTACGCCCTTTCAGGCCTTGCCATATGATGGAGGCCTTCCGCTTATCCTGCCGCAGGTTGTCTTCGTAGTTGCCGGTTTGAGTTTCCTCGACGGTTAGTCTGGCGAGGGCTTCCGCGTTGTCGTAGACCGTCTTGCCGATCTCGCGAACCACAGCGTCGATCTTTTTCTGACCTGCTCTTTCCCACTCGGCCTGGGCTTTGCGGGCCCGTTCGATCATTTCCTCAATGGTCTGCATATGGAGTTTCCTATCGGTTCGGTATTACGTTTCAAAGAACGATTCTCAGTCCTCGCCTGGCGACAGCGCTTCAAGAGAGGTTGCAAGCTCTCCCAGAAAGCGAGCTGCGCGCGCGCCGTCAACCACCCGGTGGTCGCACGAAAGACTGAGCGTCATCGTGGGCTTCACCGCCGGCTGATTATCGACGACGATCACGCGTTGGGTAATCCGTCCAACCGCCAGAATGGCCGCTTGCGGTGGATTCACGATGGCTTGAAAGAAATCCACACCGAACGCGCCCAGATTGCTGATGGTGAAGGTTCCGCCAGAGAGATTGTCAGGACTCAATTTGCCGGCTCGAGCGCGTTCCACCAGCCGCTTCCGTTCGAGAGAAATAGCGGCGACGGTGGTTTGATCCGCATTGCGGATGACGGGCACGAGAAGGCCCTCATCGACAGCAACCGCAAGCCCTAAGTTGATCTCCGCATGAGAGTGGATATTCCCGTTACGCCACTCCGACGTGAGTGCTGGGTGCCGCCGCAGGCAGGCGGCGATCTTTCTAATCAACAAATCGGTATAGGTAACCTCGGGAAGGGAAGCACGCAACCCTTCGCGCCAGGCGACGAGATTGCTGACATCAATTTGCCGGTTCAGATAGAAGTGCGGAACACTTGTCCAGGCTTCGGTGGTCCGCTCCGCCATGATTCGCCAGATTCGACCAGGCGTCGCAGAGGATTCCTTTATACTGGCGTCGCGTTCGGACTGGAGCACGGCGGAGGCGACGACTGGCGTGCTCCCCGTTGAAATGCGATCGAGAGCAATGCCACGTTCCGCCGCCAGGCGGCGAGCTTTTGGCGAGGACGGAGCGCGCCTCTGAGAACGGTCGGATTCGCATGCGCTTGGGAGTTGAGATGCGGATGCCGGTCGCGACAAATTCGCAGTTGTTTCCGCCTCGGTCATTTTCGGCGATCCGGATTTGCCGTTCGCGGCAGAAGGGCCTTCCGCCGGGTGCGCCTCGGTTTCGCCGTCCGCCCAGATCCCGGCAATGACCGTGCCAACCAGTACTTCGTCCCCAGCGACGGCCGTAATGTCGCGAAGTACGCCCGACGCTACGGCTTCAAGCTCCACGGTCGCTTTGTCGGTCTCGACTTCCAGGAGCATCTCTCCCTGGCTGACCCGATCTCCTTCGGACTTGAACCATTTCAGGACACGGCCAGTCTCCTGCGCGACCCCGAGCGCGGGCATGATTACATTTTTCGGCAAAATCTCACTCCTTACTTAGTAGTGGGGCGCTGATTCCTTAGGTGGACCGATAGCCGGACCAAATCTGGTACACAATTTGTTGCCCCTGCTGTTTGGCTCATCTATCTAAGATTCTTAGCTTCGAAGATTGGCTGCAAGTCGAGCTGCTCTTTCATGGCCTGCTCAGCTTTTGCCGGCTCATGATGAGCGACTGCTCGGTAGATGATCCGATGCGTCCTGAAACTTTCCTCGCTGTGGGCCGAGGCATGACTCACCTTCATCGATCGCTCCAGGACGATGTTCAGTCCGGTGGCGACGGCCAGCATAAGGGTGTTGTGCGACGCTGCGGCGAGAGCCAGATGGAACTGCGCGTCGGTGGTAGCCAGTTGCTGGGGATCCTGCCCCACCCATGCTTCTTCCAGTTCCCGCAAGACTGACCCAAGCTTTTTAATATCTTCCGGTTGTGCATTGGTTGCAGCAAATGCCGCGACTTTAGGTTCAAACACAGTGCGAAATTCGTGCAACTCCCGCTGGCTGCAGTTATTGGAAATAAAGAAGCGATGAATAGCCGCCCCCACGTTGCGGGGATCCATGGCCATGATGCGGGTACCACGTCCGTTTTTTCGCTCCACCAGACCGCGTTCGCTCAGAAGGTGAATTGCTTCGCGCACGGTGGCGCGATTTACCTTGAGCTGCGACGCGAGATCCCTCTCAGGCGGCAACCGGTCTCCCGGTTTCAGCTTGCCATGGGTGATCTGCTGCTGAATCAGCTCCGCAATCTGCTCATTCAGCTTTTGACGGTCGAGAAGCAAAGCGCCGAAACCACCCATTGCATGGACCGAGGATAGGGAATTGCGACCTCTCATAGTATGGGCAAGACTCCGTGCTGCTTGGTCCAACCTTATAACATTTTATCGCTTCCGGTCTCAAGGCTGGACCGAAAACGTCCTCGATTCGTAACCCGCTTCGAGGTTTCAGAGTGACCGGCTACGCAGGCCTCGCGAGCGACCGGTCGAACTTGCGCAGGTACGAAACATCATCTGGAAGCACGGTCAGAGGGGTTTCGCCCTGATATTCCAAAAGAAAGAGTCCGTTGTACCCAATACGGCTTAATGCCGTGAGCACAGCATCCATATCGACCAATCCCCGATTGAGGGGCGTGCTCACGTAGGTCTGGTGGGTGTCCGAGCAAAGGTACCGTTCAGCTTGCTCTCCCTGCTTCAGCAGTCGTGAATTTTTCACGTGCACATGGGCCAGATAAGGAGCCATAACCTGCAGAGTTGCCAGCGGATCTTCGTTCACCGCCAAAGAACAGCCGGCGTCATAAATAAGACGAAAAGCCGGAGAGTCTACCGCCTGGCAGATATCCCGGCACTGCGTGCCTCGACCCATGAGCGGCCGCACCGGGGGGTAGTCAATATTCTCCGCCAGCAATGTCACGCCAATTGATTGAGCATGTTCTGCACAAGCGCGCAACCCCTCGATCATCCACGCCCGCTGATCCGAAGGGGAACAGTCGGGCTTGAAAATACCAGGAACGATCATGGCGCGGGTGGTGCCCATCGCGGCAGTGCGATCCAATAATTTTCGGGTTTCATCGACCCGGCCACGACGGTCTCCGTTGGGAACCGCCAGGTCGGAGAAAAACACGTAGCAGGTAATAGGGACGCCGGCGTCTTTGGTGACTTCCTTCAAATATTCCGGCGAGCAATCATGCCAATAATCGTGCATGAGTTCGATGCCGTCCGCCTTAAGTTCGCCGTAAAACTTCAGCACGTCTTCCCGGCTCATCCAGCCGGGCTTGGAGCGTTCAATCTGAAAAATATTCTTCATCACCCAGGCGCAGCTGAAATCTACGATGGTCACTCGTCCCATAAGTTCCTCAATTCGCTTTGCGGAAACTAAGTATTGTCACGGCCATCATGAACTAGCCCGCTGTCTTCTGATAGCGGGCGTCCATGTCTCGGAGCGGCGCCCACGAAGGCCAGCGATTTGCGGCATGATCAACGTCTGACCCCCATCACAAACAATCGTCTGCCCCCCGATGTAGCGCGCTTCGTCGGAGGCGAGAAAGATCGCCAGTCTCGCGATATCCTCGGGGAGGCTGATAAATCCCGCGGGAATATTTTTCCCTGCCGACTCAGTATCGAAGGCCTCTCCAAACGTCAGCGCGCGAGAATTCGATGCCGACACCACGGCCGATCCCAGTGCCCACTCCGGTGACGAGAACCTTCTGGCCTTTCATGACTCCGAATTCGCGCTTAGCCGACATTTTCGAAGAACCAATCCGCCCTACAAA
>Ga0307479_10004674_pt1 | contig 12554 bp, 24 predicted proteins | sample atmos_gasesECM4C_FD_203743 | JGI IMG/M metagenome (GOLD analysis project Ga0307479, IMG submission 203743) | Hardwood forest soil microbial communities from Morgan-Monroe State Forest, Indiana, United States - atmos_gasesECM4C_515 | ecosystem: Environmental > Terrestrial > Soil > Temperate...
CTCTGAGAGACCGCGAATTATGGCTCTGGCGCTGTCCTGGTGATCGCAGCTCGCTGTATTGAAGACCACGTCTGCATGCGCCGCCTCCTTCCTAATCAGTTCGTAATCGTCTAGCGAACCCATGACGGGCTCGATTCCTAGGTTCCGCCTTTTTCTGCATCCTCCAGAGCGCCGAACGAGAATGGAGATTCTGAACTCGCGAGGATAGTTGCGCAACATCATCAGGTGAAGGAAGGAACCGGCAATGTATCCGGTGCCACCCGTGATAAAAATATTGGCGTCCCGTGACACTGCGAAAGAACCTCGTCCGGCGAAACCGGAAGGCCGGCGCGAGGCAGCAGCGACCCTAATATTGCAGCTTAATCCTGCTCTCGGCGATTCTTTTTTCGGGCACGCTTTCGCGCCAAAGCTTGCTTCAGTCGGCGCTTCTCGCCCGGCTTCAGGTAGTAGGAGTGACGCTTCACTTCCTTAATGATGTCTTCCGTCTGGACCTTGCGCTTGAACCGACGGAGGGCGTTCTCCAACGACTCGCCCTCTTGCAGTCGAACTTCTGCCAACCTCATCACCCCCAAACCAGCCCTAATCGGACATATTCGAGCTTATCTCATTTGTGCCGTCGAACCAATTGCCAAATAACACGCTGGTCACAAGGGCTCAGGAAATTAAACTTCACGTTATTCATCGACTCGTTCGCGATTGCTACCACTGAGCCAGTCCGGACATTTCTTAGCTAAACATCCTTCAGTTGGTTCTCGTCCATCCCGAAATAGTGACCTAGTTCATGGATGACCGTCAGGCGGATTTGTTCGCGGACTCCGGCCTCGCTGGAGTAGACCGCTTCAATATTCTTCTGATAGAGCACGATGTGATCGGGTCCCGTCGGCAGATTTGCAAAGCTTCGTTTTGGAGATCTGCGAAATGGGCGGATGTACTGCGCTCGAGTTCAGCGTAGGAATTCGCAAGGGTCTTTGCTAGCGCGGTCGGATCTCCCGCCGTAACACTAGCAGCGATGATCACCTTGGCGGTTCGATGGTCCTGCTTGCTGCCTGCCCGTTATCGTGAATGCGAAGGTTCGCTCCTCCGATGTGCGCCGAGCAGTATTTGAGGTCCCATCGTGGGCGATGATATCCGCAGAACCGATGGTTGCTGTAAATCGATGAGTTGGTTCCGAAAGAACATACGGGGACGACGCGGCGTCCCAATTGATTTCCTGACCGCCAAGCGAGGCTGGCCACATCAGGTCAAGAACGGGGGTGAAGCGGACGACGATATCCACAGGGCGATTAGCCTCCACCTCGTAGCTGATGATGGCGCCAGGCTCATCGAGTGGAACGAAGAGTTTCTCGCGCACGATGAAATCTGCTCCGAGATAGGTCCGAGTTATTGATTCTGGGGAGTACGTAATCCTGCGAAGTATTGCGGGGCCATCGATTTCCGTGGTTGTCTCAGCCGGGCGGAAACTTACTCCGTATGCCCTCAAGACCTGAACCGGATAGGCCCACATTTCCAAGCCACTGTTGGAATAGCCCAGCAACGAAGCTCGCCGCCCATGAACCGCGATGAATCGTGTGGTCGAGAGACTGTCCCAAACAAGCTGTGAACTGTCTCGAGCGGCGTGCTGTTGAGCTTTGGCGGTCTGCGGAAACAAACCACACAGGACCCACAATCCCACTAACAGTGTATGGAATCTATGCGGGAACCGCGCTGCGTCCCGCGGGCAGAAGCGTCTGATCGAAGAGGCAGCGCCAGGAACCATAAGGGGAGAGTGTATGCCAAGTCATTACCTGCCGGTGACCCAAGCAAACCGGAACCGAACAGGTCATCTGTCTCGCAGCATGCGATCCAAATGCCGGCATTCGAGAGTTTCCAAGACGCTGACAGCTACTACGTTACGCTCGCCCATGAATCTACGCACTGGACCGGCAGCAAGACCAGGCTCGACCGTGACTTTGGCGGGCATCGGTTCGGGAGCGAAGGTTACGCCGTGGAGGAACTGGTTGCCGAACTCGGTGCCGCTTTCCTTTGCGCCGACCTGGAGCTTGCTCTTGAACCGCGCGAGGATAACGCGTCTTATATCGCAGCCTGGCTGAAAGTGCTTGCGGCTGACAACCGGGCGGTGTTCACCGCCGCAGCCCACGCTCAACGCGCCGCCGAATTCATGAACCGCACAGCGACGAACGATGCCGCGCAGGTTAACACCGCTTCCGCAGCATAACCGGAGGGCGGAGTGCCAAAAGGCACTCCGCCTCTTACAATCATCACTGGGAAGCGCCATGAAGATCGCCTCTTTAAAATACCCATGAAATTGCTGCGACACTGATGCTGCCGCCTCCTGGCGAGCCGATAAACCATTGGTGTCCAATGGCATACAATTGGTCTTGACCGGAAGGTGTCCAATGGAGTACAACATAAATATGCAAACCGTTGTCGAAACACCTACTTACCTTGCCGTCGCCGGAAAGCTTTTCGACGAGGACGAGCGTGAGGAGGTTGTCACGATGGTTGCGGTCGATCCGGAGTGCGGTGAGGTCATGGCCGGGACCGGCGGATTTCGAAAGGTTCGTGTGGCGCGCGCGGGCATGGGAAAAAGAGGAGGAGCGCGTTGTCTATATTTGGCGCAACGACAAATTTCCTGTCTTTCTCATTACGGTATTTCCGAAAAGTGAGAAGGAGAACTTGAGCAAGGCCGAACGCAATGCCCTTAAGAAACGTGCCGACGGCATTTTCAACAGCTATAGGAGGTAGACCATGAAAAGCACATTTGAACAGCTCATGACGGGACTTGACGAAGTGGAAGCTTTTCTCGCCGGAGAGCAGAAGGGCTTCAAGGTCCATGTTCCGGATAAGATTGACGTAAAGAGCATTCGCAATAAGCTCAAGATGACTCAGTCCCGCTTCTCCGACACTTTCGGATTCAGCCTCGACGCCATCAAGCATTGGGAGGGAGGCCGCCGCACACCCGAAGCCCCAGCCCGCACGCTGCTGACGGTGATCGACAAGAATCCGGCCGCAGTTCTAACCGCGCTCTGCCACAGGACGTCGCCGAAGTTCGCTATTGCCGCGCGGGCCGCTAGGGGCCATTTCAAGTCCAAGAAAGGTAAGAAGCATATGGCCATCGCCGCTAAAGCGGCTGGTAGTAATGGAGAGAACCCCCACCCGAAATAAGCATAAAGCGCAGCTACCGTTTGCAAGTTGTGCGCGCCTTCTTCCCGGCTTTTAACCGCAACAATCTCACGCCGAAAGTGTTCCGACAACCACTCCAGCGGGGTTTCCTCTAAGGGGAACTCCGCTGTTCTTTTTTCATAGCTCGCCACTATCAATGCGAGACCAGGAAGTCTTGGACTCTTCTGCTCTCGCCGCCTAGGCTCACCGAGAAGTAATCATTTGCAAGTCAAAGAAAGCACACACAGGAGAACTTCCGAGTGAATAAGACACGTCTGTCCACGCCCAAGGTACGCAACACACAACACCGCCTCCGGACCCGATTGTCCAACACGAGCGTGAGCTGGCTTACAACTCGCGCTTCGCCTCCAACTTTGCGTTTTCTGCGGAACATCTATCTACGGAGACCAAGAATTTCCCGTTGATGTCGCAACCTGCGGCTTCTTCAGTCTGGCCGCAAGGCGTTCCTAGTAATTTGCAAAGCGTCGCACCGTCGGCGGCGGTAACACTCGTGAAACTAGTCAGGTATTGCTTTCTGTTTTTCGGCCTTTGCCTCGCCACCGCACCGTCCTATGCGCAGTGGGCGGTTCTCAGCCTCCTGTGGCCGGTAGGCGAAGTTCTGGTAGTCGATGGCCTCGGCCGCCCGATACCTTCTCTCGGAATGGGCGCGGGATTATTACAGCCGGAATCACTATATGATCCGCAAGGACTTCACGAACGCTCTCTACTTCCTCAATGGTGATCTGCAAAACGCCATCCTCGAGAAATACAAAAAGAGAAAGTCATCGATTCCTTTTTGCTCGATCCCAGTCAGCCCAACATCGACATCGAGGTCAAGAACGTCGCCATTGAGGATTTGCGCCAGCCACCGTTTCGGGCGCGCATCGAGTTTTACAAGATCCTCACCAGCCCGCTCGATCACACGGAGCAGAAACGTGAACTGTGGACGGCCAATGTCGTTTACACGTTCCGCGACCAGGTTCGCAACGAGATGCTGCCACTGAATCCGCTTGGGCTGACCATCACCTATTTCCGCGAGGACCAGGCGTTCCAGGAGTAGCCGTCATGTCTCGTATCGCTTCGTGTAATGCAAGAACGTCTGACCGCCGGTGTGGGTCTAGGTCGGTCTGCGCCTCGCTTTTGCAAGGTTCCGCCGAGGAGTATCTGCCCTGGCGCACGCATCCTCCTTCCTTTACCCGTCTCTCCTCAGGCACCGCGAAGGGAGAATCAGGCTGCGCCCGGCGGCACGGCGGTGCTCTGCTTCGGCTTCGCCGCCCTTCGGGTCTTGGTTCCTCCCGCTGCGCGGGCACCCTCCAAGAAAGCGCACCTGGGCGCTTGGGAGCAGCCATCCCTCGCGTCCGTCCCGGCTGAATGCCCCGAGTAGATCGGGAAAAAGAAATGGAGGATTCAATCGTATGTACCAGAACAGAATTTCACTCATCGGCTTCACCGGCAAAGACGCGGAAGCGCGTACCACCACCAACCAGAAGGCCTACGCCGTTCTCTCCTTGGCCACCAAGAGCTCCTACAAGGACAAGAAGTCCGGCGAGTACGTCTCGCACACAGAGTGGCACCGCATTGTCGTGTGGGGAAAGCTCGGTGAGTTCGCCCGCTCCCTCAAGAAGGGCACGCACCTGCTCGTCGAAGGCGAGCTGCGCAGCCGCGAGTACTCCGACAAAGACCATCAGGACGTAAAGCGCCGCGTGTGGGAAGTGCGGGCTGACTCGATCTTGAAGCTCGACCGCGCCGAACAGGCCCCACCCGAGGACCAGCTCGATGCCGGGCCGGCCGAGGATGAGGGGCCGTTCTAGCGGGCGGCTCCCTTTCGGAGAGGCTGCTCCCCGACGCCGGCGGCCTCTCCATTTTTTCCTCTGCGAAGTGACCGGCGGCTGATAGGAGCTGCCATGCTGGCTAACGCAATCTTCGTGGCAATTGTCATTTTTCTCGCGCTGGCGTTTACGCTCATGGGCCAATTGCGTTTCCTCATCCCCTGGCGTGCCCTGCTCTGGCACGAATACTGGTGCGGCATCCTTTTTTATTGCTTGCTGCTTTTCAGCAACATTCTCGGCCTGACCATCTGGGTCGAACGCAAGCGCTGGCTGCGCGATACCGGGCGGAAACTCAAACACCTCGATCAGGAAATCCACAGCGGGCAAAACGAGCTGTCAGCCGAAATCCTCGAACGCTTCGGCGACGAGTAAATCCACGAAGGAGACTAGTCCATGTCGAGAAACCGCAACAATAAGAGGTATTACGACGATTCCGACGATATGGTCGAACGCATCCGCCGCGCCAGGGAAGCGTTTGAAAAAAAGGCCAATGCTTTCCAAGGACCGGATTGGCCCTATTACGACAAACGGATCATTCAGGGTAAGAAGACGAAAGAAGAGTTTCTCGCGGCACAGGCCAAGGCCGAAGCCACCATCGCCACCGGGAGCACTGAAACCACGGCCGCCTCTTCGCAACCGAACACTGCGCCCGAAATCGCTCCGGTGACAGCCGCCGATCAAACATCATCGTGGTGGGCCGCTCAACGGGAAGGCCCGAACACCTCGGCCACCGGCGAGACGAATGATCAGTCAGCCAAGGTGATCAACCGCTCCGACGACAAGGCCAACTCATGAAGCTCGACATCCCACACGACGACCGGCGATATGTGAGACGGCGGGAAATAGAAATCCCGCCCTCACCGCTGATGTCGAGAGAACCCGAACCGCTACAGGTGCGTGTTCCGGACTCTCCGCTCACGCGGCGCGTCGAAAAACTTCAGAAACGCGCCAGCGAAAACCATGCCTACTACATTGCGCAGCCGCGCCGGGATCGCCCCATCGAACCCGATCACGATCGTGTCGACAAACGTCGTCAAGTGGAGCATCGCCCGCGGCGTACGCGCGAGGGCATCGCAATGAATATTCGCGGTCTCCGACTCCGCCCAGAAGAACAAACCCTGCTCGCCGCAACCGGCCGCTTCCGTGTGCTCGCGGTAAGAGATGTTGTCGAGACCATTTATGGGGGCGACGAGCGTGCCGCACGAACCGACCTTCGGTTTCTGCATGACCGGGAAGTGATCAGGGTCGATTCGGTTGCCACCAGAAATGACGGCCGCTGGTTGCCTTTACAGCGGATAGAAGTTGTAACCCTGACCAAACAGGGCCTGACCCTGGCCCATGAGACTGGCAAGTTACTTCTGAACAGAAGCTCTACCACGGGCTTGTAAAGCCACGGGAAGCCGAGCACGATACCCAGATCTACCGCGCTTATCTCAAAGAGGCGGAACAGATCGAACGCGCTGGGGGCAAGAATCTCCGAGTTGAGCTTGATTTTGAGCTCAAGCGAAACGTCTACAAGGCAATGTACGCTGCTCGGAAATCTGAACCTGAGCGCGATATAGCCGAGATTAAGCAGGAAGTGGCCCAACGCTTTCATTTGCCATATATCGATAACAGAATTGAAATTCCAGACGCTCGCATTCATTACGAGCTTGGCGTGGGATCGCAGGCGGCCTTTTCCGACATCGAAGTCGTAACCGCCGCCTATCGTCCACAACATCTCCGCGCCAAAGAGCAAGCCGGATTCCGCACCTACGCATCTTCGTCGGATCGGGCGGCCATGTCGGCCCGGATCGAAGATGAACATCACACGCTCGATTGCGTGCTGGAACTATGACCACACGCCCCGTTCAGTACGACGCGATTGACACCATCCGCTGTCTGGGATATTCCGAGCGGCAGGCATCCTTTATATACACGGTCGCCGTTCACTCCGGTTATTTTCTCCGTCGCCAGTTCAACTTCGCGGTCCAGCGGCGACGCGGCTGGATCGCGGCGGACTTTCTCGCCAAGGCAAAACGCGCTGGGCACGTCCGAGAAATCCAGTGTGCGCCGGGGCGACTGCTCTATCAACTCAGTGCCAAGCAGCTCTATCGGATCGTCGGACTGAAGAATTCTCGCAATCGCCGAGCAAAAAGCCCACGCGAGGTTCGTCGCAGGCTCATCATGCTCGACTATGTTTTGGCTCACTTGGAAAAGCAAGAATTTCTGGAAACGGACGCATCTCGGTGCAAGTTCTTCGCCCAGTTTGGAGTAAAAGATGATGTCCTGGCGTCCGCAAGTAAGTTCGGCGAGCTGCTGCCAGTCTCGGTCCGACGAGAAAAGACCTTGACCGTTCTGTTTACGTTCATCGATGAAGGACAACGATCCATCGCAAAATTCGAACGGTTCCTGTCAACGCACGACAAACTTCTATGTTCACTGCCGGCATTCGAAGTGATCTATGTTTCCATCACCCCCGAACTCTTTAAGGAGGCCCAGGACTTATTCCGACGACTTTTCCCAGTCCGGCCGGCTACATATCTGAAGAAATTGCCGGTGATCGGTGGACAGATTTCGCCCACGATCCCGAAGGCCGAATTGATCCTAGAGCTCGTCCAGGATTGCTATCCATCTCTTCTAGAGTCGGACCCGGTCCGTGATGCGGTCTGGTTTCGGGAACGGATGGCGGAGCAGAAGTCTCTATTTTCGAGCGAGATGCCAAATGAGGCGGTCTAGAAAAAAATCGAAAAGGGCGGGAACGACCCCGCCTCTGGCTGCCGCACGCCACGGGCGCGCTAGTCGTTCCCGCCCTTTGCCTGGGGAGCCGGGAGCAGAACCAAATCACCGGCGAATCAGTTCGGTATCTCGAACTGATCTGAAGCTGATTCGAATTGGATCGCAGAGTTCGCTTCGGAGGAGAGAGTCATGAGCAAGTTCAAGATCGAAAAAGGCGTCAGTCGAATCAATCGCGTCAAGCTTCAAGCGTCAGAGTCGGGCGTCACAGACTCCGCTTCTGGTGTTCGTCAGTAGGCAACGATATGGTTGAAGGACTGATTCGGAGTTTGAAGCTCGCTTCAAGAACGCTAGTGCAGCATCAAATCGTGCTCTCGGCAGGTTTGAGCGTCGCAGCAGGCATCATCTTCCGCGCACTTGTAGTACTTCCAGTTGGTAGTCCTCTATTTCAATACATGGCTGTCGAACGACCTGATCTCTATCGTGCGTTTGTTTGGAGTTTCACGATATTTCTGTTCACGACGCCATACCTTATGCTGTCTATGTGCTTCTCGCTCGTCTACATCCATTTCTATGAAGAAGAAATCGAGGGAGCTGCTGGACTGCTACCTCCGTATCCACGACCCGAGCACCGTGACGATCTGTTCTTAATTCTTGGCGAACGTCATCAGCCGCTGGACCCCATCCCCGCCGTGCATCCCCAGTGGTTACGTATTCCGGAGCGCGGCCTCTACACCGGCACCATTGCCGTCGGTGCAATTGGTCGGGCAAGACTCGCGGCCTGATACTCCCGGCCATGCAGCAACTGTTCCGATACAGGCCGAGCGATCCGGAGGAGAAGCTTTCCGGCACCGTTTTGGAAGTCAAAGGCGATCTTTGCCGGCACTTGTCACGCATTTTGAGAGAGTGCGGTCGAGAGGCGGACTACATCGATGTCAGCTTCGAGTCCGACGTTCGGTACAACCCGCTGAACAATGATCTTGATCCTTACGCCCAGCCCTTCAACATCGCCTCAATCATCACGTCCATCTGGGGCAAGGGCAAGGAGCCCTTCTGGCAGCAGTCCTACACAGACCTAGTTCGATACGTCATCGTGCTTCACAAGGTCACGTCGGCATACGTGACTCTCGTCGACGTCTTTCGCATTGTGATCTCTTCCGGACAGCTGGAAAACCTGCTCGCGGAAACGAACTGTCGCTTCTGATTTGATCTGGATGGAAAAAGAAGAAGCCGCGGTACGGCCCCATTTGCGAGTAATCAAACGACGTGCCTGAAAACCTGTGACGTAACAAGGTCTTTCACGACCGTGGCGATTAATAAGGACAGGCACGTGCGGATCATCATCATGCGCCCAGAGATCACTCTCCACTACGAGGCCGGATACATTTTCGCAGACTGTCCTCGTCGAAACTGATTCTTCTTGCAGTTCGGCTGCTACCGCCCTCAATTATTTCGCGTACAACTTCATCAAGATTCAGCGTACACTTCGCGTGTCCCCGGCTATAGCCGTTGGCGTCACTGATCAGCTTTGGAGTGTGGACGATTTGGTTGCCCTCTGGGAAGCCCACGAACAGCGGAGGGCGGAAAGTGCGGCATGACAATTGCTATCGCTGAGAAAATTAAGGATTTTCTGACCGAGCACGAAGAAACGCCATATTGCGACAACTGCATAGCTGGCCATTGAAGTTAATGCGGCGTCAGCACGCCCAGCAGGCAACTTTGGCATTTGGGAATACGGGCAATTTCCTCAGCGTTCTAGCCGGGACAGTTGTCGTTTTGCTCCTGGCTGTTGTGTATCTGTGGGGACCTTCGTCAGTGCCGCCGGGCCAAGAGCCCCTCGTTGGGCTATCGAATGCAAATTTCGGCGACTTCGAGAATGCCCTTTGACGGCGGCAAGGACACACCCCGGCTACTGCTGCTTCTTTCTCCGACGTGACCAACTTGTCTGCGGGGGGCCTCCGCAGTCCAGGAGCTCTTGGCGCGGCACTCGGAGCGGAAGGTCCGTGTCCTGGTTGTTTGGGAGCCGATCCTAGCAACCGATTGGACGTCGCCCAGCGGGAATACGCTGGCGCGAATTCGAGACCAGCGAGTGCACCAGTTCTGGGATCAGAAACATCTCGTGGCAAGGGCGTTAAATGAGATTGTAAAGCAGAAACCACCCCAGCCTGAGCCGGGCTGCTGCGTCCAGAAAGGATTCTACTGGGATGATGCGATTCTTTACGCGCCGCACGAGCGCTGGAAGGACGAGCCGACCTCAGTCTTTTGGAACGGCCCGGTTGTTCGAATTGCTCCAGCGCTGGAGAAAGCATTGAACGATCAGCCGTGATGGATTGCTAACGAGGAGGCTCGGCGTGGAAAATAAGCAAGCGCAGTCCCCGGTGTCGACCGCGTCCTGTCAAACGAATGATTTGACCTGCCGAGGGATGGAACTATTCCTTTGGTGCCTGCCGATCATCGCCGTGGTCGTCGGTTCCTCCTGGGCAGGCGACGTGATCGTGGCTTTTCCAGCATTCCTAGTTATGGGCAGCTCGTGTTTGGCGAACGCCGCTCGATGTGGGAGAGTGCATTGCACTTTACTGGCCCGCTGTTCCTGTTCGGGGCCGTCTATGTCGCGCTCACCGAGTTTCATACCCCTCCGATGCGTCCAAGTGTTTTCTTGGGCGTTGTGTTCTGCCTGACCGTGCTTGCCTATGTCGCTGAACTAAGTACTTGTAACCCGCTAACTGTCACGGCGGCGGTTTTAACAGGTTGTGCGAATCAGTACCAATAAACGCGCTTCTGTCCACGAATGGAGTAGTTCCCAGTCTCTGGGAAGCTCTTGGCGTTTACCTTCACGATGCCATCTGGGACCCGCATAAACGTTGAGGCACAACAGGAGATTCTGGGCGAATTGGCATAGGTGCGTCCCCTGCACATCGAGGCACATTACAGGAATTGCAGAACTTAAAGATACAGAGGGACTGAGGACATCAGGCATCGATGAACAGTCCCGCAGTATAGTATTGCCAGTTTAGTTAGATCCAGAGGACGACGATCCGATCCCGTGATCCTTTGTTTGGGCTACCTTGGTCATCGCTCGTGGCGTTTGGATGGTATAGGCACCGTCTGGTGTCTGAACTTTGCTAAGAAAGTTTTTATCCCCCCGATGTTCGAAGCGTAGCTCTCCATGGTCGGCAGCAGCTCCGTCGAAAACCCTGTCGAACACAACAGGCATCACGAATGTGCTGTTGTCGTAGCTTTGGATAGCCAATACTGATCGAGCCGACGAGATACGACTGACCTTGTATGTGCCTGCGGGAAGTGTTGTGCTTCCAGCGACAAACTCGAACGGGACATTCGCAACGACTTTGTCTGCGTCTTGGGCGCGAGCTTCGCCCAACCCAAACAGGCAACTCAAAGTAAGAACAACCGCCAAGTACAACTTCTTCATGATTTCTCCTTGTTAAAACGTTTTGAATTTCTATTCTTGATAACTGCGCTGGGGAAGCTTTATTCCACAAGTCCCTCCGACCACCTCGGTTGTCAAATGCTTTTTCGCAACATATATCGATTAGATTCCAGGACCAGTGACGAGATGCGGAAAGGATTGTCAAATCCTTGTCTCCTCACGAGGAGCTCCAGCAGCCGAGTGTTCTGGCGTATTTCGAACATGGCGGCACAAGGCTAAACTCACACACGCCTAAGTTGTCCCGCGATGAGAGTCCGGAAAGACAGGAAAACACTTTCAACCCTAAAAAAATGAACACGCATGCCCGCTATTAATTCCTTAAACTCAAACCCGATCATTCTCCATATCGACGCCGGCATCGGGGATGCATCTCACCTGGTGGAGCCATGGTTTCCGGAATTCAGAGTCAGTAGGTCGAGTGGTTAAACACAGTGGCCGTCGGGGCCCGACGAAATCGGGCACCGAGGAGATTTGTTTCAGCTCGTTAGGAACAGGGGGATTTGTACTTACTCGTAGTGAAATGATTGGCAACTCCGTGGCCCTTTCTGTCTGGCCTTGCCTTCGCTCCTTCGAGACTACAGCATTACAGCAGATCCATGTGCTGGCGCGCCTGACGATGAAAGTGTCTGGGCGTCTGTATCATCGGAATTCGAGCTCGCTCCAGAATTCACTGACTTTTCTAGCCCATATCGATCACAGACGCGGTTGGCGATTTCCCACAGGTATTCGAATTGTCCCATGCGCGGGACGACAATGCGCATGGCAAGCTCGCGAATAACGGTTTCCAATTCCTGATCGGCTTGCGCTACGGGAGACATCCTGGTTACCTCACATTCCATTCGATCGATCGGACAGGGTAGTATTTGGCTTCCCAAGCGGAAACTACTCTCAGCTTTCATAACCAAAAATGACTGAGTTTTATTCCGACGTCGCCCGACCTTTTCCGCGCTCCGCTCTTTTTGCGTGAGGTTTGCTCCGGAACTCTGCGGAAGCAGGTGCGGTTGGAATAAAAAGTGTCTTTGTACGGTTTTGCAACAGTATGAGGGGGCAACCCCGCTCACAAGGAGACGAGATGCCAAACATGCTTTTGATGGTCACTATGTTGTCATGCCTGGTTGGCAACGGGAGGAATAGTCATGATTGTCGGGAAGCGCTGTAACCCCGGGGTGCTTTGGGCTGCATTGCTGGTCATTGTGCTCTCACTCGCTTACCTCGGCCTGGGGCATGGCCAAGGCCTTCGTCCACAGGTGGTCCCGTTACAGTCTCCCCGTTGAAAGCGAAAGCTTACCTTGATTCGTTGCGAATGCATGGCCTACCGGCGATTTCGGGGGGACAACTTTCCGTGAGTAAAGGTCAACTAAGTTAACAGTCGAGACTTGACTACTCTCAAAAACTTGTTA
>Ga0307479_10004676_pt1 | contig 12552 bp, 8 predicted proteins | sample atmos_gasesECM4C_FD_203743 | JGI IMG/M metagenome (GOLD analysis project Ga0307479, IMG submission 203743) | Hardwood forest soil microbial communities from Morgan-Monroe State Forest, Indiana, United States - atmos_gasesECM4C_515 | ecosystem: Environmental > Terrestrial > Soil > Temperate...
CATATGGCCCACCGTCTACGCGCCTGTCGCTGATTGGAACGGAGAAGTGTATTTCGAGGTACGCACGACCGTCGTCCCGGAGGCGATTATTCCCGAGGTGCGGCAGGCCGTCAGAAAGTCTGACCCCACTCTCCTGATCACCGGCCTGAAGACGGAGATGCAACAGATAAATGAGGACATTTATCAGGAGCGGCTCATTAGTTATCTGTCGACCTGTTTTGCCGGGTTGGCGTTGGCGGTCGCGTGCATTGGAATTTTCGGATTGCTGTCGTTTCAGGTCGAGCGGCAAACCCACGAAATTGGAATTCGCCTAGCGCTGGGCGCTTCGCCACGAAATGTTTTGCGAGCAGTCCTAAGGCAAGCGACGACGCTCGCAGTTGTAGGTGCGTTAGCCGGATCGGCAGCAGCACTGGTTGTAACTCGCTACTTACGCAGCTTGCTCTTTGGAGTTGACCCTACTGATCCTCTCACACTTATAGTTGTGGGATTGTTATTAGTCGCGACAGCGATGGCTGCAAGCTTCATTCCTGCCCGCCGCGCCGCAACCGTCGATCCCATGGTGGCGCTGCGATACGAGTGAGGAACACCAATGACCGGACTACTTCAAGACCTTCGTTACGCGCTGCGGCAGTTGCGCAAAAATCCGGGATTCACCACCGTTGCTGTGCTCACTCTGGCACTCGCTATCGGCGCCGGCGCTTCAGTTTTCAGCGTCTTTGACGCAGTTCTACTCCGGCCCTTGCCCTATCGGGACGCAGGCCGGCTGGTGGCCGTATGGAGTTCCGAAGTCCATCAACCCGGAACCAAAGTCTTCGGGTCCTTTCGAGATTTTGAGGAATTCAAATCGCAGAGCCGCAGCTTTGAGGGATTAGCGGCGCTGACATGGGCCCGTGCGGGCGAGATTCTCTCCTGGCACGGCTCGTCCCACCAGGTTCTCGCGATTCCCGCAAGCGCTGAATTCTTTTCCCTGCTGGGCAGTCCTGCCGAAGTCGGGCGTACGTTCGGGCCACAAGATCTTCAGCACGGATGCTCGGTCGTCCTGGCCCATTCCTTTTGGCAGACGGATCTGGGTGCCCCGACAAACATCGTTGGCAGCGCGTTGGTCTTGAATGATAAATCGTGCACAGTAGTTGGCATAATGCCTCGGGAGTTCGAGTTTTATCCCAAGGAAACAGCGCTATGGACGCTAATCACGCCTGACAGCAAGTACGCCCAAAGGCCGTTCGATTCCGCGGTCGGCATCTTTGGGCGGCTGCTCCCAGGAGTGGCGATTGCATCTGCGGAACGAGAGTTGGTTGGGCTGCATCAACGCGTAGTTCAGGAATCGCCCGCCGGGAATTGGGTGGCGCAGATTACCCCGATCATTCGCGACCTGCGCGCGGAGTTCACCTGGATGGCCGGCCGCAACTTACGCGTGTCGATCCTTATCCTTTGCGGAGCCCTTGCGCTCCTGCTGCTGGTTGCTTGCCTGAATGTCGCCAATCTTCTGCTGGTGCGATGCGACCATCGACAGCGGGAGCTAGCGGTGCGCAGCGCTCTTGGCTCAGGCCGGTCGCGGCTAGTCCGTTCCCTCCTCACCGAGAGCCTCCTGATTTCGGCCACCGGAGCCGTCTCAGGAGTTTTATTGGCACTGATCGCTGTGCGGTATTTCAACTCCGCCAACCCCGTTGAGCTGCCTCCTGGCAATCCGGTCGCAGTGAATTCGCGCGTATTGGGCTTCTGTGTGCTTACCACCATGCTCACCGGCTTGCTGTGCGGGTGGATCCCAGCCTGGCGAGCGCAGCGCGTTGACGTCAATGAAATGTTGAAACAGTCGGCTCGAACCAATATGGGCGGAACACACCGCACCAGCCACGGACTTGTGATCGCGCAGGCAGCGCTGTCGATGATCATGCTGGCTGCCGCCGGCCTGACCGTTCAGAGTATGGTCAAGCTGAGCGCGGTCCCGCTTGGCCTCCAGCCGCAGCGAATCCTGGCAGCACAGATTTCACTGCCCAACTCCTCCTACTCAAAATCGGTCGAACGAACCGTTTTCTACTCTAAGGTTCTGACCAGTCTTGGTGCGCTACCCGGCGTCGAGCAAGTAGGTTTGTGTTCTGCTCTCGGCCCTTACAACGGCGGCCCATCCAGTGAATTGACGATGAAGGGGCACCCTCCGCTTGAGAATCTGGAAGCCGTCAACCGGCTCGAAATCAGCGACGACTATTTTCGTGCTTTGGGCATCCCCAGGCTGCGCGGCCGGGAGTTCGACAAGCGCGACCGTGCCGGATCACAGCCCGTCGCGATTGTTAATGAACAATTCGTGCGCGCGTACTTGCCGCGACAAGATCCGCTGGGCAGCCAGATCAAGCTAGGCAAGCCGGGCGATGAATCGCCGTGGCTAACGATCGTGGGTGTGGTTGAGACCGAAAAACGCATGATTGTCTATCAAGAGATGGGCTATGTTGAGCCCGCCTTCGTGTATGCGCCTGTCGATCAAAGTTCCGGCACATCGATGGGCTTGGTGCTGAAGATCGCCGGCAACCCTGACGCGTTGAGCCCCCTACTGCAGCGCGAAATTTCCGCCCTGGACCCAAGTGTTCCGGTTTACGACATCAAAACCTTGAGCCAGCGCTATTCCGAATTTCTTGCGTACCCGAGATTCCGTGCCGCGCTTATGGGAATTCTGGCGGTACTGACCTTGCTGCTGGGCGCGATCGGTTTTTACGGCGTTCTCGCCCATATGGTCGCACAGCGTACCCAGGAAATTGGCATCCGCATGGCGCTGGGCGCGCGAAAGGAAGCGGTTCTGGGCATGGTGGTTGTGCGAGGCGCAAAGCTCGCGGTTACGGGAGTGTGCGCGGGCACAATTGCGGGGCTGCTATTGACCCGCGCCATGAGCGCCCTGCTGTACGGTGTCCGAGCTAACGATCCCGCAACTTTCGTTTCCGCAGCCATTTTGCTCATTTTAGTCACCGTGGTCGCCTCCTACATCCCAGCCCGGCGCGCCGCCAAGGTCGATCCCATGGTGGCATTGAGAGACGAGTGAGGAAAAAGATGAACGCACTGATACGAGACCTGCGCTACGGCCTGCGGCAGTTGCGCGACAATCCAGGTTTTACAACGACTGTGGTTGTCACGCTTGCGCTTGCGATCGGAGCGAATACCGCGATCTTCTCTATCGTGAATGCGCTGATGCTGAAAAGTCTGCCGTACTCCAATCCCGACCGGATGGGCACGATTTTTACGCGAATCAGGGGACCAGTGGTTTCCGATGAACGCCACCACATCAGTGGCGAACAATGGGAGTTGCTGCGCGACAGTGTGCCGGCATTGATCTCGGCTGTGTCAGGCATCAGGCCATCGGGCGTAAACCTCGAAGCAGGGTCGCACGTGCAATACATTCGCGCGGCGCGTATTTCCGCCCATTATCTTGATGTCCTGGCAATTCATCCCATCGCTGGCAGGAACTTCACAGAAGCGGAGGACATTCCCAACGGCCCAAAAGTCGCGATTCTAAGCTACGACGTGTGGCGTAACACGTTCGCGTCCAAGCCGCACATTGTCGGCCAATCCATGCTGCTAAAAGGCGAGCCCTACACGGTTGTCGGCGTGCTGCCCGCGAACGCGACCACGCCCGTGAACGCAGACGTTTTCACCGCGATTCAGGCCAGCCGCCAAGGTGAAGGATCAGGGACGAATTTCGATTGCATTACCAGGCTCCGAGACAGCGCCACCTGGCAGGAAGCCGACGCCGAAATCAATCGCGTCTGGTCCACGCGCAGTGGGCGTTATGAATTGGCCGACAACCCCGGCGCGCAAGTCACGTACTATTCTGTTCCGCTCCAACGAGGGCAGAGTGCCGCGCTGCGACCGCAAGCCCTAACGCTGATGTTCGCGGCGGGCTTCATTTTGCTCATCGCCTGTGCCAATCTTGCGGGCTTAATGCTGGCTCGCATGTTGCGCCGGACGCCAGAGATTGCGACTCGGCTGGCGCTGGGTGCCTCCCGCTGGCAAATTCAAAGGCAATTCTGGGTGGAGACTCTCGTCCTGGCGGCAGCGGGGGGAATTTGCGGAGTCTGCGCGGGCTTTGCCGCTCTGCGTACTCTGCTGCAACTTCTTCCGGAACACTTTCTGCCGGTCGCGGACGTCGCACTTGACGGCCGTGTACTGGAATTCACCGCCGTCGCGTCCATCGCTACAAGCGTGCTTTTCGGCATGCTGCCTGCTTCTGCGGCACATCATTTCGATCTGCATTCAGTGATGTCATGGCGAAGCCGGACAGGTGGGGGGCCTGTACGTTGGCGCCAAGTACTGATCGCAGCTGAAGTCGCGCTCACGGTCGTGTTGTTAGCAGCTTCCGGTTTAGTGGTTCGCACGCTGATCCATCTTGAAACTCTCCCGCCCGGATTCAGCGGCGATGGCGTCCTGACCGCTCGCGCCTCGCTCGACAATGTGCGCTACCACGATGCTGCCGCTTTTCGAAAGCTGATGAGCGAGAGCACCGCGGCCATGCAGCAGATTCCAGGAGTCCAAACCGCCGCCGTTGGCCTGAGCCTGCCCTATGAGCGGGCGCTAAACGAAGGAGACCAAATCAGCGACAGCAAAGAAGCGGGGCAGTTGGCAATGGCTGGAATGGTCTATGTGACTCCTGATTACTTTGCCACGTTGCAGATTTCGGTCCTGGCCGGCCGCTCTTTCACCGATGCAGAAGGGCCCGATACGCAGCGCGCGGCCATTGTGAATCAGACGTTTGTGCGCAAGTTCTTCCATGGAGAAAATCCGCTTGGACGCCACCTCAATAGGGACAGAATTATTGTTGGTGTCGTCCAGGACGTTGCCATGGCGCCGGGAATCGATCCGGTTGCGCCCCTTGCTGATGAACAAATGATTTACTTACCTGCGGCCCAAATGGAATCGCGACAGCTTTCGCTGATTCACATCTGGTTTCAGCCGAGCTGGATTGTTCGCACCTCTGGCCCGATGGAAGGCCTAACCGCGCAGATGCAACGCGCGCTGGCGAGCGTCGATCCCGATCTGCCGTTCTCCGGTTTCTACCGGATGAACGACTTGCTGGCAAAGACGCTCGCCACCCAGCGGGTGGAAGTCGCACTTCTTACCACAATGGCGGTTCTAGCTCTCATCCTGAGCGCGGTCGGAATTTTTGCGCTCGTGGCCAACATCGTTACGCAGAAAACGCGAGAAATCGGCATCCGCATCGCTCTTGGTTCGACAATCCGCGAAGCCATGGTCCACATCGGAGTTCCAGGATTACGAGCGTCTGCCCTGGGGTTGATCATTGGCTTGATCTTGTGCGCCGGAGTGTTGCGGGTGATGCGCACTGTTCTCTACGGAATCAGTGTCTATGACATTCCCACGATAGTTTCAGTGGTGGTTGCGCTGGCATCAGTAACTCTCATTGCCGCCGCCATGCCAACGCTGCGGATCGCCCGCATTGATCCCGCCGAAACATTACGAGAGGAATAGGCGAAATATATGATCCAACTCAAGAACCTCGAGCGCCGTTACAAAACACCGGCCGGGCAATTCTTTGTGCTCCGGCGTGTCAATCTAGAAATTCGCGAAGGCGAGTTCATCACCATCATGGGGCCCTCGGGCGCGGGCAAATCCTCGGTCTTAAATGTCCTCGCGCTGCTCGATGACGGCTGGGAGGGCGAATACTGGTTTCGCGACCAGGCGGTTCACACCATGAAGCGCAAGCAACGCGCCGATCTTGCCAAGCGCAACGTCGGCATGGTGTTTCAGAGCTATCACCTGCTCGACGATCTCACCGTGAGCGAGAACATCGATCTGCCGCTTTCTTATAAAGACATCCCGCACAAGCAACGCCAGGGCATGGTCGCCGACACGCTCGACCGATTCCAGATCGTCGCTAAGAAAGACCTCTTCCCTAGCCAGCTCTCCGGCGGACAGCAGCAATTGGTGGGAGTCGCCCGGGCGGTGATCCACAAACCTGTGCTGCTGCTGGCGGACGAGCCCACTGGCAATCTCCATTCTTCGCAGGCCAAGGAAATCATGGAGCTCTTTCGGGTACTCAACCAGCAAGGCACAACGATCATTCAAGTTACACACTCGGAAGCCAATGCCGCCTATGGGTCGCGCACCATCCAGCTACGCGATGGTTGGGTTGTGAGCGACACCGCGAATCCTGAGCTTCAGCCGTATGAGGCGGTGAAGCAATGAGCCAGTGCCCCTGCAGCGCGTCTACCATTCGCCACATCGCGGCGGTCCTGTTTTTCGCTTCAGCCGCTCTGGCACAGCAAACCGGTGATCAGCCACAAGCGCCAGGCCATACGCCCAATGTTCCTGCCCAGGCGGACTATTCTGCCATTTTCAGCGTGCCGACCGCGCACAATCCGCTGAATGCCTATTCGCCCAGCACCGCTCCCGAGCTGCAACTGACGAATTCTCCGGACCTGAACCAGTTTATCCACGATGGAAAGCTCTATTTATCGCTAAAGGATGCCATTCGTCTGGCGCTCGAAAACAACCTCGACATCGCCATCGCGCGCTATAACCTGCCCATCGCAGACATGGACATCCTGCGCACGAAGGCGGGCGGCGTTTTCCGAGGCGTGAATGCAGGAGTTGTGCAAGGAACGCCGGGCGGCGGCGTGGGCGGCTTCGGCACCGGCGCTCCTGGCGCGGGTGCGGGAGGCACGACCGGGGGCGCCGGCGGCGCGGGCGCCGGCGCGTCGGGCCTCGTGCAGTCCACGTTGGGCATCGGTGCGGCCGTGCCTTCGTACGATCCGGCAATCATCGCCTCGGTAGGGGCAGAGCATCAGACGACCCCGCTTGCCAATCAGCGCATCTACGGAGTGCCGCTCCTGCAACTCAACACCGGCCAGGCCAATTTCGGCTTCACACAAGCCTTTGCGACGGGATCGAGCGTCTCTTTCGAATTCAACAACAACCGCCAGACCACGAATAGTCCGTTCTTCAACCTCTCCCCCGCTCTCGGCTCACTGTACCGGTTTTCGTTCCAACAGCAACTGCTCTCCGGCTTTGGTTTCGGCCCAAATCTTCGTTATCTGCGAATCGCAAAGAATAACCAGAAGATTTCTGATATCGCCTTTAAAGACCAGGTGATCGCGACGGTTACCCAGATTGAAAACATCTATTGGGACCTGGTGAGTGCCTACGAACAATCGCAGGTGAACGAGCAGTCGTTGACATTTGCGCAGCAATCGCTCGAGAGTGCCAGGAAGCAACTGCAGTTGGAGAGCGTTCCGGCCATGGATGTAATGAAAGCGGAAGCAGAGGTGTCGAAGCGTGATCAGGATCTGACGATGGCACGCACGAGCCTGCAATTGCAAGAGCTGCTGATGAAAAATGCGCTCACCAAGAGCTTGGATGACCCCCTGATCGAGTCAGTGAGCGTCGTCCCCACCGACACGCTTCAATCGGCGCAGATTGTTCCCTTGACTCAGCCAGTGCAGGACTTGATTCAGCAAGCCTTGCACGATCGGCCGGAACTGGCGGAGTCGGATATCGATCTCATCAACCGTCAAATCAGCCGGAAAGCCGCCCGCAACGCACTCCTGCCCTCGCTTTCTTTGTTGGGCTTCTACGGCAGCTCGGGATTGGCGGGACCACTGAATCCTGCTTATAACGTGCCAGGAGTGGCCAACTCTTCCAACGTTCCAACGGACTTCTCGGGAGCGTTAGCCAATGCGTTCAACAACACGGCCCCGGATTACTATGTCGGATTCAACCTGAATATTCCGATCCGAAACCGAGTCGCAAAAGCCGATCAATACCGCTCCGAACTTGAATACCGCCAAGCTGAGTTGCGGCGTGAAGAGCTGCGCAAGCAAATTAGAATCGAAGTTCGCAATGCCGAATATGCGCTCGAGCAAATCGCTGCCCGGGTCGAGGCCGCCCGCAAAGCCCGCGATCTCGCGCAGCGCACATTCGAGATCACCCAGAGGGAACAAACGCTCGGGGCCGGTTCCACGTATCAGACCATGACCGCGCAGCGCGACCTGGCTCTTGCCGAACTGGACCTGGTCACGGCCATGACGGTCTACGAGAAAGCCCAAGTTGAGGTGGATCGGGCGACCGGCTCGACTTTAGAACATAATGGAGTCCAAATGCAGGATGCGACAAACGGTACAATCACCTCGGAGAGTCGTTGAAGAAGACCGGGCGCCTCAAGCGAATGCTAGAGATTCGAGATGCCAACCTCGGCCAAGCCGCATGAACTAACCGTGCCCGCCGCCCTAGCAAGAACCGCGGCGGCACCACGAATCCTTGCGGCCGACGATCACGGCACATTCTGGAAGCCATCGAACGACTCCTGAAGCCGCAAGGATACAGGGTAGACGGGGTTCGTTCTCCTGAACTCGCCTGCGAGGCGTTGACCAGCGAACAATACGACGCCGTTCTCATCGGCCTTAATTACACGCGCGATACGACCTCGGGTCAGGAGGGCTTAGATCTTCTGTCAGAGACCTTTGCGCAGGAGAGCACGTTGCCTGTCATTGCCGTGACCGCATGGGGCAACGTCGAACTCGCCGTCGAAGCCATGTGGCGTGGGGCCCCGCGACTTCATCCAGAAGCGGTGGGAGGACGAGCACACTTGCCGTCGATTCCGCGTACGCAGATTGAACTGCATCGTGCCTTGCAGGAGGCCGAGAGGCTCTCCGCGGAAAATCGCCTGCTCAAGGCTCAGGGCAGACCGGAATCCGTCGCCACAGCATCCTCGATGACCCCGATCCTCGAAGCCCTGAACCCGCATTGCGCCTTCTGAAGCAAACGTGCTCCTTACAAGTGAACATGGGAGCGGGAAGGAAGTTGTGGCGCGTTCGATCCACGCACTTTCCCTCCGTAGCCGCCGGGCCTTTAGTTCTGGCAAATACTTGAGGACTCGCTGAACGAGGTTTTGAGAGCGAGTTATTCGGACCTGTAAAGGGCGCGCTTTCACGGATGCTCGGACGGATCGCATTGGACGCTTTGAGCTGGCGGACGGCGGGACAATTTTCCTGGACGAGATCGGCAATGTCGCTTTCCGCCAACAGGCAAAGCTCCTGCGCGTCATCGAATCGGGAGAAATGGAACGGGTAGATTGGTGGCGCAGCAAAAGATTGACGTCCGAGTAATCTCAGCGACGAACACCGATCTGAAGGCAGCATGTGACGAAGGACAGTTTCGCGAGGGGCTTTCGCTCTCCTCTTGACAATCAGTAGGAGAGGCGTATCATTCCTCTTGGACATCAAGAGGAGGAGCACAATCTGTGGCGGATAAACCGAGCGAGATCGTACAAGGCACCTTGGATATGCTCATCCTAAAGACACTGGCTCTAGAACCCATGCATGGATACGGAATCACCGAACGGCTCGAACAGATGAGCAAAGGAACTTTTCGTGTCAATGCAGGCTCGCTATTTGTTGCTCTGCAGCGACTGCAGCGCGGAGGGATGGTCAAAAGCGAGTGGTAAGCCACCGAGAATAGCAGGCGCGCAAAGTATTACATCCTTACGCAGCAGGGGCGAAGGATGCTCGACAGCGAAACACGAGAATGGGGAAGGCAGGTGGCGGCCATCGCCAGAATTCTGGAGGCGTAACAAGTATGGCCTTGCTGCGGAATTTAGTGGACGGGCTCCGGTCGTTGCTTCGGACGGAAAGGGTTTCGAAGGAACTGGACGAAGAACTAGACGGCTTCCTAGAGATGGCAGTCGAGGAAAAGATGAAGCAAGGGATAAGCCGCAGGGACGCACTTCGTGCCGTGCGCCTGGAGCGGGGGAGCCTCGAAGTTGCAAAGGAAGCCGTGTGGTCTGCCCGCTGGGAGTGTGTCGTCGACACGGTGTGGCAGGATTTTCGTTTCGCACTTCGTATGCTGCGCAAATCGCCCGGTTTTGCCGCGGCAGCGATTCTCACGCTCGCTCTAGGGATTGGCATCAACACGGCCATATTCAGCTTGTTGAATGCTCTGATCAAACCGCTTAACGTCCCCGAACCTGATCGACTCGTTCGAGTCTTTTCCGGGCGATTCGGAACCTCGTACGAAATGTCTTATCCAAACTATGTAGATCTGCGCGGGTCCGCGCAATCGTTCTCGGAATTGGCGGTCTATTCGTTCCCACAGCCAATGAGTCTCGGCGGGGTGACCCACAGCGGAGCGGCGACGAGCGAGCGGGTATGGGGAATTGTCGCCTCTGGTAATTACTTCGAAACGCTCGGTATCTCAGCCGTGCTTGGACGCACTTTTGCTCCCGACGAGGATCGGACCCCGGATTCGCGCCCACTGGTGGTGATAAGCCATCGCCTTTGGAGAGAAAGGTTCAACGAAGACCCGCATGTCATCGGTCTCACGGTCAAGCTCAACGGTTATCCATTTGAGGTGATAGGCGTCGCACCAGACCGTATGCTGCGGGGAGGTCTGCTGCTGTCGAACGATCTCTGGGTTCCGATGATGATGGAAGGCGAAGCTATGCCGGGACAAAGCTTCAAACTCACGAACCGGAACGAGACGTTCTTGAACGTGATTGGCCGAATGCGGCCAGGCGTTAGCCTGGCTCAAGTACGCGCCGAGGCGAAAACTCTGGCTGATCGTATGGAACGTGATCATCCTAAGGAGAACCATCAGTTCGGGCTTTCTGTACTGACGGAGCGCGAAGGGCGAACTCCCTTTCTTCCGGGTCTGGAGCAATTCGGATGGATACTTATGGCCATCGTCGCGCTGGTTTTGTTCATCGCTTGCGCCAATGTGGCTGGCCTGGTGCTGGTCCGTGCCTTGGGACGGCGCAGGGAGCTGGGCATTCGCATGTCCCTGGGCGCAGGCCGCTGGCGGCTGGTACGGCAACTCGTTACAGAAGGCATAATCTTGTCCACGTGCGGTGGGCTGCTCGGATTGGGTATTGCGGCCTTGGCCATCCGCACGATACTCAAGTTTGCGCCTCCCTTGCCACTCGAGATTTCACTCGATGCGAGCCTTGATCATCGCGTCCTCATGTTTACGCTCGGGGCGTCACTGGCGACGGGAATCCTGTTCAGCACGCTTCCCGCGTTCCGCTCGACCAAGCCGGACGTCACCCGAATGTTGAAGGCCGGGGATGCGGTCGTGGGCGAAAGTCGCACACGTATGATGGGGCGTGATGCGCTTGTAGTTGGGCAGATAGCGGTCTCTCTATTGTTGCTAATTGTGGGCGGTCTCTTCATACGGTCCCTGGGAAAAGCTCAACGGATCGATTTGGGTTTCGATCCCACAAATCGGCTGCTCGCGTCGGCAGACACCTTCCTTGCGCCTTATTCTGATGAGCAGAGTCGAACATTTGACGCGCGGCTGCTCGAAGAGGTCAGGTCCCTGCCAGGGGTAATCGATGTGAGTTCCACTGCGTTCGTGCCGCTGAGTGGAGGTTATTTAGGAGACGGTCAGGTATATATCGAAGGCGAATTTCCGGTTCCCGATTACGAGCGGCCCAAAGTTTTCTACGACAGGGTAGGCGCTAGTTTCTTTCGCACTATGGGAACTCCCCTTTTGGCGGGGCGCGATTTAACCGAGCGCGATGTGAATGGATCGGCGCAAGTTACGGTTGTAAATCAAACGTTCGCGGATACCTTCTGGCCGGCGCAAAATCCTGTTGGGAAACGTCTAAAGCTTAATTCCAGCGATAGCCCTTGGATCGAAGTCGTCGGGCTGGTTCCGACCGGCAAGTACCTAAGCTTGGGCGAGGCTCCGCAACGACACCTCTTTCTCGCTGGCCCTTCTTCCGGCTTAGTCATTCACACTGCGGGCGATCCGCACCAGTACATGCAGGCCATCCGTGCGGCAGTGCAAAGATTGGACCCCAACCTCGCGGTTGCCTCCGTTGAGACAATGAATGAGCATCTTGGGTTTGCCTTCTATCCGCCTCGTATGAGTGCATTCCTTCTGGGTCTTTTCAGCGTGCTCGGTCTTTCGCTTGCGATGTTAGGACTCTATGGCCTACTGGCTTTTGTTGTCCGTCAGAGGACGCACGAAGTCGGGATACGCATAGCTCTGGGCGCGGGTAGTCACGACGTTTTGTCAGTCGTAATGCGACAAGGCGTTTTGCTTGTCGCCTTGGGCATGACATTGGGTCTGAGCGCAGCGTATGCTGCGTCGCAGGTAGTCGCTGGCTTCCTCTACGGCATAAGCGGACGTGACCTTCTTACCTTCGGTGAAGCCTGTCTTCTTCTGGCCTTTGTCGCGCTCCTCGCAATGTACATGCCAGCTCGTCGCGCAACCCAGATCGATCCCATGGTCGCTTTGCGGTACGAGTAAGAATCCATGTCAATGCTACGAGAGATTACGAGCGGACTTCGATCATTGTTGCGCAAGGAGGAAGTTCACCGCGAATTGGATGAAGAGCTGCGCACATACCTAGAAATGGCAATCGACGAAAAGATGAAGAAGGGTATGAGCCGCATCCAGGCAGTCCGAGCGGTCCGATTGGAACAGGGGAACATCGAAGTGGCGAGGGAGATTGTCCACGCGGCAGCATGGGAATCTGTTCTGGAAACGTGGTGGCAGGACGTTCGCATTGGATTCCGCAGACTGTGCAAGTCGCCAGGCTTCACGGCGGTCGTCCTG
>Ga0307479_10004677_pt1 | contig 12551 bp, 9 predicted proteins | sample atmos_gasesECM4C_FD_203743 | JGI IMG/M metagenome (GOLD analysis project Ga0307479, IMG submission 203743) | Hardwood forest soil microbial communities from Morgan-Monroe State Forest, Indiana, United States - atmos_gasesECM4C_515 | ecosystem: Environmental > Terrestrial > Soil > Temperate...
CCCGAGTACTTACGTACCGGCGAGTTTCGTCCTCGGCCAGCAAGGCCCACCTATTCGAACGCCATGGATGTGGGCAATCCGAACAATTTTCCGCGGCTGCTGGATCTCTGCCGGAACCGCCTTGAATATGTGCAGCGCGAAGTCTGGGGTCACGGCGTCACGGATGAAGAGACGCTGCGCGCAATGAAGGCCGTGCACGAGCGCTATGGCTATGTTGCCGATCCGCATACGGCCGTGGGAGTGCTGGGCTGGGAAGCTTTCCGCCGCGAGCATCCCGAGCCGGCGCAGGGACTGGTGCTGGCGACAGCGCATCCAGCCAAGTTCGCGGATGTGGTGGCGAAGGCAATCGGTGCTGCGCCCCCGCTCCCCGATCGTCTCGCGGCGTATTTGAAACGTGCCAAGCTTTCCCTTCCGATGTCTAGCGCCTACGATGACTTCAAGCAGTTCCTGCTCACGCGTTAATTTCGTCCTTCCCCAAAGGGCGCCGGCAGGAGCACTCCGGCACTTGGCGCAGAAATCTCATCTGCTTTCTTTCGCAAGGACACGATGCGGCCGGTATCAGCTCGCACTATTTCTAGGGAAAGGTTCCGGATGACTTGCGTAGACGGTCGAGGAGGAGGAAGAGGAAAACGGCGACGAGGGCGTTGAGGCCGGCGGCGATGGCGAGACGAGTCGTGAACCAGGCCTCGGGCTGCGCGAGAAGCAGGCTCTTTATTAGGACGATGACGCCTTGGTGCAGACCGAAGAATACGGCCGTAAGCGCGAAGCGGGCTATGGGATGTTCGGTGTCGAGCCGCGCGCCGATGGAAGAGGCGACGTAGCCGATGATCGTTTTGGCGATGCCGTAGAGGCCAAGCGGCGACTTGCTTAGACTATCCTGCAAAAGACCGATCACCGTGCCGAGAAGCAAGCCGGTCGAGGGGTTGCGCCGGCTCAATCCGAAATAGATGGTCACGAGCAAGGGCAAATCGAGGATGTCTGCTCTAGGAAAATAGACGGGAAGAAGTGCTTGCACGACGAGCGCAAAAATCGCCACGGTGGCCACGGCGCCGGCGCGGAATTTGTGCACCTCGATGTGTGATTCGGCGCCGCGGAGGTCAAAAGTCCCGTTGATCATGGCTTCGCCGTCGGCGGCTGCTCTAGCGCAGTTTTTTCAGCGGCATTGGATGCGGGTGTTTCTGGCTCTTTGCGCAGCTCCAGCGGGTGCAGCGTGAGCAGGACGATGACTTCTTCGAGGCGCTCGAGATTCGCCGCGGGCCGCACGCGAATGAGTTTGAAAGGATTGCCCGGCTTGACCTCCGTGACCGTGCCGACGGGAAGATCCTTCGGGAAAATACGGTCCATGCCACTGGTGATGACACGATCACCGGCATTCACGGTCTCGTCGTTGGGGACGTATTTCATCACCAGAAGTGCTTCGCCGGTGCCTCCAACGGGTTTCTGAAGGCGGGAATCGGCAAGCATAGCCCCAACTCCACCTTCCTTGTCGCTGAGCAGAAGCACCTGGGCGGAGTTGGGAAATGCTTCGATAATCTTGCCGACGACGCCGTCAGGAGTAATGACCGCCATATTACGGCGAACGCCCTCGCGCTCACCGCGGTCAAGAAAAATCGTGTGACTCGCGGTATCCGCGCTGGCTCCAATGACGCGCGCGCCGAGCATGGGGACATTGCGATTTAACTGCCGGAAATTGATGAGCGGGGCAAGGCGATCGGCTTCCGCGGCTTTGCTTCTGAGCTGATCGAGCTGGAGCTTCAGCGCGTTATTTTCACGCCGCAAGTCTTCATTTTCGCGGGATGTGTTTTGCAGCGCGAAATAGTGGCTCCAGATGCCGCGAACTCTTCCGAAGCCCCATGCGCCCGTGCGTTCAAAAGGGGAGATGGCCCCGACGGTCCAGGAGCGGATGAGACGCCCCTGCGAGTCGCGCTTGATCTGCACGGCCAGGAACAGCATCTGCACGATGACCACGCCGGCGAGCAGAACCAGTGATTTATGCCGAGAAGGGATAGCGACCATTGGCGTTCGGCGGCACGGGCTTTAACCCGTGCAGTTCACCTTTGCAGTTACCACGGTTAATCGATGCAAACCTGGCGCAACAATCGGAAGTCGCTGAGCATCTTCCCGGTTCCAAGCACGACCGATGCCAGCGGATCATCGGCAATGGAAACCGGCAGGCCCGTTTCTTCGCGGATGCGCTTGTCGAGATTCTTCAATAGCGCACCGCCTCCGGTAAGAACAATTCCGCGGTCGCTGATATCGGCGGAAAGTTCCGGCGGGGTCCGCTCGAGCGCCACGCGCACGGCATTCAAAATCGTCGCGACGCATTCGCTCAAAGCTTCGCGGATTTCGCTGTCGTCGATGGTGACCGTGCGCGGCACGCCTTCGATGAGGTTGCGGCCTTTGACTTCCATGGTGAGCGGCTTTTCCAGCGGGTAGGCCGAGCCGATTTCCATCTTGATCTGTTCGGCGGTGCGTTCGCCGACCAGCAGATTGTACTTGCGTTTGAGATACTGCATCACCGCTTCGTCCATCTCGTTACCCGCCACGCGGACCGAGCGCGAGTACACGATGCCGCTCATGGAGATCACCGCGATATCCGTGGTGCCCCCGCCGATATCCACGACCATGTTGCCGGAGGGCTCTTCGATGGGAAGTCCCGCCCCGATGGCCGCGGCCATGGCTTGCTCCACAAGAAAGACTTCGCTGGCGCGAGCGCGATAGGCGGAGTCCTGCACGGCGCGCTTTTCCACCGGCGTGATTTCGCTCGGCACGCCGATGACAATCCGCGGATGCACCAGCACGCGGCGGTTGTGCGCCTTCTGGATAAAGTAGGTGAGCATTTTCTCAGTGACTTTGAAGTCCGCGATGACCCCGTCCTTCATGGGTTTGATGGCCACGACGTTGCCGGGCGTGCGGCCCAGCATATCTTTGGCTTCGCGCCCGACAGCCACGACTTCACCGCTCGATTTGTTGATGGCCACGATCGAGGGCTCATTCACCACGATCCCTTTGCCGGCTGAGAACACCAGCGTGTTTGCCGTGCCCAAATCGATCGCCAGGTCGGAGGAAAACAGACTGAACACCGACCTTAGGTTGTAACCGTTCTTATTCATTCCTCCGTCCCCCCGCGGAGAAATCTTCCCCGCCGTCCGCTGAGCAGGGTGAACGCTTCGCGTTCACCTGTACCATTGTCCACGGACGCTACGGCCAACGCAAAGGCCGCCGGGGCCTTTGCTCCGAAAACTTTCCTCAAGCGCTCTTACCTGGGCACCACGATGGACACCTGCTGCTTCGCCGTGCCTCCCCGGCGATTCTGTCCAATCACCACAATGGTATGCGGGCCGGGCTCGAGCGGCTCCGTGAAATGACGGAAACTCCCATCGGGCGAAATGTTGGGAACGGGCTGCCCGTTTACGATGAGCGCGGCGCCGGGTTCCGTTCGCCCGATAATTTCCGCCACGCGGCCGTGAATCTGCGTGCTGACGATCTCCAGAACCATATCCTGGGTCTTGCCCTGCGTGGCCAAAGTGAATTTGAACGTTTCGCTCACTTCGCTGTTCTGGTTCTTCGCGTCCGTGGCTGTCACATTCCAGAAATAATCACCGGCGTCGAGTCCGGTGATCTCCGCGCTGGTGCCGGAGACCTTTGCTCCGCCGACCGTCTTGGTGAACATCGCCGTCGTGCTGATGCGAAGAGTATACGAGACCGCGTCCGGAACCGCTTTCCACTCGAACTGCAGCGGCGAAGTCTTCGGTTTCTCCACCACGATGGGTGCAAGGTTGAGCGGCGCGATAAGATCCGGCGGCGCGAGCACGTTCGACTTCTGGATAGGGCCACCCGTTGGAATGTTGACTTTCTGCCATTGCGCGAGTTCGATTCTTTCCTGGCCCCGCTTCACTTCCGCGCTTCCGCCGGAGACCACGATCTCGTTTTCCTTCTTCTCCGGGTCGGCTTTGACCGCAGCGCGGCTGTTGGAGCGCAGTTGCGCGGTGGTGTCTTCCACGCTGACGGCCGCCTTGGAATCCGGCGACGACCAATTGGGGGTCGCCAGATTCACCTCGCCTGTATTAATGCGCATGGCCACGCTGGTGGGCCTGTCGGTGCCCATCGAATTCTCTTCGACGGTGACGAGCGTACCGGACTTTATCGTGTACTCCGTGCCGTCAGCGAAGGCAATTCTTGCGGCCCCGTCCGAACCCGTCTGGATGAGGTCGCCCTTATCGAGCGCAGTATGGAAGTCGGCTTCGACCCATTGGACGGAGTTGACTCTCTTCACCTGCACCTTGCCGTCGAGGTTCACGAATTTCGCCTGCCGCTGTTCGACACCGGCACCTTCCGTTTCGGGATTGCCAACGGCGCTCGAGAGCTTACTGTACGCCGCGGCATACCAGTTGGGAAGAGCAAGGGAGAGCGCGACGAGGATAATCGCCACGATCAAGAGAACATAAACGGCCACGGTTTTGTACGTGACCGTGGTCCAATAGACCTCGACCCGGTGAATCTTCGGCTGCGCCGGAGGGCTCGGGGAATTCCGGGGCTCGGTGGGTGTCTGTGTTGTCACGTTTCCTGCGCGAGGACTGCGCTAACTTCTCAATTTAGCACACCCGTTTTGCAGGCGTCTAAACTGCGCGCGGCAGCGGTAGTCAAATTGCAAATAGGCGTCACCTGTACTGTGGTACAAGTACAAGTCCCGAATCGATGTTGGCCAGTTGTGTCGCTCTGGATTCCCGCGCCCGCAACGATTCCATTTGAGAGGTGTGCCATATATCTCTTATAATCTAAAGTTTGTCCACTGACTGCGGAGATCTATCGGATGAATGGAAGTAGCAAGACCGGGTATCGAATCATCCTCGGCGCTGTGATCGGGCTCATCGCGCTGAGCATGCTCCTGTATCTCGTTCCGCAAGGGCCCACGACCGCCGAGGTTTCGACGGATAGCGTGGCGCAAGTCGGGAACCTGACCGTTACCGTGGCAGAGGTGCGCAAGCAGCTCAACGAAATTGAGCAGCGCAATCAGGTGCCCAAGCAGTTGGAAGGCTTCTATGCCCAGCAGATCCTGAAACAACTCGTTTTCCAGAAAGAGATTGAGTATGAGGCGAAACGCCTGGGCATCCGCGTCTCTCCGGATGAGATTGCGGATCGCATTCGCCAATTCCTGCCCACGGCGTTTAATGGCGACACGCCCGTGGGTATGGATCAATATGCAGCGCAAGTGCAGTCACGCTTTCAAATGACGGTCCCCGTATTCGAGGAATTGATCCGGCAGGAATTGCTGGAAGAAAAATTCCGCAAGTTGGTGACGGATGGAATCAGCGCCAGCCCCGGCGATTTGCAGGAGGAATTTCTCCATCGGAATGAAAAAGTAAAGTTGGACTACGCGCTGATCAAGCCGGAAGAGCTGGAAGCGAAGATTGCTCCTGAGGAATCGGAGATCAAGTCATTCTACGAGAAGAACAAGGGCAAATATCAGGTGCCGGAGCGGCGTGTCGTGCGCTACGGGCTCGTGGATGTTAACCAGATCCGGCAGAGCGTGCAGATTTCCGATGACGAGCTGAAGGTGCAATATCAGCAAAATATTCAGCAATATCAAGTGCCCAGTCGTGTGCACGTCCAACACATCCTATTGATGACTGTAGGAAAAACCGATGCCGAGGTCGAAGAGATTCGAAAGAAGGCCGAAGACATTCTGAAACTGGCCAAGAAAGGCGGGAACTTCGAGGACCTCGCAAAGAAGAACTCCGAGGACCCTGGCACGAAGGACAAGGGTGGCGACCTCGGCTGGATCGTCCAAGGACAAACGGTCGCGGAGTTCGAAAAGGCCGCCTTCAGCCTGCCCAAAGGCAGTATCTCGGATCTCGTCAAGACGCAGTACGGCTTCCACATTATCAAAGTGCTGGACAAAGAGACGGCCCACACCAAGACCTTCGAAGAGGTGAAGGATTCCATCCGTGCCCCGCTGATGCTTTCTAAGGCCGACAAGCTGGCGAGTGACACGGCCGATCAACTCTCCGCCGCGATTCGCAAATCCAGCAAGACCTCGCTGGATGATCTGGCGAAACAATTTCACCTGACCGTCGGGGAAACGCGTGCGGTGAGCTCGACGGATCCTCTGTTGGAACTTGGCAATTCCCAGGACATTAAGGACGCCATCTTCCGGCTGCGGCCGGGAGAATTGGGCGCTCCCGTGCGCACGGACCGCGGCTACGTCGTCCTTGCGCTAAAAGAAGTCCAGTCGGCTCACCAAGGCTCGCTGGAAGAGGTCCGCGACAAGGTAATCACGGAGCTGAAACAGCAGAAAGCTACCGAGTTGGTGCGGACCAAAGCTGAAGATCTAGTGAAGCGCGTGAAGGCGGGAGAGAAGTTTGACGCCGCGGCTAAGGCCTTGGGCTTGGGACCCAAGACCAGCGAGGCCATCGCTCGCAACGGAAGCATCACGGGTGTGGCCAGCGGTAGACAGCTCAATGCGGCCTTCCAGATGAAAGCTGGGGATATTGGCGCTCCGCTGAATCTGGGCGCAAATTGGCTGGTGTATCGCGTGGCAGAGAAGGAAGAGCCCAATCCAGCCGATTTTGACAAGCAAAAAAAGGAACTTACGGAGCAAGTCCTGCAAAGCAAGCGCGGATTGGCTTTCGACGCGTTTAAAACGGCTCTCGAGGCTCGGCTCAAGCAGGAAGGGAAGCTGAAGCTCATGCCGGAGAGGCTCCGGGGCTTCACGGACATTGGCTAATCTAACCTACTAATAACAATGGACTTATGAATTCGTGAGGGGCGTCTTGTCTTTCCCGCCGCATCCCGATACCCTATTTGTGTCTTGCCAGGGGGAGGAAGATGGCCGCACGCACATCCACGGTCCGCAACGACTACCGCTGCAGCATCGAACGAAATCAAGCGGGAAAGTATTGTGTTCGCATCCAGGTGCATTATCCCCGCCATGCCTGGACACTTGGGGTGTTCTTCCTGGCATCCTCGTTTGATCGGGCGATGAAGAAGCTTGAGGAGTCGCTGGACTTCCTGCAGCGGCAGGAGGAGAAGCTGTGGTTTTGGGGCGTGGACCGCGCGGAAGACATGGGCTTTTCCGCTGAATTCCTCCGTGAAGCGGGAATGAAACTGGACGGGCGCACCGAATTTCCGCCAAAGGCCCCCAGTCTTTCTCTGGCGCCGGAGCGCGCCGTGCCAGCCTTCGTACTTGGACCCATGCGCCGGGGACTGGCTGAGTCGGTAGAAAGCACGCGTAGCGCGGCTGCCAGCGACTGACCTACATAATCTCCACGTAATCTCTTACAACTACAACGCAAGAGGCTCGAAGCGCGACCCCCATGGGGCGGGTCTTTCTGTCAGCGGCCTACTTTTCGCGAAGGATAACTTCTCCCTGGCCGACCATCTGGTCGTTCAGCCACAGCCGGTACTTGTACGCAGCGGCTTTGGTGCCCGGCCGCGGCGGTCCGCTCAGCAGGCGCATACCCGCGGGCGCCTGAAACACGTTCGACGAGAAGGGGCACCGGTTGACGTCAAATTCGACGCGCAGGTTTCCCGCGTCGGAGATCCAGGAGACCTGGTCGCCCTCCTCGAGCACCACCACTTGCGGGATAAGTCCAACCAATACCGGGCGTTCCGTCATTGTGATCTGCGACCAGATGCTGCGGGGTCAAAACTGCTCATTTATTCTCCGCAGGGGACAATATCACATCGTTTCAAAGAGTTCCTCTCGCGCGACCGAGAGCAATGTCTCCTGAAAATAATCTTAAAAAAAAGGTACAGCTGTCCCTTATGGTACTTGACCGCTGCGGAACGCGAACGTACACTAGATGAGCTGATTCGTGGCGCTGACCTTCGGCTTGAAAATCCGCGCTCGCGGATGGGTGCATCACAAACTTCCCTTGTGACGCGGAGGAAATTGCCCGATGGCGCTGCGCGCATTAACGATTCCCCTGCCGAATGGTTCCCGCATTTCGGTCATTCATTCGTTGCCGTTTTTTCTGGTTCATTTTGCCGTGCTGGCGGTTTTCTTCGTTCCATTTCACTGGTACTACGTGGTCGCCTGCCTGGGCATTTTCCTGGTGCGCATGTTTTTCGTGACCGCAGGATACCACCGCTATTTTTCGCACCGCTCTTTTAAGACCAGCCGCGTTTTCCAGTTCATGATCGCGTTCATCGCCATGACGTCCTCGCAGAAGGGCGTGCTCTGGTGGGCGGCGCATCACCGGCATCATCATCGCTATTCCGACCAGGACCTGGACCTGCATTCGCCGACTCTTTTCGGATTTTTCTGGTCGCACATCGGCTGGATTATTTCGGATAAATACAACGAGACGCGTTTCGATTACATCGGCGATTTCGCGAAGTATCCGGAGCTGCGCTGGCTGAACAAGTACCACATGGTGCCGCCGGTTGCGCTGGCTGCCGCCTTGATCCTCATCGGCGGATGGCCGCTGTTCATCTGGGGCTTCTGCCTGAGCACCGTGATGCTCTGGCACGACACGTTTACCATCAATTCGCTCTCGCACCTCTTCGGTTCGCGGCGCTATGAAACGACCGACACCAGCAAGAACAACTGGCTGCTCGCCCTCATGACCCTCGGCGAAGGCTGGCACAACAACCATCATCACTTCATGGCTTCCGCGCGCCAGGGCTTCTTCTGGTGGGAAGTGGACATCACCTACTACACGCTGAAGGTGCTCTCCTGGTTCGGGATCGTGTGGGACCTGCGCAAAGTGCCTCCGCACCTGCTCACCGAACAAAGAGTCGCCGCGTAAGCCTAAAGCGAAACTCTCTGGCATTTGTGGGACAGGCCTTCGCGTCTGTCCCATTTCTTTTTTCCAGCCGAAACATAGAGTCGTGCCAGTCCTAAAGTAATTGTTCAGAAGTGCCGACATTACCCCTCCCCCCCCTCCCCAAACTTTCCTCGGCTGTCTTCGTTGTTCTATCTCCTATTTTCCGCACTCGCGCTGCGCTCTGCGAACGAAGGCGCATCAGGGATTTGCCCTACCTCGCTTCCAGGAATTCCCCCGATTGTTTTACAGCATTTCCCAGCTATCGTCTCCGACGTACCCTCGGCTCCGGGTTCCCTGAGGCCACGCTTAATCCGGAAAATACGCAAAGGAGCTTTCCGATGAAACGATTGAGGTTGAACGTTCTTTCTCCGAAAGAAGATAACGCCGCATCAGGGCAGAAGAATCCACGGAAGAACGCGTTGACGAGAATTGTATGGCTCGCGCCGACCTTGGGCGCCGGCATTGCGGCGGTGCTGCTGATTCTCTTTTCGAATGCAAATCCTTCTCACGGGCAGACCATCGGCGATACGCAAATCACGCTTTCCTGTAACGATGGCCACAGCGTTGCCGCTGCGGTCGATCCGACCACGCTCCTTGAGCTCACGGCGGCAGTCCAAGCGCTGGCCGGCGACCCCACGGGACTCAGCTGCGCGATAGATCCGGCAGCGGCGCCCCCTGCATCTTGGACGGTGTACGACTACAACCCTTCGGGCCGGGCAATTGCTCCGCGGGTGTCGGCAGACTCAATGCCGGCGACGACCAGTGGCAGCACCACCTCGTTCCCATTCAAATCTAATATCTATACCGCACTGCTCACCACCACCGATCCCACCCTGACCGGTGATCTCAGCAGCAAGACGTTGAGTGTCGCTGTCAGCGTAACCGGCGGCGCGGGTACGTTCCAGGATCAGAACAACGGCGGCTGCACCCCCGACGAGAAATACGTGCGCTTCTATTTCACCTCCCCGAAGGCATCCGGTACGACCGGCCCCGGCACGACCGGCTTCTACACGCGGTTCTGGTGGTCGAACCCGACCCACGTGCCGCTCACCACTGACCCCCAAGCGTCGATGTCCATAAGCGCGGTGGTCAGTGATCCGGGCGAGTGGTCGGATTGGAACGGCAAGCGAGGCACCGACAGTCCGGAGGTCACGGAAGCCTTCTTTGTCGCGATTCACAATGTGCAGTCGGTCGGCCTGTCATTCGGCGGAGGCTGCTTCTTCGAGAACGGCGTCACCACCAGCGACGGCTCAGGCACGTTCAACAGCACGTTTACCGAGACCCCTTAGAGCAGGAACCGCAATGACAAATGAACCGCCCACGTATTGCGCGCGGGCGGTTTTTTATTTGCGCGAGATTTTTGCGCACGAACAAAGGAAGGGAGCCTCGGGTATGACGGCTACAAGTTCGGCCGAGCGCGATGACTGGCGGTGCGGAAGGCCACGTGCCGGAATGCACCTGTTGGTCGGTCATGTGAAGGTTGAGGTCCTTTCCGACGGGAGTCCCCGACACGGTCGGGGTAAACTCCATCGGCACCTGGATCACCCATCTCCGGTTTCAGGAGTCCGGCGGACTCCACCGGAGTCCCGACATCCTGAAGCCATTCGACGAGGTCCGGTGACAGGCAAGGGGAGGGGGGCGGCTATGTCGCACCTCCCGATAGGAGCCGGACCCTTCACTTCGTTCAGGGTAAACAGGCGCCGGTGCGACGCACAAAGCCGCACGGGCCGCCTGGGAAGGCAGCCCCTACACAAGCTTGACAACGGGGGCGGCGAGCGAATGAACGAAAAGCAGATCCCTCTCTCCGTTCGGGATGACCCCCCGGAAGGGCGAGTGCGATCGTGAAGCGAAGAGAGAGGGCACAATGTATTGTGCCCCTACGAGATCACCGGCAAGCTGCCCCCGGCCGTTCGACGCCAACAACAGGTCACGTCCGCGCTTGGAGGATGGCAATCGTTCGGCGAGCCCGGCGGGCCGTAGTCCGCTCGGCATTTGGCAATTTCTCGGGTATCTTCCGATCTAGGTTTACAGTCTTCATCCGATTGATTTCCTGCCGCTAGTAACGCATAGATATGCGGTGGCGGCCCATTTTCGAAGGTGGACAAGGGCAGGAAGGAGTGGCCGCGTCCCAACGGCGAGCGCAACTTTAAATCAAGACGGGGGTGCCTTCCCACAGGGAGTAGTCATGTTGCGTGGCGCGCAACGAAAACAACCCTAACTAACTAACCGCATAGCCAGCAAGTAGGGGAGAAATAATGAGAAAACGGAATGCTCTGCTGATCGTGTGTTTCGCGGCGGTTCTTGTTTCGACGGTTCGAGCCCAGACCTCTGGGGTGAACAACGCCGAGTTGAACGGCAACTATGCATTTACCTTCAGGGGGATCAGCGGGAATGTGGTAACTTCGTCCGTTTTTGGGGCCGTGGGAAGATTCACGGCGGACGGAGCCGGCAATCTCACCAACGGTGAACTGGATACCAACGGCGTGGGTGGCCGAACGGCCGCTCAGTCGTTCACCGGGACCTATTCGATCGGCGCGGACAATCGCGGAGTGATGAATTTGAACATTTCGGGCAGCTCGGCGAGGCTCGCCTTCGCGATGATGGCCGACGGCAACGCCCAGTTCATCGAGTTTGACGCCTCAGGCGGGTCCGGAACGATCGGCTCGGGGACCATGGAAAAAGCGGACACCACGGCTTATAGCACGGCCAGAATAACGGGTGACTACGCCTTTGGTGCTGCCGGGTTAGATAACGGAAATAATCGCGCTGCGATCGAAGGCCGATTTACTTCGAACGGGACAGGCACTCTCACCAACGCAGCGGGGGACCTCAACGGCTATGGCACAGCATATTCCATGAACTTCACGGCGGCGAATTACGCCGTTTCCAATACTGCCACGGGGCGGGGCACCATGCAGCTCGCCTTTACTTTTGGCGGAACACCCGACACCCTGAATTTCGTCTTTTACGTGGTGAATTCAAGAAAGCTGTTTGTGATGGAGAGTGACGCGGTCTCGAATACGACCCCGTTGCTAAATGGCGTCGTGGTGCACCAGCAAATTCCCGCGGGGGGATTCTCCAACGCCTCGCTAAACGGCAACATGGTGATTTACCTTACCGGACTCTCCACATGCACCAACATGGCAGGCGTGCCCAAAGCGGGCGCGGGTTTGCTCACGGCCAAAGGCAGCGGCGCCCTTTCCCTAACCTGGGACGAGAACTACTGCCATGCGTCCAATGGCTTCAGCGACGCGGCGGGGACGTACAGCGTGGCCAGCAATGGGCGTACATCGATTACGATTGGTGGATTCAGCCTGGTCGCCTACCTGGTGAATTTGAATCAAATTTTCCTCTTCGTCTCGGATTCCAATGTTTTGTTCGGGTTCGGCGAACCCCAGGCTGCGGGCTCGTTCACCAATAGCGCGCTGAAGGGTAAGTATGCCGGCTACACGACCAACCCGGCGGCATTCGGAGTGGTTGTCTTCTCCGGCGAATTCTCGGCGGACGGCACCACCCCCACCGGCAATATCACCGGTACGGAAGACATCGGCGCCCCGACTGGACCGAACCAAGGCGCGGCGTTCAATGCCACATACTCGATATCCCCCTCGCCAACAAATGGCAGGGGAACCATGACGGTCACTTCCGGGACGGGAGGCAACGCCGTCATCTACATGATCTCTCCTTCGAAGTTCGTGGCGGTTTCACTGAACGATCCCAATCCCGCAGTCTTGGACTTCGAACTATCTTCAGGTGCCGCGTCTGTCTCTCTTTCCTCGC
>Ga0307479_10004678_pt1 | contig 12547 bp, 9 predicted proteins | sample atmos_gasesECM4C_FD_203743 | JGI IMG/M metagenome (GOLD analysis project Ga0307479, IMG submission 203743) | Hardwood forest soil microbial communities from Morgan-Monroe State Forest, Indiana, United States - atmos_gasesECM4C_515 | ecosystem: Environmental > Terrestrial > Soil > Temperate...
GAAGCCCTTCAAGCCGGCGCAGCTGATCGACAAGTTGCTCGCCTTGCTGTGAGGCCTGCACAGCGGAAGGTCACGCGTGGCTCCTGGAGGGTCACGCGTGGTCCCCGAAGTCAGGTTCTACTATTGCGCATGCTCAAAGAACTCCACGGCCAGCAGCCAGCAGCCGATCTGATCGTAGCGGGTGCCATCTGCGGCGGCCTGGCGGCCGCACGTGTCGGGCAGGCGTTCTATTGAATCGCATGTGGCATTGCAGCACTGATGACCCTCTTCCTGATGAGCGGGCCGGAGATCGAGAGACCGGCTGCCATAATGATGATGGGCGAGGGCGGCGCGATTGGCTCATTGGCCGCGCATGCCGCTACCTGCTCGTGGGACGCTGAGCCGGACGCACGAAGCGCGGCGAATGGCTCGGTAAGGCCCCGTGATTACTTCGGTGCGCGCCCGACCCGAGCCATGGCGGCGGTGAACGTCGATTGGAGCGGCTCGGCATCGAGCAGGGTTTTGCCAAGCCGCAGCTCGGCACCGTCGAAGCTGATCCAATAATAGCCGCCACCACGCCTCGCAAGCCGGAGCACATTGCCGACACGCTCACTGTGTGGAGCGGCGCGGCCGGTGCGGCAAAGGCCCGCGGCAATGGCGGCGGCGTTATCCGTCGGTCGCATCTCTTCTTCCCGCATGGCTTTTACTTATTAGAGCCGTAGGCCGCAGGCAAGTGCCGGAGCGACAGGCCAGCAATGCGGTGACGGCATTACCATCTAACTTACCACGTTGATTGGCGTCCCCATGGGGATTCGAACCTCGGTTTGCGCCGTGAGAGGGTGAAAAATGGCACTTTCTGGGACGCAGGGGAACTCTCCATCACTGTAAAATCGCGATATTAAGCCATTTTTCATGCATGCTTGTTCCAGAGCGGGTGCCTCTACGTATATTGGGGAAATATTGGGGACGTTTGTGGTGGTAGATAATTTGTGGTGGTCGATAAATGGCACGCACGGTACGCGACACCAACCTCGAATCTCGAGCGGCGCGGTCACGGCTGAAGGCACGGAAAAAGCCCTATTGGCGCAGCATCAAGCGTGGCGCGCACCTAGGCTATTACAAGGGCAAGCGGGGCGGGGCGTGGTGCGCCCGCTGGTACGCCGGTGATGGCCGCTATGTCGAAACCTGCAAGCGCCTGGTCAATGCTTGCCCGCCCGACCGCCCGTTAAGAAGTGGAAACCAGACCTGCAGTCGACGAACTCGCTAGTCGCAGAAGTGCCATAACCGGACCCTAGTCGTTCGGGGTGTTAACTGGCGCTGGCTGTAAGGAGAGCAAAGCCGCATGTGCCGATCTTATAAAAGTTCGGTGCGGGGGAGGCTGCTCAGCGCTTTGTCTCGATGCATTCCGCCGCTTACAACATCTTCAATCTTCAGCGTCATCTGATCTCCCGCCGAACGCTGCGCCTGTGCCGAGCGGAAGCTATGGCACACTGGCAAGCCGCGGCTACGTGACCGGTATCGGCGTTGCCCCTTCACGCAGGCCCCAGTTTCCGTGATAAAGCCCGCAGATCGACGCGCTGCGCGGCGATCCAGGATGCATCGGCTCGTCGCGTCCACGCGTGCCGTCGCGCTTGCGATAGGGAATGTATTCGAGGATCGCCGGCACCGGCGTCGCGTCGGCCCCCTCCTGTAGCCACAGTCGCGCCGCGAGACGCGTGCCGTCGCCAAGCGCGATGAAAAAATGCTCCATCACGTGGACACGATTCGACAGGCTCATCGAAACTACCTGGTGTGCTCCTCGTCTCGCGGCGATCCAGCATCGCTCCAGCACGGGGCTCCTTGGACGGCCCTGACCTGCACCGTGCGACGCTTGATCCACCGGTCGTCATAGCCCATCATCGCCAGCGCAAGAAACCTCCGCAACCTCATGCCTCGAACTATGCAATTCGCGACAGTCAGCGATGAAGTCGATCCCGTGATCGTGAGCGAGCCGACCGCGTCGTTCGATCAGATCCATGCGTGCCTCGGCATCGACCGCGAGACGCTCCGCGATCTGGTCGGCGATCTCTATCAACACAGCGCCGTCGTCTATTGGTCCGACTTGCTCCTCTCGCTCGCCATAGGCTACAGCGCTTTCGCCCTGCTCCCGTTGCGGAACCCTTTTTCGGTCAAGGGCGCGGCGCTCTATTGCGTGTCTGTCCTCGCCTGCTATCGCGCGATCATCTTCACGCACGAACTCGCGCATAAGCGGTTGAGCAAGTTTCCGGTATTTCGCTTTGCGTGGGACGTGTTTTGCGGAACGCCGACGCTCCTCCCGTCATATTTTTATGATGAGCACAGAGCCCATCATGCCAAACGCACATACGGAACCAGCCGCGACGGCGAATATCTCGCCTATGCGCGCTTGCCAGTGCGTCACCCGCTGTTGCTTTTGGGGATATCGCCTCTGGTTTTTCCGGCGCTGGTCTTTCGCTTCCTGATATTGACGCCGCTTTTGCTCGTTTCTTTCAAGGTGCGAAGCGTCGTCCTTACACGCGCCTCGTCGCTTGTCATCGATACCGACCATCGCCGAACGGTCGCCGGAGAGAACATGCCGACGCGCTGGATTTGCCAGGAGCTGGCCTGTTTTGGCTGGTGCGTGCTGGTCAGTGCAGGTCTGGCCGTCGGCTTCGTCGAGCCTTCGCGCCTCGTCGAGGCCGCGGCGATCATGACGGGAATCTTCGCCCTCAACGCGCTTCGCACGCTCGTGGCCCACAAATATGCGGGCGGGCGTCACGCCATGGAGTTTCACGAGCAGGTGCTCGACTCGAATGATTTTCCCGGTCCGCTCGCGGAATTGTGGGCACCTCTCGGTCTTAGATTCCATGCGGTGCACCACCTCTTGCCCAATCTTCCATACCACTCGCTGAGGACGGCCCATCGCCGTCTGATCGCGGCAATTCCGCCCGATGGCCCTTTCCGCGCGTGCCAGCACCGGTCATTGATCTCGGCGATCCGCGCCGCGATTGAATTGCGGCGACGATTTTCCTACCCTTTTGCCAATCACGTCCGGTCCTCCCGGCAGACGGAGGAGCATTTGCTGGAAGCAACAGCCATGAATGCCGGGCACTCCGCCGTGACGGTCGTCCCTGTCGAAGGCCGCGCCCTGAAGCGCGCGTTTCATCATCTGCCCTATATGCTGTACAAGGACGATCCGAACTGGGTTGCGCCGCTGCTCCTGGAACGACGAATCCATTTCGACAAGTCTCACAATCCGTTCTTTCAGCATGCGAAGGCCACGTACTGGCTCGCCTATCGCGATGGCGTTCCGGTCGGGCGCATCACCGCCCAGATCGATGCCCTGCATTTGGCACGTTACAACGATGCCACCGGCCACTTCGGCTTCATCGAAGGGATCGACGATCCATCCGTGTTCGAGGCCCTGCTCGGCACGGCCGAGTCATGGCTGCGATCGGAGGGCATGCGCCGTTCCGTTGGCCCGGTAAGCTTCTCGATGTGGGACGAGCCGGGACTTCTGGTCGACGGCTTCAATACGCCGCCCGCCGTGCTGATGGGCCACGCGCTGCCCTACTATCAAAAGCATATCGCGGCACAAGGCTACGCCCCGGTGCAAGATCTGCTTGCCTATGACTATCAGAACGGCCTGCCGCTTCCGCCGACCATGGAGCGGATCATCGCCCGTGGCCAGGAGAAGCACCAATTCCGGTTTCGCCCCATCCGCATGGACCGTAAGAACTTCACGTCCGAAGTCGCGCTCCTGCTGGATATCCTGAATGACGCGTGGTCCGACAACTGGGGTTTTGTCGCGATGACGCAGGCCGAGATCGACGACATGGCCTCGATCTTCAAGTTCCTGCTTCGCCCGGACGCCGTCGTCTTTGCCGAGTATGACGGGGAAGCGGCCGGCTTTGCCCTGACCCTTCCCAATATTAACGAGGCGATCAGCGACCTCAACGGACGCCTGTTGCCTTCCGGCTTTGCCAAGCTGTTCTGGCGCTTGAAGATTTCCGGCATACGCTCGGGCCGCATGGCGTTGATGGGCGTGCGCCGCAAATGGCAGAATTCTCACATCGGGGCGGTGCTTGCCCTGTCAATCATCCAGCACACAAGGAAGAGCCATTTTGCGCGCGGCGTCACGCGCGGGGAACTGTCGTGGCTTCTCGATTCCAATGAGCGCACGAAGCACATGCTGACGCTGGTTGGCGGAACCGTCTACAAACGATATCGGATCTACGAAAAGCCGCTTTCCTGATGCTCAGGCTTGCGCGGCGTTCAGCGCGGATGTCGCGTGCGACTGAGCGCCCGCCGGCATCGCCGCAAAGAAATCTGCAAGCGCACTAACCGCGCGCTCGATGTCTTCGAACGTGTGGCGCGCCGTGATGAAAAATCGAATGCGCGGCACACCCTTCGGCACGCCGACCTGAACGATCGGCGGCGCATATATGCCCCTCTTGAGAAGGAAATCCGAGCCCTCGATCGTGCTCTTCAGGTCGGGAAAGAGCACTGGAACAATGCCGTGGCCCATGGCGCTGCCAGTCGCCAGCCGCACTTCCTTTGCCCTGTCGAGAAAACGTTTCGCATTCATCTGCAGCGCCGCCGTTCGTTCCGGCTCCGCCACAATCAATTCCAGCGCCGCGAGGGCTGCGGCCGCGATCACCGGCGGCAAGCCGACGCTGTAGACAAAGCCGGGCAGCGTGAAGCGCATCCAATCGAGCACAGACCGCTGCGCGCAAAGGAAGCCGCCGCAGGACGCGAAAGTCTTTGAGAGCGTTCCGACGATAATGTCGATGCGCTGCGGGTCCTCGCCGAAGTGTTCGCTGAGGCCTCGACCATTCCGGCCAAGCCCCCCGATCGAATGGGCCTCGTCCACCAGAAGCCAGCAGCCGAATCTTTCCTTCAGTGCAAGGAGCTCCGGCAGATTGGGGATGTCCCCATCCATGCTGTAAAGACCCTCAACCACGATAAGGCAGTTGCGATGGTTCGATCGCTGTTCCTTCAGGAGCGATTGAAGGTGGTCCATCTCGTTGTGCCGGAACTCCAGCGACGTGGCTTTGGACCCTGCGATTCCGGATACGATGCTGTTGTGGCTAAGCTCGTCATAGAGGATGAGATCGCGTCTGCCCATGAGGTACGAGATCGTCGAGACGTTCGTCAGATATCCGCTCACCAGCGTGAGACAGGCATCGGCGCCAATGAATTTCGCCAACGCGCCCTCGAATTCGGCATGGATCAAACGCTCGCCGCCGACCAGACGAGAGCCCAATGCGCCCACGCCCAGCTTGTCCAACGCCAAATGAGTGGCATTCCTGATCGCCGGGTGATCGGCGATGCCGAGATAGTCATAATTTGCGAAGCTGACGAGCGCTCTGCCTTCCCGGCCGACCGCGGCCTGCAACTGGTCCAGCGGTTGAAACCAAGGATTGCCGCCGTCGAGAATCGCACTGCCAGCCAAGCGCATGCGTCGATTTGCGTAGGCTGCGATCGATTGGTCGGATGTCACCCGCCGTACACTCCGCTATTGTCTTGTTACTGTGAAAAGGCGAGGAAAGGCTACGCAAGCCATTGCCCCATCGCCGCGATTCGCGACCAAAGAACCCCGCTCGCGCGCGACAACACTTCGTGCATGGTTACTCTTGGCATGAGTTTGGGCACGATGACGACTGCAACGATTGAAACCAGATCAGCGACCCTGGATTAGTACACTTATGCCAGCATGTCCAGACACGTCCGTGGTTCCTTGACCGTGCGCTCAGCCTGTCGCCGCGGCCGCTCCGCCCGCTCGGCCCAGAGCATCGCCGTGACCACCAAGACCGCTTCGACGGAACGTGCGCAGTCCTCGCCCGTGCGGCCGCGCCCGGCGGCTTGTCGCCCATCCATCGCCGAAGGGTCGGGCGGCGCGGCCACGACGGCGGCGCAGCGGGACGCGCTCGAAGAGGAAAACGGTCTGCGCAAGGCTCTCATACGTATCCACGGAAGGCCAGAACCCGGACGCATATGTCGATCTGTGCGCCAGCCGGTAGGGCAGCTTGCCCGCGAATAGCGCCATGAAATAGTAGCGGGCGCCGGTCTCCTCAAAGACCGATCGCTGGACCTTCTGGATTGCCCGGCCGTCATTTGGCTCCGCAATGTCCTGCCTCAGATAATCCTGCACCCAGAACGCGCTGACGACAATGAAGCGTGGATTTCGCGCAGCGATCGATGCGAAAGGCTGGTCGCTCTCCGTGACGTGCGGCAATGGATTGCGTGCGGTCAGGGGCTTCCGGTCGAGACGGGTCACGATCGCGCCATCGGGGAAGCGTGGCAGATAGACGTTGAGACCATAGGCCTCGATCGTGTCGCGTGGGCGAACATTGACCTCCAGCCAACGCTCCGCGTCGTAGCGCGGATCGCCGATGAACGCAGCGTCGATGCCCGCGCAGTGATAGAGCGCTATGGCGGCGATCGTCAGAGCGAGACCGCGTGCGGCGTAGCGGATCAACGGATGCGATACAAAGGCGAGCCTGTCGACGGCAATTCCGACATAGACAGCGATGAAAATCGACTGGGGCAGAAGAAACCTGTTCTCCGTGCGCAGCGCCACGAAGTTGAAGGCAACCGTGAACGAGATGATCGCCAACAAAGGCAGCAAGCCGGAGACAAATAGGGAGCGTTCGTCGCGCGACCGGACGATATGGATGGAGGCGCCAATTGCGCCGAACCAGGCTGCGGCCGCCGGGTAGTACCGCGGGAAATACACCCACATGTCTTTCACAAGACGCAGGCGGCCGTTCCAGTCGTTTTGGTACAGCGCATAATCCTGAATTGCCGGGCCGCCGAGGAACGCGATCCGCTTTGCGAATCCGGTAGGGTTGGTGATCGCGCCGTCGATCGCAAGCAGCGCGAGCGCCGCGCCACTTGTCGAAAGAAGGAGCGTGGGAATCAGGGCGCGCGCGTTTTGTCGGGGCCACTGGTCGAGGACGAACCACAGCAGGAGCGCGAGCGGCACGCTTATCAGGAAGACGGCATAGGCCTGGTCCTTGGTGGCAACCGCCGCTGCCGCAGACAGCGCGGCCCAATACATGTGGCGAGGCTCGCGTTCCGCAATCGCACGCATCCATCCCCACAAGGAGAGCGCGGACCAGAACAGATACGGACCGTCCAGATTGGTGACCTGGCCATAATAGGTCAGCGTCGCATTGAATGCGCATACCGCGGCGGCACATAAGCCGGCTCGCCTGCCGCCAATCGTCTCGGCCATCTTTCCGATTAGGAATATGGTGCCGACCGACATCGTGACGCCGACCAGGCGCGCGACCACGGCAAAGAAAGTCATATAGGGAACCTGGATGAACTCAGCGATCACGTCGTGCTGGGTGAGCGAATGCGCCTTGAGCAGGGCGATTATCCACGCCGGAGACGTCAGTATCGCGAGAAGGATCATCTGCAGCGGAGGATAGGCGAAGTACGAGCCGCTCTCGTAGGTCTTGATCATGCCGACCAAGAAATTCCGCGGCGCGACCCCGTCGTCGTCCCAGCCGTCCGAGGCAGGCAAGCCCCACGTGACCCCGACCAATCGGAACAGTGTCGCGGCGCAGAGGATCCAGAAGAGCGGCGAGCGCGACCAGCGCGCCATGCGCTCGTACAGACGGGATCGTACGCTCACGATGGGGCTTGATCTACGCTGCGCCGGAGTTGACTTTGGTCGAAGAGCCAGGGCAGCCCGACCAGCACGAATTCCAGGAGCAGATTGAACGCCGTCGCGATCACCAGCACGGCCGCCACCCTAAGGGCAGATAAGTCCATCAACCCGGCGGCCGCGATTCCGATTCCGATAAACAGCAGATCCTTGCTCGCAATCAGCGGTAGTCGCGTGACCAGAAGACGCAAACCGACAAACTCGAGACAAGCGGAAGGCGACGGCAGAGCCCCTGAAAGCCACCAGAGCACAAATTCGAGCGACAGCGCCACGACGCTTCGCGCGAGATGGATGGCAAATGTCGAGGCGACTTCGCTGCGGCTCAGGGTGGTTACGCGGCGGCCGCCTATGACTAGGGCAAGGCACAGGGCCAATGGCAGAGAGCCGATCGAGACGAGTGTCTGCAGATTGGCCGATAAGGATGCCGGCAATTTCATATCTCCGCTCGCGACAAGGGCGAGCAGCATCAGCCAGGCAACTGCCAGCCCCGCACCCGCCGAAAGAACATTGGTGTCCTTTACCGCGTGCAGCAGAATGCCCTTTCTCAGATCCAGGTTTCGTTGGGCCCAGAAGAAGAAATAGGCTTCGCCCGAATAATCCAGCATGACGCCGTTCAAGTATCGCTTGCGAAGTAGAACGAAGAGCGGAAGTGTCTGTCCGACTCTCAACAAATTACGATAGATGATAAGATCGGCGACCGGCTGAACGTAGAACGGCAGGAACAGGACAACGTAGAAGCTCAGCGCATCGGGTCGCGCATCCCAGACATGGACCCATCCGAGTTGTGTCAGGCTATGACCAAGAAACGCGAGCAAGAGGATCGGAACCGCCCAGCGCAGCACGCGCAGTGCCGGCTTTCCACAGCAGGCGTTCGCTCTCGTGACGGCGCCCTGCAATTCGCGCCGAATCTGCAGCAGCATCAGCGACAATTCCTCCATCGGCAATGTTCAGTTCGCGGATAAAATACTTTATAGTTGTGATAATATCGCACGTACAACCACACGCGGCACCAGTTTGGCGGCGGTACGGATGACCGCAAACTGCCAGGGGACGACAATGCGTCGCGTGTCGCGTTCGAGCCTCCGTGCAATAATCGCCGCCGCCGCATCCGCGCCAATGAGAAACGGCCTTGGCTCCTTGAGCCCGCGGCTCATCGGCGTATCAACGAAGCCCGGAGAGACCAGCGTGACGCCGACACCATGTTTTGCCAGGCGCAATCCAAGCGCCTCCGCAAATAGCGCAATTCCCGCCTTCGTCCCGGCGTATACGGGGGCCATCGGCAGCGGAAAGGATTCGGCGATGGAGCCAAGAAGAACGATCTGCCCGCGACCACGTTTCGCCATGCGCTCGGCAAGCAGGTTTGCACCGATGACGGGCGCCGTGAAATTCACGCTCGCCATCCTTTCCGCCGCGCCCGCGTCCTGTGCCGCGCAATCGCGTGGTAGGGTGCCGCCGAGCCCGGCATTGAAGATGGCGAGATCGAACGGATTGCGCAAATCTGCTGCCCCGAGCCGCTCGATCAATTGGCTGAATTCGGCGAGGTCAAAGCACGCGGTCTCGATGGCTGCACCGCGCGCGCGGCACTGCTCCGCCGTGGCGTCCAGACGCTCCTCGTTCCTTCCCCAAAGGACAAGCGAATGACCGGGCGCGGCGTAGGCGCGGGCAAGCGCGGCACCGATGCCGCTCGAAGCACCCGTGATCAGTATCGTCTTGGCGGACATCAGCTCCGCTGCGTCAGAAAATGAACAACACGACCACGCTGCGTCAGAAAATGAACAACACGACCACACCCGCGCGAGCGGCGCGGGTGCACAAGCGAGTTGACAAAGGCATGCCTGCGCCGCTTTGTAAAGGCTCATCCCAAGGGGGGCGTGTCGATCGCGTCGTGTCCAAGGGCCAGACTTCCATCGCACGCGGGGCACAGATTCAGGAATGCAGCAATCTACCGAGCAGCGGTCACGCGGCGATCAGCAGCGTCCGCTCCGCATCGCACTCGTGGCGAGTTCCTACAACTACATCAAGGACGGAGTCGCTCTGACCTTGAATCGATTGGTTGCGTATCTGGAGCGCCAGGGCGTCGAAGTGCTCGTCTTCGCGCCCGTCGGAAAGGTGCCCGCCTTCGCCCACCAAGGCACAATCGTGCCCGTTCCGTCCGTGCCTTTGCCGCGGCGGCCGGAATATCGCCTGGCTTTCGGTCTGTCGCGCCAGGCGGTGCAAAGGTTGCGGGCGTTCCGGCCGGACATCATCCACATCGCGTTGGCGCCCGATCTCCTGGGCTATAGCGCATGGCGGGTCGCGCGGAGCTGGAAGATCCCAGTCGTTGCCTCCTATCACACCCGCTATGAGACGTACCTCAAGCACTATTGGTACGTCGCAGGTCTGAGTGGCCTTGTCAGATACTATTTGCGCCGCTTCTACGGTGCTTGCCGCGAGGTTTACGTTCCGACTCAGTCCATGGTTGATGCGCTGCTCGCCGACGGGCTCAGGAACAACTTCCGCCTCTGGCCGCGTGGGGTGGACCCGTCGCGCTTCAATCCCGGCAAACGATCGAGCCTCTGGCGTGCGAAGCATGGCATCGGCGAGAGCGAGGTCGTTGTTGTCCACGTCGCACGCCTTGTGCGCGAGAAGCAGCTCGACACGCTCGTTGCCGCGCTGCGGCTGATTGAGGCGCGGGGCATCGCTTTTCGCGGCGTGATCGTGGGCGACGGTCCGGAGCGCGCATCCCTGGAGCGCCAATTGCCGCATGCCGTCTTCACAGGCTTCGTCGATGGGGACGAGCTCACCGAGGCCTATGCGTCATCAGACATCTTTTTGTTCCCGAGCGATACCGAGAGCTTCGGCAATGTGACCTTGGAGGCGATGGCCTCGGGACTGCCCTGTGTATGCGCCGATGCGACGGGCAGCCGCTCCCTCGTCGCACACGGCCGCACCGGCTACCGCGCCAAGCCGGGATGCGCACAAGAATTCGCCGACTACGTCGCGACACTGGCGCGCGATCCGGCGCTGCGGCGACTGATGGGAGCGGCCGCACACGAGCACAGCCTTGGGTTTTCCTGGGACGGAACGATGGCGCGTATCTACGACTATTACAAATCGCTACTCGGGGAAACCCCAGCGTGAAGATCGTCGACATTTCGGAATTCTATTCGCCGACCGGCGGTGGCGTACGCACGTATGTCGACAAAAAGTTCAAGGCGGCGGCGAGGCATGGTCATTCCCTAACCGTGATCGCGCCCGGCACGAAGAGCCAGGTCGAGGCACGAGAGGGCGGCAAGCTTGTGTGGGTCGAAGCGCCCCAACTGCCTTTCGACAGCAATTACCGCATGTTCTGGCGCGCTGCCGACGTTTGGCGAATTCTCGATCACGAGGCGCCGGATGTGATCGAAGGCTCGTCACCCTGGCGCGGCGGATGGATCGCGGCGCGGTGGCAAGGTCCGGCCGCGAGGATGCTGTTCATGCATGCCGATCCGGTTGCGGTGTATCCGCAGACGCTCCTGGCCGGCGTGATCGCACCGTCCACGATCGATCGGCTCTTCGGCTGGTTCTGGTCATATCTGCGCCGTCTGAATGCATGCTTCGATGGCTGCGTCGTCGCCGGATCATGGCTTGCCGCGCGGTTCGCTCGCTACGGTCTGCGCAATTTGCAGGTCATTCCGTTTGGCGTGGATTCGGCTTCATTCGGTCCTGGCCATCGCGACAACGCGGTGCGCTTGACGATGCTTGAAAAATGCGGACTTGGCCCCGACGCGGCGCTACTCATCAATGTCGGGCGCCACCATCCGGAAAAGTGTGTCGGCATGGTGATCGATGCTGTGAGCAAAGCCCAGCAATCCAAGCCTGTAGGTCTTTATGTCGTCGGCGATGGTGTCAGCCACGCCCAGGTGCAGGCCAAAGCGGCGCGGGCCTCGCACATTCATGTCGCAGGCCAGGTGAATGATCGCGCCGGGCTTGCCCGCATGATCGCGAGCGCCGATGCCCTGCTTCACGGCTCGAGCGCCGAGACCTATGGATTCGTCGTTGCCGAGGCGCTGTGCTGTGGTACGCCGGTGATCGTACCGAATGCGGGAGGCGCCGGCGACCTGGCGGCCGCGGAGTATGCCGAGACCTATGCACCGGGCGACCCGAATGACGCCGCCGCGGCGACCCTCCGCTTGCTGGAGCGCGATCGGGCGGGGCTCTCGTGCGCTGCGCTCGACGCAGGGCAGCGGCGAATAGGCGACATCGAAGGCCACTTCGAAAAGCTCTTCGCCTTCTATGGGCAAGCCGCTCACCGCAAGCGCGCCGAACTCGGTTGCGAACACCGATCGGCGTGCGATGGCCCACTAAGTGCTTGATCGTTCCCAACGTAGTTCGGATCTCCGCATCCGAACGAGCCGCAGCTCGATGCCAGCAATGGCGATGCATCGCCTGCTCGTGCGTGCGGCAGCCGCTGTCGGCCTGCTTCTCATCGCGAATGTCGAGGCTGGTGGGCGTGAATTGACAAGCCAAGTGACCGAACTCGATCATATCCCCAGCGTGCGGGCGGAGTTTCCCGTCCCGAGCGATCCGAACATGCTTTTTTATATTCAGCGCTCGGTCAACGCCAACACGGTGGTGTATACGGCGCACGTTGATTCGCACGGGCGCATCGATCCGGACGAGCCGGTCGATGTGTATTGGAAGTGGTACAACGTCGACGGCCAGCGCAAGCCGATCAGCCTCATCGAGCGCGTCATGGCCTACGGTGTCAAATCGGTTGCGCATAGTGAGTCGAGCCGCACCGTCAGCTTCAAAGTGGCTGCTCTTCCCGAGCGAGAGCTTCTGCTCGAGCGGGACGACCACGGCCACGCAGAAGCGTTGACCCGGTTCGGCGACCGCACGGCAAGGCTTATCTATGTCTATCTTCAAGTCGAC
>Ga0307479_10004680_pt1 | contig 12544 bp, 11 predicted proteins | sample atmos_gasesECM4C_FD_203743 | JGI IMG/M metagenome (GOLD analysis project Ga0307479, IMG submission 203743) | Hardwood forest soil microbial communities from Morgan-Monroe State Forest, Indiana, United States - atmos_gasesECM4C_515 | ecosystem: Environmental > Terrestrial > Soil > Temperate...
CGCGGCAAGCTGGAGAAGCCGCTTCCAGTCCAGCGGACCTTCAAGAATCTCGCGGATACGTTCGTCGCCCGAAGCGTGGACACAGCAGGCGAGCAACAGGTCGAACTCGGTTCTGGAGACGAATGCTCGCACCTGTCGTCGCTCAGGCTTGGCTGGCGGGACTGTCGGCATGGGCGGGGCAGAGGGCATACGAGAGGGTGGTTGGTTTTTTCGAAATTAGCCGCTCCACCCTGGCGCGGAAAGTTCTGCGATCGCCACTATAATACGGTTGTCTTCGCGGGATACTCTTGCAAGAGAAAAATGGATAGTGTCATCCTCCAGTCGGTCAGCAAAGTCTTCCGGCACCTCCCCGCCATGTTTAACTGGATGGGCCGGGAACGAAGAGGAGAAACTCATGCCTTGGATGGGATTTCCCTTCGAGTTTCCAGCGGCAAGGTGCTGGTTCTGCTGGGTCCCAACGGCAGTGGAAAAACAACCATTCTGAAGCTGGTATCCACCATGCTTCTCGCCGATGAGGGGCGTGTCGTGGTCGAAGGCGCCGACACCTACACAGATCCCAATCATGTGCGCCGGCATGTGGGTTTTGCGGTTTCCACTGAAAGGTCATTTTTCCCTCGACTTTCGGCTCGGGAGAATCTCGATTTCTTTGCCGCTTTGGATGACGTCCCCCGCCGCTCACGACCTCGTCAAATTGAACTTGTGCTGGAACGGACCGGCTTGCTCGACGCGGCGGACACCCTGGTCATGAAGTTTTCCAGCGGCATGTACCAGCGCTTGGGCATCGCGCGGGCACTCATTAAAGAGCCCTCAGTCATCTTGCTGGACGAGCCCACGCGCAGCCTCGACCCAGCGGCAGCGAACCACTTCCGGAATCTCATCCGCGCCCTCCCTGCTGGAGGCTCGACCGTCATTCTGGCCACACACAGCCTCAACGAGGCCGCCGCGGTGGGCGATTTTGCTGCCGTGCTGGATCAGGGCAGGCTGGCGGGCTACCGGAAAATTGCGGGTGCGGATGCGGACGAGCTGCGCTCCTTCTATTTTCAGACCACTGGTGAACTGGATGAGCCGGCACCGTTGACCTCCAGGAGCGGGCGATGAGACTGGCCGGCCCGGTCGACAAAATGCTCGCCCTCCTGCGCCGCGACCTCTTGACCGCCATCCGCTATCGCTCAGGCTTTCTGATTACCGCGGCGGGAACGGCAGCCGAACTGGCCGCGTTTTATTACCTCTCTCGTGCTATCGGTCCCTCATTCCGTCCCGAGGGAATGGAGTACTTCCCCTTCGTGCTCGTGGGCACCGGCTTCTACACATTTTGGCTCATGGGTATCAGCGCTTTCCTGCAGATCGTTCAGGAAGCGCAACAGACGGGCACTTTGGAAATACTGGTCACGACCTCCACATCCGCGCCGTTGTTGGTTCTACTGAGCGCCCTTTCCGCGTTTGGCCGAAATACGATCCAATTGCTCCTTTTTATCGCAGCAGGCCTTCTGTTATGGCGAGGCGCAATTCCCAGCCCAAATGTCGCAGCTTGCGCACTGATCTTCCTGCTGTCGCTCCTGATCGCGGTCGCGCTGGGCATTCTCGCTGCTGCCTTGCAATTGGCGATTCAAAAGGGATTTGCGGTCGTGTGGTTGCTTGGGTCCGGCGTGTGGTTTCTGACCGGAGCCCTATTTCCCGTCGCGACTCTCCCCTGGGCGCTCCGCGTGGTGTCCGAACTGATTCCCATCACTCATTCCCTCTACGGAATGCGCATGGCTCTTCTTGAAGGCGCGAGTTTCGCAGCCCTGGGACGCGAAATCATGGTACTCAGCATTTTCTCCCTGATTTTGCTACCTCTCAGTCTCCTAATTTTTTCCCACACCTTAAGGCGGTCAAGGTTGCTCGGCACGCTCTCTTTCTATTAGACGCAAGGCCAATTGGGCTTGGCTTCCGGGCGTCCGAGCAGTTAACAAAGGGTTAGCATTTGGCTTCTCGTCTGTTGTACACTGCGCTATCTTAGGACTCGTGCTCGGTTCGCAAGGCAGACGTCAGCCGTCTAGCGTATTGAGATTTCTATGACTCAGAGGAACCGGCCTTCTGCAGAAGAGAAGAGCGCACTGAACACACCGGGCCAGAATAAAGCCAAGAAGCCGTATCACAAGCCCGAGTTTCGATTCGAGCGGGCCTTCGAAACACTGGCCTTGTCGTGCGGAAAGATCCACGGCACCCAGCATCAGTGCAAGGGGCACCGAAAGGTGTCGTAGGCTCTTACCGATGAACCCTGAGGCGCGCGAGCAGCGCAGGTGCAGCCTGGCGGCCGAGGGGCTGCAGTCGAGCGGTAAATTGAAATTGCGAGCCACCGGAGCCAGCATGCTACCCACCTTGTGGCCAGGTGACCTTCTTACCATCCAATATAATAATTTTGATCAAGTGGAGCAGGGCGACGTCGTGCTTTTCTTGCGGGAGGGTCGCTTCTTTATTCATCGTGTTCTCAGCAAAACCAGATTAGAGAACGAGTTCTTAGTCACTCGTGGCGATTGCATGCCGCAGACCGATCCGCCGGTGCGTCCAGGCGAATTGCTGGGTAAGGTTACGAAAATTCAACGTGACGGTTGGTTCCCGGCACCTACGCTGAAGCTTGGTCCGTTTCGTCGGATTTTCGCCTGGGCGCTTTGTCGTTGCAATCTGCTCCGGCGTATCGTCATGCGCCTAGGCGCTCACCGCAGCAGTTCCAGATCTCGTTTTCAAAATGCAGTTGCCAAGCCGGCGTAAGGCCAGGAGACCTGTACAACACGGAGCCAGACAGAGTGCCTCAAGATCATGAGATCGCGGTGGAAATCGGCGGCTTGCCTATCCTGCTGCGCACCCAGGATGGATCCTTTCGTGACATGCTGGTTAGCAGGTATGCCGGTTTTGTCGGATCTGCTTCACGACCCAGGTTCGAGTTTGATGTGGATCTAACCGTGCCATCGCCGTCGACGGAATCTGAGTTGCCGGACGACGTTCGGGTCGAGATGCGAGACGGGGTGTGGCGATTAGCGCGAGGAGATTTTCACGCGCACTGGGACGCTCGGGCGGGGCGGGGGCGCATCCGCCAATCGGCAAACCCGTACTCAATTGATTCGGTGTTGCGCATCGTGCACACGTTGGTTCTGGCCAAAGAAGGGGGCTTCCTCCTGCACGCCGCGAGCACAGTAAGGAATGGCCGGGCCTTTGTCTTTTCCGGCATCTCCGGAGCGGGCAAAACTACGATCTCCCGCCTCGCGCCTGGCGATGTCACATTGCTAACCGACGAAATCTCTTACATTCGCCACGATCCGCATGGTTACCGGGCTTGCGGAACTCCCTTTGCCGGGGAACTCGCACGCGTCGGCGAGAATTGCTCGGCGCAGCTGTCCACACTCTTTTTTCTCGCCAAAGGACCCGAGAACAAGATCGGGCCTGTTGACGCACCCGAAGCCGCGCGCCTCCTGCTTAGAAATATCCTCTTTTTCGCCGAGGACGCGGAGTTGGTCAAAATGCTTTTTCGCTCCGCCTGTGAGTTCGTCGAAAGTGTTATGGTAAGGCGGCTGACGTTTGTTCCTGACCAGCGGGTTTGGGACTTGATCCAATGAGTGATAAGTACATTGTCCGCAGTTCCGCCATTGCCGCTCGGATGCTCGGCGGAGAGATGATGATCATGTCCGCAGTGGACTCCACCTTCTTCACCCTGAATGAGGTGGCCACCGCCATCTGGCAGTCGGCAGACGGCCGCACTCCACTTTCCGAAATCGTAGGCGGCGTCATCGAGCAGTTCGAGGTCGAACCCGACGTGGCACTCCGCGACGCCGAGCGATTCGTCGAAGAGCTTTCCCCCCACGGCATCTTGCTGGTTTCCGATCATCCCATCGACGATTCATCCGCTGGGTCCAGGGAGACAGTATGAGTCTCATGCAGCAGATGAATCAGCGGGCTATGGAGCTGGGTGTTCCTCTCGCCATCCATCTGGACGTAACTTACCGTTGCAACGAACGTTGCATTCACTGCTATCTGGATCACGACGATCACGGCGAAATGAGCACCGCCGAGATCGAAGACGTGCTGGATCAACTGGCGGAGGCAGGCACTTTTTTCCTTACCCTCAGTGGCGGGGAAGTGCTGATGCGTCGCGACTTTTTCGACATTCTGGAATATGCCCGCCGCCTGCGCTTCAATGTCAGAATCAAGACCAACGGCGTGATGATCCGCCAGCGTGAAGCCAAACGGATGGTGGAGTTGGGAGTCGAGAACATACAAATCAGCATCTACTCCCACCGCTCCGAAGTGCATGACGCTATCACCAAACTGCCCGGCTCGCTGAAGCGGAGTGTGGAAGCGATTCGCTTTCTGAAATCACAGGGCCTAAAAGTTGTGATCGCCAATGTTCTGATGACTGCTAACAGCCGCGACCATGCCGGAGTGCAGGCACTGGCCCGCGAGCTCGGTGTTACCTACACTTTGGATCCGACCATCACTCCGAAGATGGACGGAGACACTTCAATTCTACGTTTGCGTATTCCGAGCTCTGAGTTGAATTCGGTCTTTCACAATCCGGACCTGGTGGGGAATGTAGAGGAATTCTGTGCCCCCCCGCCCCCGCCCGACGAGGGCATCATGGACGAATATCCTTGCAGTGCCGGTCACACCGCGGGCTACATCTCGCCCTATGGCGACGTTTTTCCCTGCGTGCAGTTTCCCCTGCCCACAGGCAACGTACGAAAACACAAATTCATCGACATCTGGCGAGATTCGCCGGCCTTGCATGAGGTTCGTTCCATTCGCGCCAAAGACCTACCTGTATGTTCGACTTGTAGCCATGTTGGCACCTGCACTCGTTGTCCCGGTCTTGCCTACATGGAAGGCAGCATGCGCGGGCCCTCGACCGCAGATTGCGAGAAGTCGTTCCATCGCACCGGCATTCCCTCCGCGAACATGCTCCGCAAGGCCCGAGCAAATAGTTCCGGTCCGCTCATTCAAATCCAGCCGGTCGCCATCTAAGCGGCGCGAAAGGCCTTCTACCAGGCAGCGAAATTGGAGGTTACCCCCAGGTCTTTGAGCCCGCCGCCAATGCAGTTGAAGAGTTGCGTTCTCCATTACTTTGGTGTCCGTTTATGCCAGCGAGATCAACGCCAATCAGAATTTCGCACGTAAAATCTTGAACAAGCCTTGCATATGGAATCAACCGCAAAATTGCACGATACACCGACTCGCCGCACACGCATTCGAGCTCAAATCCCGCTTCGCGTGACCAGTTTGGATCCGGCCACACAGCTCTCAGAAAACTGCCACACTCTGGTCGTGAACCCACACGGTTGCGGAGTGCGTCTCCCATGCCCTCTGGAGCCAGGAATGCCGGTGCGGCTGGACGATCTTCCCGGCGGCAATCAGGCAACTGCTCGCGTGGCCAACTGCGTCCCGCTCGGAAGTGAGAATAAGTACTGGCTGGTCGGGCTGGCGCTTGATCACTCTGGAAATGTTTGGTGCATTCATCCCGCTCCGCCGGATTGGGAAGTCGAGCCGACGCCCCTTGCTCCCGTCGCCTCTTCCGCGCTTCCCACCAAGAAGAACGAATGGCCTTATTCGCAATTCTCCACCCGCGGGGAGTTCCATCCCGGCCGAAAGTAGATTGTGGCAGCGGTTGCTAGGCGGCTTCGTTAACTGAGACAGGTCCTCGCCAAGTAGCCGGGCCTGTGGGCCTTATCCAAAGCGGCTGCCAGCAGGACGGCGGAATCCGCCCATAAAATCGTCCAGTTCTTGCAAGGAGAATGGCCTTCGCAGAATCGAGGATCCCGTAACAAAGGCGTAATCCTGTTGGGGATTCTTCTGCCGCATGGCATCGATAAACTTAACCCCGCCAGCGCCGGATCCGCGCACGAATGTCAGATCAATAAGAACAAGAGGATATGGCCCTTGATTGCAGTAGATGCGAAACGCCTCATCGCAATTTGTCGCCAGTCCAACTTCGTAACCCAGCCGGTTAAGCATTACTCCCGTAGCTTTCACAGTGGTTTCATCCGGCTCAACCACCAAGACTTTCATGCGTCCCCCTTTTTTCACAGCCCGTGGAATATCGCCGTCGACCCGCGGACATTTTAACGCCTGCATCCCGCCTTGCCGATGGACGCAGATGGTTCCACCAAAGAACGATGGGGGAGCCGCTTTCTTCGCGAATCAACGGTTCAGCAGTTTTGAGAAGTAGCGGTTGTCGTAGAACATGGTGGAATTGTGCACAAACTCCAGGACACGGTGCATTTTCTCGCGGTCCTCGCGATTCATGTCGTTGAACCGAACCGCGATCCCCGATCCCGGATCGATTCGAACCACGCTGCCCTCGGCCTGCATCTTGCCATCGTCGATGGAAAAAACCAATTTAAGCTTGGAGCCAGGAGGCAAGATAGCGCTGGTCTCCACGTAGCAGCCCCCCAGACTGACGTCGATAAGATTACCGAGCACCGGAATTTCTTCATCGTGGGGTTGTAGCTCAATCGTGACCCTGCACTTCATCCGCGGATAGAGCCGGCGGTTTTTTCGCGAGGGTTGCCGCTGTTTCTCCAGGTACATGCGGCGATCGGCTTCCGCGAGCAATCCTTCGGCATCCTGTCCGTCTCCTGGATACGACGCCTGTCCTACGCTCAGCGAAAGAATATCTTCGCTGCAGACTTCTTTGCCGGCATGTTTAGCGAGTTCACGCAATTGCTCGGCTTTCTTGGCAGCCGCGTCCGCGGGCAGGCCGGGGGCTACGACCACAAATTCGTCGCCGCCCATCCGAGCCACGTAGTCGTATTCGCGGCAGCTGTCCTTTAAAGCCTGCGCGAACAGGCGCAGTACACGATTGCCCTCGAGGTGACCGAAGCGGTCGTTGATCTGCTTGAAACCATCCATATCGCTGACCATCACGATTAGAGTCGAGTTGTCCCGTTTGCAACGCGCCAGCTCGCGGTCGAGTTGCAGAAACAGTGAACGGGCGTTCGGCAATCCCGTGAGATAGTCGGTAGTGGCGGAACTCTCCGCTTGCTCGTATTTCAGCGCGTTTTCGATGGCCAGGGCCATCTTGGAGCTGATCGCCAGCAGAATTCGCAGGTGATCGGAAGTGAATGCGTCTACCTCCGCGTGGTAAAGGGCAAGCACGCCGACTACTCCGGCTAACCCCTCCAGCGGGATCGCCATTGCCGAACGCAAAGTGCTGAATTTCGTCGGATCGTTCAGATATCCTGGCTCAACCGATGGATTTCCGTTGATGATCGGTTTCATGTTCTCTGCCACCCAGCCGGAGAGTCCTTGGCCCAGCGGGATGCGAAGCGACGAGAACAAGCGGAAATTGTCACCGCTCACATGCTCTGGAACTAATTCCGCACCACGCTTGACGTAGATGGCGATGGCATCGTAAGGCACCAGCCGTCTAAGCTTCACCGAGAAAACCGACAGGGTTTCGTCCAGGCTGAGCGAAGCCCCTAAGTCCTGGCTCAGTTCGAAAAGGGTCTGGGCCTCCTGCCGTGCAGCCGCAATAGAGGAGAGGAAAGTAGCCTCCTGGCCTGGAGCATCCTTGACCGTAATGTCTTCAAAGCCGGCGGCGGGTGCGACCCCGTGTTCCACCTTTAGGTCAGTCGAGAGCCGCAATGGAGCCACATGTCCGAAATGGGCTTCGACCAGTTTTTCGAGGTCACGATATCGCTTTTGTAAGACCGTCACCACTTTTGGATCAAAAGATTTTCCGGATTCGTCAGAAAGACGCCTAACGACTTCGTCCAACGGTAAGGCGCGGCGGTACTGGCGGTCGGATGCTAGCGCGTCCAGGTAGTCCACTGCCGAAAGGATGCGCGCTCCAATCGGGATCTCGGTGGCTTTCAGGCCAAACGGATATCCGGTTCCGTCCCACTTCTCATGGTGCGCCCGCACAATCGGCACTACCGGATAAGGGAATCGCACCCGCTCTAAAATCTCCGCCCCTACCACCGGATGAATCTTCATCTTCTCGAATTCTTCTGGGGTCAGGCGTCCGGGCTTGGAGATGATGTGCTCAGGCACGGCAAGCTTTCCAATATCATGCAATAGCGCTGCCGCGTGCAGAGCTTCCATCTCTTCTGGGGTTACTCCCAACTCCTTGGCAACTTCAATGGCATAGACGCGCACCCGTTGCAGGTGATCATGCGTGGTGTGGTCTTTGGCCTCAATGGCCAAGGCCAGCGCTTCGATGGTCCGCAAGTGCAGGTTTGCCATCTCCTCCACGTGACGCTTCTCGTCCTCCAGTTTTCCCAGGTAGAGACGGTACGAACGGTAGAAGAGGTATATGACCGGCACCACCAGCAGCGACGTTTGCCAGCCGAACGTACGGTTGAACCATCCCAAGGTGCCAGCGAATCCCGCACCCACAAGGTAGTAGGGAAAGGACCAGAAGTAACACTGCACCCAGATTTTCTTCAGTGACTTGTGCTCGGTGAGCGCTATCACGCCAGCAATCGAACCGGTGTTAGCAATGAAGTACGTGGAGGCCGCGATTACCAATAACGATGGATGACTCTTTATCCGCCCTTGCGACAGGGCAAAGTGATACACGCCGTACGCCACCGCGATAGAAAACGCGCTGGCGCACATATTGAATGTGACTTGGAGCGCACTCGGGCGATCTCGATAGAAACATTGAATCAGCAGAGCGGCCGTTCCCAGAACCAGGGTCTCCGTAAGACTCAGCTCCAACACTCCAAGAAGAATGAACAGGAAGTTCACCGACATCGTGCCCGTGATCCCGGGCAGATTGACTTTGAGACGTGAAGCCAGAATCGCGATCAGCAGATAGCAAATGAATTGAGCGATGTTCTTGCTGGTCGGGTTCACGGCCCCATACAGGAGCACACTGGTGCCTATCGCCACGACCAGGCTAATAAAAACCCTGGCTGAGGCGCTTAGTTCTCTCCACGACTGAGAGCGGTTGTTCACAACTCTACCGCAGGCTCCTTTTAGGGCCTCTTGGGAATTCCAGGCAATGAGTTTTTGCTACCTAAGTGATAGCAGGCAAAATACTTCCGGACAATCACTTGTGAGGTTGATGTGAAACTTTCGTAACGGGGAATTTGGCGTTTCCCTCAAGCCAGCCGTTTTGAGCGGGTTAACCGGCACCTCAAAAGCGTACTTGGCATCTTAAAATCTAAAGAATTCAGCGTTGAGTTATGTGAGGCGAGGGGCGGCGTCTTGTTGGGAGGGATGCCATGAGTCGATCAACCATGATGCTGCTTTGGAGCCTGCTAGTCCTTACCGCTGGCTTTCTTCTAGCTCTGGACGGTTGCGGCGGAAGTGGCGGGTCGAATCCGCTGCCGATGCCAGGGCCGAGTTCAGGAAAGATTCAGCATGTGGTCGTAATCTTCCAGGAGAATCGCACGCCCGACAATCTTTTTCATGGCCTACCGAACGCGGACATTGCCAACAGCGGCCTCAATTCCAAGGGCCAGACCATCCCCCTGGTACCGATATCTCTGGTGACCGGCTACGATCTCGGCCACACGCACAGTTCTTTCACTGTTCAATACGACGGTGGCAAAATGGACGGTGCTGACAAAAACAGTGTCGGGTGTGCCCCAGGTGTGATCGGGTGTGCCCCGTCCAACCCGGAATTCATGTATGTAAATCCTTCCGAAGTGGCGCCATACTTCCAAATGGCCGAGCGCTATACCTTCGCCGATCGGATGTTCCAAACCAACCAGGGACCCAGCTTCCCGGCGCATCAATTCATTATCTCCGGAACCTCTGCCCCAACCGCGACGAGCAACTTGTTCGCTGCCGAAAATCCATTCACGCCGCCTGGTACAGGTGGCACAGGGTGTACGGCTGCTCCCGGAGCAGCCGTCAAGCTGATTGATCCCGCGGGGAACGAGTCACAAACCCAATATCCCTGTTTTGAGCATCCCGCGCTGGTGGACTTGCTCGACTCCAAAAAGCTAACCTGGCGGTACTACACGCCGTCGGCTGGCTCCATCTGGACGGGACCAAATGCCATTCATCATCTGCGTCTCGGTCCGGACTGGGCCAATGACGTCATCCTGCAACAGACTCAGGTGTTGACGGACATCGCCGGTGGTAATCTCGCCGCCGTAAGCTGGGTGATTCCGGACGGGAAGGCGTCTGACCATGCATTGAGCACCGATGGCTCGGGGCCATCCTGGGTCGCGTCCATTGTTAATGCCATCGGCAACAGCCAGTATTGGTCCAACACCGCGATCTTTATCACCTGGGATGACTGGGGGGGATGGTACGATCACGTGGCGCCTAAGATCATCAACTCTTACGAGTACGGGTTTCGTGTGCCGCTGATCGTTGTTTCACCGTATGCGAAGGCGGGCTATGTTTCCCACGTTACGCATGATTTCGGCAGCATTCTGAAGTATATCGAAGAGAATTTCAGCTTACCCTCGCTTGGGTACGCGGATGCGCCCGCCGACGACCTGTCGGACTGTTTCAACTACAATCAAACGCCACTAACCTTTCAAACCATTGCGGCGGCACTCGACGCAGCTCACTTCCTGAACGACAAGAGCCCGGCAACAGACCCTGACGATGATTGATAGCTCTGGCAGCCGTGCCAATGCCTCATCCTCTACAATGCTTGCTACACTCCGAAATGTCCTGCTCGCGTTTGGTGGACGGGCCCGTAGCTCAGCGGTTAGAGCAGTGGACTCATAATCCTCTGGTCCCTGGTTCGAATCCAGGCGGGCCCACCAGACCTCACGTCAGATCCTGTGCTGGCGGCGCAAACGATACGATAAAGATCCTCGGGAGGAAGATTGCCCCTCCTCCCGGCGCGGACAAGACTAGTTGGTCGACAAGTTTTTCGGAGATCTCTTATTGAGCGTTGACAACAGCAGTTCCGCCGACTTGGGCGGCGCTACTGCCTTTTCAAAGACAATGTCCTTGGCGCTGACTTCTTTGCCGTACAAGGCCTTGTTGGCATCGTTGTCTGGACGAAGGGTTGAGCCTGCCAGAGAGATTCCCGCGAATAGTCCGCGAGCCCGAGAATAAGAGAGAATCTCAGCCCGCAAAGTCACATCGGTTTCGGCCGAGACATTCCGTCCCACCGGCCCGGCCGCTGCGGAAGCGTCTCCGCCGAGTTTGACCTTGCTGCTGAGAATATTTGTGGCTGATCTTTGACTCATCAGCAACAGAACAAAATCGGTTGCCTGCCCGCCCAACTGCAATCCGAAGCTGCCCCCCTCAAGAGCCATCATGGTCGGTGCACCCCAGGGACCATGAAAGTCCTTGCCGCCACGGCAGGTCATCACTCCGCGGCCGTAGCTCCCGCCAATTCCGATGGCAAACTTGATCACCGATGGCAGGACGACGACACAGTCTGCTTTGTCAATTACGCTCTGCGGCACGTCGTCGGGAACGTCCATAATCTCCTTCAGCACCGTCCCGGCATTTTCAACTCTCTCCTCTTCTTTTTTCTTCTGCCCGAAGGCGGGCAACGCCAGTATGGAAATCAGGCTCATGAGGATCAACGATGTCTTCATAAGTTCTCCTTGTAGACGCTTCGAATCGACGTTTCCTTGCACCTCGGGCACAATGCAGATTCGTTCATGGTGGAGACGGAGTTAGTAGTGTGACGGGGCCTCGGATACAACGGCGGCATCTTAAATGAGCCTGCCGGTGCATGGCAACTGTAACTGCGCCTCTGAACAAGTGCGCGGGATTTGACCCCTTTTCTTTCTTCCCCCTAGAATCATTGATTCTGTCCGCAAAGCTCAACTCAATATGGCGCTGCGTTTCTACAATACCCTGCCGGGCAAAGTCGAGGAGTTTCAATCGCTCGAAAACAACCAGGTCCGCATGTACGCTTGTGGGCCAACAGTTTACGACTACGGACATATTGGAAATTTTCGTACGTTTGTCGCCATCGACATCCTCCGCCGATTTCTTCGTCAAAGCGGATATAAAGTGCGTTACGTCATGAATATCACCGACGTGGACGATAAAATTATTCGTAACTCCGCACGCGATGGCGTGGGCGTGAGGCAATACACGGAAAAATACGAAAAGGCTTTCTTGGAGGATTCTGCGACTCTGAACATCGAACAGCCGATTCTTGTCCGCGCCACAGACCACATTCGTGAGATGGCTGAATTCGTTGCTGCGTTGGAGAAGAAGGGATTTGCTTACCGGGCTGAGGATGGCTCTTACTACTTCCGCATCGCCAAGTTTCCTGGCTACGGCAAACTCTCAAAAAAGGATTTTGCTGGGATGGAAGATGGCGCTCGCGTGGATTTGGACGAATATGACAAGGACAGCGCGCGAGATTTCGCCCTTTGGAAGGCACCGAAGCCTGGCGAGGCTTTCTGGGAAACTTCCATCGGCCGTGGCCGGCCGGGTTGGCACATCGAGTGTTCCGTCATGTCGATGGAAGAGTTGGGAGAAACCTTCGATCTGCACGCTGGTGGGGAAGACCTCATCTTTCCGCATCACGAAAACGAAATTGCGCAATCGGAAGCGCTCACCGGGAAGCCATTTGCCCGCTTCTGGTTTCACGCGCGTTTTCTGCTGGTCGAAGGTGAAAAGATGTCCA
>Ga0307479_10004681_pt1 | contig 12543 bp, 12 predicted proteins | sample atmos_gasesECM4C_FD_203743 | JGI IMG/M metagenome (GOLD analysis project Ga0307479, IMG submission 203743) | Hardwood forest soil microbial communities from Morgan-Monroe State Forest, Indiana, United States - atmos_gasesECM4C_515 | ecosystem: Environmental > Terrestrial > Soil > Temperate...
GTCGGAGGCGCGGATGCCGAGCTTGTTCTCCTTCTTGCCGGCGCGGAAGCCGGGCATGCCCTTGTCGAGCACGAAGGCCGAGATGTTGTGGTGGCGCGGGCCGTCCGGGTCGGTGACCGCGAAGACTACGCAGACGTCGCCCTCGCGGCCGTGGGTGGTGAAGGTCTTGGCGCCGTCGAGCACCCAGCCGCCCTCGACCCGCCGCGCCCGGGTGCGGGTGCCGGCGGCGTCCGATCCCGCCCCGGGCTCGGTCAAGCTCCAGGCACCGAGCTTCTCGCCGGAAGCCAGCGGGGTCAGCCAGCGCCGCCGCTGCGCCTCGTTGCCGAACTTGTAGATATGGTTGCTGCACAGCGAGTTGTGGGCAGCCACGCTGATGCCCACCGAGGGATCGACGCGCGACAGCTCGGTGATCACCAGCACGTACTCGACGTAACCCAGCCCGGCGCCGCCGTACTCCTCGGGGAAGAGGATGCCGAGGAAGCCGAGCTGCCCGGCCTTCAGCATCACCTCGCGCGGGAAGCGCTGGCTCTCGTCGATCTCGTCGACGATCGGGTCCACCTCCTGGCGGGCGAAGGTGCGGGCGGTCTCCTGGATGGCACGCTGCTCGTCGGTGAGCGAGAAATCCAATGCGGTCTCCTTCAAGCTCGCGCCGCCAGGACCTGCCGGCGACCCCGAGGCATGCAGCCGGCGACCGAGGCATGAGCTCGCTGCTGCGAAGCCGGCGGAGCATGCTATCCCGCGCCGGGCTGCGGCGGCAACGATCGGCAGCGAATGCCTGGTATTTGACGCCACTGCCGCGGAGAGCGCATTTTTTTCCAGGTCGCTGTCCTGCCTGTAGTACACTCGCCGACATGGTCGACGACGAGATCCGCAGGTATGCGAAGGTGCTCGAGGCGGTGGTGAAGCTCTCCGAGCTGTCGACGCGGGAGCTCGAGCGCCGGCTGGACCTCGGCGGCGGCACCCTGAACCGCATCTTCACCGGCAAGATCGACCTCAAGCTGCGCCACGTCCTGCTGGTGCTCGAGGTCGTCGGCATGAAGCCCGAGCGCTTCTTCCAGCTCGCCTGCGCCCGGCCGCTCGCGGCCGACGAGACCGGCGGCTCGCTGGCCGCCGAGATCCTCGAGAGCTTCCAGCGCTTCGGCTACAGCATCGGGCGGCCGGCAGCGACGGTGCCCGACCGGCCGCTCTCGGACGAGGAGCTGGACCGGCGGATCGAAGCCGCCTTGCAGCGCGTGCTCGAGAAGTTCGCGGGGAAGCCGGGAGGCGCGGGCGCGGCCGAGGCCGAGGCCGCGGTCACGCTTGCCGGGGCGCCCGAGACCGGCGGCGGGGATGCGGGCGGCCGGGCCGGCCATCCGCTGGCGGGTCCGGCGGGTCCGCCATCATCGCACCGGCGCTGACCGCGGGACCGGCGGGACAGGTCACTCCGCGGCCCCGGCGCCCGGACGGTGCCGCGGCTGGCGCTCCAGCTCGGTGAGCAGCATCGCCACCGTCCGCACGCGCTCGAGCGTCGCCTCGTCGCGATCGCACGCCTCGCGCAGGATCAGCAGCGCCGCCACCGCCTCGCGGGCGATGCGCAGCGCCCGGAAGGCCGCGATCATCTCCTGCACCAGCTCGCGCACCTGCGGCGTCTTGCCTTGCCGCAACCACACGGTCGCCAGGTCCAGGCCGACGAGGGCGGCATGGTACGGGCTGCCGGCCGCCGCGAAGCCCTGGCGGGCGGCCAGCAGCTCGGCCTCGGCCAGGTCGAGCCGCGAGAGCCCGGCGTGGATCCGCCCCTCCAGCCAGCGGAGCTGCAGCAAGGGGAGCCGGCCGCCGTGCCGTACGAGGAGCGACCGGCTGCGCCACAAGAGGATCCGTGCCTGCCGGTGGCGGCCGCGTTCGACGAGGTTGTGCAGGATCGCGTGCACGGCGTTGACCGCCAGGCGGGAGTCCCGGTCGACGTCGATCAGCTCCAGGCCTTGCAGCAGCAGGGCCAGCGCGCGGCGCGGATCGTTGTCGTAGCCGGCGAAGATGCCGCGGCTGACGAGCGCCCTGCCGGCGAGATGGAGGTCGCCCACGCGCCGATAGAACCGGTGCACCTTGTCCAGCAGCTCGCCGGCATCGCCGAAGCGGCGCTGGTCGGAGAGCAATGAGGCCATGAGGTCGGCGACGCGCGCCAGCAGCCAGGGGTCGCCGCTGCCGCGGTGCAGCCAGCTGACCGCGCGGGCCATGGCCTTCTCGGCCCTGGCGAGGTCGTCGGCGACCCGGTAGGCGTTGGCCAGCTCGGCCCAGGCGCGGGCGCGCAGGTCGGCGATCGCCGCCCGCCCGTGGCGCGCCTTCTCCAGCCGCTCCGCCGCGAACAGCGCCAGCTCGGCGAGGCGCACCATCTCGTGCGGATCGTCGTAACGCAGGTTCCAGCTCGCCGCGAGCAGCATCTCCACCCTGAGCAGGCCGCGCAGGTGGCGGGGAGCGAGGTCGCCCGGCGCGGCGCCGTCCTGCCCGCCCGAGGCGGCGGGACGCGGCATGCCTGCTGTCCGGCGCTCGCGCCGCAGCTCGCGGAAGCGACGCAGGGCCAGCGCGCAGGCGCGCGCCACGGGCTGGTCGTACGGGTCGGCCGTAGCTGCTTGCCGGCCGGCCGCGGCTCCGGCTGCCGGGCGCGGCTCGGCGGGGACGCGGCTCTTACCCGCCGGCGCTGTCGCCGCGGGCGTACCCGCGCCGGAAATGCCGGTGCCGGGCTTGGCAACGGCGCGGCCCGCCGCCCGGCGCGCACGCCGCGCGAGCATCGCCGGGGTCAGGGCGAGGGCCGGCGCAAGCAGCCGGGCGCATTGCGGGCAGCCGTGGAGCAGATGGACCACCAGCCGCCGGCGTGCATCGCGGGACAGCGTGCCGCCGACCAGCCGGGAGACCTCGGTCGGGGTTGGATGGTCGGTCAAGAGGTCCTCCTTCATGGTCCTGTCCAACACATCGTTACAGAATTCTCTCATATCGAGGACTTGGATTGTTCATCTTCACTCGTCAACGGATGGACGAGGGGGGCGCCGCGCCCGGATCGGACGGGCGGCGGCGCCGTCGGCTGGAACCAAGGCCGGAGCTGTACACCCCCTGGCGATCAACTCCGGAGCTCCAGGCTCTCGTGGTCAGCTGCACTGCCCGTTCGGGTCGATACAGGGACCGCCATCGACCCTGGCGGGGGCGCCGCGACGGCCCGCGGGAGCGTTCCATGCCAGCAGGCCATGGAACCAGCTCCAGACCGCCTGAAGGATGCCGGAATGCGAGACGGCGGCCGCCATTGCCGGCGCTGGCGGCCCGGCGGCAGCCCCTGCCGGGGCGAGCAAGCTCGCGCTGAGGACCAGGGTGAGGGCGGCGATGCAGCGGACCATGGTGAGACGACGCATACGTTCTCCTCTCTCGGCAGCGGAGCGCGGGAGGCCTCCATGGCCCCCCGGCGACCGCGGCGCGGGCAGCCAGTGCTGCCCGATGGATATCCTCTATTTTGGCAACTTATAGTCTTGAGATGGCAACCTCGGTCCGTCAAAGAAGAACTTTTCCGATCAAGTGGGTGGGCGGCTGCCAGGCGAGCCGAGCTCGATGGGGACAACCGAGGTGCAGCAGAGTCACTCTTCCTTCAGGGTCGTCCCATGGGAATCTTTTTGGATGCAAAAAAGATTCTCTTCGTTGACTTTTTGTCGACTAAGCTTCCATGATGCTTGGTAATGGGAAAATCGTCGGAGGAGGGCACCCCTTCACCCCCGGCGAGGTCGCGGCCGCAGCCAAGCGCCTTCAGCCGCGCGCTCGGGGCGCGCCTGCGTGAGCTGCGGGAGGAGCGCGGCTGGAGCCAGCGCGAGCTGGGCAACCGGCTGGGAGTCCTGCAATCGAAGCTGAGCAAGTACGAGAGCGGCACCCACCAGCCTTCGCTGCGCACCCTGGTACGCATGGCGAGCCTCTTTGCGGTGAGCACCGATTACCTGCTGACGGGTGCCGGCACGCCGGCGCCGCCGCTGCGGGACGACCGGCTGCTCGATCGCTTTCGCCGCCTCAGCGCGGGCAGCGAGGAGATGCGGGCCATCGTGCTCTCCATCCTCGATGCCATGTTCGAGCTCGGCTCCTACCTCGAGCAGCGGCCCGTCCGCACCGTCCGCACCGCCGGCCTCGCCGGCACCGCCACCGGCCCCGCCGGCGCCCCCGCCGGCGCCTCCCCTGCCTCCCCGCGCGGGCGAAGCGGGACCCGGCAAGGCGCGCGCAAAGCCCGCAAGTCTTAGGTCCAGCCGGTCCAGCCGCCGGCTCATGCCGGCGACTCCCCCGTCCGCTATGATCCGAAGGGCGTCTTTCCACGCTGCGCCGGAGGCGTCGACGACGCTCCGCGCCGCCCCGGAGGAGCGCATCGTCATGAGCGACGAGCATCGTCTACTCCGCAAGATGATGGCGAGGCAGGACCTCAGCCGCGCCGAGACCGCGGACCTGGTGAGCACCCAGCTGCGCGAAGACGCGTCCGGGTGGCGGCTGCTCGCCTTCTCCGTCGCCGCGCAGACCAAGGGCGAGACCGTGGAGGAGCTGCTGGGCATCTTCGACGGCATGTACCGGTTGACCGGACCCTGGCGCATCCGCTTTCCCGATGAGCTGATGGACATCTCGAGCTCGGGCGGCACCGGCATCCCCAAGATCAACGTCTCCACCCTCGCCACGCTGGTGGTGGGCGAGCCCGGCCTCGCCATCGCCAAGCAGTCGTTCTATGGCATCAACAGCCGCGCCGGCAGCGCCGACGTGCTGGCCGCCGTCGGCATCGCGGTGCCGGCGCTGACCTTCCCGCAGCTCGAGCGGGCGCTGGCGACGGTCGGCGTCGCCTTCCAGTCGCCGGTGTTCCTCAGTCCGGAGCTCGAGAACCTGGCCCGGTTCGGCCAGGGACTGGGCGCCAATGCGGTCGGCATCAGCACGCCGTATCATCTGATGGTGCCGCTGTTCGCCCCGTTCAAGCTCAAGTACCGGATGTTCGGGATCAACCGGGTCCAGCAGCTCGACCTGCTCGCCAGCTTGTTCCGGGCGCTGGGCTACGACAGCGCTCTGGCCGTCCATGGCCTCGACGGCCTCGACGAGGTCTCGATCTGCGGTCCCACCCGCCTGCGCGGCTTCCGCGGCGGCGAAGAGATCGATACCACCCTCACGCCCGAGCAGGCGGGCCTGGCGACCGCGCCGCAGGAGGCGGTGGCGCCGCGCGACGCCCAGGGCAACGTGCGCGACTTCCTGCGCATCGTCCACGGTGTCGAGACCGGCCCCAAGCGCGACCTGGTGGCGATCAACGGCGGCGTCGCCCTGTACCTGACCGGCCGTTCCCCGTCCATCGCCGCCGGCGTCGAGGAGGCGGTCGCGCGGCTGCTGAACGGCAGCGTCGCGCGCAAGCTGCAGGCGCTCGTCGAGCAGGTCGGCTCGCCGGAGACCTTGCGCCGCGCCACCGAGGCCGCGCTGTCGCCCTGAAGCCGATGGACGTCCGCCGTGAGGTGCTCCGCAACGTCATCCTCTGCCAGGCGCTGGCGCCGCTCGGCAAGAAGCACGGCGGCAAGCGCTGGGGGCAGCAGCCGCAGCTTGGCCCCAAGCTCGAGTACGTGCTGGTCGCGGGAGTCAACTGCGGCTGGCAGTTCTACGATCTCGCCGATCGCGTGATACAGGCCGGACGGCAGCCGGACTGCATCTTCGACCTGGCCTACGACGCGCAGCTCGAGAGCACCCGCAACCGGCTGGGCGGCAAGGTGAACTACGGGCCGATCTCCATGCTCATCCCGCTCGTCACCGCGCAGCTGCTGGACTATCTCGAGACCGGCGCCTTCGAGAACGTCGAGTCGATTCTCGAGCGCACCGGCGAGGTGCTGCGCCGGACGACGCCGCGCGACGTCGAGGCGCTCGAGCGGTTCATCCACCTGGGCTACGACGTGGCGGCCAGGAACCGCGCCCGCACCGGCAGGGCGATGAGCTCCAACCGGCCGGTGATCAAGGGCCGCTACGCGACGGTCTGGGAGGCGTGCCAGGACTACCAGCACATGTACACGGTGCGCGAGATGACCGCGGGCTACCCGTACAGCCAGCAGGTCTATCGCTTCCTGCTGCACAACGTCGAGACCGGCCTGCTCGCGGCCATCGAGCTGATCTACCAGTTCCTGGTGCCCGAGGTGGGGCGCCCCGACGTGGTCGCCGACCTCATCGTCGTCGGCCTCTACCTGTTGCTCGCCAAGCACCCGGAGGGCGTCCTGTTCGTCTAGCGCGCACGCCTCCGGGGGGCCCCCCTGCGGGCCGCTGGGCGGTGTTGGACGGAGGGCCGAGACGGCGTCGCTTGGGCAGGGCGTTTTGGGCGCCCGGTCCGCCTTGCGGAGCGGCCCGGGCGCCCAAAAGCGCCCTGCCCTTGGAAGCGCTGTCGGCTCCGGCAAGCGCTACCACTCTTTGCGCGGCCTCGCTTCCCCCCTACGGCCGGGGGTCCCTTCTGTGCAACTTGCCATGGTCAGGCCATAGCGACAGCGTCGTTTGGATCAAGAGCTGGCGGTGCGGTAGACGAGGAAGAGGTAGTCGCCCAGGCGGTCGCAGGTTTCCAGGTGGAGGCGGACGGGCGTGCCGGCGCCGGCGAAGAGGTTGGCGGCGCGGGCGTCCAGGGCTGCGGGCAGCAGCAGCAGGTGGATGCGGTCCACCAGGCCCTGGCGAAGCAGCGCCCGGTTGAGGCGCCCGCCGCCCTCCACCACCACCCGGCGCAGGCCGCGCGCCGCCAGGGCGGCGCCGAACGCCGCGAGGTCGATGCGGCGCTCGCCGCAGACGACCGGCTCCACCCCCCGCGCCGCCAGGAAGTCGAGGTAGGGGCGCGGCGTCGCGGCCACCACCCCGACTAGGGTGCGCGCCGAGCCGTCGAAGATGCGAGCGCCGGGCGGGATCCTGCCCCTCCGGTCGAGGGTGGCGCGCACCGCCGCGCCGCCCGCCGGCACGTGCGAGGTGAGGCTCGGGTCGTCGACCAGCACGGTGCCGGTGCCCACCACCACCGCGTCGTAGCGGCGGCGCAGCTCGTAAAAGCGCTCGACGACGGCCTGCGGCGTCTCGAGCAGCGCCTGCACGGCGGTGCTCACTCCGCCGGGGACCGCCGCCAGGGCGCCGTTGACGGCGCTCGCGGACAGCAGGTCGAACCTCACGCGAAGTACCGCCGCGCCACCGCCAGGTCCTCGGGAGTGTCGATCTCGAACACCGGTGCGGTGTACTCGCGAAAGCGGATGCGCTCGCCGCGGTCGAGCGCCCGCTGCACGAACTCGCCGCGGGGATCGACCGCCAGGTCGGCGAACGACGAGGCGCTCTGGATGCCCAGGTTGGGAAGGCTGTAGGGGAAGCTGCCCTCGCGGGTCAGGGTCACCCGCGGCACCGGCGACGAGGGCCGCATCTTGGCCAGGTGCCGATCCGATCGGCAGTACAGGAACGAGCCATAGGGACGGTCGGCGAGATGGCTCGCCAGCAGCTTGCGCACCGGCTCCGGATCGGCGAGCAGCGTGTCTCCTCCCATCCAGAGGAAGTCCTCGTCCACCCGCGCTCTCGCCAGGTACAGGGTGGCGAGCATGTCAGGTGTCTCCGCGGCCACCAGGACCTCGGTACCCGCCTGCTCGAAGGCCGCGGCGTTGGCCTGCCGCGTCACCGCCAGGGGGACCAGGCCCAGGTGCTGGCCGAGCGCCAGCAGGCGGTCGAGCACCGTCCGGCCGCCCACGCTGACGAGCTGCTTGGGGGCGCCGGCCGTCTCGGTCCACAGCCGGCTGCCGTAGCCGGCAGCCAGGATCACCATCCGCACGCGTCCGCCGTCCTCTTACTGACTTCCAGCCGCCGGCGCCTGCCGGCGACGCCGAGCCATGAACCCCCTCCCACCCCTCGGGAAGGAAGCCCCTTACCAATAGGCTTGGCACGCCCGCGGGCCGTTACCGCAACCGGCTAACCCTGGATCGGCGCATCGACGATGGCCGCCGCGGCGCGCCTGGCGGGCCCTATTGTAGGGTAACTACTTTGAAGAAAGATCTGTTTTTCAACGCTCCGGCGCCTCCGCTGTCGCTATCTGGGCCCCCTGCCTCACCAGTTCTAGGGGAGGATGCCCATGCCCGAGGAAGCTCACGTACTCATCGAAACCCAGCTCGACAGCCTGCCGGAGGACCGGCCGGCGCCTCTGCCCCAGGTCGGCGACAAGATCCGGAGCCTCAACCGGCTGCGCCGCATCGAGGGCCAGGTGCGGGGCCTGCAGCGGATGGTCGAGGAAGACCGCCCCTGCGGCGACATCCTGACCCAGGTCTCGTCGGTGCAGGAGGCGCTGCGGGCGGCCGGGCGCGAGCTGCTGCGCGACCATCTCAAGCAGTCAACCCGCGTGGCCCTCCGTCAGGGCGAGGTCCCGGCGGAGGCGATGTGCGACGAGATGGTCGAGATGGTCTTTCGCCACGGACGATAGACAGGAGCCGCATGGCCGGTGATGCCCATGCGGCCGCCGCCTGGCCGGCGATGGCCAGGCGGCCAGCGCAGTCCACTTCGAGCTCCGTCGCCCACGGATCAGGTCTGTCGCGGGCGAGCGGCGGCGATGGCTGGCTATCTCCAGGGGCCGGTGATGGCCGTGCGGCCGCCGCCTGGCCGGCTATAGCCAGGCGGCTTTCCCCGGAGGGCGGCTGATCCGCGCTGGTACAATCCCCTATCGAGATGCGGGATCGCCGCTCCCTGCGCATACTGGTCATCGAGGACAACCCGGACGCCGCCGAGTCGCTGCGCGACCTGCTGTGGCTGTTCGGGCACGAGGCGGAGATCGCCGCGACCGGCGCGGATGGCGTCGACGTGGCGCGGCGCCGTCCACCCGACCTGGTGCTGTGCGACATCGGCCTGCCGCAGATGGACGGCTACGCCGTGGCGCGCGAGCTGCGGGCGGACCCCCTGACCGCCCCCATCCGGCTGGTGGCGCTCACCGGCTATGGCCGCGACGCGGACCGGCGCGCGGCCGCGGCGGCCGGTTTCGACCTCCACCTGATCAAACCGGTCGGCCCGGAGGTGCTCAAGGAGCTGCTCGAGGGCTTCGCCGAAGGCGGATCGCGCCTTGCTGGTGCTGGCGATCTACAACCTCAAGGGTAACGAGGCGCTGCTGGCCCGCCAGCTGGCGGCGGTCCTCGAGCGGACGATCTACGAGGCGACCTCGCGCGTGCGCGCCCCGGGCGGCGGCCCGTCGGTGATCGGGCGCTTCGCCGAGCCGCGGGCGGCGCAGGACGCCGCCGCGGCGCTGCGCGCGGGCGGCTTCGACACCTTGCTGCTGGACGACGGCGAGATCGAGGCGGATGACCGCCGCTTCGTGGTGCGCGGCTTCCAGCTGGGCGCCGAGGCGACGATCGTGGAGTCGCGCCGCGGCGGCCGGCTCGAGGTCCGCTACGCGGACGTCGATCTGCTGCTGCGCGGCGTGCGCATCGTGGCGCGGCCCGCCGCGGCGCCGCGGACGACGCGCCGGCTGAGCCTCGCGCGCGCGGCGCTCAGCGGCGGCCTGGTCCTCACCAAGGCAGTACAGGCGCCCCGCCCGCCGGCCAGCGAGGAGCGCGAGGGTTTCCTGCACCTCTACGGCAGGGGCCTGCCGCCCGTCGTGTGGCGCGAGACCGAGGTGCTCTACCGCTCGCTGGGCGGGGCGCTGCACCCCTCGCGCCAGGCCAACTTCGCCGCGGTGGCCGCCGAGCTGCGCCGCCGCTGCCCGCGGGCGGCCTACGACGAGCGGCTGGCCAGCCGCGCCGGCCAGGCGCAGCTGCTCGGCCCGACGCTCGCCGCCGCCGAGCATCTCGACGTCGCCATCTCGGTGCTCGCCAGAGCGCTGCGCCAGCCGGAGCCGCGCTGATCCCGTCCGTGACCGCCTCGACCCGGCCGGGGGCGCCCTCGATCCGGCCGGGGCCGGCCTGAACGGGGCGATAGCGGCGGGCGACGTGCCTAGATGGTATCTTCCCGGATCGTGGCCGCGCCCCGCCCCCTCCTCCGTTGCCCGCGGGCCGCGCGGGGGGCCATGATCGCCGGCGCCCTCTGCCTGGCCCGGACCGTCTCGGCCCAGCCGGCCGCACCCCAGGCGGCCGCGCCCCAGCCCGCCCAGTCCCAGGCCCCAGCCTCCCAGGACCCCACCTCCCAGGCCCCCGCGCCGGCGGCGCCGACCGCTGTGCCCTCGCCGGCCGCGGTGCCCGCGCCGACCGCGGTGCCCGCGCCGGCCCCGGAGGCGGCTGGCACCCTGTCGCTGCCGCAGGCGATCGACCTCGCCCTGGCGGCGAACCGGGCGCTGGCGGCCGCCAGGCTGGCCCGGCCCGTCGCCGGCGCCAACGTGGCGGTGGCGCGCGAGCGCCCCAACCCCGACCTGATGCTCGAGAAGCTGCGCGAGACGCCGCACGAGGCGGCCACCCTGTCGCTCCCCATCGAGACCGCGGGCAAGCGCGGGCGGCGCATCGCCGTCGCCGAGGCCGAGGCGGCGAGCGGCGAGGCCGAGATCGCCCGCACCACCGCCGCCACCCGCAACCAGGTGCGGCGCGCCTTCTACGCCCTGCTGGCGGCGCAGCGGCGGGTCGCCGAGGAGGAGGCGAGCCTGGCGCTGGCCGAGCGCGCCGCCGATGCGGCCCGCGCCCGCTTCGAAGCCGGCGCCGCGCCGCGCCTGGACGCGCTGCAGACCGAGCTGGCGGCGGCCCAGGCGAGCAACGACGCCGAGAGCGCCCGCGGCCTCCTGGCCGCCTCCCGCAGCCAGCTCAACACTCTGATCGATCGCCCGCCCCAGGCGCCGGTGACGGCGGCGGGCGAGCTCACCGCCGGCGCCGTGCCGGCGACCGGCGCCGCGATCGCCGGTGCGATGGCCCAGAGCACCGAGCTGGCGCTGCTCGATCGCCGCATCGCCGCGCAGGCGGCGAAGGTGGCGCTGGCGCGGGCGCAGCAGGTGCCGAACCCGGTGGTGCAGGGCGCGGTGACCCACGGCGCGCAGCCGGAGTTCGAGTGGGGCTGGCGCGCCGGTCTCAGCGTGACGCTGCCGATCTTCACCCGGCACCGCGCCGAGGTCGAGGTCGAGGAGGCCACCCTGGTGCAGCTCAAGGCCGAGCGCGACGCCGGCACCGCGCAGATCGCCGGCGCGGTGACCGCCGCCGCCGCCCAGGCCGCCCAGGCGCAACGCCAGGCGTTGCGCTTCCGCGACGACATCCTGCCCCACGCCCTCGAGGTCGAGAGCCTGGCCGAGGAGTCGTACCGCGCCGGCGAGACCGGCCTGGTGGCGCTGCTGCAGGTGCTGCAATCGACCCGCGACCTGCGCCTGCGCGCGGTCCAGGCCGGCCTCGACTACCAGGCCGCCCTGGCCGAGCTGGAGCAGGCGATAGGAGCCCCCCTGCCATGACGCCAGCGACCCCATGCCGGCCCCCGGGATCTGTGTTCGGCCGCCGCCGCCGGTCACCGCCCACAGCGCGCGGGCGGCAGGCGAGCAGGCTGGCGGCGCTCGCCCGCCTGGCGGCGTCGGTGGCCGCGGCCGCCGCCGCCGTCGCCGCCGTCGCCTGCTCGCAGCCGTCGACGCAGGAGGCGCAGACCGAGGACAAGGTGCCGGTGGTCACCCGGCCGGCGACCCGCGGCACCATCCGTCCCCTGGTCGTGGCCACCGGCATGGTCAAGCCGGCGACCGGCGCCGAGCTGCTGGTCAGCGCGCCGCAGAGCGCGCGCATCGCCGAGATGCCGAAAGGGGTCGGCGACCGGGTGCGCCGGGGCGACCTGCTGGTGCGGTTCGATATCCCCTCGCTCGAGGCCGACGCCAGCGAGCGCCGCTCGGCGCTGGCCAGCGCCGAGGCCCGCCTGAACACCGCCCGCGCCAACGAGCAGCGCGTCCGCGGCCTCTTGCAGCGCGGCATCGCGGCGCGCAAGGAGCTCGAGGACGCCCAGCGCGAGCTGACCGACGCCGGGGCGGCGGTCGCCGCCGCCAGGTCCGCCCGCGCCGCGGCCACCGAGCTGGCCGCCAGGCAAGTGGTGCGCGCCCCCTGGGCCGGCGTGGTGGCGGCGCGCGGCCACAACCCCGGCGACCTCGTCGACCCGTCGGCCGCCGAGCCGATCCTGCGCCTGGTGGACCCCAGCCGCCTGCAGGTCGAGGCGTCGGTGCCGCTCGCCGACCTGGCGCGGGTGGTGGTCGGCAGCCCCGCCGAGGTCGTCGGTCCGGGGGCCTACCCGCCGGAGCGCGCGATGGTGCTCACCCGCCCGGCCGCGGTCGATCCCTCAACCGCGGCGGCCACCGTGCGGCTGACCTTCGCCGGGCCCACCCAGCTGCCCGCCGGCACCCCGGTGCGCGTCGAGGTGCAGGGACAGCCTCACGCCGGCGCGGTGCTGGTGCCGGCCGTGGCCCTGGTGCAGGAGGGGACGCAGAACTTCCTGTTCATCGTTGACGCGCAGGGCAAGGCGCACCGGCGGCCGGTCCAGGTCGGCATCGTCGCCGCGGGCGAGGCGGAGGTCCTCGCCGGCGTCGCGCCCGGCGAAGCGGTGGTGGTGAGCGGTCAGAACGCCCTGCCCGACGGCGCCGCGACCATGCCGGCGCCGCCGGCCGAGGGCGAGGCGCCGGCG
>Ga0307479_10004683_pt1 | contig 12541 bp, 14 predicted proteins | sample atmos_gasesECM4C_FD_203743 | JGI IMG/M metagenome (GOLD analysis project Ga0307479, IMG submission 203743) | Hardwood forest soil microbial communities from Morgan-Monroe State Forest, Indiana, United States - atmos_gasesECM4C_515 | ecosystem: Environmental > Terrestrial > Soil > Temperate...
GAGACGTAATCGACGTAGGCGGCAATGTCCTGGTGGATCGGGCAGGCCCGCTGGCAGGGCGACACCGGCACGTTGAGACTCAGGTCCCGACGGCCGACGAAGACCTTGTTCGATGCCGTATCGGTGGTCGTCTTGCCGATCTCTTCGAGGACTTCGTAGGCGCTGACCACGCCGACTGTCCTCGACGTCTTCTTGAACAGCGGCCCCTCGTCCTCGGTCAGCAAGACCAGCGGCGTGTCTTCGCGATACATGATGTCGGCGCCCGACTCCAGCGAATCCGCGACGTTGCGCCCGGGGAGGGGGCGGCGCATGTAGTTGCGGACCGGGCCGCTGCCGTCGGCGAAGGTCGCCAGCGCCTCGCGATGGCCGAAGAGACCGACCACTCCCCCGTTGTCGACGACCAGCAGCGCGTCGGCGCCGGATTCGTTCAGCCGGCGGAGCGCCTCCGAGGCGCTGAGATCGGCCGGGCAGGTCTCGCCGACCGGCTGGATGACTTTGCTCAGGCTGGGCATCAGGCAGCGGCCGCCATTGCCCGGGTGACGTCGCGCACGGTCAGCGCCCCGACCGGCATCCCGGCCGGCGTGGTCACGAGGACCAGTTGCCGGCCTGACTCGCGCAGCACCCGCACCGCATCCGCGAGGGGCAGCTCCGGACGAACTTCCGGAAGCGGGGTGCGCACCAGGTCGGCGGCCCGTCCGCCGAGTTGCGCCTTCACGTAGCGCTGCAGGATGTCCAGATAGGAGACGTACCCGAGGGAACGCTGATCGACGATCACCGGCATCTCGGTGACCCGGTTCTGGGCCATCATTCGGGCCGCCTGGGCGAGGCTCGTGCTGGGGAAGCAGAACGCGAACTGGCCGGACATCGCCTGCTCGACCGTACGCGTGTCCCGAACCGCAAGCGGCATCGTCGAAATTATAGGGAGCGCTCTCCCACCCTCCCTCTCGGAGAGGGGCCAAGCGGGGCGTGCCCCCGTCATGTTCCCGGCAGCCGACTGTAACGATGGCGTGACGGCTTCCACAGCCGGGCCCCGTTATATCAGTCGGGTTGGCCGATAACCTCGCGCAATCGTCGACTACTGACCTGGAACTGCCCCGCAACCTGGGCGGCTTTCGCGCCAGGATCCATATCCCCTATCAGAGCGGATTCAACCGCTTCATCCGGGTGCTCGGCATGCTGACCCTGCTCGCCTCGTCGCTTGGACTGCTGGCGGCGGTCGCCGGCTTCCCGCTGAGCTGGCTCAGCATGCTGATCGGGCTGCTGGTCAGCCTGGTGCTGATCGGGTTCAGCGTCCGTCCCAGCCTGCGCAAGCCGAAATTCTAAGGCGCTTCCAGGAGCCGCAGCACCGCGGCCGTCATCACTCGAAAGCCGATCGGCAGGCAGCGTTCGTCGATTCGAAATTCCGGCGTGTGATGGACGACGGGCGGTCCCGCGGGCGCTCCGCCGAGCACGAAGAAGCAGCCGGGCCGGGCCTCAAGGAAGTAGGCAAAGTCCTCCCCGACAGTGATCGGCTGGACCGGTACCACGGCCACTTTTCCCACCACCTCGGCCGCCGCCTCGCTCACGAGCTTCGCCATCCCCGGGTCATTGACCACCGGCGGGGTCCCCGACTCGAGCCGGAATTCGCTGCTGCCCCGCATCGCACGCGCGATCTCTTCAGCCAGCTGGGCGATCCTCGCCAGGAGATCACGGCGCAGCCGTGCGTCGAAAGTCCGCAGCGTGCCCTGCATGACGACCTCACCGGCGACGATATTGCCGGCGGTGCCGCCGTGGATGCTGCCCAGGGTGATCACCACGGGGGCCGCCGGGGAGGTCTCGCGGCTGACCAGCGTCTGCAACGCCGTTACGATCTGCGCCGCGATCACCACCGCATCGATGGTCAGATGGGGCAGGGCGCCATGACCACCTTTGCCACGAATCGCCAGGGTGAACAGGTCGGCGCTCGCAAACAGGACCCCGGCCGGCGCCGCGATTTGGCCGGTGGGCAGCTGCGACCACACGTGCAGCCCCATCACCCGATCGACCCCGTCGAGCACCCCGGCGTCGATCATCGGCTTGGCCCCGCCCGCCTGCTCCTCGGCCGGTTGGAAGGCAAAGCGAACCATTCCTGGCAGCTCGCGCCGCCGCTCTGACGCCCAGCGAGCGGCCTCCAACGCAATCGCCATGTGGACGTCGTGACCGCAGGCGTGCATCACGCCTCGGCTGGCTGACCTGAAGGGCAGGTCCAACGCCTCCTCGATCGGCAGCCCATCCATGTCGGCGCGGACGAGCACGGAATGGCCGGGCCGCTGTCCCTTGAAATCGGCCACTACCCCGGTGCCACCGACGCCGGTCTGCAACCGATCCGGCGCGAGCGCCTCGAGCCGCTCCGCGATGTAATGCGCGGTCTTGAATTCCTTGAAGGAAAGCTCAGGCGTTTCGTGCAGCGCGCGCCGATGCGTCAGGAGACGCTCGGCGGTGGTGGCATCGACCCCCGCGGCGCTGCGGAGCTCGGATCTCATCCGATCATTCTGGCAAACTGGTTTGCATGCCGCGATCGCTCGCCGAGTACCAGCGAAAACGCGATTTCAACAAGACGCCCGAGCCCAAGGGCGCACCCGACCCGAAGGCCGGCAATCGGTTCGTGGTGCAAAAGCACTGGGCGACCCGGCTGCATTACGACTTCCGACTCGAGATGGAGGGGGTGCTGGTCAGCTGGGCGATCCCCAAAGGGCCAACCCTCAACCCGGCCGAGCGGCGGCTGGCCGCCCACGTCGAAGACCATCCGGTCGACTACTACGACTTCGAAGGCACCATCCCGAAGGGCGAGTACGGCGGAGGAACGGTGATGGTCTGGGATTGGGGGACCTACGAACTCGAGGAGGCGACCCCCGCCGAGTCATTGCGCCGCGGCGAGGTCAAGTTCCGGCTTCACGGCGTTCGGCTCAGCGGCCGGTATGCGCTGGTTCGCACCCGCTCGGAGAAAGACTGGCTGCTGATCAAGAAGAAAGACGAGGCGGCGGACCCGAATTTCGACATCGAGAAATTCGATACCTCGGTCAAGACCGGACGGACGAAAGAAGAAATCGAGCAGGGGAAAGATGCGGTCTGGTCCAGCCGCCGCGACGAGGGCGGCGGCGGGCTCATCAACCTGGCGAATGCGCAGATCGGCCCCATGCCACGGACGCTCGACCCGATGAAAGCCCAGCTGGTCGACGCCGCCTTCGACGATGATCGCTGGCTATTCGAGGTCAAGTGGGATGGGATCCGGTTGGTCAGCTTCATCGACGCCGGCAAGGTCTCCTTGCAGACCCGCGCCGGCCGCAACGTGGACGTCGAGTATCCACAATTGCAGGCGATCAGCCGGCTGGTGAACGCCCGCCAGGCCGTGCTCGACGGGGAAGTGGTGGTGCTCGACGATCACGGCCGCCCGTCGTTCCAGTTGCTGCAGAACCGCGGCACGGAATCTGGACGGATGCAGTACCTCGTCTTCGACATCGTCTACTTCGACGGCCAGCGGTTGTTCAAAGTCCCGCTCGAGGACCGCAAACGCCTGCTTCGTGACGTGGTGCAAGACTCGCCCCTGCTGAAGTATTCGGACCACGTCCTCGGCCAGGGCAAGGCCTTCTTCAAGGCGGCGCAGCAGAACCAGCTGGAAGGAATCGTGGCCAAGCTGCGCGACAGCCCTTATCAGCCCGGGATCCGCAGCGGCGCCTGGCTGAAGATCAAGGCCAAACGCACCCAGGACGTGGTGATCGGCGGCTTCACGGCGCCCCGCAACAGCCGCAAGCACTTCGGCGCCATCCTGGTAGGCGTTTACGACGACGCCCGGCTGGTCTACGCCGGGCACACCGGCGGCGGCTTCGATGAAAAGACGCTGGCGGCGCTCGACGACCGCATGAAGCCGCTGATCAGGAAAGACTCACCTTTTAGCGGCGCACCACCGCGAACCAACGAGAAACCAACATGGGTCAAGCCGCAGCTCGTCGCCGAGGTGAAGTTTGCGGAGTGGACGCGCGACGGCGTGATGCGGATGCCGGTTTTCCTTCGGTTGCGGGACGACGTCGATCCGAAGAGTGTGCGGCGCGAGGAGCCACGCGACACGAACCGCGAGACGGCCCAGGCGGAAGCCGCAGCGAAGCCAGCCCGCAAGCCAGGGGCGAAGACCGCCGGGCCCCGGTCAGCGGCGTCGCGAGTCAAGGTCGCGAAGCGAATCAGCACGGCGAAGCGAACCAGCACGGCCAAGCGGACGACCACCACCATTACAACTGTGCGCAGCCCGGCGCGGAAATCGGGCGGGTGGTTGACCGACCTTCCGGATCCGCCGCTCAGCAAAGCCGCGGCGCGCATCGCGAAACAGCTGGGGACCCCGCTCCGTGGCGCCACCGCCGCAGAGCTGGAAGCGCTCGATGCAATCCCGAAGGAGGGCAACTGGGAGATCGACGGTCGCACTGTCCATCTGACCAACCTCGACAAGCTGCTGTTTCCCGAGGACAAATACTCGAAGCGCGACCTGATCCGCTACTACGTTCAGGTGGCGCCGGTGATGATTCCGTATTACAGCCGGCGGCCGTTGTCGATGAACCCGCACCCGGATGGCATCCACGGCAAGAGCTATTGGGTCAAGGATAAGCCGGACTACGCGCCGGAATGGATCCCCACCTTCCGCTACCAGGACCAGAAAAGTCTCAAGGACTGGATCCTGATCGAGGAGGTGGCGACGCTGGCCTGGCTCGCGAACCACGCGGTGATCGACATGCACCCGTGGTACTCGCTGGTGGACAAGCCGGAGTACCCCGACTGGTCCGTCGTCGACCTCGATCCGGCCGAAGGGGCCACGTTCACGGACGTTATCGCCGTGGCCAAGGTGATCAAGACCGCGCTCGACCACCTGAAGCTGAAGGCGGTGCTCAAGACCACCGGCCAGAGTGGGCTGCACGTCTACATCCCGATCGAGCGCCGTTACACGCTGGATGAGAGTCGTGGCTTCGTCGCCAAGCTCTCGCACATGATCGCCGAGCTGATGCCGGATAAAGTCACCGAGGTCTGGGAAGTCAAGCGCCGTACCGGCAAGATCCGGATCGACTACACGCAGAACGTAATCAACAAGACGCTCGCCGGTCCCTACTCGGTCAGACCGGCGATTCGCGCGCCGGTCTCGACCCCGATCGCGTGGAAAGAGCTCGACGATCCCCGCCTTCGCCCCGATAAGTGGACGATCAAAACGCTGGGCGATCGGTTGCTGGAGGTGGGCGATCTCTTCCAGGACGCGCTGACCCTGCACCAGCGCCTACCGGCGCTCTGACCGTGGCCGACCGCCGGCCCATCCCCGCCGACCTCCCCGGCGTGCAGGCTTTCGTCGACGCCTGGATCAAACAGCAGGGCGGCTACTGGTCCCCGCTGTCGCAGTATGCGCGGCTCGCTGAAGAGGTCGGTGAGCTGGGCCGCGAGCTGAACTTTCGGTTCGGCGACAAGCCTCGGGCGGCGAAGGATGCATCCGGTTCGATCGCCGACGAGCTCGGTGATGTCTTCTTCATCGTCATCCTGCTGGCCAACTACCTAGGCATCGACCTCGCCACCGCGCTCACCGCGACCCTCGATAAATACGGCCGACGATCCGAGCGGTGAGATCCTGCACCGATTTTCCACAGGAGTTTTGCACTGCCTGTTACTAGCTGGTGGAAAAGGGGCCGCAACAAATGTTCCGTCTGGACGATTGCGTCGCCGGGTCGTATTTTTTAGATCCCTCTTCGACCGGAGCGGATCGGCAGGCGAAGAGGGCCGGAACTTTAGGGGAACGCGACATAGTTCAGGGAGAACTGCAATCGTTTGCGTCCAGCACGCTCTTGACAGCCGGTGGAGCCGGAGCTAAGATGCTTCAAACCTATATCTGGTGCTGGAACCCGTCAGCAAACCCCATATCTAGGGGGAGGTAAGCGGTCCAAGGCTCACGCGGAAAAGGGGAACTACCGGCGGCGGCAGACGCCGGACGGCACGCAGTGTGCCGGCGCTCGGAAGTGAGCTAGGGGGAGACCATGCTCAGGAATACGCTCAGAATGATCAACCAGCAGGATCAGTGGTTCAACCAGTTGCGGCGCGAGGAGTCGGCCCGCCGCACGCTTCGGTACTCGCTCTACCAGGCGCTCGAACAGGTGGAACGCCTGCTGGAAAGCGACATGATGGAAGTCCCGCTCGAAATGCAGGCGCGCTTGCGCCAGATCGTGGAGGCCGTCGACGCCCAACTCGCCTACCGGATGGACCAGTCAGGTCCCAGTGCACTCGACATTCAGGACATCATTTTCGAGGCGCAGGATCGCTTGATCAAGCAGGTCCGCACCTGACGCGTTTGTAATCTCGAACGCCTCGCCTCCTGCAGTGACGCCCGGGAGTCATCCCGGGTGTCATTGCGTCTAGGCCCATGAGCATGGACAAAGTCCCGCCGCGCGCAGCGTTGGAAACCAGCCGGATTCGGCTCGAACCGGTGGCGACAGCTCACGCACTCGGTCTATACCAGGCCGCCCGGGCCTCGCGGGCGCAGTTGCTCCCCTGGATGCCCTGGGCTCGCGACATCACCCTGGAAGGCAACCAGATCTACACGGCAGAAGCTGAACGCGCCTGGAAGGCCGGCGATGAGTTCCACTTCGTCGCCAGCGAGGGCGGACTCGTCCTCGGTGTCGTCGGTTTGAATCGCGCTGACCATCGGAGCGCCGAGCTTCACTACTGGATCCGCTCCGACCGCACCGGGCTCGGTTACGCGACCGAGGCCGCCCGGGGCGTTCTCCGATGGGGCCGCGAACAGCTGGGCTTGGAACGCTTCACGCTCTGGGCCGGCGTCGACAACCGGCCGAGTCGCCGGGTGGCCGAGAAACTCGGCTTTGTCGACCTCGGCCCATTGCCCGATCCTAAGCGGGGCGGCCTTGGAGACTTCCGCGCCGAAAGTTACGAGCGACCGGCCGGGCTTCTCTCGGATGAGGTAAAACCTCTCCATGGCTGAGCCGACCGAAACCTGGGACCTCTGGCTCCCGGGACCGGGCGCTACGGGCCTCCCGTTTGCGCGCTCCCGCGTCAATCCCAGAGACGCCCAGGACCGCGTCCTCGTTCACGCCGCCCCGCAAAAACTCACCGTGACCGTTCGCGATACCGCCGGCAACGTTGTGGCGAAAGGCGAAGGCCTGGAGCGCCATCAGCCGGGACCGATGAGCTTCCTGGTGCGGCGAGGCGCCGTGATCACGCTCGAGGATGGATGGCCGACGGATCAGGACATCGGCCGGCTGGTGCTGCTCCCCGGCGGCGAGGCCGGCATCCTCAAAGCCTGGTGGAACGCCGACGACCGCAAAGAGTGGCGCTGGCAGCTGGAGTTCTACAACCAGATCCGCAGCTAGGGAGACGCCAAGGCCACGCCCTGCGCGCACATCGGACACTCTGACGGCGTCCAGATTTGATTGGGTAGTTCCATCAGCGACACGATGGGCAGTTGCGTCTCCGTGGCTAGCCCGGTGGCCCTGGATCCGATCAGCAGCAGCGCGCCGAGCACTACCGGCGCCGCCCCGCACGATGCGAGGTCGGCCAGCGTCGCTCGTACGGCCGAGCCGGCACAGATCGCGTCGTCGACAACCGCGACTCGTTTGCCTCGGATTCCTTCACGCAAACTCGAAGCGATGCGGTAGTCCACCGGATACAGTCCAGGCCGGTTGGTTACGAACCGTTCGGCAAATGCAAACTCAACGCCGAGCTCTTCCGCGACCGACTGTGCCAGTAGCGCGCCGCCGGTCAGCGGCCCGCAGACAGTGTCGATCCGATGCGGTTGGAGCTTGCCCGCCAGCTCGGCGATGAACGGCCGCAGCGCCGCCGGACGCCTGAACAACTGATCCAGGTCGAGCCAGGTGTCGCCGTGATGGCCCGACTCCAGCCGGAAGTGGCCGGATTTTAGGGCGACCAGGCTGAGCAGGTGGTCGCGCACCGGGTGCCTATCGTCCCGACTTGCGACCGCTGGTTCTTTGCTCGCGCAGCCTGCGGTGGAGCCGCAGGTAGTCGACGAAGGGCGTGCCCGTGAAGATGCTTCGGTAGAGATCCGCCATCGAGGTCGCGCGACCGCCCGGATCGTCGTCCCCGGGCTCCGCGACGTTCCATAGCACCCGGCCGACGAAATAGGCAAGCACCACGAGCGCCAGCACGGTCAGTACAGCGAGGCCGACCCAGCCGACGGTGCTCACGACTCGCGCTGCCTAGGCCTGAACGAAGTAGGAACGGCAGGCCAGGTCGATCAGGTCCGGCTCCAGCCGCGGTGGTCGGCCAAGGAAGTACGCGACTTCATCCAGTTGGTTCAGGATATCTCGTGGCTGGCAACCGCGGAACGGCCGCTTGAAGGGCTTGTAGTACCGCTCGAGGACGTAGTTGTAGCCCGCCTCGGTGAAGACGATCTCGAACTCTTTGCAGGCCCGCTCGAAAATCTGGCGAAACTCGACGGGGGTCGGGTCCGGAACGTGGATCTTGTACCGGACGCGCCGCAGAAACGCCTCGTCAACGAGCGAGCCCGGCTCCAGGTTGGTGCTGAACACGACCATGGCCTCGAAGGGTGCGCCCACCGCCATGCCGGCGCCGGCGAGGGTTAAATAGTCGATCCGGCGTTCCAGCGCGACGATCAGGCGGTTGAGCAAGGCGCGTGGCGACGAGTCCTGCCGGCCGAAGTCGTCGAGCAGGAAGATCCCGCCGTTGGCTTTCAGGTGGATGGGCGCCTCGTAGTAGCGCATGAGTGGATCAAACGATGGCGAGAGTTGCGCCGTGGTCAGCTCACCGCCGGCTTTGACGAACGGCCGCTTGACCATCACCCACCGGCTATCGAAATTGACCGGCAACTGGCGCTGCACCCGCTGGTGGTGCAGCGGATCGTACAGGCGCATCACCTGCCCTTCGATGTCGATCGCGTACGGAATGTAAATCGGCTCGCCGAGCAGCTCCGCGCAGGCCTCGGCAATCGTGGTCTTCCCATTCCCGGGAGCGCCATAAAGAAATAGCGGCGCCCTGGCGTTGACCGGCGGCCCCAACTGGACCATCAGGTCCGGGCTGAGGGTCAGGTGCTGCAGGGCTCGGGTCAGCCAGGCGGCGGTGACGTCGGCCTGGCTCACCTGGGCGCGGACCGAATCTTCGTACTGCGCGAACGGCACCGGCGCCGGCCCAATGTAGTGGTCGCGGGCGAGGACGTCGCGGGCTCGGGCCCGCCCCGGGTCGGTGATCAGGTAACCGAGCGACTCGCCGAAGTCGTGGCTGGTCGACGGACCCGCCATCCGGCCGATCGTCTGAGCCCATCCCTGTTCGACCAGGCTCTGGATCGCCGGCGTGACAGTCGGGTACGGCAGACAGAGGGCGGCCGCCCAGTCCTTGGCCGAAAGCGGCGACTTGAAGTAGATGTGCTTCAACAGCAGGTCGGCCAGCCGCGCCACCGGGAGTCCACAATCCTCGGTACGGGCCGGCGCCAGGGGGATGAACTCCGGGGTGGTGGCTTGTGGTGGTGGCTGGATGGCCATAAGCAAGTGGCCGCGCCGGGGCGGCCCTCCAGAGCAACCTGTGCTCAGCGAGGTTTCTTGCTGGCCTGAATCAGGCTTCCAGGGCCGGACGGGCCCCAAAGTAGCGCTCGACGGTCAGGCCGTGACGCTCCAGCTCGGCGCGTGCCAGCGGCTCGAAGCGGCGGAGGTACCAGTCTTCGGCGGGATTTCGCGAGTAGGCAAGCAGCCGGTTATACGGGAGCGTATAGATCGCGCGGCCGGCCAGGATCTCGAGCATCTGGGGCGCCAGCTCGGGCTGGGCCAGGGCGCGACGCAGGGTGACGTGGACGCCTCGCATGTCGGAAATCAGCCGCAACCGGCGCGGCAGGTAGATGGCCAGGGCAAACACCAGGGGGATGACCGCCACCATGATGCCGAGGATGAGCGCCAGCAGGTGAATGCCATGGGAACCCGCCCGGCCGGCGGAGATCAGGGAATCTCCGGAGTGGGTCTTGAGCGCCTCCGCGGTCCGGTGGAGGAAGTCCGAGAGGTATGGCACATTGTTCGGAATTCCCTGCTCGAACGAGAGGATCCAGCTGTCGAACGTCTTGCCCGCATTGATCACGCCTTGCGCCAGCGCGTCGAGCTGGAGCACGAGGTTGTTGACCCAGAGACCCGCTTTGACGCAGAGGTAGATCCAGACCGCCGTAACCAGGTCGGCGAGCATCCAGGCGAAGCGGCGACCGTAAAGGTCGGGGTACAGGCGCATAGTTCACCCCTTGAGGTACTGGTGCTAGAACGCTACATCGGGCCGGAGTCTAGCGCGCTTCGACGACGATCTACAGCTTTTCCAGGTATTCGATGACTTCGCGGGTGAGCTGGGTCGGCGTCGATGCGCCCGAGGTGACCCCGATTCGCTGCTTGCCCTCGAGCCAGTCGGGCTTGATGTCCTTGACGGTATCCACCAGGTAGGCCGGCTTTTTGGCCAGCTCCTGGACGACCTGGACCAGCCGCTTCGAGTTCGAGCTGCGCTCGCTGCCGACGACGATCACCAGGTCGCATTCCCTCGCTGCCTCGACCGCGGCTTCCTGGCGATCCTGGGTGGCGCGGCAGATCTCGTTGTAGGCCTCTGTCTGGGGATACTTGTCGCGCACCCGCTTGATCATGGCCGCGGTATCCCAGATGCTGAGCGTGGTCTGGCAGGTAACCGCGATCTTGTCGTTTGAGATCTCGAGCGCGTCGACGTCCTCCGGATCCTGGACCAGGTGGACCTTTCCAGGAGCCTCGCCGATCACGCCCTCGGGCTCGGGGTGTCCGCGGCGCCCGACGTAGACGATGTCGTAGCCGCGCTCGGCGAGGTCGCGGACCAGGTCGTGGGTCACGACGACATCGGAGCAGGTGGCATCGACCAGGTTGAGACCTCGGTCGGCGGCCTTTTGCTTCACGGCGGGTGACACACCGTGCGCGGTAAAAATCACCGTGCCTCCGTCGATCGTGTCCAACCCTTCGAGCCGATTGTCGCGATCGACCAGCTCGATACCGTTCTGCTGCAGCTCGTCGGTGACGTGGGTGTTGTGCACCAGGTAGCCGAGCATCCGGATCTTCTCGCCGGGGCGGGCCTTCGCCGTCTGCTTGGCGGCACGGATCGCCTCGACCACGCCATGGCAATAACCACGCGGTGTGATCTTGAGAACGTCCATCGATTCGAGTCTACCCGTGCGTCCGATCGGCGAACCGATCGCGATGTTACGGGGCCGTTACGGGTTTCGGGCCCCGCAGCGGGGCTGCGGCTCCGATCGGGGAGCGCGCCTATCCAATCGTGATCGGGCCGCCCGAAACCGCGAGGATTTTCAAGAACGCGAGAATGCTCAGCGCGGCCAGCACCATCAGGAAACCGCCGACGACGTAGGACGCAATCCGGTGGCGGGTGAACACGGCGAGCCCGAGCAACAACAGAATGATGGCGACCAGGATATTCGCGAAGTTGACGATGACTTTCATGCGCCGTCTCCTTTACACACGCGGGAATCCCGCGGCCCTAACTTACGGATATTGATGAGCTTCAAGCCTCGGCCAAGGCCCGGTCAAGGTCTGAGATCAGATCAGCGGCGTCCTCGATCCCAACCGAGATTCGAACCAGCCCATCGGCCACGCCGTGGGCGCGCCGCGTTTCCTCGGGGATCGAGGCGTGCGTCATGGCGGCCGGCAGTTCGATCAGTGACTCCACGCCGCCGAGACTTTCCGCCAGCGTGAACAGTCGGGTTCGCTCGACGACCCGGCGGGCGGCCTCCAGGCCGCCCTCGACCTCGAACGAGATCATGCCTCCGAAGCCGGACATCTGACGGGCGGCGAGCTCGCGCTGCGGATGGCTGGGCAGCCCGGGATAGAAGACGCGGGCGACTTTCGGATGCCCGTTCAGGAACGCCGCGACTTCTCGGGCATTGCGGTCGTGTTCGCGCATCCGGATGGCGAGCGTCTTGAGCCCGCGCAGGACCAGCCAGGCGTCCATCGGACCGGGAACCCCTCCGACCGCGTTTTGCAAGAACGCCAGCCGCTCGAAGAGATCCTCCCGATTCACGACCAGCGTTCCGCCGATCAGGTCGCTGTGCCCGCCGAGATATTTGGTCGAGCTGTACACGACGACGTCGGCGCCGAGTGACAGTGGCCGCTGAAAGTACGGACTCATGAAGGTGTTGTCGACCACCACCAGGGCCTGGCGCGCGTGCGCCAGTGCGCTGACCGCCTGGATGTCGACCAGCTTGAGGAGTGGATTGGTCGGCGACTCGAGCCAGACCAACCGGGTGCGGTTGGTCAGCGCCTTCTCGACAGCCCTCGGATCGGTGCCGTCGACGAAGGAGAAGCTGAGCCCCATCGGCTCGAGCACGCGCCGGAAGAGACGATACGTGCCGCCATAGAGATCGTCCACAGCCAGGGTGTGGTCACCCGGCTTGAGCAGCTGCATGATGGTGGCCTCGGCAGCCATCCCGGAGGCGAACGCCAGCCCGTGCTTGCCACCCTCGAGGGCCGCGATGCATTCCTCGAGCGCGGCGCGGGTGGGGTTGCGGGTCCGCGAGTACTCG
>Ga0307479_10004684_pt1 | contig 12540 bp, 8 predicted proteins | sample atmos_gasesECM4C_FD_203743 | JGI IMG/M metagenome (GOLD analysis project Ga0307479, IMG submission 203743) | Hardwood forest soil microbial communities from Morgan-Monroe State Forest, Indiana, United States - atmos_gasesECM4C_515 | ecosystem: Environmental > Terrestrial > Soil > Temperate...
GCGGACGTGGATTACCTGAGAACCGATGAAACGGCGGCGAAGACCTATCTTCCGGGAGACCGCGCGCCGAAAATGGGCGAGGTATTTCGTAATCCGGAGCTGGCTTGGTCGCTTGAGCAAATCGGGCAGCACGGCAGAGAGGCGTTTTATAAGGGCGAGATAACCGCGAAGATTCTGGAATCGATGAAGCGGCACAACGGGTCGATGACCGCGCAGGACCTTGCCGAATACTCCAGCGAATTCGTGGAGCCGATTTCCACTACCTATCGCGATTGGACGATTTACGAATTGCCGCCCAACGTGCAAGGCCTGGCGGCGCTGGAGATGCTGAACATCATGGAGAAATTTCCTTTTGGGCAGAAGGATTGGGGCTTCGGCTCGACGAAAGCGCTGCACGCCATGATCGAAGCAAAGAAGCTGGCATACGCGGATCTTGCGAAATACATTGGCGACCCGAGGAAACAAAAATTGCCGGTTGGGACTCTGCTTTCGAAAGATTGGGCAGCGCAAAGGGCCAAATTGATTGACACAGGCAAGGCCAATTGCGACGCGGCAGCCGGGGAAATCCCTGTCGGAAACGAGACGACATATCTGAGTGTGGTGGACCGCGAGGGAAACATGGTGTCGCTCATCCAGAGTAATTATGAAGCATTTGGATCGGGCATCGTGGCCGCGGGGACGGGATTCGCGCTGCACGATCGGGGCGGACTATTCAGCATGGATCCAAGTTCACCGAATGCGCTGGCAGGAAGAAAGAGGCCATTGCATACGATCATTCCGGCGTTTGCGCAAAAGGGAGATGTTCGTGTGGCGTTCGGGATCATGGGCGGCTGGAATCAATCGCAGGCGCACGCGCAGTACGTGGCGAACCTGGTGGATTTCAAAATGAATATTCAGGCGGCGTTGGAGGCGCCACGGTTCAGCAAGCGCACGTTCGGCGGTTGCGACGTGATGATGGAAAACCGTTTCGGGCAGAATGTGCGGAATGAGTTGACGAGCAAAGGCCACAAGATCGAGGTGAAGGGGGCGTTTTCCAGCGGTATGGGCGGAGGACAAGCCGTCATGAGGGATTCCTCGGCGGGAGTGAATTATGGGGCTTCGGACCCCCGGAAGGATGGCCAAGCGGTGGCGGAATTGCCATTTGAATAGGGCTCCGGACCGGATTAGGAAGGAAAAGCAGCCTTTTCGAGGATGCAAAACAGTTCCATATCTTGGACGGTTGGAGGGGAAGTATTGACACCCAGGTCGTCCCTGCCTGGTCGACCAGCTTGCAAGTGACTATAAATAAATGCTTTACCGTTAGACGCGTTGGTTGCTGAATTGCACCTGTACTAATGGCCAGGGACCGCCGCCCGCAGCTAAGCGACCTGGATGTGGAGATCCCGATGGGGAATGACGGGGTGGGCTTGACTCTGGCGCGCTGCATCGCGACTGCTGCCCTGGTGGCGTTCCTCACGCCGCAAAGCAAAGCGCAAACCGTGGATGTTTCCGGGCGGTACCAGTGCGCACAGGCAAAGGTGCGCGGGAAAGTGATCCCCTGCAAGGCGGCGCCATTAATTCTAAAGAACGACGGGCGTTTCGAGCTGCGTGGCTGGGAAGGAAGCTATCTGGTGAATGGGGAGTGGGTGGAGCTTTCGGATTCTCTGATCAAGACACGCGCGAAGATCAAGCCAGGACATAAAATTGTATTGCGATATTACGGAAAACACGGCCTGGTGGAAATGACTTACGAACGGCGAGTGGCGGAGATGGGGAAAACGGCACTGAGCTGAATCCTGCCGCCCCACTTTTCCGAAACGCCAGATCGAAATGAATTCTTCCGCACTTTCATTCGTACTTTCCCTCTAAGAAAACTAGTCTAATTTAGACTAGTTCTGAGTAGTCTAAATTAGACTAGTTCCTTCTCTTCTACTTAGTTCATCGCTGGTTGCCGGCCTCGACCACACAACACTCGGCGGGCGGCTGCGCCCGTCAATCTCCCGTGATCGTATTTCGCCTGGCCATTCCCGATCGTGAAGTCGACGCCCTTGGAAACCGCTCGGTGGTTATTTTTTCGACGCGGCCGCTTTGTTCTCGAGTCCCGGCGCGATTACCGGCTGCAGGAATGGCATCATGGCGCGCAGCTTCGGCCCGAGTTGCTCGATGGAGTGTTGCTGCTCGCGCTGGCGCGTAGCCAGGAAATTCGGGCAGCCCTTTTCATTCTCCGCGATCCAGGCTTTGGCGAAACTGCCGTTGCGAATCTCCGCGAGGATTTTGCGCATTTCTTCCCGCGTTTGCTTGGTGATGATGCGCGGCCCGGCGGAATAATCGCCCTGCTCGGCGGTATCGCTGACGGAGTAGCGCATGTAGCTGAGGCCGCCGCGGTAAATCAGGTCAACGATGAGCTTGAGTTCGTGCAGGCATTCGAAATAGGCAACCTCGGGCTGATAGCCCGCTTCCGTGAGCGTTTCGAAGCCCGCTTTTATCAATTCACTGACGCCGCCGCAGAGCACGGCCTGCTCGCCGAAGAGGTCGGTTTCAGTTTCCTCAGTAAAAGTTGTTTCCAGAACGCCGGCGCGCGTACAGCCGAGTCCCTTGGCGTAAGCGAGGGCAAGCGCCTTCGCTGTACCGCTGGCATCCTGCTCGACCGCCAAGAGCGCTGGCGTTCCGCCGCCTTCGGTGAAGACTTCGCGAACGCGGTGGCCAGGGGCTTTTGGAGCGATCATGGAGACATCGACGGCGGCAGGCGGTTTGATCGTGCCGAAGCGGATGTTGAAGCCGTGCGCGAACATCAGAGTCTTGCCGGGCTTGAGATTTGGCTCGATGGCGTCGCGATACAACTTGGGCTGCTTGGTGTCCGGCACGAGGATCATGATGACGTCGGCCCAGGCAGCGGCTTCTGCGGGCGCGCTGACGGTCAAGCCTTCTTTTTCTGCTTTGGCCCGCGAGGCGCTCCCTTCGTGGAGGCCGACGCGGACGGAGACGCCGCTGTCGCGGAGATTGAGAGCGTGCGCATGACCCTGCGAGCCGTAGCCGATGATGGCGACTTTCTTTGCCTGGATGAGTGAAAGGTCCGCGGAATTGTCGTAGTAGAGTTTTGCCATTCTTTATCCTCTCGCCGGCCGCCGTGCGGCCTGTCATTCGCTTCGATGGCACGGGATTGTTTTAAGGACGCCCGCGCCTGGCGTCCGGATATTCGTAACTTTCGCTTCGCTCCAAGATTCGTCACTATACGTTGGAACTGGTGGATTCGAGTTCGGAGCTTGCGGATTCCGAAGCCGGTGGCTGCAACAAATCGCCGCCGCGAGTCATGGAAATCCGGCCGGTGCGGGCCATTTCAAGCACACCGAAAGGCCGGAGCACTTCAAGCAGGCCATCGATCTTGTCGACGGCGCCGGAGACTTCGATGATGAGCGATTCCGGAGCGACGTCGACGACGCGTGCACGGAAGACCTTGATCAATTCCATCAAGTGGGGACGATTCTGCTGATCGGCAGAGACCTTAATTAAGGCCAGGTCGCGCTCGAGAAGCGCGCGAGTGGAGATGTTTTCCGCAAGCAGGACATCGACGAGCTTTTCGAGGCTGGCTTCAAGGCGATGCGCGCCTCTTTCGTCGGTGTGCGCCACGATGGTCATGCGGGCGATTTCTTCATTCTCCGTTGGCCCGACGGTGAGCGAATCAATATTGATGGCCAAGCGTCGCGCAAGGGAAGAAACGCGGTTGAGGACACCGGGCTTGTTTTCGACATAGGCGACAAGTGTTTGCATGTTTTTATCCATTTTTCCTATGGCTCCGTTGCCGTTTCGACGAGGGGACTGTTCGGGCGGCGAATCATGTCGCTCAACGAAGCGCCCGCCGCAACCATGGGATAGACCGAATCTTCCTGTTCGACGCGGAAGTCGATCAGCACGGTTTCGGCCGATTCACGCGCGGAGCGGATGGTGGGAACCACTTCAGCGCGTTTGGTGATGCGCTCGCCGCGAATGCCGAAGGCATTGGCGAGCGCGGCAAAATCCGGCGCGACGAGCGGAGTGGCGACATAACGCTTGTCGTAAAAGAACTCCTGCCACTGGCGGACCATGCCCAGAAAGCCGTTATTAATGATGGCGATCTTGATGTTGATCTTTTCCTGGACGATGGTGGCCAGTTCGCTCATGGTCATCTGGAATCCGCCGTCGCCGACGACGACCCAGACTTCGGAATCGGGTTTCGCGAACTTCGCGCCGATCGCAGCTGGAAGGGCAAAACCCATGGTACCGAGTCCGCCGGAAGTGATCAGCGTGCGGGGGCGATTGTGATGATAATACTGCGCCTCCCACATCTGGTGCTGGCCGACGTCGGTGACGACGATGGCTTCGCCGCGGGTCTCCTTCCAGATATCGTTGATGACATGCGCGGCGTAGAGATGGCCGTTGTCGGGCAGGCTCTGGATGTCGCGCACCGCCGAATCCCCCTTCAGTTCGGCAACATGGCGAATCCATTCACCGTGATCGCAGGTCTGGATGTGAGGCATGAGCCTCTCGAGTACTTCGCGCGCATCGCCGACGAGGGCGGCGTCAACCTTAACGTTCTTATTGATTTCAGCGCGGTCGATCTCAATGTGGATCTTGCGGGCACTCTTGGCATAAGTGCGCAAGTCGCCGGTGACTCGGTCGTCAAAACGCATGCCGACGGCAATGAGGAGGTCGGCCTCTTGAATGGCATTGTTAACCCAAGCTTCGCCGTGCATCCCCATCATGCCGAGGTTGAGGGGGTTATTGGCAGGGAAGCAGCCGATGCCGAGAAGCGTCATGGCGACGGGATAATTGCCGGCGCGGACAAACTGTTCAAACGCGCGCATCGCACCGGAAACCATGATGCCATGACCGGCGAGAATGATGGGGCGTTTGGCGGTGTTCAGCATCTCGACAGCGCGGTCGAATTCGGCCTGATCGTGATTGTTGCGACGGCGCTTGGGCGGAAGCTTTGGCGCAGACGCTTCCCAGTTGAATTCAGCGGAAGCTTGCTGCGCGTCTTTGGTGATATCGACAAGGACAGGGCCGGGACGTCCGCTGTTGGCGATCAAGAAGGCTTCACGGAGGGTACGTGCAACGTCCTCGGCTTTCGTGACAACCACGTTATGCTTGGTGATGGGCATGGTGATGCCGGTGATGTCGATCTCCTGAAACGCGTCGGAGCCAAGCACTTTGCTGCTGACCTGGCCGGTGATGCAAACAACCGGAGAGGAGTCCAGCATGGCGGTGGCGATGCCGGTAACCATGTTCGTCGCGCCCGGACCGGAGGTGGCCATGGCGACGCCGATGCCGCCGCTGGCGCGGGCGTAACCATCGGCCATGTGTGTGGCGCCCTGTTCGTGGCGGACGAGGACGTGGTGCAGCTTCGATTTGCCGAGCGCGTCGTAGACCGGAAGAATGGCGCCGCCGGGATAGCCGAAGATCTCGCGCACGCCGAGACGCGTGAGCGATTCGCAAAGAATTTCCGCACCGGTGAGCTTCATAGAGTCCTCGCTTCAGGCGACCGCGAGGCGGTCGACGCGTTCAAGACAGGTTGGGCGGTTCCGGAAAAAGAAGCAGGCACAACCGTGACTGCTCCGAGAGAGGCAGAAGAAACCAGCAAGGCATACTTGGCCATGACGCCGCTTGCGTAGCGCGGGGCAGGCGGCTTCCACCCAGCGAGACGCTTCTGGATGTCCGCAGCGCTGAGTTCGACATTCAATTGCCTATTGGGAATGTCGAACACGATGATGTCGCCGTCGGCGACTGCCGCGATCGGGCCGCCGTTGGCGGCTTCGGGCGCGAGGTGCCCGGCCATGAACCCGTGGGTGGCACCGGAGAAACGACCGTCGGTGAGAAGAGCGACGGAATCGCCGAGACCGGCGCCCACCAGGGCGGCGGTAACAGCGAGCATTTCACGCATGCCCGGGCCGCCTTTGGGGCCCTCGTAGCGAATGACGATTACATCTCCCGCCTTGATGATGTTTCTTTCGACGGCGGTGAAAGCTGCTTCTTCGTTATCAAACACGCGAGCGGGGCCGCGAAAATTCTGCAGATTGTGACCGGCAACTTTTATGACGCAGCCTTCCGGGGCGAGATTTCCTTTGAGGATGACGAGCCCGCCCGTCGATTTGAGCGGCGCGTCGAGCTTGCGGACAACCTGCTGCGCGGGCGCTTCCTTGGCAGCGGAGGCTTCTTCGGCGAGCGTGCGTCCGGTAACGGTGATGGAATCGCCGCGAAGCAATCCAGCTTCAAGGAGGCGCTTTGCGACGAGCGCAGTGCCGCCTGCTGCGTAGAGATCGGTTGCGACAAAACGTCCTCCGGGTTTGAGATCCGCAATGATCGGCACACGCGAACTGATGCGATCAAAATCGTCAATGGAAAGGGGAATTTTCGCTTCGTTGGCGATGGCCAGGAGGTGCAGCACGGAGTTTGTCGAGCCCCCGGTTGCGGCGACACCGGCGATGGCATTCTCGATTGCCGTTTTGGTGATGATTTTTGAGGGAGTGACGTCGCGGCGGAGAAGGTCAAGGAGCATTTCGCCCGCGCGATGACCGGCGTGTGCCTTTCCGGCATTCGTGGCGGGAATGCTCGAAAGTCCCATAGGCGCGATCCCGAGAAACTCGCAGACTAATGCCATCGTGTTGGCGGTGAATTGTCCGCCGCAAGCGCCGGCTCCTGGGCATGCCGCGACCTCGAGGGACTTGAGCTGGGCGTCGGTCATTCCGCCGTGCGCGTGCTTCCCGATACCTTCGTAGACATCTTGTATGGTGACGGAGTGACCTTCGAACTGGCCTGGTGCGATCGAGCCTCCGTACAGAATAAGCCCGGGAATATTGAGCCGTGCCAAGGCCATCACGCCGCCGGGTATGGTCTTGTCGCAGCCGACCAGAACAATCAAGGCATCGAAGAGATTTCCTCGTGTTACGAGTTCGATCGAATCGGCGATGACTTCACGGCTGACCAGAGATGTCCGCATGCCTTCCGTGCCCATGGTGATGCCATCGGAAATAGAGACAGTATTGAATTCCAAAGGAGTTCCACCGGCCGCGCGAATACCTTCCTTCACGTGCTGCGCGAGTTCGCGGAGGTGATAGTTGCAGGGACCGATCTCGATCCAAGTATTCGCCACGCCAATCAGCGGCTTCTTGAAGTCGTCATCTTGGAGCCCGGAGGCGCGAAGCATGGCGCGCGCACCCGCGCGGTGTGCCCCGTCGGTTAGAGCGCGGCTACGCGGTTTGGGCAAAGAGCCGCTCACTGCAGAGTTCCTTCGGTGGTCATCGACTGCCGCCATTCTGAAATTGCCAGCCTTGGAATAACTGAGGCCATCATCCAATCTCAGATGATGGCCCCGAAAGCTTCCGGCGATACTGTCTTAGGCCGCCATCATCCGCCTGTTGTCCCTCTTACAGGAACGGGAATAATTCGCACAACTATTGGGTATACGATTCGGGCAGTTTTATCCTTTGCGAGGGTCCGATCGCTTGTGATGACGAGGCTAAACATAAGTGTTCGCCATCAAAATAGCAGGATGGGGCAGGGAAGTCAATGAGTCAAATTAATAGTTATGCTGATTCAAATAAGTCTAGCTTATGCATAGGTTTCCAACGGCGCCAGCACACTCTCCGCCTGGGCGGCCCGGCAGCGAAAGAGTGGAGAGGCGGGGCATCCTCCCTGGTCCTTCAACATCTAACTAAAAGTACGTTTCGGTCGTTCAGGGCGGTAGCTTTGCGAGGAGACCAAGTGAGCCAAGGCGCGGATGTGCTGATCATCGGCGGGGGCCCCGCGGGATTGGCGGCGGCTATCGCCGCGCGAATGAAGGGTTTTGACGTTACCGTCGCGGACGGCGCGAAGCCTCCCATAGACAAAGCTTGTGGCGAGGGACTGATGCCGAGCACCATGGCCGCACTGCGACAGCTGGGCGTGGCGATTTGTCCGGGCGATGGACAAGTTTTCCGGGGAATCCGCTTCGTAGATGCCGCGACCTCGGTGGAAGCGAGCTTTCCCTGTGCCAGCGGTGTCGGTGTACGTCGAATAGTCCTCCACCAGAAGATGGTCAAACGAGCGCAGGAGTGTGGAATCACTCTGCTATGGAACACACCGGTCGCCGGCTTGTCCCGTGATGGCGCCATCCTTGGCGGCAGGGTAATGAAAGCGACGTGGATCATCGGCGCTGATGGAATCCACTCACGGGTGAGGCGTTGGATCGGCTTGGATGCGAAAGCGCGGCAAAAAATCCGGTTCGCGCAGAGACGACACTATCGGGTGAAGGCGTGGACCGATCGCATGGAGATTCATTGGGGCCAAAAGACTCAGGCGTACGTTACGCCACTCAGTAACGACGAGACATGTGTCGCATTGATTTCAAGCAATCCGCGGATGCGTCTCGAGGAGGCTTGGAGGGAGTTTCCTAAGTTAGCCAACTATTTGCGTCACGCGGAACCAAGCAGCACAGCACGAGGAGCCGTGACGGTTACGCGCCGATTAGGCCAGGTCTACCGAGGGAATGTGGCATTGACAGGCGATGCGTCCGGAAGTGTTGACGCTATCACCGGGGAAGGACTTTGCCTGAGCTTCCGCCAAGCGATAGCGCTCGCCGACGCGTTAGCGAACGGGGAGCTTGAGAATTATCAGCACGCGCACCGCCGCCTGGCGAGGCGGCCCAACACCATCGGGCGGCTTTTGCTTTTGCTTGATCGATATCCGTCCTTAAGAAAACGCGCGCTCCGGGGTTTGGCCGAGGATCCGGAGCTATTCGCGCGTTTGCTGGCAGCGCACCTGGGAGAGGCGTCCCCGAAATTTCTGGCGGCCACGAGCTTGCGCCTCGGTTGGCAATTTCTGACTGCATGAATCGATAAGGTGAAATATGAATTGCTCTCGGAGCCGCCTGGCAGCAGTCTTCTATTACCTGGTAGCGGTGCCCGTGACGCTGGTTGCGCTCGGCGCACTGCCCCAGCATGCCGCGCCCCAGCCTCCGGCCAGTGAAATTGTTATCGAGCTCGATCCTGCACAAAGTAAGGTGCACTGGACGCTGGACACGACGCTTCATGCGGTTCACGGAACGTTTGCATTAAAGAAGGGAACCTTGCGCCTTGACCCGGCGAGCGGCAAGGCCGCCGGCGAAATCGTCGTGGATGCGACAAGCGGAAATAGCGGCAATGATTCGCGCGACAAGAAAATGCACAAAGAGGTTCTCGAAAGCGCGCAATACACGGAAGTCATTTTTCGGCCCGACCGCGTGGAAGGAAAAGTTACGCCACAGGGATTGTTTTCGGTTCAGGTGCATGGACTGTTTGTTCTGCATGGCAGCGAGCACGAACTCACCGTGCCCGTCCGAGCCGAATTTACCGGTGATCATTGGACAGGCAGCGCGAAATTCAGCGTACCGTTCATCGATTGGGGTTTAAAGAATCCAAGCAATTTCTTCCTCAAGGTAAACCACATGGTAGAGGCCGAACTTGAATTGAAAGGCAGTGTGCAAGGCGCCGCGGCCCTGTAGTTCAAATCTGTTCATCCGATTCCTGCGTGACAATATGAACGTCCACGGCCGGCGATTCGCGAAGAAAACGGTGCACCGCCGATAGATAAAGATACTTGCGCCAATCGTGAATCGCGGCGCGGCCGAAAATCACCTGGGTGATATGTTTCGAGCGGACAAATTCCGCCACGCTATCGGCAACGCTTCGGCCTTTTAGACGAACCACCCGGGCGCCGAGGCTTTCCGCAAAACGCAAATTGGCATTGAGCGCGTCCTGATTTAATTCTTTCATGCCAAATTCGCGGTCCACGTGAACTACGTAGAGTTCGGCATCCATGCGGCGTGCCATGCGCGCGCCTCGGGCGATTAGGTACTGTCCCGAAGGATTCGACGAGATACAAACGGCAATGCGTTCCCGCACCGCCCAGTTTTTCCGGATATCCTCCGCTTCCATGTAAGATTCGAGGCTGCGGTCAACCTGTTCGGCGACTTGGCGCAAAGCGAGCTCGCGGAGGGCAATGAGATTGCCGCGGCGGAAGAAATTTTTGAGAGAGCGTTCCACTTTTTCAGAGCTGTAGACGTCGCCCCGCTTCATGCGGTTTTGCAAGGCTTCCGGAGTGAGGTCCACCATGACGGTCTCCGAGGCAGTGAGGGGGACCCAGTCCGGAACCGTCTCGCGCACGGTAATGCCGGTGATGGAGCGTACGATGGGCGCAATGCTCTCGATGTGCTGAATGTTGAGTGTGCACACTACATCGATCTTTGCAGCCAGAATTTCTTGCACGTCCTCGTAACGTTTGCGGTGCTTGCTCCCGGGGATATTCGTATGGGCCAGCTCGTCGATCAGAACCACTTGGGGGCGGCGCGAGAGAATGGCGTCCACGTCCATCTCCTGGAAGATTGTTCCTTTATATTCAATTCGCTTGCGTGGAACCGACTCGATATTTGCGAGGAGCTCCTCGATGCCTTTGCGGCCGTGGGTCTCCACGACTCCAATCACCACGTCTTCGCCGCGGCCCTTGCGCCGGTGCGCCTCGCTCAGCATGCTAAAGGTCTTGCCGACACCCGGAGCGTAGCCGAGAAAAAGCTTGAAAATGCCGCGCGATTTTTGCGGGGGAGAGGCAATTTCCAACCAGTCTTCCGGCTTCTTTGGCAAAGGCTTATCTTCTCCTCGGGAAATTAAAGGCCTGCGCTAGAATAGAGAAATGCAGAGACATCTCGCCGGCCGGGCGGTTGGTTTCGCGATTTCCACTGTCATCGTCGCCGGCATAGCCTTTCTTTACCGCCACGTGCTTCTTGTAAATCAGACTACTGTCGCGCTGACGCTGCTTCTCGCAATTCTAGCAGTTTCAGCGGTCTGGGGAATGGCGGTGTCCGTCTTCATGTCCCTGGTGGCGATGCTGGTATTCAATTATGTGTTCCTCCCTCCCATCGGGAAATTCACCATCGCCGACCCGCAGAATTGGGTGGCGCTCGGCGCTTTCCTGGTTACCTCCATTGTGGGCAGCCAGCTATCGGCGCGGATCCGGAGAGAAGCTGACGAAGCGCACAGCCGGCGCCGCGAGATCGAACGGCTCTACAAATTCAGCCAGAAATTGCTCGGCGAAGGCAACGTCATCCAGTTGATGAATGCCATACCGAATTATATCGTGGAGAGCTTCGAGACGGGCGCCGCTGAACTATTCCTCCCGCAGAAAGAAAAGTTCTATCGATCCGGGTATGGCGCTGCCCATCTCGACGAAGAGAAAATGAAGACCACATTCCTCCGCGATGAAATGACCGTCGAACCCCAGCAGAGCGTTTACTTTGTTCCAGTGCGTCTCGGCGTGAGGGCCATCGGGAGCCTTGGTATTTCCGGCGCAAGGCTCTCGCGCCAGACGCTCGATGCGGTGGGCAGTCTGGTAGCGATCGCCGTCGAAAGGGCGCGAGCCGTGGAACAGCTCGGCGAAACGGAGGCAGAGAGGCAAGGCGAGCGGCTGAAGTCCGCATTGCTGGATTCCGTCACGCACGATTTCCGAACGCCGCTGACCTCGATGAAGGCGGCAGTGACCAGCCTGCTCGCCAGCGAAAAAGTGGCCGTTCCCCAAGCTTACGAACTGCTCACCATCATCAATGAAGAGTGCGACCGGCTCAACCATCTCGTCGAAGAGGCCGCGGAGATGGCGCGGCTCGAAGCCGGAGAAATCGAACTGCATATCGCGCCGACATCGATTGAAGAAATCGTTCAGGGAGCGTTAGCGCTCTCTAAGGCTTCACTGGGCGCCCGGGAGGTGCAGGTGAAAGTAGCCGCGGAGCTACCGCCTGTAGAGGCCGATCTTGAACGTGCCCAGGACATTTTGTTGAAACTCATCGACAATGCGAACCTCTATTCGCCAAAGGAACAGCCGATCATTATCACTGCGGAGCTCGCCGGCGATTACGTGACGACGAGTGTGGCTGACCGCGGCCCGGGCATCGACGACCTCGAGCAAGGCATGATATTCGACAAGTTCTATCGCGGGAAAGACCAGCGCTATCTCGTTCGCGGCACCGGAATGGGGTTACCGATCGCCAGGGCGATTGTGACCGCTCACAAGGGAACCATTGGAGTGACGAGCCAGCTCGGTCATGGCTCGGTCTTCTCCTTTTCTCTTCCTGTCGCGCGCAGAGGGGAGCGCTCAATATGAATGATGCTTCAATCCTGGTCGCAGACGATGAGCCGCAGATTCGGCGAGTGCTGCGTTCCACGCTCTCCAGCCGGGGCTACGAGATCATCGAGGCCAAGACGGGCGAGGAGGCCGTGGAAGCCGCTCGGAGGGAGAAGCCCGACCTGGTGCTTCTCGACGTCAACATGCCCGGCATCGGTGGGATCGCAGCGTGCCGCGAGATTCGCGAATCTTCCGATGCTCCTATTATTATGCTCACGGTTCGAAACGCGGAGCGGGATAAAGTGCTCGCACTCGACGCCGGAGCGGACGATTATGTGGTCAAGCCCTTTGGCATCGAAGAACTGCTGGCGCGTATTCGTGCCGCATTGAGGCGGTACGCTCCTGGTGACACGCTGCCTCCCTTTGTTTCGAAAGATCTAACGCTGGATTTCGAAAGCCGGC
>Ga0307479_10004685_pt1 | contig 12540 bp, 10 predicted proteins | sample atmos_gasesECM4C_FD_203743 | JGI IMG/M metagenome (GOLD analysis project Ga0307479, IMG submission 203743) | Hardwood forest soil microbial communities from Morgan-Monroe State Forest, Indiana, United States - atmos_gasesECM4C_515 | ecosystem: Environmental > Terrestrial > Soil > Temperate...
TCGACGAGGTTTTACAGAAAGTACTTTTGCACTTCGATGAACCGTTCGGCGACGCATCCGCGATTCCCGTGGGCTTGGTGTCAGGCGTTGCGCGGCAGTATGCGACTATGGTGCTAACAGGCGATGGTGGGGACGAAGTGCTGTCCGGATACACGAACTATGTTACGGAAAAGCTGACAAAGCGCTATAGCGCCGTGCCTGCGGCCTTCAGGCGCGGAGTCTACTCTTCGACAGTGCTGCTTACAAAATTGGTCAAGGGCAACCTCAGATATCGGCTCAACCGCGCGGAACGTTTCCTGAGGCTCGCGGATTCCTCATACAGCCAACGTGCAGTAGCGAAGATGGCCATGCTCGGCCCCGAGTCCATTCGGAAACTGATCCCGGACAGTGTCCCACAGATTCAGATTGAGGATTATTTCGACGCTGCGCTTGCGAAGTGCCCATTCGCCGACGGGTTCTATCGCCAGATGTATTTCAACTTGAAGGTGTCGCTGCCGGAGGACATGCTCGCCAAGGTCGACCGTATGAGCATGGCGCATTCGTTGGAGGCCCGTGTGCCTTTCCTTGACCACCGACTAGTCGAGTTGACCTATCAGGTGCACAAGGATGTGAAGATGCCGGGACTCCGACGAAAGGACCTGCTGAGGCGTACCGTGGGCCGCCATCTGCCGCCATCGGTCCTCAGGGCACCTAAGACGTCCTTCATGGTGCCGTTGCGGGAGTGGTTCAAGCAGGACGACTTCAACGAGCGCCTCAACTCATTGAAGCGGTCCGACTTCGGCCTTAATAACTCCGTCATCAGCAATATTGTTGAGGCCAACCGGGATGGCCGCAACGACTACGGCGACTTTATATGGCGGTTGTTTGTGCTGAAGGACTGGCTAGAGACACCGACTCGCTCGCGCATGACGGCGTCGACCGGAAACCATGCAAGCGCGCCATCGATGTCGGGGACTCGAAGCTCCACATGATACTGAACGATAATGGCGTTGTGCCACCTTCGCCATCCTCGACTGTTCTTTAACGATGCCGCCATCCCGCTCATTTTGGTCTGACCACTTAATACAGCCAATTCCCACTACCCAACGGATTTCATGGCTACGGTAGCGCTCCTGCTCTGCACCTCGTTTGTGCTCTTCCTGCTCGGGGTAGAGAAGCGGGCGTCGCGTGGTGTTTCGCTGGCCGTGTGGATTCCCACAGTCTGGATGATGATTGGCGCCAGCAGACCGCTCGTCACTTGGTTCACCAGCACACAGCAGCTTGCTCAAGGCGCCTACGCAGACAGCGAGTCCAGCAGCGCACTGGATCGATGGACGCTTATAGGTTTGGCTGTCATGGCCATCGTGGTACTTGCTCACCGCCGGTTCGACTGGTCAGGCGCCATGCGCCGTAACGCATGGCTCCTGGTTCTGTTGGGCTATATGTTCCTCAGTACGTTCTGGTCTGACATCACCCCCGTCGCGTTGATACGGTGGGCCCGCGAATGTGTGGTAATTGTCATGGCTCTGCTCATGACGTCGGAGGCCAATCCACGCGAAGCGCTCGCGAGTCTTTTCCGCAGGTCCGCCTACGTCCTAATTCCGTTTTCGCTCGTCCTGATTAAGTACTACCCGGCACTGGGCCGCCAGTATGGGCGTTACTCCGGCACCGAGATGTGGACAGGCGTGACGGGTCAGAAGAACGAATTGGGTCGGCTGTGCATGATCAGCGTTCTCTTCTTGCTTATGGCACTGTATCGGCGTTGGCGTGGACGTCGATTGCTGGGCGGGCCTTCTCAGGCATGGGGCGACGTTTCCATTGTACTTCTCGGCCTGTACCTCCTCATCGGCTCCAGTTCTGCCACGTCGTTAGCTACGCTCATTATGGGCGTTGCCACCTTTCTGGCCTTGCGCTGCTTTCAGAAGCTGAGCCTCCGCGTACCGCGGGCCGGCCTGCTCGCGTTGGTACTTTTCTTACTCGGTTATGGGTTGTCAGCGCCCTTCATGGGAGGCTCGAATGTCGCCGCTTTCAGTTCGGCGCTGGGCCGCGATGCGACCCTTACCGGTCGCACGGACATCTGGGCAGATGTAATGCCGGCCAGAAGCCAGCGGCCACTGCTCGGTTATGGTTTCGGGAGTTTCTGGACCAATGCCCGGCGGCAACTTTACAAGATCCCTACTGCACACAATGGCTATTTGGACATCCTGCTAGAGCTGGGCGAGGTTGGCTTAGCGTTCTACACGGCCTGGCTTCTGTCTTGCGCCCGACAACTGCACCGTGCTATTGCACAGAATTACGATTGGGCTGCTTTCGCGATTTGTTTGCTGTTCGTGTGCTTGATCTACAACGCGACCGAGTCAGCCCTCAACAGCCCAACGGACTATATGACCGCTGTGATAGTCCTAGCCGTATTTGTCGTGCCACATAAACCGACGGTGCTGGATGCTGAACTCGAGCCTTTCCTCGATGCGACCTATTCGGTTGAGAGTTATCAGAATGTCGACAGTCGGCCGGATAGCCGCCGCCTTTTCGCCCAGGGTTCTGAGCTACATCATGGGTGAGGGGTAGGATTGATGCAAAGATCCACACCTGGCGATCGACTTGCGTCCGACCGCCATCCCGACGAGTATCTCATACAGAGCACGGACAAGATTCTGGTTACCGGGGCCAATGGATTTATCGGTTCCCGACTCGTGCGGAACCTGTTGTCCCGGGGCTTCAGGAACATCAGATGTTTTGTCCGGTCAGAGACCAATATCAAAATCCTAAGGCCACTTGAGGAGGAGTTTGGTGTCACTCTCGAGTATGTCTGTGGGAACCTGCTGTCGCAAGATGCGTGCCGAGCAGCCGCCGAGGAAGCGTTTGTCGTTTATCATCTTGCGGTCGGAGGCGACAAGAGCTTTCCTGGTTGTGTGATGAACACTGTCGTGACAACGCGGAACCTGCTCGACGCCCTAACGCCGGAGAGAACGATTAGAAGATTCGTGAACGTTAGTTCACTGGCAGTTTATTCGAATGATCATTTGAAACGTCGTGCAATTCTTAACGAAAATTGTCCCGTCGAATCCGATCTGATTGGACGTTATGATCCGTATGCGTATGCGAAGGCCAAGCAGGACGACATCGTGCGTCAGTACGCCCACGAGAAGGGCCTTCCATACGTTATTGCGAGGCCGGGCGTCGTTTTTGGACCGGGTAAATCGCGAATCCCGGGAAGAGTTGGAATCGATACTTTTGGCATTTTTCTTCACCTCGGCCACGGGAATCGAATGCCGCTGACGTACGTGGATAATTGCGCCGAGGCGATCGTGCTAGCCGGCCTGATCAAGGGCATCGATTCGGAGGAATTCATCATCGTCGACGACAACCTTCCCACAAGTCGCCAGTTCTTGCGCGACTATAAGAAGCAGGCAAGGCGGTTCTTGTCAGTGCCCGTCCCATATCGCGTGTTCTATGTCTTCTCCCTTCTATGGGAGAAGTACTCCTCCTGGTCGAGGGGTCAACTCCCTCCGGTCTTCAACCGGAAGACATGTGCTGCATACTTTAAGGGTAACGTGTACTCCAACGAAAAGGTCAAGACCCGGCTGCGCTGGCATCCGAGCGTGCGAATGACCGATGCGCTAGCTCAGTTTTTTGCCTCTGTTCGCGCGGAGATGCATGATTAGCACAGCCATCATTGGGTGCGGCAAAGTATCGGACAAGCACGCGCTGCAAATTGCGCGCATTCCAAATGCTAAGCTTGTGGCGGTGTGCGATGTCGAGCCGCTGCTGACTCAACAAATGGCCGAGCGTTTCGGTGTCGAACGGCAGTTCACTGATGCGCAGCAGATGATCGATGAAGTGCGGCCAGACGTGGTCCATATCACGACACCTCCACAGACCCACTTCCAACTGGGAAGGATTTGCTTGCTGGCCGGTTGTCATGCCTACATTGAGAAGCCGTTCACGATGAATACAGCGGAAGCCGAGGAACTTGTTGCACTCGCGATCCGAAAGAATCTGAAGTTGACCGTAGGACACAACGCACAGTTCACGCCCGTGATGGTGCGAATGCGCCAGCTAGTCAATGACGGCTATTTAGGGGGACGGCCCGTCCACCTGGAAAGCATTTTCTGCTACGAGATGGGTGGTGACGACGGTTATGCCAAAGCGTTTCTTAGGGATAGTCGTCACTGGTTGCGGAGTTTACCCGGATCACTGCTGCAGAATATCATTAGTCACGGTGTCGGGAAGATCGTGGAGTTCCTGAGCGGAGAGAAGCCGCTAGTAATAGCCAACGGCTTCACAAGCCACGTGTTGAGGCGACTGGGCCAGGAAGATATCGTCGATGAAGTTAGGGTCTTAGTCCGGGATGACGAGGACACGACCGCATACTTCACGTTCTCGACGCAGATTCAGCCGTCATTGCATCAGTTTCGAGTTTGTGGGCCCCGAAAATCCCTGATCGCAGACGATGACAATCAGGTGCTCATCAAACTAAGGGCGAACGACTATAAGAGTTACGTGCCATATTTTGTTGGACCGGTGAAGATCGGGTCCCAATACTTCGAAAATCTTGCGCGAAACACATGGGAGTTTTTGAAGGGCGACTTTCATCTACCTGCAGACACCGGTCTCAGGCGACTTATGGAGAAGTTCTACTCAGCCATCTCCTTAGGAGATCCATTGCCAATTTCGTATCGAGACATCTTGCTTACTTCCAGGATCATGGACGACATCTTTGCTCAGGTCTTGAGGAACCGCGGGGTGGGCTTTGGGACGGCGGATGAAACAAAAGCAGTTCCCGCGCAGCGCTAGAGAGACTCGTTGCCGAATGCTAGACAACCTGCATGCCTATATGTCCAGCCATCAAATCGTGGAAAACTACAAGGCCAACTTTCAAACATGGCCAAGCTACTCAAAGAATTGTGAACTGGACTCGCAACGGTAGAACCACGGAAATAAAAATGGTCGCGAACATTAATGATCATATAAGCGTCTGTATCTGTACCTTTCACCGGGACGCTATGCTGGAGCGTCTGTTGCGGATGTTGGCAGTGCAGGAGACATCGAATCTTTTCAGAGTTTCAGCCGTTGTGGTGGACAACGATGCAGCTGGTCCGTCCAGAGATCTCGTGCTGAGACTCGGTAAGGAACTCGGGCTTCAGGTAACGTACGAGGTGGAACCCGTTCGCACGATAGCCACAGCAAGGAATCACGCGCTTCGACTCGCACAGGGAAACCTTATTGCGATGATCGATGACGACGAGTTTCCGCCGCCCAACTGGTTACTCACGATGTACCGCGCAATCCAGACTTTCGATGTGGACGGCGTACTGGGGCCAGTTCGTCCATTCTTCGAGCAACAGCCGCCAGCGTGGCTTATGAAAGGAGAGTTTTCCGGTGCCCCGGCATATCCGACAGGCACTCTTTTGCGTTGGCAACAGACTTATGCGGGAAACGCACTACTAAGAGCGAAAGTGTGTTCCGAGCGCAATGTGCTCTTCGATGAAAGCTATACCATAGGCGGAGAGGATCAGGTTTTCTTTCGAAGTGCAATGCAGGCCGGGTGCCGGTTTGTGGCGGTCGAAGAGGGTATTGTTTATGAGATAGTACCACCTGAGCGATGGAAAAAGAAGTATCACCTTAGGCGCGCGATTGCCAACGGATTCAATGCCCATAAGGCTGAACTTTCCCAAGCTTGGAGTCTGTCACGCATTACGACTCCCCTGAAGTCCGCTGTGGCTGTTTGCTTGTATGCGCTGGTTTTGCCCTTTGCATTCTTGCTCGGTGATCACGTTTTCGTGATTGTCCTCGAAAAAGGTGGACACCATCTCAGTCGCTTATTCGCGACCGTTCATGTCCAATTACTGAAGGAACGTGGCTTCTGAAGTCCAACATTAGCTATGTTGCTTGCGTGGCTGCCGGCTGCCCCTGCTCCTGGGCCGACTGCGCCGCTTTTCACCTCCTAGTTGCCTGGCTAGCTCGCATTACGTGGTAGTCCTGTAATCACATTATGAACGAGTCAGTGTGTATCGGCTTCGCCGAAGCTCTTTCGGCACCTGAGGCAGCGTGGAGTCTCTTCGACGCAGGTTATCGAGTCACTGCCTTTGGCAGACGAGGGCGGTGCTCGTCGTTGCGGCACAGTAGGCATGTGCGTGTAGTTGAAATCACACCCCCCGAACGCGATTGTGGTGCGGCGCTTTCGGAACTTAATGCCCTTCTAGCCTCGTTGAGTATCCCTGGCGAGCAACAAGTGCTGATGCCACTTGATGACGCAGCCGTCTGGCTCTCCGGGCAGAAGGACACGTTCTTGACCAGAGGAGAGATCTTCCCTCGTCTTGGCGGTGTTACCATCGCGCACGCGCCTGCGATCTTCTCGGCGCACTCCAGGGTGAAAGCGCGTCCGTCTTGAAGCGTTGCCAGAGGACAATGGGGGACAATGAAGCTAGCTGACAACGCGAGCGCCGGTTGGATGGAAGCTGGGCCGGGGTTCGTGCGTTCGGACGTCCATCTGGGGATCGCCCGAAACTCCGTAATTCGTGTGCTCCTCTTGAATGGCGGCCAAATCCCCCATTATCGGGTTCCAGTGTACAACCATCTAAGCCGGTATCTTCGCGAGCGGTCATTTGCCTTGACGGTGACTTCGGAAGGAATTCAGCCCGACAACCCGACCGAAGTCGAATTCGACTTTGTCCAGATGCATCTGTCGGTCGGTAGCATCGCACGGATGGTGTGGCGCGGCAATTTCGACGTCGTGATCATGTGGGTCAACCTGCGCTACCTTTATCTGTTTCCAGTGTACCTGATTGTTAAAGGCATTTTCCGTCGTAAAATGGTGTGGTGGGGACAGGGCGCGGACCTTGCTCAGCCCGGCGCCGGAATCAAGAATGCCGCCTACACGACCGAACACGCGCTCTGTGATGCGATCATCCTGTATGCAGAGCATCTCAAGAAATACGTCGCCCGCCGCTTTCACCCTAAGATCTTTGTTGCCAATAACACTCTGGTGTTGAGCTATCCGGGTCTCCCCCCTGGCAGCAAGGACGAAATCCTCCGCACATACAACATCCCGACGCGGAAGAACATTATATGTATGGGCCGGTTTCAAAAACGCAAGAGGGTCGACCGACTGGTCGCTGCCATGCAGCTGATGAACCGGCCCGACATCGGTTTGATTCTCGTCGGTCCCGACACCGAAAGCGTGCTGAAGAAGGTTGAGGGAACTAACATCTACAAGCTGGGCCCCATTTACGACAACCACCGGTTTGACCTGCTCTCAGCAGCGGACGTTTACTGTCTTCCGGGTGCTGTCGGCCTAAGCATCGTCGACGCGTTCCATTGCGGGCTTCCGCTCGTCACGGAAGAGGGTGACGAGTCGGCCGAGATCGCCTACCTCAAGCACGGCGTGAACGGTTTTGTGGTAACTCGGGGGAATGTGAGCGAATTGGCCAGGCGGCTCCTGTCACTACTCGATGATGATGAGCTCCGAGCACGCTTCTCTGCGGCGGCTCGAAAAGAAGTCGCTGTAAATGCCAGCGTCGAACAACTGTGTGAACGGTTCGCGGAGGCGCTGCGATACGCGACGAACTCCTAGATCATCTAACAGCAACGACAAGACCCGTGGGGGGGACCGGAGGACCCGTAGTCAGAGAACCGGTTCGCAAGGGATGTGGATACGTGTACGGCGTGTAGTACAGCGTCCACGTATTCGCGCTCGTGCATTTGTAGAACACGCCTTGCCGGCCGCTACCACTGCTGTTCCACGAGCCTTGATCGGTAGCCCAATAGCCGACGCCCGTGAGGCACGTAGAGGGCCGTGCCGACAGCAATCCGTAGCCCACACCAGTGGTGCCGTTGAAACTGGTGTTCTCGTTCCACCAGCTCACGTTCTCGGCGACCCCACAAGCGTTGACGCTGCCAGAGATTGCCGCCGTCAGCGCACCGTTGACACTATTATTGAAGAAATAGGAGTTGTTGACGATTGGGAGGTAGTTTGAAGGTGCCGGGACAATTAGGCTTGTGCAGCCGCCGCTGTACTGGTTGACTTCAATGTCGGGACTGCGCCCGCCAGAATATGTGTTGTTGAAGTACATCCCCCAACTGCCACGATGGTTAATCCAGCGATAGTTGGTCGACGTCCCGTTGACGATCGTATTACCGTAATACTCGACAATCATCGTCCCTGTTTGGCCGCCAGTTGTTCCGAAAAAGTTTTGAAACCCATGAACGTCCCAGAGCTCCGCTTGGTTGGAGATGTTCGCCATGTCCCAGCTGTTGAAGCGAACCACCACCCTGCCGCCTTGGCCTGATTCGATCCAGCCACCATAATTGTCGGAGCTTGTGTAAGCCGACGAGTACAAGATCTTGTTGTCCTCGAAGTAGAGGTTGTCGGAGTTGCCGTAAGAGAAGTTGTTGTAGGCGGTGTTTGACCACTCTGTTGTGGTATCGCTGCCCATTGGCCGCAAAACAATGTCACACTTGTCGAACGTATTGTTGTAAATCACTCCGCGTGTTTGGCCTGTAAAATTATAGATACAAGTATTACCTTGCCCGCTAGTCGAACCAGTATTCCCAATTTTGTTGCCGGTTATGATCAAGTTCTTAAACGGTTTGGTGCCTGCGTCGGGCGCGCCATTGATACCGATCAGCCCGTAGCCGCTGCCGTTGCCATCAAACGTGAACCCGGCGACCTTGATCGTTTCCTCATTGGCGATGGCCGTTGCATCCGGGGAAATCTGAAGCGTGGTTCCGTCGCCAACACCGTTGGTGATGACCGTACTCCCTAGACCCGCGCCAATCAGATTGACACCCTTAGTGAGCGTTAACGTGCTGCCCCAGGTGCAGCTACCGGCCGGCACGTTGACCGTGGCCCCGCGTGGTGCGCTGGTGATGGCGGTCTGCACATCAGTTAGAGAACAGGAGTTAGCGGTCAGAGTTTGTGCATTACTTGTAGTGGCTAAGCCGAACACCAACGCAAGTAGCAATATGATGGGCGCAGCACCCAGTTTGGTCATAAGCCGAATCTTCACCCGAATTACATCCGACAGCAACGACAAAGATAGACACTGCGACCGATTCTTACAAGAGCAGAGCATCCTACGTCTCTCCTTCGGTTTCTTCTAACAGTTTAGAGGAGGTCCAGACACTAAACGACTGGACCGCGTGTCCAAATAAGGCCAGGTGAGTGACCTGTCCTTCACCTGTACGAATGCACGCAAATAAGTATTGGCAAGACACGACTTTGAAGACATCTGAGAAGCGACTTTTTTGTCCGATAGGAGATTTGTGAGCAGTAGTCTTGCAATCAAGGAAGACAGGGAAAGCGCAGCGGCGTCGGAAACACAGGTCCTCAGCACCGATCATCTCCTCCACGATATCGGCACCCGTGCTGTCTCTGGCGGATTCGTGACGGTTGGCGCCCAGGCTGCCAAGTTTGTCCTCAACTTGATTGCGGCAGCAGTTCTGGCACGCCTGCTGGCTCCGAGAGAGTTTGGCCTGGTGGGTATGGTCCTTGGTGTCACTGGTCTTGTGGGGCTGTTCAAGGAACTCGGTCTTTCAACAGCGACGGTGCAGCGAGAGACGATCACGCAGCAACAAGTTTCTAACTTATTTTGGGTCAACGTTGCAGTCAGCGGAATTTTGACAGTCATTAGCTTTGGCCTGGCTCCCTGGATCGCGAGTTTTTATCATGACCCGCGCGTCACAGGAATCATGATGGTGCTGTCGTTGACTTTTGTTCTGACCGGTTCAACCGTACAACATCAAGCTCTGCTAACTCGGCAAATGCGCTTTCGAGCGCTTGCAGTGATTGAAGTGACCTCGATGCTGGTCGGGTTTACGGCGGCATGCTGCTTAGCGAAGTTGGGGTTCGCCTATTGGGCTTTGGTGGCTCAGCAGTTGGTCAGTTCAGCTGTCAGTTTTGTACTCATGTGGCACACATCTGGATGGCGCCCGACCATGCCAACACGGGATAGCGGCGTGCGGCCCATGTTGAGCTTCGGGGCGCATTTGACCATAGCCGACTTTATCGGCCTCTCGTTAATGAATAGCGACAGCATCTTGATTGGACGGCTTTTTGGAGCAGAAACCCTCGGCCTCTACACACGAGCGAGTGTGTTACTCGCACGCCCTTTACAGCAAATTTCCAATCCCATCAACGCTGTTCTTATACCAGTCCTTTCGCGGCTGCAGTCCGATTCGGAACGGTATCGGCATATCTTCCTGCGCACGTATGACACGCTGGCGCTGATCTTTTTTTCGCTTGCGGCAATGTGCTTGGCTTTAGCAAGGCCGCTGGTTCTGGTTATTCTCGGTCCGAAGTGGAGCGGTGTGATTCCCCTGTTTTCCGCCTTCGCCATCGTCGCCGCATCGTCGCCGTTAGCTGAAGTAGCGGTCTGGCTGTTCCAGAGTCAGGGACGAGGTCGGGAGCAGTTGCACAGCCACGCTCTGGGGGGCGCGGTAACCCTCGCCTCCTATGTGATAGGTTCGCATTGGGGACCCCTTGGCGTCATCGTGGCGCTCGCCATTACGAGTATGGCGATCCGCATGCCAATCGTATTCTACATTGCTGGGCGACGTGGCCCTGTGGCGACGCGCGATTTATGGATGGCGGTTTTCTCGCATCTGCCTTGCTGGGGAACCGTTTATCTAGCGACGACTCTGGGGCAGATGATACTGAAAGATGCTGCTCCGATCGTCCAGTTGCTTGTGTGTGGTCCCATCGGCTTCGGAGCAGGAGCTGTCTTAGTCCTAATGTTCCGTCGGCCGCGCCAGAGCGCCTCCTATGCGTGGAACACAGTTCGAAGTTCGGTCCTGCGCCGGTGGAGTGGTGCAACAGCATAATGAAACCAAGCTTCCAGTGAACATCTGCGCCGGGCTTCGCCAAGCGAAGTTGCCATCACATGGGTGGAGTTGTGGCGGGTTACGAATACGACCATTAGGGATTAGAAACTCAAAGAACGTAGCTGACTTAAGAGCACTGCCTAAGGAAATTGTGCCCGTAAAGAAGGAATTGTGTTTTACCGAGACTGGCATCGTCGGCGCGTGGGTAATCGATCCGAGCCCACACGAGGATGAGCGCGGGCGATTCATGCGGCTTTGGTGTGCGCGGGAATTTTCGACGCATGGTCTTAGTTTCGTTCCGGTCCAAGCGAATATGGGATTCAGTCTCAGGAAGGGCACGCTTCGGGGCATACATTTCCAAGAGCCGCCCGCGCTCGAAGCGAAACTGGTTCGCTGCACGAAGGGAGCGATCTTCGACGTAGTGCTCGACCTTCGGCCGGGATCTCCTTCTTATGGTAAATGGCGTGGTGCGGAATTAACGCCTGAGAATGGTCGAATGCTGTACATCCCGCAGCAGTGCGGCCACGGATACCAGACTCTCGTGGACGACACGGAAATGTACTACATGGCTTCGGAGTACTACACGCCAAGCGCTGCATGTGGTGTTCGGTTCGACGATCCGTCATTCAATATTCAATGGCCTTTGGTCCCCACAGTAATATCTGAACAAGATCGCAACTGGGCACTCGTCGAGTCATCGCAGCGGGCCGCTCATCAAGTCGACTCGTCAACGACATAGGAGCTAACATGATTGTGGACACTGCCCTTCTGGAGCGTGAGGCTACGGGTCGTCCGATCCGAGTCGCGATGATTGGGGCGGGTGCGATGGGCCGCGCCATCGCCCTGCAACTGGGAACACCCGTACCGGGCATTCGTCTGGTTGGAATCGCAAATCGTACACCGGAGCATGGTGCACAGGCACTTCAGAGCGCGGGTGTTCAGCATTGGAGGGCTGCATCGTCGGCCCGCGAGGCCGAACAGGCAATCGCTGTTGGCGTGCCGGTACTGACCGATGATCCATCCGTGCTGACCCGCTGTGATGCCATTGATGTGCTGGTGGAAGTAACTGGTACAGTCGATGCCGCCACCCGTTCAGTGCTCGATGCTTTCGATCACGGTAAGCACGTGGTGTTAGTCAATGCCGAGATCGATTCACTAATTGGTCCCATCTTGAAAACAAGAGCGGATAAGGCCGGCGTCGTGGTCACCCACACTGATGGCGATGAGCCGGGGGTGGCCATGACGTTGCTTCGGTATTTGCGAACTTTGAGACTCCGTCCTGTCGCAGCGGGGAACATCAAGGGCATAGTCGATTACTATCGGACCCCCCAGACTCAGCGCGCTTTCGCTGAGAAACATGAGCAGGATGTCAAGAAGGTAACCTCATTCGCCGATTCCACCAAGCTATCAATGGAGGCTACCGTCCTTGCCAATGCCACTGGATTCCATGTTGGGCGTCGTGGGATGTATGGTCCTGCCTGCAGTGACGTGCGTGAAATAGGCAATCTGCTCCCCGCGCAAAAGATGTTGGAGACCGGACTGGTGGACTATGCGCTAGGTGCGGCTCCGCATACCGGGGCATTTGTCGTGGTCCACGAGGATTCGCCTCTTAAGAAGACCCAGCTGGCATACTACAAGCTAGGGACCGGTCCATTTTACGTCTTCTACACTCCCTTCCATCTACCGCACATCCAGATTGCCTCGACGATTGGCCGGCTACTTATCCATAGTGATCCA
>Ga0307479_10004686_pt1 | contig 12539 bp, 10 predicted proteins | sample atmos_gasesECM4C_FD_203743 | JGI IMG/M metagenome (GOLD analysis project Ga0307479, IMG submission 203743) | Hardwood forest soil microbial communities from Morgan-Monroe State Forest, Indiana, United States - atmos_gasesECM4C_515 | ecosystem: Environmental > Terrestrial > Soil > Temperate...
CGTCGTACCCGAAGCCACCTCGAAGGTCCCTCACAAAAAGGCCGAAGTTGAAATGCAGGCAGTGAAGTGCGTGGCCAACTGCATTCCGCCTCCGCCTGCAAATAAACAATAAGCACTGCCAGGTCCCGCGCGCTCCGTTTCTAACAGGAAGCGGGAGATTTCGTGATCCCGGTGGCGCATCTTGAGACCAACTCAAGGCGCCGATTTAACCACTCATCCCATGCCTTGAATGAGAAATTGCAGTTTAAGATGGCATGGCCCGATTGACTTGCCAGCCCGCACTAGGATGCTTATGATCGCAGCGACTCCATAATCGGAATCGATGATCTGTTTGAATGCGGTGGCTGGGTATCGCGCAGGGCGAACCATGACTTATGATTCCCTTCTGCATGCCTGAACCAGGAGATCGATCACATGAAACGGAATTTTGGTACGTACCTCGCGGTCATGGCAGGAGTGCTTACATTTGTGTGTCTGGTCTCCGCCCGCACTCAGCCGAAAAGCGCTCAGCAGAAGAGTGATCAGCAGAGTAGCGATCAGCAGAAGAAAGCTGGGCTCGCGGCTCCGGGCTATGCCAAGAAAGAGCCTTCCAAGCCGCTGCCCGATGGCGGGCCGGCTCCTCGCACGGCAGACGGCCATCCGGATCTTTCAGGACATTGGTACGTCGGCGTCCTCGGAAAGGAAGATGCACTGCTCGTAGGTTCCTTCGGAGTGAACGACCCGAATGTCCTGCCATTCGATCCCAAAACGACACATGAGGAGAAACCTTCCTTCCAGCCGTGGGTGATTGAAAAGATGAACGCTGACGGGAATTTCAAGATTCTGGACGATACCCGCGACCCCAGTTCACTCGATAAATTACCCAAGGCTGACCAGATCGCCGCGATCGATGTGGAGCTGATTCATCTGCAAAGGAATTGCATGCCCGGTGTCCGCGGCATGGGAGCGCATGGCACGCAATTTGTGCAGGGACATGACTTCATTGCGCAGGTCACGGAGACCAATCACGACTATCGTTTGATCCCCATCGATGGCCGCCCGCACTCCGACCGCCCGGATCCCTCCTTCAGCGGCGAAAGCAGGGGCCATTGGGAGGGAGACACGCTGGTCGTCGACACCGTGGCCGTCGACGAAAGGGTCTGGAACGGCGATAACTGGAGGATCCACAGCGACCAGGAGCATATAGTCGAGCGCTTCACGCGTCCCTCGATGAACTACCTCACCTACCAGGTCACCGTCGAAGATCCCAAGGTGCTGACCAAACCCTGGACTTCCGCACCTCATCGTTACACGCTCAACCACGAGGAAATCCTCGAATGGTATTGCCCGGCGGAAATTCATCCTGCGGACGATGAAGAGATGCGAGCGCTCAGGGCCACGAGAGAACGTCTGGTGAAAGAGATGCAACAAGAGAAGCAGGGAAAGTAAGGCGAGCTGCTAGAATTTCGTTCCATCTCGCACTACACATCGCCGCCGGCAAATTCTCACCGTGAGGTTTGGGTTTTGCTGTCGCTGAGAGCGCCAATCGCACGCAGGTAGCGCTCAGCGGAACGCTTGAGAGCGGTCTTCGCGTCGCCGCTCACAACAAACTTGGGCCATGCGCCATAAAGCTTCGAGTACTTGTAAGGCTCTAGTTTGCTGACGATGCCGCGTACCGTGGCTGCGTCCACGGGGACGAGATTCGGATAACTGTACATAAAACTCACGTACCTGCGGTCTGGGCAAACCTGGGGCATGTCGCCCGTCATCAAGGCTCCGCTTCCCTTTTCTCCCGAAGCCCAATGCAGCACTTGAAATCCGCTGAAATGTCCTCCCACCCGAATGAGAGTGAGATCGTCATTCAGCCGATGCGTCTCGCCTTTCCAGAACACGATCGCGGGATCCGGATACTGCACCCATTTGCGTTCCGCTTCGTGCAAATAGATGGGAATGCCGCCGAACGCGCGGCTCCATTCGACCATGCTACCGTAATAATGAGGATGCGAAACGGCGATGGCAGTCAAACCGCCGAGCGCTTTCACCAGCCCGACGGTGCTGGGATCGACAAGGCTGACGCAATCCCAAAGGATTCCGCCGTTCCCCGTTTGTAGCAGCAGCGCCCGTTGCCCGATCCCGAACTCCGGCTGCGTGTGAATTCCCCAAACGCCATCGCCTTCCACAAAGAAGACGTTGCGATGCGATTTCTGCATCGCTTCGAGAGTGATCCACTCCTGCCCGCCCGGTCCGATATATTGCCGTTCATCCTTGCAGATGGGGCACTCCGCCGGAGGCTCGTTCGCCGTAGGATATTGGGTTCCGCAGGTTACGCAGATGTGGCTCATAATCTTTGGCTCATAATCTGGCGACCTTTCTCGCACGAAACTTGTGCTTCGCGCAACTCCAGAGTCGCGCCCTGAGTTGCAGCCCTAGTTGCAACCCGAGTTGCGGGAAGACCATCAGACTGGGATACTCAACTTATGTATAGCGCAGTCGTGCTCGAACACTGCGAACATCCCCGCAACACCGGCGACCTGCCTGACGCGACCAACACCGTGAACGTGTCCAATCCCGTGTGCGGCGATGAATTGCGGCTGGCCGTGCGCATCCAAGACGGCCGCGTTGCCGCTGCGCGATTCCACACGCGCGGATGCAAGGCCGCTGTTGCCAGCGCGTCGCTCCTCACGGAACTCATCGTCGGCAAAACCATCGAAGAGATTCGCGGCATCACCGCGGAGCAAATCTCGCAGGCGCTCGGCGGCCTTCCGACGGCGACTCGCCACGGCAGCCAGTTAGCCGAAGACGCGCTGGACGAAATCCTCGAGCAGCTCTGAACGGCTGAAGCGGTGGCGCGCAAAAACGGCCCGCCATCAGGAACCGGCGAGCGCCCGGCGCAGCGACTCCGGATCGTTCAGATTCAAAACCACGCCTTCCTCGTTTGTAGGCACTTCCAACACTTCGTCCGGATGCGCCCAGACGACGGTGCGCGCGCCCTGCTCCGCAGGAGCGGCGAGCAGTTCGGCATAGAGCCGCGACGCAAAGATCACCGGATGGCCGCGCTTGCCGCCGAACTTCGGCAGCACAATAGCGCGGCCGGAGGCATAAAACTGGCGCACGAGTTCGCTCACCAATTCGGCGCTTACCAGCGGATGATCCACCAGGAAAAGAATGATGCCATCGGTCTGCACTTCCTTAAGGCTGCGGATCGCTTCCTTAATAGAAGACAGTTGGCCTTGCTTCCAATGCGGATTCAGCACAATCGCGCTGTGATCGAGCGGAATTTTGTCTGTGATTTCTTTCGTGTGCGCGCCAAGGACGACACGCGTGCAGCCGATTTCCTTGCCGCTTTCGGCATTTTTCTTGGATTGGTGGACGACTTCGACCAAGTGCCCTAAAAACGTGCTGCCGCGCAGCGGAAGCAGCGCCTTCGGCGAGCCCATGCGCGATGATTCACCTGCGGAAAGAATGATGGCGGCTAGCACGTGGGCCGAATCAGCGCGAAAGCTCCGCGGCGGCCTTCGCCGCCTGCTTCTGGCCTTGTTTTTCGTCGTCCTTGCGGACGACCGCCTTGTGCTTGACGTTCGCGGCGCCCCGCCGCACGGAAATGAGTTCCGCCGTGATGCTGATGGCAATCTCCTCCGGCGTGAGCGCGCCGATTTCGAGTCCCACCGGAGCGTTTACACGGTCGAAGAGTTCCTGCGCGAAGCCTTCGCGCTCGAGCGCCTGATAGACGGAAAGCACTTTGCGCTTGCTGCCGATCATGCCGAGATAACGGGCCTCGGTCTTGACCGCCCACGCCAGCACGCGCATGTCATCGCGATGGCCGCGCGTCACGATCAGGATGTACGTGGAAGGATTCGGCTGCAATTTGGCGAAGGCGTCTTCGTAGCTGGTGTAGACCTCGCGCGCCATGGGAAAGCGCTCGCGGTTGGCGAACTGCTCGCGATCGTCGATTACGCCGATGGCAAAACCGGCGGTATGAGCCGCGTTCGCGACGGCGATCGACACGTGCCCGCCACCGAAGATGTACAGAGCCGGCTGAGGCAGAATGGGCTCGACAAAGACTTCCAGCGTACCGCCACAGATCAGTCCACTGTCGTAGCTGGCTTCGTTATTGAGATTGAAGGTCATTTTGCGGGGCGCCTCCGCTTTGAGTACGTCTTTAGCTGCTGCCCAAACTTCGGCTTCGACGCAGCCTCCACCGATCGTCCCCAGAATGGAGCCGTCCTCGCGCACCAGCATCCGGGAACTCTCAAAGCTGGGGATCGAGCCATTCGTATGAACGATCGTGGCCATTACGGCGCGCTTGCCTTCGCGCCTGATCCGCAAAATCTCCTCGAAAAGATCCATGGCCAATCGCCTCCGGATTTCGCTCCATTATAGCGCTTGATGCCGAGTTTCGGCTCCATACCCCGGTACCTCTTTTCGCAAGTGACCCGATTACGCCGATATCTTATCCCGTTCGCTGGATCTGCTCGACCGCGAGTACGACTTCACCCCGGAAGGCCGCTCCGAAGCCCGGCAGCTAGCGCTCGAACTCGAGCTGATGAATCCGGCTCCTGCCAAACCGGCGATAGACTTCTTCGGCCAAACCGTCGACCTCATGCGTCGCTTCCGCGACGCCGAGCAACAAAACTCCGGCGCAGCTTCGATACGCCCAGCGGTTGACTACTATAGTCGTCCCACTCCTCCCCCGTGGGCGGACGAGAGAAACGAGCAGTCTGTGTCCCCGCCGCCTTCGCGTGGGACCTCATCGCCGACCGTGCCCGATCAGCAAGCTTGTAGCTCGGAGCCGTTCGCGGCCGCAGTCCCTGAGGCGCAGCGGTCTTGCACACCTTCGGCGAGCGGCCCGGCCGATTTTGTACCGCCGCCTTCTAGTCGGCCCCGTAAACCTCGTTCGCGCTCCAGCGCTCCCGGCTCCGCGCCGCATTCCGAACTTCCGTCACCGTTCCCGACCCCCGCGACTACCCCTAAGCACGATTCGCTCGGCGGCCCCGACGCCGACCACCACGAAGGCCACCAGACCGATTGGTATGCGCCGCCGTCATGGTCAAAAACCCGACCGCCGGGCCCATGTCCAAGCCGCAAAGAAAAACTCCGGCGCAAGATTCGCGGCATGACTAACTCCGCATTCCGCCGCCTCCATCACCAAAACTCTCGCGGCTTCTGGAATAAAGCTTTGCAAAAGTTGACTCCCTAAGGACGATTGGAATGAACACTTACACAAAAACACCAGGGGGGTGGACTGAGCGCCTTAGCAATCCAGTGCTGAGGTTGTCGGGCCGAAAAAAGCCTCTTCCGCGAAAAGTCTACCTACAGGATGAGCTTTTCGCGGTCAAGAGTCATCACGGCGTTTTTCCGGCATAAGAGAGTCGCAGGGGGTCGTCACTTGACGGGCACGGAGGGGGCAAATAGCATCATATTTTGAGCGATTTGGGCGCGGAATGCGCGATTGGGGCGCTGCGGCGAACTATCCGCGTTGGCGAAGGTGTGAAGATGAATCGATGCTTGGATTGCGGAGCTGAGCGGGACACAGACCAGTGTCAGGCGTGCGGGCTGACGTCGGCCGCAGCGGAAGTGATGTTGCGGCGCAGGCTGGTGCGGAGGACGGCATTGTTTCTAGTGGGCGCGATTATTTTCGTGCCGGCGAGCCAGGTGTTTCCGCCGCTGGAGGAAGACGGCATCCTGATTTTTGTAGGGGTGCTGTTTTTCCTGGTCCTCGGACTGGGCCTCTGGATGGTCAAACGCGCAAGCGTTGGACGGGAAATCGAAATTATCAAGCGCGTTTATTTTGGACTGTTGCCAGTGCCGTGGATTCTGGCAGCGCTCCTCTTCGTCAACGGCAAATTCGACGCTGATCCGCCCCGGCGGGAAACAGTCTCGGTAGTGGGCAAATTCAGCATGCCCGGACTTTTGCGAATGGAACGGCTGGTGGTGACGTCCTGGCGCGAAGGCCGGGCAATCGAGCGGCTGCAGGTGAGCCGGGACGATTACACGCGGTTCCGCCCGGGCGATTCGGTGGTCGTGGAAGTGGAAAACGGGGTCGTGGGCATTCCGTGGGTGTACGCGGTTTATCGTCCTTAAAGCTAAAGTGGCTCTTTCAGGGCCCAAGGCCCTTTAATTTACCGGTTTTCAGTTGTACCTGAAGATCCGACCACCTTATCTAAACCCTGTATCCAAATTGTACGGCCGTCTGAATAGATTTCGCCGGAAGATGGGATGACGCTCCTCGCAGGAGCGTCATTACGATGGTGAGGTGAGATGTGGCGCGGCGCGTGGTCGTGCTCGGCGGGGGATTTGGCGGCGTGGAAGCCGCCATCGGGCTCGACCAGCTGCTGCCCAAGGAAGATGAACTTCTGCTCGTGAGCGAGCAGAATTTTTTGCTGTTCACTCCGCTTTTGCCGCAGATTGCTTCGAGCAGGATCAATCCCCGCCATATCGTGCAGACCGTCCGCGACATTCGGGGGAAACGCCGCTTCCGATTTCGTCGCGACACCGTGGCGAGTATTGATCTGGCGGCGCGCCGCGTGACTTTGGCTTCTGAAAGCGTCGATTACGATGTGCTGGTGATTGCGCTGGGCAGCCGCACCGCTTACTTCGGCATCAGCGGAGCGCGCGAGAACACCTGGGACTTCAAGACGCTGGAAGACGCGGTGGTGCTGCGCGATCACGTGCTCGATATGTGCGAGCACGCCGATCACACGCCCGACGAGGCACTGCGGCGCGACCTGCTGCGGTTTGTGGTGGTGGGCGGCGGCTACACGGGAGTGGAGCTGGTCACCGAGCTGAGCGATTTCTTCACCCAATATGTCCTGCGGAAGTATCGCGGCATCCGGCCCGCGGACGTGCAACTGATCGTGCTGGAAGCGACGCCGGAAATCCTGCGCGGGATTTCCGAGCGGCTGAAAGCGCACGCTCTGGGGCGCCTGATGGCGCGCGGCATCGACGTGCGCGCGTCGGCAAAAGTGACGCGCTGCGGCGAAGATTTCGTCGAGATCAACGGCAACGAAGTCATCCGCTCCGCGACAATCGTGTGGGCGGCGGGAGTGCGGGCGAATCCACTGGTGGAAAGTCTGCCGGGGCCGCATGACCGCGTGGGGCGGGCGGTTGTGAATTCGGGGCTGCAGCTCAAAGGGCATCCCGAAGTTTTTGTAACCGGCGATTCCGCCGCGGCGGCTACGGCTCCCGGGGCGCCGCAGGTCGCCCCGGTGGCGATTACGCAGGGAGGAATCGCGGCGCGCAACGTCGCGCATTTTTTGCGCGGGAACGCGCTCGAGCCCTACACATACAAGAACGAGGGCATGCTCGTTTCGCTGGGCATGGACTATGCGGTAGTAAGCATCGGGCGGTTGCAGTTCAGCGGATATCTGGCGTGGCTTTTCTGGAATGCGGTGCACCTCTACAAATTGGTGGGCTTCAAGAAGCAGGTGCAGGTGACCATAGACTGGCTGATGGGTACCGTTTTCCCGCGCGATGCTTCGATTTTGCGGCGGCCGGCGCGGTGCAGGATCTGCGAGGGCGCGGCGGGAAGCCGTTCACGTGCACAAGCGGCTCAGTGAGTCTTTGCCAGCGGAACTTGTCACGGCAGGTCCTCCTCCGGCAAGCAGGCCAATCTGGGAATCGGCAGATTTCACAGATAAGTCAGACCGTTTTCGCTTGACATCACGAAAGAAAAGTTTATACATGCGTTCAACTATCACTTCAACCAACGCTCACTACCACTTTGGATACGTTGGCTGAAGCTAATTCGCCTCGCGCGATCGAGCGCGACTCGGTCCCAACGGAGGTCCGACATGCGGCGTAATGCTTACATCGGGTCTAGTTTTGTCGTGGTAATCATCACGTTGGCAATCGCTTCCAGCGTCTTGCAAAGGAAGGCAGCTGTCGAAGCGGCCGGGGTTCAGGCGCCGACCTTTGAAGTGGACCCGTTCTGGCCCAAACCTCTGCCCAATCATTGGCTCATCGGCATGACCATCGGTGTTTCCGTTGATGCCCAGGAACACGTTTGGATTGTTCACCGGCAGGGTTCCCTCGAGCCGGGTGAGTTGCACGCTTCCAGTAACCCACCAATTGCGCAGTGCTGTTCTGCTGCTCCTCCCGTTCTTGAATTCGATCAGGCCGGTAACCTCCTCCGGCACTGGGGCGGTCCCGGTCAGGGTTACGATTGGCCGAATTCCAACCACGGGATCACCATCGACTATAAGGGCAATGTGTGGATTGGCGGCAATGGCCGCGGTCCTCAAGGCGGTGGTGGTGACAACGAAGGGCAAGTCGGAGGAGGACGGTTCTACGACAACATGGTCCTGAAGTTCACCCAGGACGGCAAGTTCCTGATGCAAATTGGCAAACCGAATCAGAGCAAAGGCAGCAACGATGTGGAGAACCTGAGATTACCCGCCAAGACTTTTATCGATAAGGATGCGAACGAAGTATACGTTGCCGACGGCTACGGCAATCATCGCGTGATCGTATATGACGCCGATACCGGGAAATATAAACGGCACTGGGGCGCTTACGGGCATAAGCCCGAAGACACCGATCTGGGCAAGTACGATCCGGACGCGCCACCCGCGCAGCAGTTCCGCAATCCCGTGCATTGCGCTGAAATCGCAAACGACGGTCTGCTCTACGTGTGTGATCGTGTGAACGACCGCATCCAGGTATTCCATAAAGATGGGACGTTTGTGAAAGAAGGATTCGTCGAAAAACGAACGCTCGGTTCCGGTTCCGCGTGGGACATTGCGTTCTCCAAAGATCCAAAGCAGACCTATATTTATCTTGCTGACGGTGAAAACGACAGAATTCACATTCTGCTGCGCGATACGCTTGAGGTGTTGACCACTTTTGGTGAGGGCGGCCGTCAACCCGGCGAATTCTACGGACCTCACAGCATAGCGACAGATTCGAAGGGCAACATCTACGTCACCGAAACCTACCGCGGCCAGCGCGTGCAGAAGTTCATCTACAAAGGCATGGCGCCGGTAACGAAGAAAGATCAGGGCGTGCTCTGGCCGAGGAAGGTGTCCTAGAGCTAGCCATCGAATTCCGTTCGGAAGTCGGAGGATTTTGCCTCTGCTTGAGGAGGCATCCAATCTCTGACAGATCGATCAGCTCAGCTGACTCGTGGAAACGCGTGCGGTAGACATTTATCCCGGTCTGAATTCCAGCAGTCAGTTTCAGTAATCATAACGATATATTCTGGCAGAACCGGGATTTCTAGATCAGAGTTTCGATTCGCGTTCCTCGGGCCAGATCCCGCTTTCGTTCGAAGCCATAGAGTTCACCATTTCCTGGTCGTGAATGGGGCAGTAGCGCGAGGCCGTTTCAACCGGGTCGCCACAGACCCGCTGGCGCTTGTCATCGCGGGACGGGAGGAGAACCATTGGCATGCGTATTGGATAGAACCCTGCTTGATATGTGCCACGATGCGGTGCAACACCTGCGACGCTGATTACTCGTTGCGACGTTGAAAGAAAGCGTGATAAAGGGGACCTGCCAGGTCCCTCTTTTCAAATATCGACCCCCTAAGCCTCAGACTTCCCGAACCCTTGCTCGAAAGGTCCGCATCGATTCCGCCGGTGGAAGCGGGGTCGCTCAAGTCTTCGCTGAGCGGCTGCGACGTGATCCGTCATCCACTCTGCTGCGGCACGGATTGGGGCATTTTCCTTACCGTCCTAATCGGAACCTGAGTGCGCCTGAGTAACGGCCTGGTTCACCTCGAGGGGACGCAATTTCTTCCCGCCGCTGATCCAGGCGCGGAACCGGTCCAGATAAAGATAGACGACGGGGGTCGTGTAAAGCGTCAGCATCTGGCTGAATAGCAAGCCCCCCACAATGGCGATGCCCACCGGACGCCGCAGTTCCGAACCGTTTCCTCCGCTGACAGCTATAGGAATTCCACCAAACATGGCGGCCATCGTGGTCATCATAATGGGTCTGAAACGCAGGAGGCACGCCTGGTAAATAGATTCCTCGGGACTATTTCCTTCCTTGCGCTCGGCGGCGATGGCGAAATCGATCATCAGTATCGCATTCTTCTTCACAATCCCGATCAAAAGGATAATGCCGATCAGCGCGATGATGCTCAGTTCGGTATGAAACAGAAGCAAGGCCAAAAGTGCGCCGACTCCCGCTGAGGGTAATGTGGAGAGGATCGTGATGGGGTGGACATAGTTCTCATACAGAATGCCCAGCACGATGTAAACCGTCACCAGTGCCGCCAAAATCAAATAGGGTTCGGTAGCAAGAGAGGCCTGAAAACTCTGCGCTGTCCCTTGAAAGCTCCCGTGGATCGTGGCCGGCAGAGCCATCGCACTCTCCGCCTTCTGAACCGCATCGACTGCGTCCCCAAGCGTCACGTTCGGCGCCAGATTGAAAGATATCGTCACCGCTGGAAACTGTCCCTGATGAGCTACGGAGAGTGATGTCATGGAAGACGCGTAGTGCGTGAAGACGCTGAGGGGAACTTGTTGGCCCGTGTTGGAGCGGACATAGATATTCTTGAGCGAGTCCGGGCTCTGCTGGAACTTAGGATCGATCTCCATCAACGCGTGGTATTGGTTGAGCGGCTCGTACAACACGGAAACATCCCGTTGGCCAAACGCGTCGTAAAGGGCCGTGTCGATTGTTGATGTCGATATTCCGAGCCGGCCGGCCGTATTTCGGTCGATGACCAAGCCGGCTTGCAGCCCGCGATTCTGCAGATCGCTGCTTGCATCTCGAGTCTCTGGGAGTCCCTTCAGCTTCTGTTCCACCATCGGCGCCCAGGTGAGCAAGTCCTGAAGATTGTCTCCCAGCAGGGTGTATTGGAATTGCGCATTGCCTATACGCCCGCCGATTGTCACGTCCTGCAGGGGCTGCAGGAAGAGCGTCGCTCCCGGCACGCGCGCCAGCTTGGGCCGCATCCGATTGATCCACTGGTCCACGCTAACCTTGCGCTTGGAGAGAGGCTTCATCGAGATGTTGAAACTAGCCGTATTGGTGGCATGGTTGCCACCCGTATATGTATAGACAGACTGCACATCCGGATCACTCATAATGATCTGGTTATATTGAGCCTGCTTCAGCCGCATGGACTGAAAGGAGGTGTCCTCGGATGCGCGAGCGGTGCCACTGACACGCCCGGTGTCTTGTTGTGGGAAGAAGCCCTTGGGAATCACGACATACAGATAAATCGCCAAGCAAACCGTTCCCATGGTGATGCCGAGTACCAGGAGTTGGTTCCGCAACACCCACCCCAGACTGCTTGCGTACGAGTCGTGAAACGAATCGAATGCGGCCTCACTGACGCGATAGAACCAGTTATGTTTGCGGTCTTTCTCCTGTCGGAGGAGCCTCGAGCACATCATCGGCGTTACCGTGAGCGAAACAACCATGGATATGAGCACGGCCACGCTCAGCGTTATGGCGAACTCCCTGAAGATGCGACCGACAATGCCGCCCATCAAAAGAATGGGGATGAACACCGCAATCAACGACGTGCTCATCGAGAGCACCGTGAACCCAATCTCCCCCGAGCCGTTTAGCGCCGCATCCGCGGCCGTGTGTCCCTGCTCGATATAGCGCGTGATGTTTTCGATCACAACAATGGCATCGTCCACCACGAAGCCGGTAGAGATGGTCAGAGCCATCAGAGAAAGGTTATCGATGGTATAGCCGGCCAAGTACATGACGCCAAAGGTGCCGACCAGAGAGAGAGGCACGGCGATGCTGGGGATGGCCGTGGCCCAAACGTTGCGTAGAAACACAAAGACGACCAGGACGACCAGCACGACGGAGATGATCAGGCTCACTTCGACATCGTGTACGGAGGCGCGGATCGTAATGGTGCGGTCCTGGGCCACGTCAAGGTGGATCGAAGGCGGAATGGAAGCCCGCAGAAACGGCAATAACGCTCGAACGCGGTCCACAGTTTCGATGATATTTGCCCGCGGTTGGCGCGATAGCTCGAGCTGAACAGACCGCTTTCCCTGAGACAACCCCAAATTGCGATTGCTTTCTCCGGCATCCAGGACAGTGGCCACATCGGCGAGCCGGACCGGCGCCCCGTTCTTGTAGGCGACGATCAAAGAAGCATATTCCTTGGCTAGGAAAAGCTGATCGTTATCGTTGATGATATAGCTGCGATTCGCGTCCGCAAGTTGGCCCTTTGGCGAATGTGAGTTGGCAGCATTGATTGCAGCACTGATCTGATCGAGACCGATGCCGAGCTTGCTCAGCAGCAGCGGATTCACCTCTGCGCGAACCGCCGGTTTGGAGCTTCCTCCCACATTGACCACCCCGATGCCGGGAATCTGCTGGATCTTCTGCGCCAGAATCGAGTCCGCAACATCGTACATCTGCGGCGAGGGGGCCGTGTCCGAGGTGAGTGTCAGAACCATGATCGGCGACTCGGCAGGATTCACCTTGCGCCAGTTCGGATTCGTCGGAAGATTCGTGGGCAGCTGCCCGCGCGCGGCATTGATGGCGGCCTGAACGTCGCGGGCTGCCCCATCCGCGTTACGAGTCAAGTCAAACTGTAAAACGATGGACGTGCCACCGAGCGAGCTCGAGGAAGTCATCTG
>Ga0307479_10004687_pt1 | contig 12538 bp, 10 predicted proteins | sample atmos_gasesECM4C_FD_203743 | JGI IMG/M metagenome (GOLD analysis project Ga0307479, IMG submission 203743) | Hardwood forest soil microbial communities from Morgan-Monroe State Forest, Indiana, United States - atmos_gasesECM4C_515 | ecosystem: Environmental > Terrestrial > Soil > Temperate...
TCGCCGGTGTCGAGATCCACGCCGCGCTCTACATATTCAGGAAGGAACTCGCGCAGCTTGCGGCCGGTCATGAGACGGGCGGCGATCTTTGCCAGCGGCACTCCGGTAGCCTTGGAGACATAGGGCACAGTCCGTGAAGCGCGAGGATTGACTTCGAGGACATACACCTTGTCGCGCTGGATCGCGAACTGAATGTTCATCAGTCCAATCACCTTCAGCGCTCGCGCCAGCCGGAAAGTGTAGTCACGCATTGTTTCCAGCAGATGCGGAGCAATATCCACCGCCGGCAGCACGCAGGACGAATCTCCAGAGTGAATTCCTGCCTCCTCGATGTGCTGCATGATCCCGGCCACGACCACATCGTCGCCGTCGGAGAGCGCGTCCACGTCCACCTCGATTGCGGCTTCGAGGAAATGATCGACGAGAACGGGTCGCTCTTGCGAGTACTCGACTGCTTCCTTCATGTAGCGGATAACCGAAGTATCGTCATAGGCGATGACCATAGCGCGGCCGCCGAGCACGTAAGAAGGCCGTACCAGAACGGGATAGCCAATGCGATTTGCGCCTGCAACCGCCTCTTCCACGCTGGTTGCGATTGCGCCCGGAGGCTGCGGGATGTCCAGTTCCTCCAGCAGCTTGCCAAAACGCTTGCGGTCTTCGGCGAGGTCGATGGATTCGGGAGAGGTTCCGATGATGGGAACACCCGCTGCTTTCAGCGGCAACGAGAGGTTGAGCGGAGTCTGGCCGCCGAATTGCACGATCATTGCTGCGGGAGCACCACCGGCAGCTTCATGTTCGTAAACGGCGAGTACATCCTCCAGGGTGAGCGGCTCAAAGTACAGGCGATCGCTGGTATCGTAATCAGTCGAGACCGTTTCGGGATTGCAGTTGATCATGATGGTCTCGTATCCATCGTCGCGCAGTGCGAACGACGCGTGGCAGCAACAATAATCGAATTCAATTCCCTGCCCTATGCGATTTGGCCCACTGCCCAGAATGATGACTTTCTTTTTCTCGGTCGGCGGCGCTTCGTCTTCTTCTTCGTAGGTGGAATAGAGATATGGCGTATAACTCTCGAATTCCGCCGCGCAGGTATCGACCAGCTTGAAGACCGGCTTAAACTTGTGCTTTGCGCGAAGATGACGAACCTTTTCCGCGGCTCCTTTTCCCTCACCGATTTTCCAGGCATCAGCCAGACGGGCATCGGAGATACCCATGCGCTTGGCCTCGCGCACAAGCTCGGGTGGAGCGGAATCGAAGGGATGTTTTTCGATTTCCTTTTGCAGATCGGAGATCTCCTTCATCTGCTGCAGGAACCAGGGATCGATGCCGGTGATGCGCGCGAGTTCCTTAATGCTGTGTCCTTCGCGCAATGCATAGCGGAGATACATGAGACGCTCGGGATGAGGAGTGACCAGGCGTTGCATCAGGCGGCGAGGCTCAATGTTCTCCGCAGTCCCGAGTTTCCCGGTATCGAGTGAGCGTACACCCTTCATCAACGCTTCTTTAAACGTTCGGCCAATGGCCATCGCCTCGCCCACAGATTTCATCTGCGGACCAAGTCCCTCGTCGGCTCCGGGGAACTTTTCGAATTGCCATTTGGGAATCTTTACCACTACGTAATCGATGGTCGGCTCAAAGCAGGCCGGTGTCTTGCGAGTGATGTCGTTCGGGATTTCGTCGAGCGTGTACCCCACGGCGAGGCGGGCGGCAATTTTCGCAATCGGGAAACCTGTGGCTTTGGAGGCTAGAGCGGAGGAGCGCGACACACGTGGATTCATCTCGATCACTACCATGCGCCCCGTGGACGGATGAACGCCAAACTGGATATTCGATCCGCCGGTCTCTACGCCGATCTCGCGAATCACCTTGATGGCGGCATCGCGCATGCATTGGTATTCGCGGTCGGTAAGCGTCTGCGCCGGGGCAACCGTGATGGAGTCCCCGGTGTGCACGCCCATGGGATCGAAGTTCTCGATGGAGCAGATGATGATGACGTTGTCCTTCAGATCGCGCATCACCTCCAGCTCATATTCTTTCCATCCAAGCACCGACTCCTCGATCAGAACCTCGTGCACCGGCGACAGATCGAGTCCGCGCGCAAGAATCTCCATCAGCTCTTCGCGGTTGTAGGCCAGCCCGCCTCCGGACCCGCCCAGCGTAAAAGATGGCCGGATGATGACCGGGAAGCCGATCTTGCCGGAGAACTCGAGGCCGTCGCGCAGATTGTTTACCAATGCTGATTTAGGAACATCAAGACCGATGCGTGTCATCGCATCTTTGAACAGCAGACGATCTTCCGCCATCTTGATTGCGCGCAGTTGCGCTCCAATCAACTCGACGCCGTATTTATCGAGAACTCCCGAATCGGCCAGCGCAACGGCGAGATTCAGCGCGGTTTGTCCGCCGACGGTCGGTAGCAAAGCGAATTTACCGCCAGTCCTCAACTCGGATTCCACACGAATGATTTCTTCGAGATACTCGTGGGTAAGCGGCTCGATGTAGGTCCGATCGGCGAGTTCCGGATCGGTCATGATGGTCGCCGGGTTCGAATTCGCCAGTACAACTTCATATCCCTCGGCCTTGAGTGCCTTGCAGGCCTGCGTACCGGAATAGTCGAATTCCGCCGACTGCCCAATGACGATGGGGCCGGAACCGATTACCAGGATCTTCGAGATGTCGTTGCGGCGGGGCATAACTATTTGACAGGACACCCAAGGGCATTGAAGTAGTCACTGTCTGTTGGTTTTAGTCCAACCAAGACCTCGAGCTCACACTTATTTTGCGCGCACTCCAGCCGCTTGGGCTGCAACCATTCGCGATTGTCTCCGAACAGAAGCCTGTATTTGCCTCGGGGAAGTTTTCCCAAAGTGAATCTTCCTGCCGAATCGGTAGTGCGCGTCAGCACGACGCGATCATTTCTCTTCAATTGAATTTTCTGATCGGCAAAGGGCGCATAACTCAGATCAACGGCTGCGCCGGACACCGTCGCTCGCTGTGTGACACTGAAGTTGGGGTGTACTGTTTCAGAGTCACAGGTCACTGTCCTGTTCTGCGGCCCAATTGTCACCATCTGAGAAACGGCAGCTATGCTGCAGATGAGAGGCAGAGGAAAGAAAAACTGAGCTCTCACCCTTTCCACTCCTTCATCATGTTCACAAAATCACCAAACAGATAATGTGAGTCATGAGGTCCTGGTGAAGCCTCAGGATGATATTGAACGCTGAACAGCGGCATAGTTTTATGCCGGAGGCCCTCTAGTGTGCCGTCGTTCAGATCGAAATGCGTAAGTTCCACTTCGCTTTGCTTCAACGAATCTGGATCGACCGCGAAATTGTGATTGTGCGCCGTGATCTCGATCTTGCCGGTGCGCTCCTGACGCACGGGATGATTCCCACCGTGATGTCCGAACTTCAGCTTGTAGGTCTTGCCACCCAGTGCCAGACCAATCAACTGATGCCCCAGGCAGATGCCGAAGATTGGGGTCTTGCCTGCAAGCTTTCGGATATTCTCCTGCGCGTAGGTTACCGGCTCGGGATCGCCTGGACCGTTTGACAGGAACACGCCATCCGGCTTCAGCGAGAGCACATCCTCCGCGCTGGTTTCGGCGGGGACGACAGTCACGTTGCATCCCTGATCGACCAGCATACGCAGGATGTTCTGCTTGATGCCATAGTCGTACGCCACCACATTCAGCGCGCTGCTCGGATCGAACTCCTTTGCAGTTTGGGACGCGTAGGTCAACACTGGACCTTGATTCCACGAGTAACGCTGTTTTGTGCTCACGACGCGCGCGAGATCGGTTCCATCCATTTTGGGAATCGAGCGCGCTTTGGCGATAAGCTTTTCCGGCTCGGATTCAATCAGCGAGATCACGCCACGCATGACACCATGCGTTCGCAAATGACGAACTAGTGCACGCGAATCAATATCCGCGATTACCGGAATGTTAAATCGCTCGAGATATTCGTCCGCGGCCTGCTGCGAACGCCAGTTGGAGCTGATCGGCGAAAATTCCCGCACGACCAGGCCCTCGATGAACGGTCGAACGGCTTCGTCGTCTTCTGGATTGGTACCGTAATTTCCGATTTGAGGGTTGGTCAGGACGACAATCTGCCCAGAATAGGAGGGGTCGGTGAAGATTTCCTGGTATCCGGTGAGAGAGGTATTAAAAACGACTTCCCCGTAGCACTCTGCTTTCGCTCCGTAGCCTTTGCCTCGGAAGATGCGGCCATCTTCCAGCGCAAGGATTGCTTGCACCTGTTTCTCCGGGGGTGGATTTTATAGATTCTATCACGAAGAAGCTGCTCAGCTTCTGAGCTGCTAAGCTCATCGAAGCGCATTAACGCAGCAGGCCCAGCTTATCCATCGGCCAATACACGAAGACTGCCTTCCCATAGATGTAGCTTTCATCGACGGGCCCAAAATCGCGACTGTCATTGGAGAGAGAGCGGTGATCGCCCAGGACAAAGTACGAGTGCGCGGGGACAACAGTCTCGGCCATGGAACGGTAATCGAAGTACTCTCCCGGAACGTACTGCTCCTTGATCGTTCGTCCGTTCACGTACACCTGTCCATCAACGATATGGACGCGATCGCCGGAGACGCCGATCACACGTTTGATGTAGCTCTTGGAGAGGTCGAAGGGATAGTGGAAGACAACGATGTCGCCGCGTTCGATAGGCTCCAGCTTGTACACAAACTTGTTGATGAAGATGCGCTCCTGGTCCTGGAGACCGGGAAGCATGCTGGTGCCCTCAACGCGTACCGGCTGATAAAGAAAGATAATGAAGAACGCGGAGAAGAACAGCGCAAGCAGCAAATCGCGACTCCAACTCCAGAGTAGTCGGGGTCGGCGACGAGGTTGCGAGGGCGGTTGTTCTGGCGTGACCGTTATCATCCTCCGACTTCGAGATCCGGCGGCTGCCGAGTCCCTGATTCTTCCATTATAAAAGGCGCTCCTAATAACTCTTTTTTTTATCGACTTCTCCCAGTAAGGGCTTTCCATCCATGTAGCGCTTGAGGTTTTCGGTTATGCGCGTGTAGTGGCGTTCCCAGAGCTTGTCAGTGAGTGCCGCCGTATGCGGCGTGATCAGTAAGTTTTCAAGAGCCCACAGCGGAGAATCAGGGGGCAGCGGCTCATTTTGAAAGACGTCGAGCGCCGCCGCACGAATCGTGTTTGAGCGCAGAGCTCGCTCAAGGGCGGATTCATCGACGAGCGCACCGCGGCTGACATTTAGAAAGCACGCATCCCGGCGCATCAATGCAAAGCGCTGGTCATTGAACAGGGCTTCAGTCTTTGGAGTGAGAGGCGCCGCGAGCAGCACGTAGTCTGCTTCCGCGAGCAGTTCATTCAAGTGATCTGCTCCAAACACACGATCGGCTCCTTCACCACCAAGCTGGGGACGGTCACGAACAGCGAGGACTCTCATTCCCAGGCCCTTTGCCAGAGAAACACAGTGTTTGCCGATCGCACCCAAACCAATGATGCCTAAAGTTGAACCTTGAATTTCTCGTGGACGCATCGCGCTGCTCCACAAATCCTGCTGCCCCCAACGACGCTGGGCCTGATACTTCGCTGTAAACGACAATCCTTTGGCCAGGGCCAAGATCATGGCGATTGAATGTTCAGCAACTACCGGCCCGTGAATATCCGTCGAATTGGTCACGCGGACGCCACTGGCGACCAGTTCCGGGAACATCAATTGATGAACTGCGGCGGTGGTGGCATGAATCCAGCGAAGTTGCCGCGCCGCCTGAAACTGCTGAGGACGAAGCTGCCAGCCCACAAACACTGCGGCGTCGCAGATTTCATCGGTCAATCGCTCAAAGTTCTTGAGTTGCACAAAGGTGAGTCGAGGGAACTCTTGCTGAAGCCGGCTCTCCAGCCACTCCGGGGCATTCCACAGCTCGAACGGATGATGAATAGCAAGTAGGACTTTCATTCTGGGGTAATAACTCAGTGAGAGAAATAGGGTAAATCAGCACGTCATTTGTTGGTTCCAAAACCGTCTCGGGCCACTGTCCCCCGAATCAGTGGCTATGGCGTACTCCGGACGGTAGGCCAGGCTCGACTTGTTGAAGCGCTCCCCATTCGGGCATGGGACACGTCCCCAATTCCCGTCTTCATAAGATCGAGCGAAAACTTATTGCATTTCCTTCAAAGCTGGGTAATGATGCGCGTAATACTCAGTCGGCAAATAATTTGGCAAGAGAGCACAACAAATGAAGGATATCTATAGCCTGATTCGTCAGAAAGAAGGCGAACTGGAACGAATCCAGCGCGAGCTTGAAGCACTACACCTGAGTGCCAGACTCCTGGAGGAAGACGCACGCCCGGTGGCGACGACCTCCGCCAGCGTTGCTGCTGCGACATACAACCCGGTACCAGCTAAGCCTCAAACCGGAGGACAGCCGACGGCAGCCCCGGCCGCGTGGGCTTCGGCCAAGCAGTTCCCATAATTCTTTGTAACAGGAAGGTAAATGGGCACCACAGCCACCGAAATCAGCCCCCTTCAGCCTCCGGCGCGCGATCAGCGTTTATCCCTCCGTAAGCGCCTTTCTCAACCCATCGCAATCGAGTTGCTGCCCGGCAAGGAGGCTTGGCTGTACGATCTGGGAGAGGGTGGTCTCTGCGTTTCTGGGAGTTCGCCTCTCGAATTGGGAACCACTACCTCTGCGTGCTTCCGGTTTGCTGAAGCCAATTCCCTAATCGAAGCAGCCGGGATCGTTGCCTGGAGTGACAATTCCGGACGGCTCGGAGTGCGCTTCACCAGAGTAGAACCGGATTCGACCGTGGCTCTCCGTCGCTGGCTGAAAAACGGAGCAATCGCGGCCTCAGAAAGTTCCACGATGAATCCTTCGCCAGATGCAGAACTCGCAACTCGCATTTCCTGTCTGAGCGAAGTTGCCGATTTGCAGTCAGTAATTTCCAGCGAACAGTTCGATTGCGATGCCGCCCTCAATTTGATCGTGCGGCGAATGATGGAACTGACGCGCGCAACCGGCGCAGCCATCGCGCTGCGCGAGGGGCAGGACGTGGTTTGCCGCGCTCGCGCGGGAAACGCTCCTGACGTAGGAGTAAAGCTTTCGCCGACTTCCCTGTCTGGCGGGTGTTTTAACTCTGGCACAATCGTGACCTTAGAGGACTCTGACAGCGATCCCAGGGTGAATCCGGACCTTTGCCGACAACTGAATTTCAGATCGTTGCTGGTCCTACCGATTATCTCTGGCGCCGAGACCATGGGAATTGCCGAAGTGCTTTCCCCCAATCCGCGCAATTTCGCGGGCGGCGACATTCTTGTACTGAGTTTCTTAACCGATCTGATTGCCAGCGTTGCCTTGCCGCGAATCGAGCCCGATAGGTCTGCGGTCCCAGAAGTGCTGCGTTTGCCCGACTTTGACGCTGCGGAGTTGCCGACAGTATCTACTGGTTGCGGTGGCCTGGATTTGGCATCCCACGTCGCTGCTCCGACACTTGCACAGCCTCCATTTGAGGCTCCGGTGATTCTCTCTGCTCCGGTTGAGATACCTGTGGCTCCGTTTCAATCAGTTGAAGCTGTAAGCAGATTTGCTCCTGTGATACCTGCGGAAAAGGTAAAGCCCGCTGCTGCGCAGATCATCCAAAAGACCGATCTGTCCCCAAGAGCTGTGCCGGGCGGCGCGATCTCGCGATTGATTCCATTGGCAGTCACAGTAGTTGTGTTGCTGGCAACCGCGGCTCTGCTATCGGGCTATTACTTCAGTCGAAGTTTGGCTTCACGCAGGTCAGCTTCAGTTATTCCGGTGACCTCATTAGCAACCGCCGCCAACGTTGCTAAACCAGCACCTCAGTCTCAGCTTCCGGTATCCGAAGTCGCTCCCGCTGCAGCTTCGACGCACCGCGGTGAAGCGAAAGTCTCTATTGTTCCATTGGCGCGGCAAGCCACTCCACCTGAAAGAGCTATTGCGGCTGCTTCCGTGCCGGAGGAGCTTCAGGTCACCCATGGCGCAAGCCGTCGTCCGGTGATAAACGCCGATAACGCTGCGCCGGAAGCGCCCGCGTTCGGAGCTATTGCTTCGCGTGGCCCAGGAACTCTGCCTACTTCCATCATTGCGGCCAAGACGGCAACCCCGGAACTGCAGCCTCCCGCGGCGTCCACAGGTATTACGGAAGGCAAGTTGCTAAGGAAGGTCATGCCTCGGTATCCCGAAATGGCACGCACTGCCGGTGTCAGCGGAGATGTCGTTTTGTCGGCAAAGATCGCAACCGATGGAACTCTTCGCGATCTCAAGGTATTAGCCGGCAGCCCATTGCTGCGCGAGGCCGCTATTGAGGCCGCACGGCAATGGCGTTACTCGCCCTACAAGCTTGGCGGCGTACCCGTGGAAACTGAAACGCGGATCACCATCAGCTTCCATCGCTAACGGCACGTCTGTTCAGGAGAGATCAAGGAACTCTCATTTTATTTCCCGAATCAGGCGCAGCAACTCGCGCGCTTCGAGTTTTGCCGGCTTCTCGTCCGAAGCAAAGTCTCCCGAGGAAAGATCATCCGGCACGGCGTGGCAATAACTGCAGCGATGGCCCGAGGTTTTAGAGAACCCTTTCATAATCGGCAACAGGTGCGCCTTGGTTATGTCGGGCGGCAAAACCTTCAGGTTCGTGTACTTGTCCGGTATAACCGGAGCCTTGGGCTGTTCCTGGCCAAAACTCACCACAATCGTAATGACAAACAGACAGGGCAAGACGATCCAAATGAGACGAGCTATTCCCTGCTTTTTGCGGCACTGTCGCATTCTTCGATCTCCTGCGCGAAGCTGGTTTTGAGAGTCAGGAAGCTAACAGCCTCTCAACTAATAGGCAACACTTTTGTGATATTCAGTCGGAATGGGAGGGATGAGCCGTGTTAAAGAGTGATTTTCCTTGTGTGATTACGGTTCTTCCAACAAAGTCCGCAGAAGCTGCTCTCTCGGCTCAGGCAGGCGTACGTGTTCTATGACCTCAAGGATTGCGGCCTTCGGCAGCTTCGAGGCAGCTTTCAGGACAATTGCGTCCGTTGCCTCCGATCTGCGAACGATTGCGAGTTGGAGTTCTCGCCGTGTGGACCATTTAGGATGCTCCACCAGCATTGACAGGAGCAGTGGCGACACTTCCGCTTTAGCCAGTGACTTTGCGATGCTGGCTTCGGTCATGCGTGGATTCTGCAAGGCCGCTTGGATCACCTGACGCTGGCCATGAAGGAGCAGCGCCCCCGCGACCGCCGGTGACGCCCTGCGCGCCAGGTTGATGCATTCTCCGAACGAAAGAGTTTCCAGCTTATCGATGAGCACGTCCTCGGCGAGCAGTTTCAGGTCGGCGGCTACAGCAGGCTCAAGGGCTACATGCATCAACTCGAAAACAAAAAGCCGGCGCAGAAGTGGGAGCGAAATGTGGCGAGGTGTGCGCGGATGCTGTACTACCTGCAACAACACCTTGCGGTGTTTCATTACTGCATGGTTGCGAATCAAAGCTTCTAAAACCCGTGAGGGCAGATCGCGACGTTGCAGCATGGCAAGAGCAAGATCTTCATTCAAAACCCCGTGTCCAGCGGCAACTATGAGGTCTTCGACAAATGAGCTCTCGACCAACTCCTCCACTTTCGCTGCCGGACGCAAAACTGAGATGGGCTTTGTCGTTTTGGAGTTTGTCCCGGAATGGGTCATCTGAAAACAGCCTCAGCAGACCAGGGTCGTTAAGGTTTAACAGTGATAGCCATGCCTCTAGCCATCGATAGCGCTCCCATTACAGGATGCACCGTCTCGAGATTCACGACAATGCCGGGGCGTTCGGCGCGAATCGAATTGGCAAACATTTGCCGTATTTGAGCAGAGTGGTTAAAGACGCCCCCCGTAACCGCCACGGCCACATCGCCGGATGCGGGCCAGAGCTTGCGGATCACGATCCGCGCGAGCTGTGCCAGTTCATTGGCCGCAGACGTGAGAATTTCGCGCGCCAGAGCGTCGCCGGAATCAGCGCATCGCAGGATTTCCGGCAGCAGTGAGGCAAAGTCAGGGGGTGGATTGGAGTTTGCCATCGACACCACTTCTTCCAGCGATGACAACTTCCACGCCTGCATTACGGCATTCAGCAGATCAGTCGAGCGGCCTACGTCGTGAGCGCGCATCGCCTGGGCGACAGTTGTGCGTCCTATCCAGAATCCAGAGCCTTCGTCGGAGATGATGGGACCCCATCCGCCGGCGCGCGCACTTTCTCCGCGCTCGTTGATGCCCAGGACATTCGACCCGGTTCCCGCGATTACCAGTACTCCGGGTCCGCCATTAAAAGCAGCTCGATGCGCAATCAGAGTGTCATTGACAACAGAGACCTCACCGGACACAAGCTGTTTCAGAACGCTATAAGCCCAATCGGCAACTTCAGGAATGCTGGAACCGGCAAGACCGATGCACGTGCGGGTGATGGCTGTGGGATTAACGCCCGCCTGTTTGCAAACCGCCTGGATCGCCGCATCGAGCGCCTGCCCGGCAGCGTTAGCGCCAACTTTCTTGATCTTGATCGTGCTCTCAACGCTCGTCCCGAGCACGCATTCGTCATCGCCCATTACACATTCGGTCTTAGTGCCGCCACCATCGATGCCGAGAAAGAAGCTCACGCTGTAGTTCTAACACGAAGGCATGTCCTATTCGGCATGGTGTGCTGTCGGGGCATGGTAGAGACGCAGCATGCTGCGCCTGTGCGGCGGATTGACTATTGCCGCTTCACTCTCAGATCATGCCCGGTCATCTCCTTCGGTTGCGAAATGCCCAGCATGCTCAACACAGTAGGTGAGATATCCTGCAGAGCCCCTTCAGAGCGCAGGAAAAACTGCTTGTCATCGTCGCTGACAACGATGAAGGGCACGGGATTTGTAGTGTGCGCTGTGTGCGGACCTCCAGTCACGGGATCGATCAGCATCTCGGCGTTGCCGTGATCTGCGGTTACGATCATGGAGCCACCTCTCTGCTTTATCGCTTTGTAGATGCGTCCAAGACACGCGTCCACGGTTTCGACCGCTTTCACCGTGGGCTCGATCTTGCCGGAATGACCCACCATATCGGCATTGGCAAAGTTCACAATAATCACCTGGAACTTTCCCCGCTCGATAGCCTCTACGAGAGCGTCGGCGATCCCCTCAGCGCTCATCTCGGGCTTCAAGTCGTAGGTGGCCACTTTTTGCGAAGGAACCAGCACGCGCTCCTCTCCCGGAAATGGCTGCTCCACTCCGCCATTGAAAAAGTAGGTCACATGGGCATACTTTTCGGTTTCCGCGACCCGCAGGTTGTGCAGGCCCTCTGCCCCCATGACATTGGCCAGGATGTTAGTCATGGAGTCTGGAGGTACGACGAAGGGCAGTTCAAACTGTTTGTCGTAACGAGTCATGCAGATGTAAGTGAGATTCTTCGGCGCTTCGTCCGCGGGAACTACTTGCTCCAGCGCTTCGGCGTCCGGCAGATCCTTACCGTTCTGTTTGGTGATGCCGCTCTTACGCGCGAGCACGCGCGTGATCTGCCGCGCCCGGTCAGCCCGAAAATTGAAGTTGATGCAACTATCGTCATCGCGAATGGTGGCCATCGGCTCGCCGCGATTATCGACACAAACGAACGGCACGACAAACTCGTCGGTGACATCCCGGTTATACGATTCTTTTACGCCGCGCACCGGATCGATGAAGGTACCGCCTTCGCCCCTGCCGTTCACCATTGCCTCGTAAGCTTTGCGTTCACGCTCCCATCGCTTGTCCCGATCCATGGCGTAGTAACGGCCGCTGACACTGGCAATGTGTCCTCCACCGATCTCGCGCACCTTTTGTTGAAGCTGCTCCAGATATCCGGCTCCGCTCGTGGGCAGTGTGTCGCGGCCATCCATGAAGGCGTGCACGAAGACGCGGTCAACGCCATGTAGGCGTGCCATTCGCAGAAGTGCGTAGAGATGATTCTGGTGAGAGTGAACACCACCATCTGAGAGCAGTCCAAAGATATGCAAGCGGCGTCCGCCCGAACGCGCGTTTTTCATCGCTTGCATCAACGCCGCGTTGGAGAATAACTCCCCACTCTCGACCATCACATCGATCTTGGTGATGTCCATGTACACCACTCGACCAGCACCGATGTTGAGATGCCCGACTTCACTGTTTCCCATCTGGCCGTTGGGCAGACCCACGTAGCGCCCGCTGGTGTGCACAAGAGTGCTGGGAAAGTCGCGGAGGAGGGCATCGTAATTGGGCTTTCGCGCCAAGGCGATGGCGTTGGCTTTGGTTTCAGCGCGGTATCCCCAGCCGTCGAGGATGATGAGAACGAGAGGAGTATTTTTCATGAAGTTTTATTGATGTTGTTACTTAAGCTGATCAGGTGATCGGGTCGTCGGGTGATCGAACGAAGTGAACCCGAGGCTCCTGGCTCTTGATGTTCAGCCAGAAACCTTCCGCCAGTTGTCACACATGAGTCAAGCGAAGTAGATCTTCAAACCGAGGGCGCCCACTACAACCGATCACAGGCTGAAAGCCGACAGCCAATAGCCGACAGC
>Ga0307479_10004688_pt1 | contig 12538 bp, 14 predicted proteins | sample atmos_gasesECM4C_FD_203743 | JGI IMG/M metagenome (GOLD analysis project Ga0307479, IMG submission 203743) | Hardwood forest soil microbial communities from Morgan-Monroe State Forest, Indiana, United States - atmos_gasesECM4C_515 | ecosystem: Environmental > Terrestrial > Soil > Temperate...
CAGAATGCGCGTTGAAGTGAAATGAACCGAGCAGAGCAAGAAGAAGAGGAATATGTCTACGCCATCAAGATCCAAGATGAATGAGCTTCAAACAGGCCCCGGTCAGCCCACCTCTGAATGGGGCTCGGTTGAAGAACTGTTTGGCAAGCAGAGGGCAAACTTTGGCACGGACGTCACGAAGACTTACGAATGGAGAGTCGATCAGTTGGATCGCCTTATCCGCATGCACAAAGAGAACTTTAAACGTTTCGCCGACGCCTCAAGCAGAGACTTCAAAACCGCATCCCAGGAAAACGTCTTCGAGGCCGCTGCCCCGATCGCAACCGCCGAATACGCAAAGTCGCAGCTCAAAGAATGGATGAAACCTGTCGAAGCTCCCCTTCCAAAGTTCCTCGCAGCATCCGGTCATAAGGGAATGGTGTACCGCGAGCCTTACGGGGTGACGCTGATTATCTGTCCTTTTAATGGACCGCTTCTGCTATCGTTGCGCCCCGCAGTTGCCGCTCTATCGGCCGGCAATCCCTGCATCCTAAAACTCTCCGAAGCTCTGTTAGCAACCGACGAGTTGCGCCTGGAATTGATTCCCAAGTACTTCGAGCCGGAGGCCCTGAGCGCCGTGGTCGGTGGCCGGGAAACGGTGACGAATTTGCTGAAGCTCCCGTTTGATTTCATCTTCCTGACCGGCAGCGTAGGCGTGGGTAAAGTGGTGATGCGCGCTGCTGCCGAGCACATCACGCCGGTGTTATTAGAGTTGGGAGGGCAAAACCCCGCCATCGTCGATCAAACGGCGAACATTCCAGATGCTGCTAAGAAAATCGTTTGGGGCGCGATGGCATGGGGCGGACAGTGGTGTACATCGCCTGGCTATGCAGTGGTTCATGAGTCTGTTGCAGCAGCGTTCGTTGCCGAATGCAAGAAAGCTGTTGTGGAACTCTACGGTGCAGACCCTAAGAACAATCCAGACTATTCACGTGTCATAAGCGCTGCGGCTGTAAACAGACTGGCGTCGCTGATCGATCCCGGCAAGGTGGTTTATGGCGGCAGGTCCGATGCCGCAGCTCGCTACCTTGACCCGACCATCCTTTACCCGATTTCCTGGTCCGACAAAATAATGGAAGACGAAATCTTCGGACCTATGCTGCCTATCCTCACGTATTCCGATCTGGGTGCGTTAATCACAAAGATCAAGTCGATGCCGAGGCCCTTAGCCGGCTACGTGTTCAGCCGCGACCAGAAGGCGATCGACGGCGTGCTGACCTCTCTCTCTTTCGGAGGGGGCGCAGTGAATCAGACCAATGTGTTCTTGTTCATTGAGTCGATGCCTTACGGAGGAGTAGGAACCGCCGGTATCGGAAATTACTACGGGAAGTATGGTTTTGACTCTCTTACCCACGCCAAGTCTGTGCTGGTATCTCCACCAGACGTGGCAATCGACCACTTGTTTCCACCTTACACGAAAGAAAAAGTGCAAGCGCTGAATCAATGGTTTGAATACTGAGCAGCGGTTGGACCGCGCTCACTGGGAGGAGATATATGGTCTTAGCTGGTATCAAGGTAGTTGTACAAGCCAGCTTGTTGCGGCGCTAGCCCCTGGGGCGCGAGTGGTTAAAGCGCTGAATAACATGATCGTTCCTAACTTGGAGGCCGATCCCATCGTCAACGGGGCGAGGCGGGTCGCATTTATTTCGGCGGACGACGACGGCGCGAAGAAGCGAGTTGAAACCTTACTCGAAGGTTTAGGCTATTCAGTCATTGATCTTGGAAACCTTCGCGATGGAGGGCTGATTCAGCAAGCAGGTGGCCCTCTCGCAGGGCGACCTTTGTTGGAGCAAGGAGAACACCATAAGTGAAAGCCATTCATCTCACCGCGTACGGTAATCCAGCCCAAAGCTTAAGGATGGTCGAAGTTTCGGAACCAAACGCCCCGTCTGCGAGCGAAGCTCTCGTGCGTATGGAGTATGCGCCGATCGACTACAGTGACCTCCTTTTAGCGAACGGAGTGTACTTTCTGAAACCGAGGCTTCCTTCTGTCATTGGAGGTGAAGGTGCGGGAATTGTGGAGGCGATCGGGCCGGGCGTGACCAGCGTCAAGGTGGGCGATCGCGTCACCATCCCTTTCGGAACATTCACCTGGTCTGAAAAAGCCCTCGCTCCAGCCCAAGGCCTTTTCGTCGTCCCTCCTTCAGTCGATGCCAAGACCGCCTCGATGCTAAATATCAACCCTACGACCGCAGTTCTTCTCTTGGACGAATTTGTAAAGCTAAAGCCAAAAGACTGGATTGTATTAAACGCAGCGAATTCCCACGTTGCGCGATGCCTGATCGCGATTGCAAAATCGCGCGATCTGAACGTTGCAGGTATTGTGAGACGGCGCGAACTTATTCCAGAAATTGAAAAATTGAATGTTGATTTCGTTGGCGTCGAATCGCCGGAACTCGCAAAGCAAATTCAGACTGCAACAGGCGGAATGCCAATATCCCTTGGTCTCGATGCTGTAGGTGGTCCGGCAACAGCGACGTTGGCAAGCGTGCTCTCTCCGAGAGCTCATCTCGTCAGCTATGCGTGGCTCAGTCGTTTGCCTATTCACGTGCCGCAAGGCGATCTCATCGGCAAGAGGTTGAATATCCACGGCTTTTGGATGTATTACGAAGAGTATCTCCCCAAAATGCGAGCGGCACTGACTGAGGCGACAAAAGTAGTCGCTTCTGGCAAATTAAGTTTGCCAATTACCGCAACATATAAACCGTCCCAAATCAAAGAAGCAATCGAACACTCCGAGAGTGGTGGCAAGGTTCTATTGGATTTCAATTACGCAAAGTAGGACTTGCCAGAAATGACGCTTCATTTTATGACTGAAGCGATGACCAGTCATCACAACCATCTGTGAGGGCGAGTGAACATAGAAGCCAACAGAGTTTGCAATACGGAAGGTACTCCATCATGACCGGACAGTGACTGTAGGGTTCTCGCTAGCTGGAGCGCTCGATTACCTCCTGCTCGCCGGCAATCAGGGCCAAGTCTGCCATATGCAAGAAAAGCCCATGCTCTACGATGCCAACGATAGAATCGAGCTTTGCGGCCATCGTGTCTGGGTCCTCGATGAGCACGCCGGAACAATCGAGAATGAGATTCCCTTCGTCTGTCATATAGCGTGTTCCGTCCCGATTCACTCGGACTGTTGGCGTGAACCCGAACTCTCGAAGCGCGTCGCCAACCAATGCAGCCGCCATGGGGATCACTTCAACTGGCAACGGAAAGCGGCCTAGCTTCTCGACCTGCTTCGATTCGTCGGCAACAATAACGAACCGCTTCGACGCGCTGGCAACAATTTTTTCTCGTAGGAGCTTGCCGCCGCCTCCTTTGATCAAAGCCAGGTTCGATGCGACTTCGTCGGCTCCATCAACTGTGAGGTCCAGGCTTCGGCACTCTTCAAAGCTGACGAATGGTATTCCGTAGCTTCGTCCGAGGTGTTCGCTATCCTCGGAACTCGCGATAGCGCGAATCTTCAGGCCTTGGTCACGTACTCTTTGGCCAAGAAGCTGGATCCAAAGAGTCGCCGTTGACCCAGACCCCAAGCCGACCGTCATTCCGGACTCAACCAACTCCAGGGCACGTTGCGCAGCACGCAGCTTCTGGCGCGCGTGGTCGCCGGCCTCGCTATTGGTAGCCATCGATATGCCTTCCTAAGCTCCCCCTAAGAGTGACGAACGATTCTCAAAATCTTCCAGACATTGACATATTGTGACACTCGGCGGCGGGAGGCCCTGACCGCAGCCACTTGCGGTCGGCTCGTCAGTACGCTACCCATCGTCACGCTTGACTCGCAGCATCGGCATGCTTTGCTTCCATCCGCCCGATCTCTTGGTTCAGACGGTCGGCGATTTTGTCTCCCCGGACGTACACGTGTTCTTCACGAGAAATTCACTCAGTCTGCGCCGGCCGGCATCTCCCCGCCGGTCCAGTGGAACGACGGCAATGCGAGCTACAATCTCCGGGAGGTCGTTCCGGTCTAGCGTTCCCCAAAGATGCTTCGTCTCATCAAGGACAAGAAGTTCGCCGATAGATTCTACTTTAAACGGGATCATTGGGCTTCAAGAGGTCTAAACTCGGCTCACATTCGTATGGCGCGCGGAAAGATCGTATCCGAGCCCCCTCGACTAGCATCCAAAGCAGCGAAACATTCCCTAGGTCTCGGCGGATCATTGAAAACTCTTATTAAGAGCGTTCAGTGGCTCTGGAAGGAGGCGTACGATGGCATGGCTTGGCAAGCAACTGGTTTGTCTAGCTTTGTTGGCGTTGCTCTGGGCTTCTCTAACTACAACGGGTCCTGCAGCCGGGGTGAATCGCCCGCTACGTCCCCCACGTCGCGGCTCCCAGCCGATACCGCAACCGCTGAGCACAGCCGGCGAAGGCCTGCTGCGGACTCTTGTACAGGCCGGAGAGTTATCCGAGTTGAGGTGGCCCGACTTTGGTGATTACAGCGCGCAAGTCGCCAAATTTTATGAAGCCAATGACTATGCCCTGTTATGGGCAAGGGGAATGCAGGCGACACAGCAGGCGCAAGATGTCATTGCACTACTCCGTCAGGCAGAACAAAAAGGGCTTTCCGCGGAAGACTACGATGGCCCGCGCTGGGAGGCACGACTCGCAAAACTCAAGCCTGCGACACAGCAGCCTGACGAACAGGACGCTGTGCGGTTTGATGTTGCGCTAACGGTTTCACTGATGCGGTATATCTCCGACCTTCACATAGGGAAAGTCAATCCCCAGCGTTTTCATTTCCAGATCGATGTTACGCAGAGAAAATACGACTTACCGGAATTCTTGCAAGAGCATGTCGTCAATGCCGCGGATGTCTCGACCGCGCTGGCACAAGTCGAACCGCCCTATCCAGGCTATCAGCGGACCATTCGCGCATTAAAGACCTATCTGGAACTGGCTCGTGAGGTTGACGGAGACATGCTTCCGGAGATCAAGAAGCCCGTCCAGCCGGGAGAAACTTATCCTGGTGTGCCGCGACTCGTGCGCCTTCTTCGCCGCGTTAGCGACCTTCCGGTCGACGCGGGCGTGGACCCAAGCCGAGACGTTTACGACGGAGCAGTAGTAGATGCCGTCAGGAGCTTCCAGCAAAGGCACGGCCTGGCCGCAGATGGACGAATCGATGCCCGAACGGTCGCTGAACTGAACGTTCCCTTGAGCCGCCGCGTTCGCCAGATGCAACTCACGCTCGAACGCTGGCGCTGGATGCCCAACGAGTACCAACACGCTCCTATCGTCGCAAACATTCCGGAATTCCGTCTGCGTGCATATGACCAGCAGTTCAAGATCGGGACGACGATGAACGTGGTAGTCGGCTAGGCGTACCGCCATGACACCCCCGTTTTTGTTGGAAGCATGCGTTATGTGATCTTCCGCCCTTATTGGGAGGTGCCACCTTCGATCGCTTCGCGTGAGCTCCTACCCGCGATCCAACGCAATCCCGCGTATCTGACGAAGGAGAATTTGGAGTTTGTCGATTCCCGACAAAACCCAGTGGCTTCCGAATCGATTAGCGCCGATACGCTTGAGGAGATCCGCAGAGGTAAACTCTTCATTCGGCAAAGACCTGGCCCGAAGAATTCCTTGGGCCTGGTCAAATTTCTGTTTCCGAACGAATTCGATGTGTACATGCACGATACCCCTGCTACCGAATTGTTCGCAAAATCAAGGCGCGACTTCAGCCACGGCTGCATTAGGCTCGAAAGGCCAGCCGACTTGGCCGCCTGGGTCCTGCGGGACAATCCGGGCTGGACGTCCGCTCGTATTCAAGCAGCGATGAGTGGAGACAAAACGGAACAAGTGAACCTAACTCACCCGATTCCGGTACTGATTCTCTATGCCACAGTGATTGTTTCCGAAGACGGCGTAGTGCACTTCTACGATGATATCTATGGCCACGACGCAACCCTCGAGCAGGCGCTCGCCCACGGCTACCCCTATCCGTCCTGATTTATTCGCCGCCTACATCCTGGAATGTTGATGCGCAGTTGAAGCACCATTGGCGAACGCGTCCTACATCGACGTGAATAAAATCCGAATGCGGATAATAGCCGACACCCCCGCCGTGTAGGGAGAGGGCGGCCTCGTGCAGTCGGGAGGTCTCTACGCCCGGCATGCGGAGATCAATGGCTTCCCCGCGCAGGTGCAGACTGTTCTTGGCCACGCCAGCCGTTCGGGCCCTGAGAAATTCGTTGCTCCAGAGGGTCCGGTACCCACAGACAATATCGATTTCTCCGCCCGGATGTCCCGCGGCATAGGTCAATTCCTCAAGGATGTCGTAGATGCGGGGATCGAAGTGCCGCACCTCTCCGGTGCGGTGATCGCGCAGGAAGTAGTCGAGTTTCGTGATCGCCTCGGGAACATACTCGTTTCCTCGGCGGAACACAATGTCGAGCCGCTCGCTGGTATGTGTGTGAAACAGTAGGAGGCGATGCTCCCCCGACAATCGCGAGGTACCAAATTGGGCGTAAGGGAGCGGCACCGCAGCATATATATAGGTAGCCGTTAGAAAGAGCGCTGCTGTCAGACATCCAAGCAAGTTCCTAGTTCGTGTCATAGCCTACATTGTAGTTCGGCAGAGGTGGCGAACAAAAATCGCCTCCTCCAAAGGATCGCGGATTATTTGGGCTGGAGATGCGGGTGCTCGTTTTCCTCGTCTGCCGTGAGTTACTCACCGTTGGCAAGCCTTTGGAACGATTGCTCCAACTTCTGACGCACTAGATTCTTGGCGTGTCAACAGCTTCGGCGTTTGGAGCTCCTTGACAATCCCAATTAGCCCAATTACTATGTGAACGCTACGTAGCGTAGCGTTAAGACATGCAGACTGTAGAGCGCAAGACATACGACGAGACTTTTCACAGGAAGACCGGAACGAGAGAGCGCGTGCTCGCAACCGCCGCGGAGATTCTGCGGCATGAAGGTTACTCACGGCTGACCATGGAACGGGTCGCAGCGAAAAGCGGTGTTGCCAAAACCACTATCTACCGACGCTGGCCGACGAAAGCCGCGCTATGTATGCAACTGTATCTCGAAGTGGCTGGCCGGGAATTGCACGATCCGGACACCGGCGATATCGCGAACGACCTTCGGCACATCTGTAACATGGTAGTGCGCCTGCAAACACGGACGGTGGCAGGCCCGGCATTCATCGGCTTGATCGCGGAGGCGCTGTCGAACCCCAAATCCAGCGCATCGTTCCTGGCGGAGTTTGCAGAGCGGCGCCGGGAATTAACACGCCGGGTGTTAAACCGAGCCATTCATCGTGGAGAAATTCGCGCGGAAACGGATGTCGATCTGGTTATCGATGCGCTGGGCGGTGCTACGACTTTTAGGTTATTGCAGCGCCACGCTCCGCTCTCGCGGAAGTTTGCGGATGCCCTGGTCACGCTGGTGCTGTCCGGGTGCAGGACGCCGCGAATCGCTCTCGTACGGGGGGAGATGCGATGATCCGGCCTTGCAGCGAGGCAGATGTTCCATTCATCGAAATAATCATCAACGAAGCTGCGCAGGCTTACCGAGGGATTATTCCAGCCGATTGCTGGCATGAACCTTACATGCTACATGCCGACTTGATGAACGAGATCGCCGACGGCGTGCAGTTTTGGGGACGGTACGATTCGGGAGCTCTGATTGGCGTCATGGGAGTTCAGAAGGTGCGTGATGCAACGCTGATTCGTCATGCCTACGTGCGATCTGACCATCAGAATCGCGGCATTGGAAGCGCATTACTGGCTGCCCTAGTTAAGCGGTCGAGCGGTCAGTTACTGGTCGGCACCTGGGCTGCCGCCGAGTGGGCCATTCGCTTTTACCGGCGGCACGGCTTCCGCCTGGTTCCCACAGAAGAGAAGGATCGACTACTCCATACGTATTGGAAGATTTCTCAGCGACAACGGGAGACTTCGGTCGTACTTGTCCATGCCGAGGATCAACACAGCTAATAGGGGAGCAGCTACTTCGCCGGGCGAAGGCCCACGAAGACGAACGTAACCGGGCGCGGCGCGAATTCGATGCGCGCCAGCGAAAACCAAAGTAAGTCACGCGAGTGTTTGTCGCATCTTCCACACAGGAAAGATATTTGGAGTGTAAAGATGCTAACCAGCTGTCTGTCCCCAGCCCCTTATCCACGCCAGCGAATCGCGGCAGCCACTAGAAATTACCAAGACGCCTGCGGAGCGCCGCCGCTCGTCGGAGCGGCTCCCTTCTTTCCGGTGCCTCGCGGAATCGTACAAATGAGAATATGGCGGAAGCGTGTGGGAGTCGAATTCACCCCTTGTCAGAATCGAAAGGAGTTAAGAGAAGACGCAACCTCTCCAAAACAACGCGAAGGAATACATCGGAGCGCTTATTGCCCACGGATTGCCCACGAGTTTCCTTCACGCGCTTTTCCTCTCCGGCAGCACCATTTGCACCACCCTGCTATTCGCTTTCCGCAATGCTTCTGGAACCGCCTGTGTATAGATGTTCAAGGTTGTCCGAATATCAGCGTGACGGAGTAGCTCCTGCTGCACCTTCACATCAACCCTCAAGGCGCGTAGCATGGTCGAATAGCTGTGTCTAAACGTGTGCCAGCCGATTCGACCAAGCCCGGCTTTGATGCCAGCGGGAAGAAGGTGATTACGCTGGATAGTCCAGGGCCACCACGGTCGGCCGGTCCGTGAGCTGGGGAAAACCCAATTCCCTGGACCTGCCTGCCGCCTGTACGACAACAGCATTGATGCCAGAACTGGATCAAGGGGAATCGCTTTGTTCGAGTAGCGCGTTTTCACTTCGTCCACTCTGCCAATCACGACTCCGCGTTGAATCGTCACAGACCGGTTCTTCCAGTCGAAATCGGTCCACTGCAAGCCAACGAGCTCGCTCGCCCGAAGTCCGAGGCACATTGCCACCACGCACATGGTGCGGAACGGTTCCACCACAAAGCGCAGTAGGTGATGGAACTGCTTTCGAGTCAGTGTCACTGGCTCCCGCAACCTCTTCGAGGATCCCTTCACATGAACCAGCTTCATGGGATTGATTTGAAGGTCCATCAATTCCCACTTCATGGCCCACTGAAACAGAATGTGCATAATGCTGCGAACATGCCCCTTGCTCTTGGGCGCCAAATCGAGCTTGCTGATCCACTCTTCGACGAGGACTGCTTTCACCTTAGCAATGGGATAATCTCCCCATTGCGGCTGAATGTGATGAGTTATCCACGAACGGTACTTGCTGGCTGTTACATGCCGTTGTGGAACCTGTTCCCGCAGGTACCTGTCGATGAGAGCCCCGAACGTTACTTGGGTACCCGGATTCTCACTGTTGACGCTGAGACGTAATCCTTCCGCAGCTTTCCAAGCAAGGGCCTTGGTCGGGTACTGCTCAACATCTCCGATGATGACCGCATCCTTGTCCCGATTGCCACCAGAATCTGTGGATCGGTAACGCCAGAGCCAAACGCTCGGCCTCCTTTTTCTCTTTCGTAATTCCAACCAACCAAACTGATACCGCGACCGCGTGAACATTTGGATTCCTCCTAGTTCACGCGGCTCGGATGACAATCAGAATTTACCTGTGATCGGACCCAAGAGTCCAGCTCTGAAACACGAAAGTACCAACGGCTGTGGATTCGATATGCGGGTACCCGAGCTTGACGGGCATATCGTTGCAATGTTTTTTCGTGGCAATGAATTCGCCGCGCAGCCTCGCGACAATCTATGAGAGGTTCAAAATCACGTGGGGACTGTTCCTGAGCATTCTGTTCCGTCCGCAATGAAGGGAATTCGTTTGCACTTTTCATGTTTCATCCTGCAACTTCCGAAATTTCAGATTTGAAACCTCTCGACGATCATTCTGGCGAACGATCCGTGATCGGCCGCCCATCTCGACGCCCCTACTCCGTGCGTAAGCATCGACATCGATGGCACCAATCAGACTTGCCCGAGAATGGTGTCTGCACCGACCTTATAACCTCAGCTCTATCGATGCACTCACAAGGAGGGCTGCTACTCCCACCGGCAGGTGACCTTGCATGACACGGCTGTTAGCTAAAGCCAATGCCTTCAATCGAGCGAAGCCAGCAAGCAAGGAAAGCGAAATTTTCCCCGCTAGTCGCATGATTTCTGACTAGCTTTCCCCGCACAAGCGCTGGGCCTGCTGCTCTTCTTAAGCGGCCGCAGTTACGGGTGGCTAGTCGGCCCAGGCCTACCTCTTTGACCGTGACCCGCACGGAGGAACAAGTTCCCTGCTATCTGGCTTTGGCCGTCTTGCGTTCGCGCCCGTTCGATCCAGGGCGGATCTTGTTCCTAGCAGCCCTCAGCTCCGCAGTGACCATAGCTGTGATTTTCGATGCGTCCAGTCTGTATCGGACAGCACTTCGCATCAAGTTCGCTTCTTTCGCAAGTGCCTCTGCGGAGCTGTAGCCCGGGCAATAAAGGTCAGGAACAAGTGTGCAGGTCACCATAAAACGGTTGAGGTCGGCCGCGGTCATTGCGCGGATTCGTGCTTCTGCCAACTTCTCGTGATCCACTGTATTCCCGCCCCACGAGGTCTTCGTCTTCTTCTCTGCCCATCCGTAGACCTGGAACAAACGATGATGGTTGTCGTGACCCAGGCGGCGGAAGTAATCCAGCGCAACCATCTCGAAGTCCGCTCGCGCCAATGCAGCCGGAAGCTTCTGTCGAACAGCCTTCAGGATCCGCGAACGTGCTTCCTTCTGAACCCGCACGGCAAGCGCAAGCTTTCGGCGCTGTTCTCTCTCCTGCGGCGAGATTTCGTAGTGAGAGAATTGGCGATGGGTCTTGCACTTTTCGTCCGTGCAAACGTGAATGACTGTCCCCGCTTTGCGGCCGTCTACGACGACTGCAACCTGGGTGTGCAGACACTCCCCCTCGCATTCTGCACGCCGATACTGACCCTCGTAGAGCGTGTTGGGGGCTCTGCTGAGGACCTGCCAGGAAGGGCTCTCCGAAATCTGAACGGGCCTCTTCCCTTCCTTTGCCAAGGGGCCAACCCTAAGCTGCTGTTTCCCAAAGGCCACGATAGCGGGTGTTGCGCCTGAGTTATCGAACAATATCCAAGAGTCGCCCAAATGCGGATAGTGCAGCAGGAAGTTACGGATCGAGCGGTCGAATCGACGACGAACCACAACATCCGGTACATCGTGGCCACCTTCCAAGACTCTAGCTCTCACCTTCCTTAGCGCAAGAGCGACAGTTGGGATCCATAGAAAGAAGAAATGCACGTCATAGCTGCGCGCCTGGTTAGATCCCGAACGAGGTTCAGGTGGCTACGGCCTGAGAGAGTTGTCTCGAAGCCGAAGCTCACGCCGCGTTTTACATAAGAATTGATCTCTTTTTGGTCCTCCACACTGATTCGGGGCTGATCAGACGCTCGCGCCAGCGACCCCGACAGCGGCGACCGGAGTGGCCAGGTAATGCGAATGCGAGCATCCGACGCAACTCACACCCTTAGTTGCGGCCCCAACCGCTGCAGCAAATACTGCTGGGATTCCAAGCAGTTCGCCGGCGCGTGACCAAAACTCGGGCGTGACCGATCGCCCCGCCAAGTCACCCCCTGTACGTAAGAGGTCCAGATCAACGAGGCCATTCACACCACGAAAGAGAACTCCGTTCTCCAGTAGAGGCCGTCTGTTATTTTCGACCTTTCCAGGCTCATGCTTCGTGATGAGTAATTGGCAGGTCCGACCTGCTCGAAACAACTCGATTCGCACAAGAGCAGGAGCCACGACCACTGCGTGAACTCCGTTCACTCCGATGGCATCGATTGGATGGAGATAAGGCAGTGGTTCGCCATCCGGCCCACAGAACGTAACGTACCGGCCGAGTTCCTTCACGGCTCCGCCTGATTCGGTCCCGCGCGCCACATAGCGTTTGGCCAGATGCTGGTGTTCGAGGCTCACCTGGGATTGCACAAAAATGCCGACCTCAGTCAAACGTCGTAGCACTCGCCTCGACAGGGTGAGCCCGCGACGCGCCAAGAAATCTTGTTTGTCAGGCATGTGCCACCTCCTCACGCGGATTGCCGAACGGGGACAGGACAACCCACCGCTCGGCGAATCATTTCTTTGCGACAACCTGCCCAGCACAGGTACTTTCGCGGGTCTTCAATGGAGATCGCCAAGTTGTCACCACTTCGATCCTGACCGGCTTCGGCACAGGACGGACATCGCGTAATGTAGTTCCTGCCAACCTTTCGAACTTTGCTCACATGATCGAGGATTCGAAACTCGTGACCGGATGTACGAACAAAGGAAACGGACTGGTCTGCCGTGGGGCGTTTCCTATCAAACTCAGGTGGCATGGTTTTGCCCGCGATGAACCTTCGTATCTGTTCCTCGCTCACTTTGCGAAGGCGGTTCAGATACGAGATCTGTTTTTCCAGATCGTAGTCCGCTCCGTAGAACCAAAATCGTCGGTTTGCGCCGCGATGAATCCCAAGCGGTCCACGAATGGCGTTTCCAAATTCTCCCTTTCGCAGCTCATCGTGCTTCGGGAAGATTTCG
>Ga0307479_10004689_pt1 | contig 12537 bp, 14 predicted proteins | sample atmos_gasesECM4C_FD_203743 | JGI IMG/M metagenome (GOLD analysis project Ga0307479, IMG submission 203743) | Hardwood forest soil microbial communities from Morgan-Monroe State Forest, Indiana, United States - atmos_gasesECM4C_515 | ecosystem: Environmental > Terrestrial > Soil > Temperate...
CCTGCTGGTTTCGCCGCTGGATTGGGCGATCGTGGAGACGTGGCAAAGAGCCGGAATTCCGCTGGATGCCGTCCTGCGCGGAATTGATAGCGCGTTCGAAAGCTATCAGCGCTCGCGGCGAGGCGCGAGCAGGCCGCTAAAAAGCCTGGCATACTGCGTCGATGCGGTGCTGGATGCCGCGGCGGAAAAACAGGAGGCTTCAGCCGGCGCTGGCCCAGAGGTCAAACGAAGCGACAAGAAAGCGGAGCCTTTTTCGCGCGAGGAGTTGCGCAACTTTCTGCGCCGCAATATCGAAAAGTTGGAGCAAGCGGCGCAGCGAGTGAATTCTTCGGACGCCGAGTTGGCCAAGCGCATTGCGCAAGCTCGCGAGAGCCTCGCAGGCATCATGCCGTTGCTCGATTCTCCTGCTGAGCTCGATCTTGAAGGCTTCGAAAGGCGGCTGAGCGCAGTCGAAGAAAAGCTGAGCGCAGCCCTGCTGGCCGCCGCGGACCAAGACGTGCTCGTTGATATCCACGCCGACCTGGACAAACAACTCGCGCCTTACCGCCGTCGCATGTCGGCGGAACAGCTCAGCCAACTCGAGCGGCAATACATACAAAAGCGTCTCCTAGAGCGATTCGGACTGCCGCGGCTCAGTCTCTTTTACCTGAACTGAAAGGATTCATGCCTGATCCTATCGACGTACGCATCGAGAAATTGGTCTATGGCGGTGAGGGCCTTGCCCATCACGAGGGGCACACCGTGTTTGCTCCTTTCGTCCTGCCGGACGAGAGCGTATCTATCGAGCCGTTGGAGACACGCAAGAAATTCATTCGCGGCCGGGTGGCACAGATCAAGACGCCTTCGGCCGATCGCGCCGTTGCGCCCTGTCCATACTTCGGCGTATGCGGCGGATGCAATTACCAGCACATTCCTTACGAATTGCAGCTTCGCTACAAGGCCGAAATTCTGCGCGAAACACTCGCGCGGCTGGGGCGACTGCATTGGGACGGGCCGATCGTGCCTCACACGTCTCCCCCTTTCGGCTATCGCAATCGCGTGCAGTGGAAGATCGGACTCGACGAAGCCGGATCGCGCGAAATCGGCTATTTTCAGGCCGGCTCGCAGAAGCTTTGCGCCATCCGGCAATGTCCCATTGCCTCGCCGCGTCTGAACGAGGCGCTCGCCGCCATTGTAAATTTGTTGCAGTCGGGCAAGCTGCCGCTGGAATTGCGCGAGATCGAGGTTTTCGCCGATCATGATGACGACTGCCTCCTCTTGAATCTAGATCTGGATGGGGCGAAGGGTGCTGCGGACAACCTCGCTGCGACCCTTCGCGCCGCCCTTCCGTCTGTTGAAACTATTTTGGTTCATGATCGCCGAACGGACCACTTCGAACTCGTCGGTCCCGGCTACATCAAGTATCGTGTCGGCGACCATACCTATCGTATCGGCCACCTCTCTTTTTTCCAGGTGAATCGCTTCGTTCTCGATGAGCTTGCGCGCGGCGTTCTCGGGGACGCGCGCGGGAAAGTCGCCCTCGACCTTTTTGCCGGCGTAGGGCTCTTCAGCGTGCCGCTCGCGAATCGTTTCGAACGGCTAATCGCCGTGGAGGCAAACGAAGCCGCTGCGCGCGATCTGGAGAGCAATCTCCAGGCGAGTGGTGCCGCTTCGCCGAATTTGCGGCAGACCACTGTGGAGGCATTTCTCGAGCACTGGCACGAGCGGCCCGACCTGGTTGTGCTTGACCCTCCCCGCACCGGGGTGGCCGCGCGCGCTCTCGCGCGTCTGATCAAGATCGCTCCGCAAGAGATTATTTATCTCTCTTGCGACCCGGCCACGCTCGCGCGTGATCTGGCTATTCTTGCCGGCGACGCCCAGAATCCCCGCAGTTATCAGATCAGCGAACTTCACCTTGTCGATATCTTCCCTCAGACTTATCATATCGAGGCCATGGTGCGACTCTCGCGTCGCGCATGAAGCTTCCTGCTTTGCTGATCGCGGGCTTCGTTGCCGCAGGAGTCCTGGCGGCCTCTCCGATTGCTGTTCACACTCGGCATAGCCTTGATCTGTCGCTCGGAGTCGCGCTGTTCTGCATCATCGCCGGCTTTGGACTCGTGAGGTTTCGGGGCGCGAATCTCGCCTGGGCTGCCTCACTCTTGGCTTCGTTCTCGCTGCCGCGGCGGCGCAAATCGAGCGGATGGCGGTCCCCGCGAATCAAGTCACGAATCTGGTCGGTGAGGGCCGATTGGAGCTAGACGAGCCCCTGCGCTGGCGCGGAATTCTGCGCGCCGATCCTTTGCGGCTGCCCTGGGGATTTCGCTACGACCTCGATCTCGAACAAGTCCAGTCGGCGGGCCAATGGCGAGCCGTGCACGGCGGCTTGCGCGCTTATTTTGTTGACCAACGCGCACCCGGGAATCCGGCACCAGTTCGCGCGGGCGAGCGCCTCGAGATTCTGGCTCGGGCACGCCTGACCCGAAATTTTGGCGACCCCGGAGCATTTGACTATCGCGGCGCGCTCCAGCAACAAGGCATCGACCTGACGGCCACGCTGCGGAATCCGGCGCTGATGCAAACCGTGCCCGGCCCTGCGCCGAAGTTGTCTCATTATTTAGCCCGGCTGCGTGGGCGTTTGCTGAATGACCTGGACGCGATGCTTTCGCCCGCGGAAGACCGCGCTGCAATTGCACGCGCCATGTTGCTTGGCGATCGTAGCTTTCTCGATTCGCAACAGGCCGAGTCCTTCCGCGAAACCGGGGCGTTCCACGTGCTCGTTGTGGCCGGCCTGCCCGTAGGCGTACTCGCAGCGTTCCTTTTCTGGGCGGGCAAAAAGCTGCGGCTGCCGACTGCCGCGAGAGCTCTCACGACGATCGCGGCGCTCGGCTTTTATGTGGCGATCATCGAAGACAGGCCTCCCATCATGCGCGCAGCACTGATGGCGGCGATCTACTTGCTCGCCCGCACGCTTTTTCGTCGCGTTGCTTTGCTCAACGCCGTCAGCCTGGCGGCGGTTGTGATTCTTCTGTTCCGCCCCTCGGAAATCACTCAAGCCAGTTTTCAACTCTCTTTCCTCGCGGCCGGCATTATCGCGGGCATCGCAGAACCCCTGCTGGAGCGAACCGTGGAGCCTTATAGCCGCGCACTTGAACACCTCAACGATTTGACACGCGACGGCAGCCATCCGCCCAAGGCGGCTGAATTTCGCATCGATCTTCGCTCCGCCTCAAACTGGCTGGGCTCGCGAGTTCCATCGAAGTTGGCGCAATATTGCGACCAAATCGTGGTCATACCCTGCCGCATCAGCCTGCGGCTGTGGGAATTGGCCGTGCTCTCGATTGCTCTACAGATCGGAATGCTGTCGCTGATGGCTCGCGATTTCCACCGAGTCTCTTTCATAGCGCCGGTTGCAAATATCCCCGCGGTCCTGCTCACATAGCGCCGAGCACGAGTGATGCGAACCCAAACGGGACGACGATCGATGTGGAGAACTGTCGGCATGGTTTTTGGGCGCGCACTAAGCTTCCTTATCGCGATGCTTATTGCATCGACTCATTGGTTCGCACAACTTCCCTCCTCTTCTTTGCGTGTCCCTTCGCCGCCAACGGCGCTTTTCATCGGCTTTTTTGTGGTCGCGCTCTTTTTCTCGGCGGCGATTCTGTCGCACATAAAATGGAGCTCGCGAATCGGGCTCGCCATCGCGCTCGTGTTCGCAGCCCTGATCGTCGCTTATCCATTTCGCCCTCGATTACAGCGAGGACGCCTGGAGGTAACGGTCTAGACGTCGGCTAGGGCGATTCCATTTTCGTGGCTTTCCCCGATGGCCGCGCGATGCTCGTCGATGCCGGCGGACCGCCGGGCGCCAATTACATTCGCGGGATGAGGCCGGGCCTCGACATCGGCGAGGACGTTGTCTCGCCATTTCTTTGGTCGCACGGACTGAAGCGCAGCGATACAGTGGTGGTGACGCACCCCCACGAGGATCATCTCGGCGGTATGTTCGCCGTGTTGAGAAATTTCAGGGTCGGCGAACTTTGCGTGGGGCGCGACGGGGATGCACCCGCTTCCCGGAATCTGCTTGCCGAGGCCAAAACGAGAAACGTCCCCGTCGTGCATCGCTTGAGAGGCGAAAATTTCGGCTGGGCCGGCGTGGGCGTCAATGTTCTCTGGCCCGACTCCAGCGACCCGGCACGCGCGCGCAACGATGATTCGCTTGTCTTGCATATGGAAGACGGCAAGGAGTCATTTCTGATTACCGGAGACATCGAACGCGCTGTCGAACGGAGTATTCTGGCGAATGGCGATGAGCTCACCGCGAATTTTCTCAAGGTGCAGCACCACGGTGGAAAAACTTCCAGCACTCCGCCGTTTCTCGACGCCATTCACCCTGCGATTGCGGCCATATCGGCGGGCGAAGCGAACCCATTTGGCCACCCCAGCCCCGAGGCAGTCGACCGCATTCTCGCGGAAGGAACGCGCCTGTATCGTACCGATCGCAACGGCGCCATCACGGCAACTACCGACGGCCAGTCGCTGGACGTCCGCTCATTCCTCACTTGTGCACGGCCCTGCTCGGAACTCTGCTCCTCAGCATCGCCCGGCGAAACTCCTGCGTTTTAGGGCAGCCTTCTCGCGCCGCTTGCAAATCGAATTGTTAGGTGTGAACAACGTGCAGAGAGCTTTCTTGCTGCAACTTAGGGCACTAATTATAATCTTGGGCAGGTCCATGAATTCTATTCAGCAGCAGGTCTCTCCAACCAAAGCGGAAATCGACGAAGAATCAAGGCGGGTTCGCCGCCTGCGTATTGTCGTCAACCTCTCTCTGAGCATCATCGCGCAAGGCGATTTGCCTTATGAGGAAGCCCAGGAGGTTGCAGCGGCGGCGCGGAGACTTGCGGAATCATTGTTTCCAGGCAAGGGCGAGGTTTACGACCTGCTTTACCGACCGAAATTCCGCCGATTGATCAATGAAGTTTACCGCCTGCAGTAGTTCGTAACGTTGTCATTTCCGCCAAGCGGCCAGAGCCAGAAGCACTGCAATCGTGAGTGCGGCGCCGACGGCGGCGCTGTATTCCCGGTTCCGCACATACTGAGCGAAAGAAAACTGCATGCCCTTCGCGGAACTTTCCCGCCGCAGCTTCGGCCAAAAGAGCGGCACGTTCGCCGCGTAATCGTCAAACGTCTTGCCATACTGTTCGCGGAGCTCTGATTCCTCGCGGCGCATTACCTGCGCGTAGAAAACGCCGAAATAGCCTGCCACCAAAGTGGCTGCAATCCACGATCGGCCTGCGAGGGCAAACCCCACCGCGATCAGGGCGCTGCCAAAATACAGGGGATTGCGAGTGCGCGCATATGGCCCCGTCTGCGCGAGCGCTTCTCGCTTACGCAAATGCCCAGCGGCGACGGTGCGAATCAACAATCCCAACACTGAAACAGCAGAACCGATGAGAACCGAGCGGAACGTGGGCCGAACCAACCAAAGACAAAGCGCCGCAATCGGATAGCCTATGGGTGCCCGCCAACGTGCCCAGGCCGGCCCCGGAGCAGCCGCGCGCTCAGTCATGCGGAAGGGCGCGGAGCCGCGCCAGCAGGTCGCGCGTGGAGTGTTGTTTCGGATCGCCAACGATGGCGATGCGCACGCCGAGGCTCCGGGCGGTCTCCCGCTCGGGCACGGTCTCGACGGTGTAATCGGTTCCCTTGGCATGCACATCGGGACGCAAGATCGAAAGCAGCCTGGTCACGTCCGGCTCTTCGAATACAACCACGTAATTCACAGCGGCGAGACCGGCGACAAGGCGCGCTCGCGCTTTGGCAGGAAGAATCGGGCGCCCCTCGCCTTTCAACGACCGCACGCTATCGTCCGAATTGATGGCCACGACCAGCACGTCACCTTCCCGGTGCGCGCCTTCGAGATATCTGGCATGCCCAACGTGCAGCACGTCAAAGCATCCATTGGCCAGCACAACGCGCTCTCCGCGATTTTTGTGCTCGCGCAGCTTTGGAGCTAACTGCTCGACGGAAACAATTTTATTTCGCGTCTCCATCTTCGGCTTCAGCGCGCCTGCTTTCCGCATCGGATCGGATCGCGGCTATCAATTCTTCGCGCGTGACTGTAGCTGTGCCGCGCTTCATGACCACAATGCCTCCCGCACAGTTGGCGATTCGCGCGGCTTGCAGCACGCTTGCCCCCGCCGCCAATGCCAGCGTGAACGCTGCGATCACAGTGTCTCCCGCGCCGGTCACATCAACCGCCTGGTCGCTTCCAAACACAGCGAGCGGCTGCGGCGCGCGTCCTCGTTCGAATACGGTCATGCCGTGGCGCCCGCGGGTGGCCACTAAAGCGCTCAGGCTCAGCCGAGCCATGGTTCGCCGCGCGAAAGCGTCCAGCTTAGCCGCATCTCCTCCGATCTTCGCGTTATGGGCGGCCTCGATTTCCGCCTCGTTCGGCGTGGCCGCGGTCAAATCCAGGCGCGCATATTCATGAAGCCGATATCGAGAATCGAGCGTTACGGGCCGCGTCCATCTATGGCGGCCGCGAATGCTTGTGACGATCTCCGGGGTCGCTGAACCATAACCATAATCGGAGATGAGAACCGCAGAAACATCATTGAGCCGCTCACGTGCGTTGCGCACGAGGGCCTCGATCATGGAATCGCCTAAGCCGTCCGGCTCGCGGTCAACTCGCAACACCTGCTGCTGCGCCGTATGCGGCCAGCCCGCCAGAAACCGCGTCTTCGCGGGAGTCGTCCAGCCATTTTTGCGAACGAGCCCGGAAGCGTCAACCTTTTTGCCGCGGAAATATTCCGCCAGCGCGTCCCCCGCGGCATCGTCGCCCACAGTAGCTACCGGATGCACGCGCGCGCCGAGATCCGCTAGATTGTTGGCTGCATTCGCGCCCCCTCCAGGCAGCGTGTGCATTTCCCGGCGTCGCAGAATCAAAACCGGCGCCTCGCGGGAGACTCGCGAAATTTCCCCGAAAATGAATTCGTCGGCCACGAAATCGCCCAACACCAAAATGCTCTGGCGGCGAAACTGCTCGACGATGCCGATCAGCCGCGCCGCATCGGTGCCGCGCTCGGCGCTCACGGAATCCCCCTGAGGATGGCGTCCGCAGCTTCGGAGAGGTCCTCCACAACAAAATCGGGCTGCCGCGGCCATTCCTGCTGATGCAATTCATATTCGCCGCGGCCGTAGCCCGTCAGAACCATCACTCCGCGCCCGCCAACTGCGTGCGCCAGGCTGACGTCGCCATAGCGATCCCCCACGACAAAAGACCGGTCGAGGCGGAGGCCATGTTCCCGCGCGGCCTGTTCCAGCAAACCCGGCAGCGGTTTTCGGCAATTGCAGTCGTCCTGTTTCATATGCGCGCAATAATAGTAACCATCTATGCGAGCCCCGGCCGCCGATAATTCCTGGCTGATCCGGGAATGAATCTGTGTCACCAAAGACTCCGGGAAAATTTGCCGCGAAATGCCGGACTGATTTGTGACTACGATTACAGGCAAGCCCGCTTTATTCAGCTTGGCGATTGCTGCGGCGGTAAACGGAAAAATATGCAGCCGGCTGATATGGTTGAGATAACCCATCTCTTCGCAAATGGTTCCGTCGCGATCCAGAAAGACCGCCGGACGCAAGACCTTTGCGTCAGGCAAGGCGTTGGCCCCAAACGTTCGAAGTTTTGGCGTGGTCGCCAGCCGTCAGCAGAGAATGGGCTGCTTCAAAGACGCGCTCGACGGAAATGCGCGTCATGCAACGATGATCGATGGGGCATTTGCGGAGAAAGCAGGGGCTGCACTCCACTGGCTCGCGAATCAGCGTGAATTGCGGCGTCATGGCTTGAGTGCCTTCGGGATCGCTGGGGCCGAATATGCCGATCACCGGAACTCCGACGGCGCCGGCGACGTGCATCGCTCCGGAATCATTTCCGATAAAGAGGCGGCAGGCGGAGAGTAACGCGGGAAGTTCACCGATTTTGGTCGCGCCGACCAGGTTGCAGGCGCGATGGCGCATCGCGCCGACGATGCGCGCCGCCATCTCATTTTCTTGAGGCGCGCCGAAAAGTATGACGTCGGTGTCGAACGCCGCGATCAGCCGGTCCGCGAGCGCCGCGTAGCGTTCCGGTTCCCAGCATTTTGCGGAACCATAAGCTGCGCCCGAAGCGAAAGCAATCCGGACGGCATTCTTGCGCACTCCCGCGGCAAACAGGTGCTCCAGAGCCTTCTGCCGATCCTCGTCCGCCACGCGGATGCTGATCTCATCGATGTGGGGCAAGCGTTCGAGCCATCCAGCCCGGCGGAGCAGTTCGAGATGATCGTATATCTCGTGAGCTGGCGTCTCGCCCTTTGCCGGAACCGGAATAGCTCGCGTCAGCAACCAGCTTCGCCCATCTCGCGCATAGCCGATGCGTTCGGGTATTCCGGCGCGCCAGGCGATCCACGCCGCGTCGAAGGCGTTCTGAAAAAGCACTGCCACGTCAAACTTCTCCCCGCGAAGCGCCCGCGCCAGCCGTTCCTTGCCCCAGAATCCTTTGTGTTCGCCTTTGTTGTTATAAACGATGATGCGGTCGGCATAGCCTTGGCGGCTATATAGATCCGCAACCCAGGGGCGCGCGAGGATGGCAATTTCGCCGTTTGACCAGCGGGCTCGAATCGCCCGCAGCGCCGGAATGGACATCACCGCATCGCCCACCCAGTTGGTCGCCCGAACGAGAATCTTCATGCTTGCGTCACCGGCTGCGACCGGCCGACTGCGGCTCGCACTGCCGTCCAAAATGCGTTTTCGTCGTTGAGCGCTAGGCGAATCCGGCATGCGTAGATAGGAAGCTTTCGGGCAACCGAAGTCGGCAAGTTAAAAACGTCTTTCTCGGTGCAAATCAGGGCATTCACTCCGGCAGCAGTAGCTGCGGCTTCAAGCTCTCGGATTTCAGCTACAGAATACCGATGATGATCGGAGAAAGCGCGCTGCCCCACAACGGAAAAGGCCCAGCTTTTGAGGTCATCGTAAAATGCCACAGGATTTCCGATGCCACAAAAGGCGAAAAATTTGTATCGCCGGCGCTCGCTTTCGGGCAAAGCCTCCGTCGTCAACGGCACTCGGAGCACCCCATCGAGCCGAGTTTGTGCATAAAAGATCGGTGCCCTCGTGAATCGGCGAATAACCGTTTCAAGCGCTGGCGCGTGATTCGTCCGAGTGATGATCACGATATCCGCGCGCGCCAGACCTGAGCGCGGCTCTCGCAGGCGGCCGGCGGGCAGGACGCCCCCGCCTCCAAACGGATCGGTGGCGTCGAGCAAAACGATATTCGCGTCGCGCTGCAGCTCGAGATGCTGAAATCCGTCATCCAGAATGAACCATTCTGCCCCATCTTTCGCCAACGCGAGCCCATTCTTATAGCGGTCTTTGCCTACGCCAAACTGCGCCCGGCCATCGAGCCTCTGGCGCAGCAAAGCAACCTCGTCAGATGGTGCCTCACCGCTGGCACCGCCTTGCCCGAGACCTCGATAACCCCGCGTCAGGATCGCGGGACGATGTCCTTCCGCGGCAAGCCGCTCCGCAATCCACAGCACCATCGGCGTCTTGCCCGTGCCCCCGACCGTTAGGTTCCCCACGCTGATTACAGTACCCGGAAGCCGCCGGCTGCGCAGGAGCCCATACTCATAAAAAGCCGTGCGCAGACGCATCACGGTTCCATAAAGCAGACCTAGTGGCTGCAACAAAGATCGAGCGATCGCGTAACGTGCCACGTATCTGTTCATCGCTCGATAATCGCCGCAACGCGGTCGAGTGTTGCTGCCGTTGCCCCGCGGTTAAGCTCGACGATTTCGCGCGCTGCTAATCCCATTTGCGCCCGCCGCGAGGGGCTTTCGAGCAGGTCAATCCACGCAGCGCTAAGATCCGCGGCCGAGCCCACCTCAATCGCCGCCCCCGCTTCGAGCAAGGCGGCGGCAATCTCACGAAAATTGTCCATCGAGCGGCCAAAAACCGGCGCTTTTGCGAAGCCGGCCGGCTCGAGCGGGTTATGCCCGCCCGCGGGCTCGAGCGAGCCGCCGATAAACACTGTATCGGCGATGGCATATGTCGCCGCAAGCTCGCCGATCGTGTCCAGCAGAAGAACGCTCTTGTCCGCCTGTACGTTGCCCAGAATCCCTGCTGAGAGTCCATCGAGTGAGATTCCACTTCGCCGGATTGGGCTCCAGCCCGCTTGTGCCACGATTTCCGCCGCAGCCGCAAACCGCTCCGACTTGCGCGGAGCCAATACCAGCAGTGCCTTCGGCCATTTATGCTGGATCGCTGCGAAGGCCTGCAACACCGGCGTCTCTTCGCCGGCAATCACGCTGCCGGCTACGATCAGGGGTCCGCGCAACGATCGCTCCGCTTCGGCCCGCAGCCAATCGACGAACACATTCGGGCCCGGCATGGCCATGTCATATTTCATGCTTCCAATTACTTCGACGCGAGCTGCTTCGGTGCCGAGCGCAATCAGCCGCGCCGCGTCCTGACCCGACTGCACGAGATACAGCGTCGCATCGTTCAAGATGCGCCGGAGAAAGCCTCTCAGCATCCCTCCGCTCAGCTTCAATACACATGAAAACCCGCGAAACGATCTGTCCGACAATCGCCCGTTGACGAATATCACTGGCACGCCGTCTCTGCGAGCCTGCCGCAACAGGTTCGGCCAGATTTCCGTTTCCAGGATCACGATCACACCGGGCTCAACCGCCCGAAAGGCGCGCCGCACCGGCCCATTCCAATCGAATGGAAAATAGAAAACGGCATCGGCGAAATTCATGCGCTCCCGGGCCAGCGCTTGGCCTGTTGCGGTTGTAGTTGAAACCACCAGGCGCCTGTCCGGAAAGCGCTGCTTCAAACAGAGCGCGAAGGGAACTGCCGCCAGAACTTCACCCACCGAGACGGCGTGCAGCCAAATGGTCCGCGCGGCTCCGCCCTCATTAGCAGCGAGTTCCGGAGGAAACTTCAATCCCAGCCGTTCCGGAAGGTTGGGCAGATATTTTTTTCTCCTGACGCTGCTGAGCAAAACGTAAGGCGTTAGCAGGATCGTCCCGAGGGCAGTGATCAGGCTGTATAGAAAATACATGCAGATGTGAGCGGCGCCATCGCTATCGCGATGCGGCAGCCAAATAAAGCGTTATTATAAATGCCTCCGCGTTGCGGGGAGAAGAAGCGTAATGGCTGTATCTAACGCGCAAGGCAACGCCCTATGATGCCGTGTATCTCACGATATTCCTTGCCTGCACGAATTTATCTGCTCTTTTTCTCTTTCGCACTTTGGAGCGGTAATGCACTTGCTCAGGCTAAGCCCTCAGCGCCTGCCAGGACTGCCACCCCTGATCCGGCATCCCTGCCGACGCACGACTCCCATCAGGGTTTGGTGATTGCCGCGGACCCCTACGTCTCAGCCGAGCGATACAAAGACAAGTTTGGCAAACATAGCCCTTACGACGCGGGCCTCATCGCTATCGATCTTCTCTTCCGCAACGACAATGACCTGCCGATCCGAGTCAATCTAAGAACGATGCAATTGCTCGTCAGTATCCCCGGCGAATCGCGCCAGCGGCTTGATCCGCTTTCGCCGGAGGAAGTAGCGGATCGCGTTCTTGCCAAGAGGCCGAAAGATCCCTCGCCTCGATTTCCCGTTCCGCGCATTGGGGCGCCGCCAAGCCCGCACAATAAAGAATGGGAAGAGTTCGTCGGGGACGTGCGTGCGGCTGCCCTAAACACCGATTTGCTTCCTCCTCATGCGACGACGCACGGCTTGGTTTACTTTGACATCGACCGGCATTACGACTGGATCTCTAAGGCGCGCGTCGAGGTGCCCGATCTTGCTTTCATGAATGACCCGAAGCCCCTGTTTTTCTTTGAGATTGATCTCGGTCCTGCCACGCACTGACCTACTGCGTTTCTGCTGGAGCAGTACCTGTTGAAAACAAAAGTTTCACCCGTTTGCTCACTTCTATCCGCTCGGCTAAAATGCATCCGCCACAGGGCTGTACCAGCTGAGAATTTCGGCAGATGGATATTCTCGATAGACTGAATCCCCAGCAACGCGAAGCTGTGCTCGCCGTCGATGGGCCAATCCTCATCCTGGCGGGCGCGGGCACCGGCAAGACGCGCGTCATCACGCATCGCATCGCCTATCTGGTGCAGCAAGGCGTTCCGGGTGGCTCGATTCTCGCCGTCACGTTTACGAATAAGGCCGCCGACGAAATGCGCGAGCGCGTTCGCGTGTTGCTCGAAGGCACCGACGCGGGCACGAGCGATCCTTGGATCAGCACGTTTCACTCCTTCTGCGTCCGCCTTCTTCGCCGCGAAGCCCTGCGGCTGGGGCTTCCGCGTGATTTTGGCATTTACGATGATGAAGAACAGCTGGCGGCGCTGAAAATCGCTCTTCGGGACCTCGGCGCCGACGATTCCGGCGACACGCCGCGCGAAATTCTCTCGCGTATCAGCTTCGCGAAAAATCACGCTATCTCTCCGGAAAAAGCGCTCGCGGATGCCTATGACGAACGCGGCAAGATCGCCGCGCGCGCCTTTGAGGCC
>Ga0307479_10004690_pt1 | contig 12536 bp, 13 predicted proteins | sample atmos_gasesECM4C_FD_203743 | JGI IMG/M metagenome (GOLD analysis project Ga0307479, IMG submission 203743) | Hardwood forest soil microbial communities from Morgan-Monroe State Forest, Indiana, United States - atmos_gasesECM4C_515 | ecosystem: Environmental > Terrestrial > Soil > Temperate...
CCGTCCTCCCGTCATAAATCCAAACGTGGCCCAGACCTACTTCCTAATCTTCCTGACAGATAATTATCAGTACCAGAGGACTGAGACGGTCAAGGTCCGAGCAACCGGGTATTCTCCCGGGGAGCCTGCTTCTGTGAAGATAGCGACCGCGTCGACGCCTTCTACGACTGTTTTCTCGTTGAATACTACAGCGTCGCTTAGCGGCGTTGTAAATGCGAATTGGCACATTCCCCCAGATGCCATTCTTGATCCGAAGGGGTACATTGCGACTGTTACGGGAACGACCACTGTGAAGACTCCTGCTGATGTGTCTGGTTTCAATGTGAACCCTGCTTCGATGACGATCTCGACTCTGAACTCTCTGAAGACTACGTATCAGAGGACTGAGACTATGAGTTTTGATTTCCAGCCTGTCTATCCGGACGGGTCAATCGCGTCCACGGGAGTCGCGCTGCTGACTCTGGCTAGGCCTGGAGGTGGAAATGTAAGTCTGACTACGGTGTATTCTGCGCCGAGTCAGACGTTCAATGCTACCTACAAGACGTCGGTCACTAATGTGACTGGGACGTGGACAGCGTCTTTAGGAGCTAACGCATATGCTGATGCTTGGGGAAATTCCGGTCCAAACGCTAGAGTGACGAATACTCCTCTTCTGGTTCCAGCGACTCTTGCGATCAATATTGCTGCGACTACCTATGTTCCGATTGGGCAACAGGTCAGATTGAACGCGACGGTAGCGTATCCGGATGGGACCACGCTCACCACGGGAACTGGGGTGAAATCCTACCTAGTTTACACCGGAAGTCCTACTGTCAGCCATACAGTTCCGCTTACTTTTGACACGGGGCTTCAACACTGGTTCGGCTCGTACACTCCGCAGGCCTCAGATCCCGGAGGTCTCTGGTCACTCATAGTCAACGCGACCGACTCTCCCACTCCTCCGAACACGGGCTCGGCTTCTACAGGAGTTACGTTGCAAGATCGTCCGCCCGTTGCTAGCTTCACTTCAACGCCTTCGTCTGCTCCAACGGGCACTGCTGTCATGTTCAATGGTACTGCAAGCTACGATCTTGATGGCACAGTGGTCTCTTACTCCTGGGACTTTGGAGACGGTAGAACTGGCACTGGCTCCGTTGTCAGCCATTCGTATAGTATTGCGAGAACCTACACGGTCACGCTTACCGTCACAGACAATGGTGGAGTGACGGGATCAACCAGTTCCCAGATCACTATCGGCGATCTGCCTCCCGTCGTAAGTTTCACGCCTTCTCCTTCAACAGCCAATACTGGCCAGAGCATCTCGCTGACGATCAGTGTCTCGGATCCAGATGGGTCGATCGTGTCTACCAGCGTTGACTGGGGAGACGGTAATGTCCAGTTCTTCTCGGGGGCCATAACAAGTGCCTCTCACAGTTACATTTCGACTGGTTCGTCTGTATCCAAGATTTTCACGATCATCGTTACGGGGACTGACAATAATGCGTCCTATACTTCGGCCTCTTCTCAAGTAACCATCGATGATAGGCCCCCTGCTCCAAGCTTCAATCCGTCCTCGACAGCACTGATTACTGGCCAGAACGTCACTCTCACCATCTCTGCTGCAGATCCCGATGGGACTGTTACAGCGCTCAAGGTCGACTGGGGAGACGGGACGATAGATACGCTGCCGGGGACTGCGACCAGCGACTTGCACAGTTACAGTTCAACTGGGATAGCGACCTCGAACATTTTCACAATAACGGTCAACGCGACAGACAATAGCGGTTCTACTGGAAAATACTCGACGCAGGTCACAGTGTCTGACCGGCCCCCGATCATCACCTTCACAGTATCACCCGCCTCCGCTTCGACAGGCCAGACAGTCACAGTGTCGATAACCTCCTCTGACCCTGATGGAACGATAAGCTCCACTAGAGTTGACTGGGGGGACGGGACGGTGGATACTATTCCGGGTGCTCCGCAGACGGATACTCACCAGTATTCTTCGACGGGCTCGGCGAGCTCGAAGGCGTTTCCCATATCAATTAGTGTGACTGACAATAGTGGATCGACGAGTGCTCCGAGAACTGCCACTGTAAGTGTCCAGTCTAGTTCGGGGTCGCCTTCGGGAACCCTGTCACTCCCTCTCTACTATTTCGCTATCTTGGCGGCAGTGGTAGCAGTACTGTTAGTAGGCGGATTTCTAGCGTTTAGAAGACACAAGGTCACGCATGCTAGACTCAAGATCGACCTCGAAGCTGTCAAGTCGGAAGCGGGACGTATCGAGAACCAGGAATTCTTCCAGTCGGTAAAGGACCAGTTGAAGAAGGACAAAGAATGACCAAGGTAATAGCTGTCCACTCGTTCAAAGGCGGTACGGGTAAGACTACTCTTACCGCTAACTTGGCGGCGACTCTTGCTCTGCATCACCGGGTCGGAGTGATGGATCTTGACCTTTCCGGACCGGGTCTACATGTACTGTTCGGGCTGAAGAAGGGCGAGGTCAAGGCGACTATGACTGACATCTTCCTCGGCGACGCGACCCCTAGTGATGTCATAATCGATCTTACTCCACGGTTTCCGAAGATGAAGGGACTCTACTTCTGCCCGGCTAGCAACAAGGTCGAAGATATGCTGCGACTGTTGAAGGCGGGTCTTGAGGTATCCCTCTTCCAAGATACTCTACAGAAGGTGGGTGAACAGTGCAACCTCGACTACATCATCGTAGATACTCACCCGGGAGTCGAGAACGACACTGTTCTAGCAATGGGATGCTGCGACGTCCTAGTGCTTGTGTCCAGAGTCGACCAGCAGGATCTTTTCGGCACGGCGGTCATGGTCTTGCTTGCTGAGACGTTTGAGAAGCCTACGTTCTTGACGTTGAACATGGTTCCTCCAGGTGTACGGATCAAGGACGCGATGAAAGTCGGGAAAGAGCTTGCGACCCTGTTCAAGTCCCACTTCTTGCAAGCCTTCGAGTTCCAGATGGACGTGATAAACAACCTCAGCAGATCAGTCTTCGTGATCGATAATCCTGATTCTTCTTTCGCGCACAAGGTGTCCGAGGCGGCTGAGATGCTGACGAACGAGCTGAGGGAGGCGCCGACGAGTGCAAACTAGTCCGAAGGGTAAGCCGAACGCGTGGGACCTGCGAAGGCTAGTAGGTTCGGTAAACCAGCTACGCTTCAACGATACGAAGGGTGAGCTCTCGTTCTTCGGACAGAAAATGATCATCCTACGACGAGACGTCATACGAGTAATGAGAGACGGGCTAGAACGACTAGTCGCCGACCAAGCCGCGCCATTCCTCTCGTATCTAGCTAGTGGTATCGGTATTCATGAGGGCAGCATATTCCGCGACAGCATAACGTCCACCGGAGAGGATCAGAGAACCGCACTCGAGAACCTTGTACACTCAGCCTTCGAAGACACTAACCTCGGATTAGGGAGGGTGAAGATCCGCAAGATAGACTTCGACCGGGCAAACGCGAACGTCGTGATTAGCAACTGTTTCGAAGCGATGGAGAATGGCTCGTCCGAGGAGCCTAACTGCATGTTCACAAGCGGCTTCCTAGCCGGACTATTCGCAGAGGTCCTAGACAAGACAGTCCAAGCAAAAGAGACCCGGTGCATCTCACAAGGCCAGCCTGAATGCGAATTCGAAATAACCACCACAGAACCGATACCAGAACCAGTTGCTGAGGTGAAGGAGCCGGCGAAGGAGACAATCAAAGAACCAGCAAGAGAATCGGCGATTCAACCGAAGAAAGAAACACCGACCATTTCCACAAAACCTCCCGTCGAAGAGCCGAAACCTGCCAAGAGCGCGCCTCCAGCGAACGAGCCCAAGACTCCGCCCAAGGCGATGAGCCCGGTCAAGGATCAGACCTCACAGCCCCAGCCCTCCGGGACGAACCAGAGCGAGGTCGACGCGGGCGTCGAGCGAGCGTCTAGAATCGCGAAGAGAAAGCAAGGTTTCTGGGAAAAACACTTCAAAAAGAACGAATGAGAAATCCCTAGCTTAGGGGCTTCAGCCCAAACAGCCCGCACGTGTCGCGAGGAGCAACTACTTTTGAGAATTTCTAGAGAGGGGTCTGCTGACTGAAGCTTTTCTGATTCAGTTTTCCCTTTTAGGGCGGATAACCGAACAGTTGGCCATTTTCGTGGGCGCAAAATATCGGCATGATTCAGCGTGAGAATCCGGCAGATTCAAAATCGACCGCCCCGATTCCGGATCGGGGCCTGTTCGGCAATGGTTTCTTTCTAAACAGAACACTTGTACGGCCATTCGGAGACGTTACGTTTTGTTAATTACCCCCCAAATGCTTTTTCGCGTCGCGAGCATCAACTGCACTGAGATTTTGAACAGACAAATCCCAGACTAACGCGTCTTCTGCGGAAGACGAGCAGTTCAGGGCTCAGAATCGGCGAGTCCAGCGTTTAGAAAGTGCTGGTTTCTAGCAAGGAAAGAACGTGAAAACTGCTCCGCCCTGACAGATTCCGAACCAGGGTTCATTCTGCGTGAGTCCTAGATGAAACCGGTACAGTCTGCGAATTTCCTGTTTTCCAAGTGAAGAGAGTAAGTTACCGTTTGATAATTTCCTCCCAAGCGGGAGTTTTGTGTCGCTGGAAGGTTTTTTTGTAAATCTTGGAAAGGCTCCATTCGCCGTCTGAACCTTTTCTGGAACGGATTCTTGAATTGTCGCCTAGAACAGGCGAATTCGGAATTTTTCAATGGGCTTCAACGTGCGTAAAGACGGTATCATCCCCGCGTAAACTCGGCATGGTATGGAACGCCCTCCGAGAATGCTGATCAGGGCTTATTCTGCGCTTGTCGAGCTAGAAACAGAAACAGCCTGTCCTACTTCTACCCCCACGAGGCCTTAATTGGGCTCTTTCAAAAACCATGGACTACGGAGAGAATGGACTCTTTTCCTTGGAACCCGTAGCGACTCAATTACCTAGAAAGAGTCCGCGACTGTTGAATATGCAGCAAACCCCAGCCTTGAGGAGCAAGCCATGTCTTCGAATTCTAATTATCCGGATACAGCAGAATCGGGCGAGACCTACGACGTAGAAATGCAGTTCTCCCCTAAAACCTCGGTCTGAAAAACCTGACAAAAGTCGGGGCTACCTCAAGAATTGCGTAAGGCTCCGATACGAAATTAAGCACCTTCAGGAAGCCATACTACGTGGCCTTGGAATCAGCGCGATTCTTCTCGTAAGCCTAATCCTTAGCGGAGCCATTCGGTCCTAGTTTATCACAGGTAGAAATCTTTCTTCAGAGACGGCTGAACTGAGTCCGCCAATGATCGGTAGCTGATGCCCGCAGGTTTTGCATCTGTTGTTCTCGTCTAGATTCCATCCGTTAATATCGAATCCGTAGCGTTTGATTGCCACCGACTTGCACTCAGGACAGTATGTATGTTCCCAAGGGTGACCTGGTACATTTCCCACGTAGACGTATCGAAGCCCTTCCTCCCTAGCCACTCTGCAGTGCTCTTCTAGCGTCTTGACTGGGGTGGGTGGCAGGTTCATCATCTTGTAGTCTGGATGGAAGCGCAGAAAATGGATAGGATAGTCAGCACCCAGATTGTCATACAGCCAGCGGCTGAGCTTCCGAGCATCCTCCAGCTTGTCCCCTACTTCTGGGATCACTAGATCCGTGAACTCCATGTGAACCTTGGTCTTGTCCCGGATCTCCAGAATAGTCTGGAAGATCGGTTCAGCGTTCGCTATCCCGATGTATTTTCTGACGAAATTTGTTTCAGCGTTACCCTTGAAGTCGATGGTGATACAGTCCAGAAAATCGTTCATCATTCCCACGGTATCCGGAGTATCGTAACCGTTCGAGACGAAGATGTTGATCAGTCCATTCCTACGTGCCTCGACGCCGACGTCGTGTGCGAATTCCATGAATATTGTTGGCTGGTTGTACGTGTACGCGAGTCCCTGACAACCGTGGCTAACAGCCAACGCCGCAACCTCGGGCGGCATCATGTCCGTCCCCTCAACTTTTCGGCGCTGGCTGATATCGAAGTTCTGGCAATAAGAGCAGAGCCAGTTACAACCAGTCGTCGCGATCGAGAAGACTTTCGAGCCGGGCATGTAATGAGTGACCGGCTTCTTCTCAATAGGATCAATGTGTCCAGTAATCACTTTCCCATAGACTAGGAGGTTGAGCTTGCCGCCAATGTTCTGACGGACACCACAGAGGCCGACTTTCCCTTCAGGAATGTTACAGTATCGAGCGCATGCTGTGCATCGGACCCTCGCATCTGCGAGTGGCTGGTACAGCTGAGCCTCTTTGATCAAGTGAAACTCATCTACCGGGATACCCTATTCGGTATTTGCCCGTTCGGCGCGAAGGGTTGGAAAAGACCACCGCAACAGAAACCCCGCAAAGGCTGTAAGGGGCAGGAGGAAGAATAGTATGACCCCCGACGCGGTGAGGCAGTTCACTCCAAGGCATAGTGTCGAAACGTATTGTCCTTGTGAGTAATAGGCTCCTAAGCCTAACATCAGGTCCCCTATGGAGGAGTACTTTTCAAAAGAACCTGACGGTCCATTTGAACGGACGAACATGATAGGGGCGAGGAGGATGAACAGCAGGATAGCTATGACGACAATACCGAATAGTGGGGTTCTTCGCAACTCATGCTGTAGCTTTGCATTTCAAGAAGATAAACAGCGTGTACGACACTACGATGAGGGAAAAAGGACCTAGAGTTTTGTCAGCAACCGTAGCAGGCATGTTGCTGGATTGCCACCATGCCGAGCGGCGAGAGGGAGTGGGTATATGGGTCCCGAAGAGTTAACAGAACTCGTTACCTGATGGTTGGCGGCAGGGGTTGATGCTTGAAGGCGTATTCTAGGACTGGTGATAAGGGTGAGACGAGTCTCTATGGTGGGACCCGTGTTGAGAAGGCAGACCCTAGGGTGGAGGCATACGGCGCCGTTGACGAGCTGAACTCTCAGATCGGGGTTGCGAGAGCCCAGATCAAATCGAAGAAGCTGGACCAGATTCTGAAGAGCGTCCAGAGAGATCTCTGGATCCTAGGAGGAGACTTGGCAAGCGAACTTGTTAGCGCTAATGTCCCGCGAATCAGCAAGGAACAGCTTGACCGACTGGAGAGCGTTACTGATGAGTTGAACTCTGGATTGCCACAGCTGCGCAGGTTCATTCTTCCTGGAGGCAGCATTCCTGGAGCGGAACTTCATGTGGCCAGAGCGGTGTGCAGAAGAGCAGAGAGGAGGATCGTTGCTCTCTCGAAGATTGAATCCATAAACCCTGAGATTCTCCCATACATCAACCGACTGTCGAGTTTGCTGTTCGTACTCGCACGAACGGTGAACAAGGCTCAACGGGTCCCTGAAGAAGAATTCGTCCGCGAGAAATGATGGATGGACAGCTGGAAGTTCTACGATATCATACATCGACATCACAAAGTAATGAATCCAGTGAATGAGAATAGACTGCATCGTCTCTACGATCTGCTGGAGCTGAAACATGATTCGAGAGTCATAGATATCGGATGCGGGAAGGGAGAGATGCTAATCCAGCTAGCCGGAAAATACCACGTCAAGGGTGTGGGGGTTGACAAGTCCCCGTACTGCATACGAGAAGCTGCTGAGTCTAAGCGTAAGCGTGTGCCTCGGGCCGATCTGAAGTTTTTGGAAATGGACGGGTCCCAATACAAGGTCGAGAACGAAGAGTCCTCGGACCTTGCAATGTGTATTGGCGCCACGTGGATTTACGGCGGTTATAGGAACACGATCAAATCCCTGGCGGGGATGACGAAACCATTTGGATTCGTGATGGTTGGCGAGCCTTTCTGGCGCAAAACTCCATCCCAGGAATACCTCAAGTCCCAACATCTTTCGGCTGACTCCTTCGACACGCATTACGGTAATGTTGCTACCAGTGAGTCGGAAGGTCTACGGACCGTTTACACGCTTGTTAGTAGCGAGGAGGATTGGGATACGTATGAGGGCCTCCATTGGTACGCAGCGGAGGAGTTTGCTCTTGCCAATCCTCAGGATCCTGATCTAGACGAATTATCATCTAGGGTTTCGAGCGAGAGAGAGTCCTATCTTAGATGGGGAAGGGAGACTTTAGGCTGGGCGATCTACCTCTTCCGTAAATTGGGAGTCCCTACGAAGGATTGATCTCAATGAAGGAGGACTGTATCTTCTGTAAGATCGCGGAGAAGGAGGCTGATGCGACTGTCGTCTACGAGGACGATCACACTTTAGCCTTCATGGATATTCATCCTTTGAATCCTGGACATACTTTGGTCATCCCGAAGAGTCACTACACCAACATGTTGGACATGCCAAGCGAGGAGGCCGCGCGGGTCTTCGCCTCAGTCCACAAAGTTATGAAAGGTGTCCAGAAAGCCTCGGGCGCGGATGGCATCAGCGTCGGACAGTCAAACGGTCGAGCTGCTTCGCAGGAAGTGTTCCACATGCACGTTCACATCATACCTAGATTCAATCATGAGATGATGAGTGGATTCCCCAACCGTAAACAGACGCACCGCGCTGAGTTGGACGAGATAGGGAAGAAGATCAAGGCGGCAATCGCAGTAAAGAGCTAGATTTCTTCATCCCGCGACCTATCGATTACCGACATTCTCGACTTGCGATACATTTTCAATTGTGTACGTGACGCATAAGACTACAGATATCACGCAGTAGCCATTTGAAAATATATGCGTAGCATCAAGAAACTATCCACAGCAATAACGCTCGTAGCACTCTCGTTGATAATCGGCGTAACATCTGTTAGAGGCGATTCATCAAACCCTGTAAACTATTTCGGTGCTAACTTCACTCCTGTAACTACAACGTTATCGTACAACTACGATTTTCTCACTGGGGCGTTACTCCCAGGATCCGCAACGGCAACGGCTTTAGCGATTAACAATATCTTTCTGACTCGCGTGTCTGACCCTACTCCTCCTGATTCGAGGAATGGCGCAACTTTCTTCGGCACTGCTGAACCCGTACACTTTTGTGATTCAAGTGGCGTCTGCGACACGGTTGTTTACGAACAATCCGTCAGTCAGCCGGGAATATTCACGTTCGGAGGCTTCGTAACTCGCAACGCAAAGGGCGATACTCTTGACCAGCTCACATATCTAGCGAGCCAGTATTACATTCAATACGGCTGCGACGGCGGCGGTTCTCCAAGGTTCCAAATAGACATGTCAAACGGCAACAACATCTTCGTCTACTTCGGCACCTACCCCAGTTTCGCCGACTGCCTCCCTAGCAATACCTGGCAACCTGCATGTCCCGCAACACAATGTGCTACTCCGAATATGGCATCGGACACCGCAGGGCTCCGCTGGGATTCGACCCAGATTGGCGGACCTTTCTACGGAACCTACTCCACTGCAGTTACTTTGGCTAATGCACAAGGCCTAACAATCTCTTCAATCTCAGTGATCACCGACGGTGGCTGGTCCACTGGAAACGCGGGAACGTCCAACGGACAGACTTTCTACTTCCAGAGCATACAAGTCAACGGTGTAACGAGATTCCCATAGGCCCGCTGAACACGGGTTCCCTCCTCTTTTTTATTGCCTAACTTAGGCACTGGGTCAAGAATGGAAGTCGGGCCTAGTTCTTCTCCCTGTAGTTTTCCCGGTACCATTGGCATCTATCGTTCAATGGGCAGACCGAACACTTTGGTCCGATGGGTTTGCAGATTAGTTGGCCGTATTTGACGAAGACTTCGTTTAGCGGGAGCCAGTCTTTCCGGTCTACTATCTTGGTCAGTTCTTGTTCCGTTTCGTCAGGAGTTTTTGTCTTGACTACGCCTAGCCGGTTGAAGATCCTGTGCACGTGGGTGTCGACGGGAATCGCTGGTCGTTTGAATCCGTAGACTAGCACACAGTTTGCGGTTTTTCGGCCGACAGAGGGAAGTGTCAGCAGTTCTTCCATATCCTCCGGGACCTTGCCTTTGTATTTCTCTAGGATTATCCGGGTTACTCGTTTGACTGTCTTGGCTTTGGTGTTGTAGAAGCCTACGGGTTTGATGAGTCGGGCGATTGTACGCGTGTCTGCCATGGCGAGTTGGGTTGGTTTTGGATATTTGGCGAAGAGTCGTGAGGATGCTAGCGCGGTGACAGGGTCTTTCGTCCGATGTGATAATATTGTAGCAATAAGGACCCGGAACGGATCGCCATCAGTCGAGTCGCTGATCTCTTGTAGAGCTGTAGGGTCTTCTTTCCTAGCTCTCGCGATTTCGCGAGCAGCATCTTGTATTATCCGATGTAACTCGCGGGGAGAGTATTTGCTGACGCATACTTGCAATTATTTCGCAAGCTTCCGGACTGTTTCCAGATTGCCAGCGTTGCCTCGTCTCTCGTCGATCGGGGTCTCCATTATCAGCGGCTTGTCTTTGATGGCTTTATGGTGGAGCATCGCTTTGAAACCTGTCGTCCCGATGTAGCCTAGTCCGATGTGTTGGTGACGATCATGCCCCGAGCCGAGACCATCCTCGGAGTCGTTCAGATGGACGACCTTGAGATTCTCGAAACCCACAGTCTCGTCGAACTTGGCGAGGGTTCTCTCAACCGCTTTCTCCACGTGTAGGTCATACCCTGCAGCGTATGCGTGACAGGTATCTAGACAAACGGCAACGCGTTCCTTCTGCTTTACACTGTCGTAAATCTCCCGCACCTCTTCGAACTTCGAACCCATACTGTTACTGGTGCCCGCCATGTTCTCAAGGCAGATCTGAAAATCGCCCTTCGCATGCTTCGTAGCCTGATTGAGAGCATTGCTGATTCTCTTCAACCCGATCTGCCGCCCCATTCCCAGATGGCTACCTAGATGCGTTACCAAGTACGGGATTCCGAGTTCGACACATCGATCGACTTCGGCAACGAGAGAGTCGACCGACTTCTTGTAGAGTTCATCCTCGGGACATGAAAGATTCGGAAGATACGGCATGTGGTCAACCACTGGATTCAAACCGGCATTTGCGAGTTTCTCGCGAAAGCTCTTCACTTCGTCGGAGTCTAAGCTGCTGAACTTCCAGCCCCTAGGGTTCCGAGTGAAAACTTGGAAAACGTCGCATTTCTCCGCGACTGCCGTGTCGACTGCAGTGTCAAACGACTTTGCGATAGAGACGTGAACGCCGACCTTGACCGTAAGATGTCACTGCTTTAGGCTGCAGTTGTTCTGTGATAGATAGCTTTGGCTTCGATAAATTGACTGCGGAGTTAGGAGAAGAGATGGGGGTTTCTTTATTCCCGCTGTTCCTTGAAGTGCTTCTCTGACCACTCGTGTCCACAGTGGTCGCACTTGTACGCGTATTGAAATTCTTCAATGTCGATGATGACTGGTGGTCCTTCTCGAACAACGAAATATGGTCTCGAAGCGGCGTACAGGAGCCCTGACCCACCGACTGGATCGACATTCGTCGTTCGTAGGGGTTCTCGTTCCATGTGAACGAGCTTTTTGCTTTCGAGCTTGATGTGGAATCTGCGTCCGCACGCGGGGCAGTGTCTGAAGAATTCCATCGCCCAGGCCTCTATTGTCCCGTTAGAATGCTAGAGTTTGCCTTTCAGCGCGTTCAGGATCTCTTGTGTATGCTCGGCCGGCTTTACCGGATCGAACGTCTTGAGAATCTTGCCGTGCTCGTCGATCAGAAACGTGACTCTGCGGGACGTTCCTTTCTCGTTTAGAACCCCGTATGCTTTGCTCACTCTCTTCTCCGTGTCCGCCAGGAGTGGGAACGGCAAATGGAACTTGTCGGTAAACTTCTGGTGCGACTCGGTGCTGTCAACGCTGACCCCCAAGACCTCGGCTCCTTGTTCGCGGATCTTCTGATACTCGTCGCGGAGGCCGCAAGCTTCGACCGTGCAGCCTGGAGTGTCGTCTTTGGGGTAGAAATACAAAACGAGCTTCTTGCCCTGAAAATCGCGAAGATGAACTGTCTTGCCTGATGTCGTGTGGGCGGTAAAGTTAGGCGCGGCTGTGCCTGCTTGAGGAACTGTCAAGGTCTCCATAGAGATACTGTTGACCCTGTTTGGCTGATTTATGGGCATCGCTCGGAGATCCCCGACAGTTACGCTGGTTTTCCTCTTGCTCTAGCAGTATTGTAGAATGACCGAGTCATATTCCACTCATGTCAGTTGATCCTCGAAGAGTAAGGGAGAGAGACAAGTGGCAAATCTGGATTCTCCAGGTCCTCCGGAGAATCGCCTAGGACGAGCTCTCACGTTTGATGAGCGTGAGAACCTCCCATTTTCTTTTTGATGGTCTGTTCAGTCTGAAGGATTATTCTTTCTACCTTTTCTCGGACTAAAAGTACTAATTATTGTGGATTGCACATACTACAATCGGGTCGAGTCTGCGATGCATCGGACAAGGGACAAGTTTCTCGCAGAATACTCGCGAATTCAGCATCATAAGGAATGATTTCGCGGAAAATCGTACACTAGCTTAAAATATTCAACGACCCGAGAATAGCCTGTTTTAGGAGCAAGAACTCGAAAAATCTTGCCGGATAATGAAAGGTGAACGTGATTGACCAGGAT
>Ga0307479_10004692_pt1 | contig 12534 bp, 10 predicted proteins | sample atmos_gasesECM4C_FD_203743 | JGI IMG/M metagenome (GOLD analysis project Ga0307479, IMG submission 203743) | Hardwood forest soil microbial communities from Morgan-Monroe State Forest, Indiana, United States - atmos_gasesECM4C_515 | ecosystem: Environmental > Terrestrial > Soil > Temperate...
CTACCGATGAAATGGCGCGTAACGGGTGCAAGAAAGTCATCATCGTCAACGGACATGGCGGCAATAATCATCTGCTTCCGTTCTTCGCGCAAAGCCAGCTCGATAACCCGCACGATTATGTCGTGTATGTGCTCGCTGGGGGCCGCCAGCGCGACGGCGGTCCACCTAAAAAATCCAGCGGCGTGGACTATCACGCCGGTGAAAATGAAACCTCCAATACCATGGTTTCGCGCCCCGACCTTGTGCACATCGATCGCGCCGCAAATGAATCCGGCGCCGATCAGAAACGCCAAAGCCTCCCCGAAAACCTATACACCGGCATCTGGTGGTACGCCCGCTTCCCGAATCATTATTCGGGCGACGGCGCCGTGGCGACAAAAGAACTCGGTGAGTGGAACATGAAAGGATGGATTGACGGCATCGTGGAATCCATTCGCGCGGTTAAGGCCGATGATGCCAGTCTCAAGCTTCAGAACGAATTCTACGAGAAGAGCAAGCATCCGCTGGACACGCGACCCTGAGGTTCCAGGCGGTGGGCGCAGCACCGCTGCGCTCCCGAGCTTGCCTCGGCCTGTTTGTGCGTACGCCCGTGACCTGTCACTTCTTTTTTCCAAATCTCGTTAGCTTTCCGTCGCTCACCGCGGCAATGTATCGCCCGTTCTGCAGAAATTGCATGACCTTCGCGCCTTTCCGAGCCATTTCGGCCCACCGCGAGCCCCTAGCTGGATTCTGTTCCAATCCTCGGATGGGCTGGCCCGCGACTTCAAAATCCACCTGTGCCAGCCTACTTTTGGCTGTTCGCCGCACGGGGTACGTATCGTCTCCAATACACACGCGCTTGGCCCCGTCCACGAGCATCTGGCGCCAAACCGTCAGCAATGCATCGTCTAGCTCCGATTTTTCTTTCCTATCCGGCATGGAAAATTTCCGCTGGCCAAATCATAACGCACCTCTGCTACCATCTTCCCGCTGCAATGCGCACGCGCCCGAATTTGTAGCGGCGCAGCATTGCTGGCCCCATCTCGGCAACACTGAGCTATTGACTGGCTTTCGGAGCGCTATGACTCGCACGCTACTGCTATGGTTTCTCGCTATTTGCTCTCTCCCGTCGATTCTTTTGCTTTTCCCAAACGCTGAGCTCGCCCAAACCCCGCCTCCACCGGTGGTCTCGCCGGAGGTGCATCCCGATAATCGCGTCACCTTCCGCTTTCGTGCTCCGAACGTAAAACTAGTCGCGCTCACGCTGGAAGGGACACCGAATCCCTTTCCCATGCAGAAAGACGAAGAAGGTATCTGGAGCATAACCACTGATCCTCTTACCCCAGACTTCTACGGCTATGCCTTCCGTGCCGACGGCGTGCACCTGATCGACCCTTCCAATCCCCTCTTAAAGCCCAACCTCCTCAACACAGAAAACCAAGTTCACGTTCCTGGGCCGGCATCTCTCCCCTGGGAGCTGAACGATGTTGCTCACGGGGAGATCCATCACCATTTCTACAAGTCCGGTGTAGTTGGCGATCAGCGCGACTTTTATGTCTACACTCCCCCCAATTACAATCCCAAGGGTAAGCAAACCTATCCGGTTCTGTACTTGCTTCACGGCTACAGCGATGACGCCAGCGGCTGGACCGCTGTCGGCCGCGCGCACGTCATCCTGGACAATCTCATCGCCGAAGACAAAGCTAAGCCCATGCTGGTGGTCATGCCACTGGGCTACGGCGCTCCCGCCATGCTCACTCTGGGGTTCGGCGCGTTCCGCCACACCGAAATTCGCGACGAAAACTTCAGCAAATTTCGCGATGCGCTCCTCACCGAAGTGATTCCGCGCGTCGAAGCTTCTTATCTTGCAGCCAAGGATCGCAACTCTCGCGCAGTCGCCGGGCTTTCCATGGGGGGCAGCGAATCTCTGCTCACTGGCTTGAACTCGCTGGATAAATTTGCCTGGATCGGCGCGTTTAGTTCCGGCGGCATCCCCGAAGACTTTGATAAGGACTTCCCGGGCCTAGACTCTCGCGCCGCCAAGGAAATCCGACTGCTTTGGGTTGCCTGCGGCACTGACGACCGCCTCATCGAGATCAATCGCAATTTTCGCAAATGGCTGCAATCGCGAAACATCCCGCACACCGATATCGAGACTCCCGGCGCCCACACCTGGATGGTCTGGCGACGCAATCTCGCCGCGTTCGCACCGCTTCTGTTCCGATGACTGGGTGTTCCGGTGACTGCCGGCAAATTCAACCACCTACTGGGGTTACCCGCCCGGCCTGTCCCGGTCGCTAAACAGGATTTACACGTGCGGCGTTCTCGCCCCCTATACACAATCGGTTCCGCCAACCGACCTGCGTCTGAATGCTCATTACGGTAAGGTCGGGACGTAATGACTCCTGGAATTCTTACAGTCGACGACCACGAAATTGTTCGAGAAGGAATCCGCACGCTGATCGGCAGGGCGCGCCCCAGTTGGGAAATCTGCGACAAGCCGCTAACGGCAAAGACGCTATCACCGCGGTCCAATCGCTGAACCCCGATCTCGTCGTGCTGGCAGTTTTGGTGCTAAGCGCAACCTATAGGTGTCTACGGCTTTTTCCCCGCACCCGCAGGCAGGTCTGGCGCCGGGTAATAAACTTTGCTACCGCCTGCCTTCTCTACTTCCTGGGCAAACGTCGTGCCGTAATCGCGCTCACCGGAAAGCGCGTAGGCTTGGCGCTTGTAATTCCAGCTTTTAGGGTTCAGGCGTTGCGCCTCTTTGAAATGAGGGATCGCTTCCGTTAAATGGCCGGCTTTATACAGGTGTTCTCCGAGGCCGAACTCCGCCGAAGCGAGCATAAAGTTGGGGTCGTTCGCGGCCATTTTTCCCCGAAGCTGATCCTCACCCATAACGTAGGAGCTCTTGTCTCCCTTTTCCACCCAATCCCTTAATCCCGCGAGATACGGTGCCGAATCCAGGCCCGTAAACGTTTTGAAGCGATCGTCGACGAACGCCACCTCATTCGGGCGAGCGATCTTCCCTAGCTCGTTGATCCAAACGCCCGTCGGCACGTTCACCATGTTGTAGAGCTTCGATACTAGATGCTTCTCGTCGATTAGAGCCGCATAGGTCGGGTGAGCCGCGGTAATCCACTGGCCAGCGTCTTTCACGCCATTGGTGTCTTGCGCGACCGAAATGATCTCAAGGTTCTTCGTTCCAAGTTCTTGATAAATTGCTTGCCAGCCTGGCAAGTCGTAGCGGCACCCTCACCAGGACGCCCAAGTTACGAGCAAAACTTTCTTGCCGCGATACTCGGAGAGCGAATGCAGTTTGCCGCCCATATCCGGCAGCGTAAAGTCTGGCGCTTCCAGATGAGAAAGGGTTTGCCGCTGATCCCCGCGCAAACCAAAATACCACGCCGCCAATGCCTCGTCGTGCGCAACGGACTGATTCACTAACTCAGCAAAAGCGCTCAGGTCAAACCAAGTCTTGCCTTCCCGTTCAATAAGAAATTCCTGGCGCTTCGCCTTTGGCAAAGGAAAGCACAGCACTCCCCGGCAGACGCCCTGTGGCTTGATCTCAAAATGAGTCGCGCGCTCGAGGTCCGCGGGAGTAAGCCATATCTGACCGTTTTGTTCCTCGGCGTTTGCAACCTCGGTCGCTACATCGTCGTAGATAATGGTGGCGCGAATGTGCCTCGCAAATGTTGAGCGGACCGTGAGAAACAGTATGAGCAGACTGAAAGCGAGCCGCACGCCGCGCATCATCTCCTTACCTCCACTTCGGCCGCGAGTATACACAAAAGAACGCGTTCGTTTGTCAAAGCCCACCATGACAGGGGATCGGCAAATCCTAAAAAGCCGCAACGCACACTACAGTTTTGGATTGAATCGGTTTAATATGCCCCGGCCAACAGATTTTGCTCCATCGTGTTGGATTTCCGGAGGCTTCGTTGAAGAGCTATTCGCTGCGTCTGCAGCGCAGCTTTATGCTGGCGTCGGTAGGGTTGCTGTCCTGCGGCATCGCCGTGGCCCAAGCGGAGGCGCAAAACAAGCTGTTTTTGCACAAAAGCTGGCAACTGCAATCATCGTGCGAAGCGAAAGCCAGCGGCGCTCAAATTTCAACCGTCGGCTTCGATGGCGGCGCCTGGCATCACAGCGATCTGCCAACTACAGTTGTGGCCGCACTCGTTGCCGACAAGACCTATCCTGACCCAAACTACGCCACGAACCTCCTATCGTTTCCCGGTTTTGTGAACGACCGGCAACACTTCTTTTCCAATCAAGACATGCCCAATGGCAGTCCCTTCCGCTGCTCCTGGTGGTTTCGCTCCGAGTTCACCGTGCCCGCCGAATACGAGCACAAAAACAGTTGGCTGCATTTTCTTGGAATCAACTATCGCGCCAACATCTGGCTCAACGGCCAGAAGGTCGCTGATGCCGACGAGGTGGCCGGCACGTTTGCGACATTCGAGTTCAACGTGAGCAAATTCCTGCAAACCGGCAAACCAAACGCGCTCGCCTTGGAAATCTTCGCGCCCGGCAAAAACGACCTGGGCATCACCTGGGTCGATTGGAATCCAACGCCTCCCGACAAAGACATGGGCATTTGGAAGGACGTTTTCCTCACTTCCAGTGGTGAAGTCAGCGTGCGAAATCCCTTCGTCACTCCCAAACTAGACGCCGAGTACCAGACCGCCGCGTTGAGCATCAGCGCCGATTTGCGGAACGCTTCGGATCATTCCGTCAGCGGCGTAGTGCGCGCCGATATCGGCGGACAAGTCTCTGTAACTCACGCCCCCACAGGTACAGACGTCATCTCCATCCATCCGGTCACGGCGGAGCAGTCCGTGACTCTCGCCGCAAGAGAATCGAAGACCATCCACTTCCTGCCAGAGCAATTCCCATCCTTGCAGTTAGCCAACCCACGGCTCTGGTGGCCCTACACGATGGGCGCGCCGGCTTTGTACTCCGCACGGCTCTCATTTGAAACTGGAAAAGAGATTTCCGACAGCGCCGACGTCAAATTCGGGATTCGCGAAGTCACTTCGGAGTTGACCGACCGCGGCTACCGTTTATTCAAAATCAACGGCCGCAAAATCCTGATCCGCGGCGCCGCGTGGGCGCCAGACATGCTCCTGCGCTGGTCCCCAGAGAAGCTCGACGCCGACCTGCACTACGTTCGCGACATGGGCCTCAACACCATCCGCCTTGAGGGCCGCATTGATCACGAAGAATTATTCACCGAGGCCGACCGCCTCGGCATTCTCGCAATGCCAGGCTGGACCTGCTGCGACGCCTGGGAGCGCTGGAAGACTTGGGGAGCCGAGCAGCACCGTATCGCTGCGGACTCCCTGCGCAGTCAAATCCGCATCTTGCGCAATCATCCCAGCGTTTTCGTTTGGCTCTACGGCAGTGATGGTCCTCCGCCGGCCGATGTCGAGAAGGTTTACCTAAGCATCTTGAAAGATTTGGATTGGCCGAATCCTTCGCTCTCCTCCGCAGCCGCGACACCAACGACCGTGACCGGCCAGTCCGGCGTGAAGATGACGGGTCCCTACGAGTACGTTCCGCCCGTGTATTGGCTCGCAGACACCAAAGCCGGCGGCGCCTACGGTTACAACACGGAAACCAGTCCCGGCCCGGCGATCCCCACCCGTGAATCCCTCGAGCGCTTCATCCCCAAAGATCATCTTTGGCCCATCGATGACGCGTGGAATTTCCACGCCGGCGGCGAGCGCTTCACCAACGTCAACGTCTTCACCGACGGCCTGAATCGCCGCTACGGTCCCGCCACCTCCCTGGACGACTACCTGCGCAAAGCCCAAGCCGTCGCTTACGACGGGCAGCGCGCCATGTTCGAGGCCTACGGCCGCAACAAATACACCGCCACCGGCGTGATCCAGTGGATGCTCAACAATGCCTGGCCCTCGCTGATCTGGCACCTCTACGACTACTACCTCGTTCCCGCGGGTGGCTACTTTGGCGCCAAGAAAGCCACGGAGCCGGTGCACGTTCAATATTCGTACGACGACAACTCCGTAGCCGTCGTCAATAGCACCTATGAAGCGCTGGCAGGCCTTAAGGTTAGCGCCAAGTTGTACAGCTTGGACGCCAAGGAAAAAGCTTCCCGCGAAGGCACACTTGACGCCGCTCCGGACAGCAGCACGCGCGCCTTTGAGGTGCCCAGCGCTAGTGGCCTGAGCCCCACGTACTTCCTGCGTCTGCAGTTGCACGGCGCCACAGGCAAGCTGCTAAGCGACAACTTTTACTGGCTCTCTACCAAACCAGATACGTTGAATTGGAAAGCGCGAAAAGACACCGTTTACACGCCGCAAGCTGAATTCGGCGATCTCACCGGGCTGAATTCGCTGCCGCAGGTCAAGCTCGAAGTCCAATTCGCAGCCAAACAGGAAGGCGCTGCGCAGGTAGCTCATGCCACCGTACGCAACCCAACCGGCGCGCTTGCCTTTATGGTTCATCTGCGCATCGCCAAGCGCCAGAGCGGCGAAGACGTCACGCCCATCTTCTGGGACGACAATTATTTCTCTCTTTTGCCCGGTGAATCGCGCGAGATAAATGCCAGATACGATTCTGCGCGCCTCGGCGGAAAGGAAGCTGTCCTGCACATCGATGGCTTCAACATCGCTGCCGCAGAGACACAATTGGCGGCCCGCCGTTAAGCTTCCGATTGAGAAGACATTCGCGTCGTATACGTAAACCAAACAGAATTTGTGCGCGTGCCTGACAGTCAGTTGACCTCATCGTGACAACCACCCTCCTCCGAGGCCTTACTGTGCAATGCGGATGGAGGGAAAAGTGACAAAACAAAATGAAAATGTGCTCGGCGCTCGCAAGAACCGCCGCAGCTTCTTTAAGAACGGAATGATCGCTGCAGGAGCCGCAGTCGGCGCGGGGATGCTGCCAGGCAGTTTGCCTGCATTTGACCGCGAGGACGACGACCGTGCGCCCATCACCAAGGGCGACATCGCCATTCTCACGTTTTTACAAGCCTTGGAGCAGGTGGAAGCCGACCTGTGGATTCAGTATTCCGAGCTTGGCGGTATTCAGGACAACGAAGTGTCCGGAGTCAATGGCGGAAATGCCGCGTACATGACGGCGCTGCAAATCCTTGACGGCGACATGCCTCAATACATTCACGACAATACCGATGACGAAATCAGTCATGCCGCGTTCCTGGCCAAGTATTTGGAGTCGAAAGGCGCGAGCCCTGTCAGTTTGGAACCGTTTCGAGTGCTGCCTACCAGCAAGGCCACCGGAGCGAACCAGAACTTCAAGAAAGACGGCGGACGCCTGACCAATCTCATGCAGTTGCAGGTCGACACAAGTTTCTGGACGCGCTACCGCAGCATTACCAATCCAGATTTCGATCTAAAGGCAACCTTCGCTCAGGCGACCGGAAATGCTGACGGTTCCAATAGTCTGGTGAGTGGCGGCCGTTTCACAGCCATTCCCAGGAGCGACGACGATACGGCCGGCAGCGATGCGAACAACACCGCCGACCGCCTCAAGGCCATCGCTTTTACCGCGGGCTTCCACTTTGCCTTTATCGAGCAAGGCGGCACCAGCCTCTATCCCACGCTCGCCCAGAAGGTCACCAATGCGGAGGTTCTGAGAATTCTTCTGAGCATCGGCCCCAGTGAGACCATGCATTTTCAGACTTGGCAAGACAAAGCGGGCAACGCCACACCGCTTACCTTCACGGATCCGGTGAACGGCTCGACCGTTGTGTTCTTTGATCTCCATGGCGCCCAAGGCGAAAGCCAGGACGAAATTACGAATGCGGGGAAGGTTTTGCAGGCCAACCTGATCATGCCCGAGCCCACGCACTTCCTTGATGCGAATGCGTTTCCTCCGGTGGCCATCATTCGCCCTACCTCAACTAAAAACGGGGGCGCTGTCGCCTCTGTGGTTAGCTTTGTTGAGGACGGGCTCTTTCTGGACGCCAAGGGCAACAACACTGGCATCGTCCCCGTGTTGATGCGCCTTGCGGAAGAGGCCGACGAAGCGCGTCGCAGATTCTAGCCTCTGTCTTCCAGGTTTGACCGGGCCCACTCAAGTGTCGCGAAGCGCTTTCGGGGCGCTCGCGTGCGGCGTGGGCCTGTCGAACCTGGGCTCTGTTTCACCGAATGAGGATGCTCAAATCATGAAAACTGTACGAGCTGTTTGCTTATTGCTCTCTGCCGCTGCTCTCTTGGTGCTCGCGCCACTTCTTTCGCGGTCTAGCTCCGTCCTCGCGCAGGACCAAAACGTTCAGGTCATTGACGTGACCGCCAAGAAGTACGAATTCTCGCCCTCCCCGATTCACGTAAAAGCCGGAACCAAAGTCCAGCTCAAAATCACCGCTGTCGATCACGATCACGGTTTTCAGGTCAGCACGGTCCCCGAAGGCGCTAAGAAGGGCGATGCGCCCGGACTCATTCTTTCCTCGCCGCAAGATTGCGTGCAACTCAAGAAGGGCGAAACGACAATCGTCGAATTTGTGGCGCAAAAGCCCGGCACCTATCCCTTCCATTGCTGCCACGTGTGCGGCCTCGGCCACAAAAAGATGAAAACCGAAATCGTCGTGGAATAACCCCTTCTCTCAACATTTTCGTTAAGAATCGCGAACCATCGGGAATTTTTTCGCGCGCCAACGAGTCTCCTACTCGAGCGGGACATTTCCCTGCGCCCTGACCCGTGCTCCCGCCAATAACCTAAGGAGAAATCCATGCGAAAGTGGCTTTTCAGGCTGGTGTGTATAAGTGTTTGCGCGCATCTAGCCGTAATGGCCGGAGTTGCGATCGGCAGGGCTAATCCTGCTCCGCAATCCTCCGAGACCATTAATCCCGTCATCCAGTGGAATAGGACCCTGCTTGGCATCGTCCGCACCCCCGGCGCTCAGCCCGCGACCATTCATCCCACTCGCAGCTTTGCCATCCTGCATGCCGCCATCTATGACGCCGTCAACGCCATCGACAGAAAACATAGGCCCTATTTGGTCAGTCTCCCCGACGTATCGCGCGACGCGTCGCAAGACGCTGCCGCCGCAGCCGCTGCTCACCAGGTGTTGATTGCCCTGTACCCGTCGTTTAAGTCGCTGCTAGACGCCCAACTGCAGCAGTCCCTGGCGCAAGTCCCCGACGGTCGTGACAAAGCCGAAGGAATCGCCATCGGTCTCTCCGTCGCCAACAGCATCTTGGCCATCCGCAACGCCGATGGTTCCGCTAATCCCCCAATTAAATATCTTTTCGGCACGGCTCCAGGCGATTATCAGTCCACCCCGCCGAATTTTCCGCCGCAGCCGCAATTCACCAATTGGTCGCAAGTCACGCCCTTCGCCCTGAACCGCGCCAACCAATTCCGGCCGGGTCCGCCTCCCGTCTTGGCCAGCGACGAATATGCCGACGTTTTCAACGAAATAAAATCTCTGGGGATCGTCAACGGCACGGCCGCAACGCAAGATGAAGCCTTGACGGGAAAATTCTGGAACGGGGCCATCCAAAACTACTGGAACGAAATCACTCAGACCGCCTCGCTGGCTCACAGCTTGACCACGGCACAAAATGCGCGGCTCTTCGCGCTGCTTAATCTCAGCATCGCCGATTCCGTTATCGCTTTCTACGATGCGAAGTACGTCTACAACTTCTGGCGTCCGGTGACCGCCATTCGCGCCGCCGATCCCAACATCAATCCCGAAACCATCGCCGACCCCAATTGGCTTCCGGAAGTTGGTAAGACCGCGCCCGATCCTTCCTATCCAGGTGCGCACGCGGTCATCAGCGCTGCTGCCGCGGAAGTGCTCCATTCTTTCTTCGGCAGGGATCATTTCGATTTCAATGTGACCTCGGAAGTCATGCCTGGCGTCGACCGTTCTTTTACCAACTTCTCGGCTGCGGCGGAGGAAGCGACCTTGAGTCGCATTTTCGCCGGACAGCATTTCAGGTCTGACCTCACCGCCGGCAATCGCCTTGGCCGTGACGTCGCCGATTTTGTCGTCGACCACCTGTTGCTGCGAGCCCACGAGCGCGACGACAACCGTTAGCGTTGTTCCTGCCGTCCGCGTAGCATGCAGCTCCAGTCCGTAGCGCCCGCTTTCTGAAGCGGGCTCTTGAATGTAACGAACGGGACGTCGAAGAGCCGTTCGTTACGCGTGCGAGAACTAGAGAAAGCCCAGGCCTTGGCTTGGGCTCTTCTCGTTTGGCGGGGTTGCTTTCGCGGCGTTCTTTTTGCAATATCCCGGACATGATTCGTCGAGGACTCCTTGCCGTTGTTCTCTCCCTGTCTATTTGCTCTGGGATCAGCTATCCGCAGGCCGCTGACGTCGCGCCCGAGATTCAGTCCATCCAGAAACGCATCCACGAGAGCGGCGCGGACGTAGCCGTTGCTTTTCGGACCCTGGACGGCAAGTCCCAGTGGTCCTTTAACGAAAACGAAGTCTTTCACGCCGCCAGCACCATGAAAATCCCTGTCATGATCGAGCTCTTTCATCAGGCGCGCGAGGGCAAGCTGAAGCTCGATGACACCCTGCTCATCAAAAACGAATTCCACAGCCTGGTCGATGGCTCCATCTTCACCTTGGATCCCAAAGACGATTCCGAGACTCACCTGTACAAGGCCGAAGGCCAAACGCGCACCCTTCAGCAACTCTGCGAGGCGATGATCACCGTCAGTAGCAATTTCGCCACAAACCTCCTAGTCGCCAAGCTCGGCGTCGAGAATATTCGCACCACCGTGCATTCACTCGACGCTGACGGCATGAACATGCTGCGAGGTGTGGAAGACAACAAGGCCTACCAAAAAGGCCTCAACAATACGACCACCGCCCGCGGCTTGGAGGTATTGCTCGAAGCCATCGCCAACGGACAAGCCGTCGACCCCGGCGCTTCCCGCCAGATGCGCGAAATCCTCGAGCGCCAAACCTTCAACGAAGGCATACCCGCCGGACTCCCCGCTGGTACGCTCGTTGCCCACAAGACCGGCGATCTCACCAAAATTCACCATGACGCCGGAATCGTTTACGCCCAGCGCCCATTCGTCCTGGTGGTCCTTGTTCGCGGCATGCCCGACTTCAAGCAAAGCGCCGCGCTGATCGCCGCCATTGCGCGGGACATTCACCAGCTTAGCCGGCGAGACATCCTTCAGTAGCACACGCAACATCAAATGGGTCTAGAATATCTTGCGCGGGTGCTTGATCCTCTGGTCGCTGGTAAGCAGTTGCCGTCAAAGTTCGTCCGTGCCAGAGGGCCAGTTCGGAAACCGAGCAACCCCGCCGAATTACTCGAGAGGGGAATCACATGAAGCGTTGGACGGGTTTCGCTGCCGCAGCATCCCTGGGCCTTGTGTTTGCCGGTACCGCAGCCGCGGACACCTTGGAGTTAAAGGATGGCCGCATCCTGCATGGCCGCTTTCTTGGCGGCACGCAGGCTACCTTGCGGTTTGAGGAAAGAGGAAACGTCGAGGCTTTTAGCGTCAACGACATCGTGGCCCTGACCTTCACCAATGATTATGGTAATGGCTCTGCGCGGCAACCCGCGGCCGCCCCGGTGCTTGCTCCCACGCCAGCCCCGCAAGCCGCAGCCGCGCCGAACGGCATGTTCACCATCCCCGCGGGCCAGAGCATTTTGGTTCGCATGATTGACGGCGTCGACTCCTCCAAGAACCACGTCGGCGACATCTTTCACGCCAGCCTGGAAACGGATTTGACCGTAAATGACACTCTCGTTGCCCGAAAGGGCACTGATGTTTACGGGCGCTTGTCGGAATCCAAGGAAGCGGGCCACCTCAGCGGCAGTGCTGAGTTGCAGCTGGAGTTGACCCGTATCGTGATCGATGGACGTGACTACCCGGTGGTCAGCAGCGATTACACCATGCAAGGCAAGGGACGCGGCAAAAATACCGCGGAGAAAGTCGGCGGCGGGGCAGCCCTCGGCGCCATCATCGGCGCCATCGCCGGAGGCGGCAAAGGCGCTGCCATCGGCGCAGGTGTAGGCGGAGCTGCGGGCGGTACGGCCCAAGTCTTGACCCGCGGCCAACAGGTCAAAGTCCCCAGCGAAACCCTGCTCGAGTTTCGCCTTCAACAACCAGCCACGGTAACCCCGGTTCAAGGCTGACATGGAGTCCGGCGGTCTTGCCGCCGCTTTCCAGGTTGTAGCATTAGCTTGCCGTTTCGCTTAGCTGCTTAATCCCGGAGGGCTATCGGAGAATTTAGCCCAGGATGGTTCGGCGTCTTTCGCCGAACCCAATCCTGGGTCCGCAAACATTATAAAAATGTCTGAGTCCCATCAGGGACGGCTGCTCCCCAGACTACCCGTTATCACTTGGCAACAATCGCGCCACAATCCCCCTTGCCACACTTACTGTTAGTGACTAAGCTACCCCCCTCATAGCAAAGGGGTGCCATGCCTAAGGAAAAGCCTCGGGTTAACATCGGCGAAGTCATCAAGACCTATCGCAGCCAGCGCGGCTTGTCGCAGGGCGACATCGAGCGCCGCACCGGCTTGCTGCGCTGTTATCTCTCCCGCGTGGAGAACGGCCACACCGTGCCCTCGCTGGAAACCCTGGCCA
>Ga0307479_10004694_pt1 | contig 12531 bp, 7 predicted proteins | sample atmos_gasesECM4C_FD_203743 | JGI IMG/M metagenome (GOLD analysis project Ga0307479, IMG submission 203743) | Hardwood forest soil microbial communities from Morgan-Monroe State Forest, Indiana, United States - atmos_gasesECM4C_515 | ecosystem: Environmental > Terrestrial > Soil > Temperate...
TCGGTAAGCGGTTCGCTTACGCCGCCCGGAACGATCCATGCCGGAGGAATGCGCTTCCCTCCGAGCCTCTCAATGATCTTCTGGCCGAATTGGCGCAGGCGGATGCCGTCGAGCGCGAGTTCGGGATTCTTTTCCGCAACTCCGAATATGTTGCTCTGACTTGGGCCGCATCCATGCCGAACAGCAGATCCGGCGACGAAAGATGAAAAAGGCTGAGGGCGTGCGACTGGGTAACCTGGGCGAGTCCGAAGATGCGGCGCAGTTTGTCGGCGGTCGGCGGAATTCTTACGGCGAGCAGCGAGTCGCGCGCCTTGGCGGACGCGATCAGATGGCTGACCGGGCGGATGCCGCAGATGCGCGCCATCAGGGACGGCATCTCGTAAAACGGGCGCCCTTCACACAGCTTCTCGAAACCGCGAAACTGGGTGACGTGAAAGCGCGCTTCCTCGACCCGGCCATCTTCGTCCAAATGGAGCGTGATTTTGGAATGACCTTCGATGCGCGTAACCGGATCGATGATGATGCTGCCCTGCTTTCACGACGTCTCCATTGAGCTCAGAACCACGGCTTCCAACCCTCGTGCGAACTAAGATCCGAAACGAGTGTTCGCGCCAACATTCGGCTGCCGCCCTTCCAGCAGTTCGGACACGACGCAGTAAATCGTGTCGGCCGATGGCGGACAGCCCGGCACGAACACATCGACGTTGACGAATTCGTGCACCGGCCGTGAAGTGGGCAACAGCGCGGGCACGATCTGGTTCGGAATGCCGAAGTCGAAGGTCACATTTTCGCGATACGCCTGAAGCACTACGAAGAGGAATATCGAGAACGCGAAATTCGCAGCATCCAGAAAAAAGCGAAAGACCTCGGACTGGCTGTCACTCTCAGTCCCGCTGTCGCAGCGTAAACGAAAGTTTCTGAGGAGTCATGGCGTGCCCATTTTTCCAAATGCTCGCGCATAGCCGACGTCCCGACCTTGCCCGCGACTTCCTGGTCGTAAACCACGGCGGGCGCCAGCCCGTAGGAGCCCAGGCAACGCGCGGTGAGCAGCGAGACCTTCTTGTCGGCGGTGGTTTCTCCGGGGGCGATGCCGAGGTCGTGCTCGACCGCATCGAGCAACTGCTTCGCACCCTTGAGATAGCAGGCTGTGCCCATGCAAATGACGCAGGTGTGCTCGCCCGCAGGCTTCAGCGCGAAGAAATGGTAGAAGGTGGCGACGCCGTAGGCCGGCTCAGAGGCACACGCAACGACATGGCGACGTAGCGCAGAGCCTGTTCGTCCAGATATCCGAACGCCTCTTGGACCGTGTGCAGCGTTTCAATCAGACCGCGCTGTTGCTGGCCCTGACGCCGTATGGTGGCATGGACCAACTTCCAACGCTTGTCCTGATTGGGCGGAGTGGGTTTCGCAACATATGAGGGTATAACTCGTCTTGCTCGAGAATGAACTCAACATGCGTTATCAATGCGCAGCGATTGCACAAGGAACTGATAATTGTAGCCCTCAACACCACGCGGTGGCGACTTAGTTGTCAATAATTTTGCTCTCGTGTTTCACTTTGGGTCTAGCAAATTGGCGTGGGACATCTCATGCGGACATTCCAAGAGAGCCGGGGATCGCCTTCCCATCGAGACGACAGTCTACCGGAACTCAATTCCCCCCCGTGGATTCTCTGCCCCCAACGGGCGCTCGCTAGACTGAGTACTGGACGTCGTCGACGTCGTCGTCGGCTGAGGCTTGAGCCAGGGAGTTACCTGCCGCGACCACGGAGGAGACCTTGCTTCCCCGACGCATGGCGACAATGCCTGTGCGTACCATCTCCAGTACACCGTAGGGCCGTAGCACTTCCAAGAGCCCATCAATCTTGTCTTCGTCGCCGGTGATTTCGATGATCAGGGATTCCGGAGCAACATCGACGACACGTCCACGGAAAACGCTAGCCAATTCCAACACGTGGGAGCGTGCCTCGTGAGTCGCTGCTACTTTGATCATCGCGAGGTCGCGCACAATCGCCGGCTCGGCCGTAATGTTTTCGACCAGCAACACATTGACGAGCTTGTACAGGTTGGCTTCGATCCGGCGCGCCTGGTCGCGATCCGCGTCCACTGTGATGGTCATGCGGGACAATTCCGGCTTTTCGGTACGCCCCACGGTGAGAGAGTCAATGTTGAAGGCGCGGCGGCGGAACAGCGACGCCACTCGGGTCAGCACGCCCGGCTTATTTTCGACGTACACCACAAATGTGTTCAACATAGGGATTACTCGTCCGCAGCAGTCTCCACAATCGGGCTGGGCCGCCGGATCATCTCGTGCAGAGCCGCTCCGGCCGCGACCATGGGATAGACCGTATCTTCCTGCTCCACCTGAAAATTAATCAGCACCGGTCCATTGTGTTGCCGGGCCGATTGTACCGCCGGCACAACCTGAGAGCGTTGCGTCACCGTTTCATTTCGAATTCCGTAGGCGTCCGCTAGCTTTCCGAAGTCCGGGTTCAGCAGCGGCGTTGCCTGGTAATTGCTCTCATAGAAGAACTCCTGCCACTGGCGAACCATTCCAAGATAACCATTGTTGATAATGGCTATGTTGATTTTCAGACTCTCTTGCACGATGGTGGCGAGTTCGGCCATGGTCATCTGGAAGCCACCGTCTCCAACCACTACCCAGACCTCGGTGTCCGGGCGCGCGACCTTTGCTCCGATCGCCGCGGGCAAGGCAAATCCCATCGTTCCCAGCCCGCCGGAGGTGATTAGAGAACGAGGCTCCTCGTGCTTGTAATACTGGGCTTCCCACATCTGGTGCTGGCCCACGTCGGTCACTACGGTGGTGTTGCTTCCACGAGTCTCCCGCCAAAGGTCGTTGATGACATGCGCCGCATAGAGATGGCCGCTATCGGGCAGGTTCTGAATATCGCGTACTGCCGAGTCACCCTTCATCCGATCGATGTAATCCAACCACTCGTGGCGATCGATGGATTCGATTTTCGGGAGCATTCCCCTTAGCACATCGCGCAGATCTCCAACTAGAGCTACATCCACCTTGACATTCTTGTTGATCTCGGCGGGATCAATCTCCACATGAATTTTCTTCGCATTGGGTGCGTAGGTCTTGAGGTTGCCCGTGACTCGGTCATCGAAACGCATGCCGAGCGCAATCAGTAAATCTGCCTCCTGGATGGTGTGGTTCACCCAGGCTTCCCCGTGCATTCCCATCATTCCGAGATTGAGTGGATGAGAAGCGGGTAATACCCCCAAGCCGAGTAATGTGAGGGCCACCGGAATACCAGAGCGCTCCACCAGATCACGCACTTCGCGCATCGCACCGGAGATGAGCGCACCATGTCCGAGAAGGATCACTGGCCGCTTAGCGTTGTGAATCAGTTCCAGCGCCTGTTCATATTCACGTGGCGCCGGAGAAAGATCCGGGCGATAGCCCGGCAGTTGCGGCTTGGCGGCATCCCAATCGAACTCGCACGCGGACTGTTGTGCATCCTTGGTTATGTCGACCAACACCGGACCCGGACGGCCCGACCTCGCAACATAGAACGCTTCGCGGAGCGTGCGTGCCAAGTCTCCCGCCCGCGTTACCAGGTAATTATGCTTGGTGATGGGCAGAGTGATGCCCGTGATATCGGTCTCCTGAAACGCGTCAGACCCAATCAGCTTGCTACCCACTTGACCGGTGATACAAACAATAGGAGAAGAATCCAACATGGCGGTGGCAATGCCGGTCACCAGGTTGGTCGCCCCGGGGCCGGATGTCGCCACGGCGACTCCAACCTGGCCGCTGGCGCGAGCGTACCCGTCCGCCATGTGGGCCGCGCCCTGCTCGTGACGTACCAGCACATGATGAATTCGAGTGTGCTTCAGCGCGTCATAGGCAGGAAGGATCGCTCCCCCCGGGTATCCGAAGACGTGGGTTACGCCCTCGCGCTCCAAGCATTGCCAAAGAATTTCCGCGCCAGTCTTCATCATCAGATCCAAACTCCTTCGTCTAATCTCGTGAATTTACTGGAGCCTACCCGTAACATCGCTGCCAGATTCGCCCAACGTAGATGCCTCCGTACCGTCTTGTCTGGAATCATACTCCCCAAAGATAATCTTCCTGTTGCTCGCTTACGTGCGTGCTCACCCTTCGGTGGCGGCAGCGGCGAAACGCCTCTCGTATTCTTTTGAGGGAATTCCCATAGGGGCAGGACCCGCGAGATCAGCAGGTGAGTCCCCGCAACGGATCTCCTCAATGATTTCCAGGATGTAACCGTCTTCGATGGTCTTATTTTTATCCGCCAGCACCAGGAACTGACGGTACACGAGGTCGAGTTCTCTACGGTCCAGCCGGAAACCCAGTTGCTCGCAGCGCTGACCGAGTGCGTGGCGGCCAGAGTGCTTCCCAAGCACAAAGCTGCTGCCCGGCACTCCCACCGATTGCGGCGTCATGATCTCGTAGGTTAACGGATTCTTGATCATGCCATCTTGGTGGATACCTGCCTCGTGCGCAAACGCGTTCCGGCCAACGATCGCCTTATTGGGTTGCACCGGAACCCTGGTGATTTCACTCAACAACTGGCTCGCGGGGAAAAGGTGCTCAGAAACCACGGCCGTGTGATACGGGTAGCGGTCAGGCCGGACGCGCATCGTCATGACTAACTCTTCCAACGAGGCGTTGCCCGCGCGTTCGCCGATGCCGTTGATGGTACATTCCACCTGGCGTGCCCCCGCGCTGACCGCCGCCAGAGAATTGGCGACCGCAAGACCCAGGTCATCATGGCAGTGCGTCGAAATAGTGACTTGCTCAATCCCTCGCACGTGACGCCGCACGGCCTGAATCAGTTCGGCGATTTCGACGGGAACGGAATACCCGACCGTATCCGGAATATTGATGGTAGTGGCACCGGCCTCGACCGCAACCTCAAGGACCTCGCAAAGGAAATCCCGGTCGGAGCGAGTGGCGTCCTCGGCCGAGAACTCCACATCCTGAGAGTAAGACTTGGCCAGACGCACAGCATCCCGCACCTGCTCGAGGCATTCACGACGCGAAATCCTGAGCTTGTGTCGCAGGTGAATGTCTGAGGTAGCCAGAAAGGTGTGAATGCGAGGGTGCGCTGCCCCAGAGAGCGCCTGCCAGGTTCGATCGATGTCGTCGCGGCAGCAGCGGGCCAGGGCTGCGATGACTGGCCGTCGAACGTTGCGTGCCACGGCCTGTACTGCCCGGAAATCACCGTCCGAAGCGATGGGGAATCCGGCTTCAATCACGTCGGCGCCCAGGTGGTCCAGTTGATGCGCCAGGCGCAGTTTTTCCGCCCAGGTCATGCTGCACCCTGGGGACTGCTCGCCATCGCGCAGCGTGGTGTCGAAGATCAGTACGTGTTCACGGGCCGACATTTCCGCTTCTCCCGGCCTGAGAAAGGCCTGCCTGTCCAGCGTCCGCTTCTGACTGTACAAGTCAAAAGGGCCATCGTCCTGTGGATGATGGCCCTTTCAGAATCTCTGTATCGTTCCTTATGCCTGTATCATCCGACGCTTCCTAGGGGTGCAAGTACCAGGCCAAGAATGGCCACGCTAAGGGCGAGTAGACACAGTCGGCCCTCGAAGGTAACTCGGATCGAATTAGGCACCAACGGCTGCATTGTCGGAAGATACATCGCTGACTTGTTGCACTCTAGCCCGCCAAACGGAGCCGGTCAACTGATCTCTTGCCAGATGCAACGCAAGTTTCTGCTGCGTACCATCGTTTTTTTTAATAGGGCCCATTACGACGACCGACCCCATGGTCGCCCCGGTTCAAGTACGACTGCATTCGGTGGAAGCTGAAATAGCGCCGTGCCCTTCTTCACACTCAGGATTGTAAGAAGGCTACCGGAAACTGGTGAAATAGATCCGTTGCCAAGAGGCAACTGCTCTCGTTTCGGGTCGTGGATCGCACTTGGCGGTTGGTGAGAATGTTTCTCCACTGATCGGGAGAGCCGAGTGGCAATAACACTTGCGTGTCACACCATTCAAACTGCAGCGGCTCGCCCATGGCTGGAAGCTGAGAAAGCCACCGGGGAATGGCTACCAGAACGGATATCGAGCTGGTCTTGCCAATGAAGGCTATCACGTTCTGAGCATGGCAACCGGCGGTCTGCAGCGGCAGAAATTCTCCTTCGTGAAACAACTGCCCGTGCTCACGTCGGAAGCGGAGTGCCTTCCAGATCAGAAAAAGCTTGACGCGCCCATCGGTCCAATTATCGAGCAGGCTGCGCAATAGAGACTCCAGTGCCCCTGTCTCGGTGCGGGCGAGTCGCTCCAGCGCGCCCGTCCGGGCCCTGAAATCCACCGGCCCGCGATTGTCGGGGTCGACGAGGCGCAAATCCCAAAATTCGGAACCCTGATAAAAATCGGCGACGCCAGGCGCGGCGATTTTCAGCAATGCCTGAGACAAACCGTTGATCATGCCGCAGTGGGTGATTTTAGCTTCAAGTTCTCTGAAGTCTCTCAGGAACTCGATGTTATCGGGAGAAAGAATCCGGGCTGCAAAATTATGGAGCGCATCTTCATGCGCCTCATTCGGGCGCGTCCAGCGCGTGTGCACCATCGCTTCTCGCGTTGCCTTGACCAGGTGAGCCTGAACCCGCTCGACCAGAGTGGCGAAGCCCTGTTGTTCGAGAGGCCAAACTCCCAGCAGGGTTTGATACAGAAAATATTCTTCGTTGCGGTCGGGAGCGAACTGCCCTCCAGCCTGCTCCTTGTATTTGGCATTCAGGTGGGCCCAACGCTCAAGCCGCTCGTTCCATTCGTGCGGAATCTCCGAAAGCACATTGAGTCTGGCGCGTACATCCTCACTGCGTTTGGTGTCGTGGGTGGAAGTTGCGTTGAGCGTCCCCGGCCATCTCTGCCGTCGCTGCTGCAGGAAAGTGAAAAACTGCTCGCGCGAAGCCGCCTCCGAGGGCCTGGGGTTTCCGCCAACTTCGTTCCGCGACAGCAACGGATGGTAGACGTAAAGAGCCGTATCTTCGAAGCCCTTGGCCACGATCGGGCCAGTAAATTGTTGCCAGCGCATCACGAAAGCGAGGCGCGCTTCGCGCTGATCAGGAAGCACGTGCGGAGGATTCAACAGCAGTAATACTTCGCGCACGAAATTGAAATAGCCGGGACTTAAGTGGCGGGCATCGTTTCGCGCTGCCTCAACCGCGTGGTCGATATATCTGGCCGCTTGAGACGGTACATCCATGTTGCGGATGTAAGTGCGATAAACGGGAAGACGAGCAGTAACTTCGATGAGGGCATCAATCAGAAGTCCTCGGTCCAGTTCGCGGGCGTAGCGGTCCTGCGCGGCGAGTTCGGCGAGGTGCCGGCCCAGCGTCCGCATCTCCACGCCAAGAAGACTGTTCATCACCAGCTTCTTTTTTTGGTAGACGACTTCGGTAAAATCCTGCCGGCGCCCGATAAAATTGGAATAAATCTCTTCGATCTGGCGAGCGCCTTCAGGGTTTACGAAGATTCCATTGGCTTGATTCAAGTAGTCATAGCCGCTGGTGCCGCTGACCGGCCAGTCTTCGGGCAGGTTTTCATGCAGGGCGAGTATTTTTTCAACCAGCACATACGAGATCGCGGTGCGATTCTCGTCACTCGCAAAACGCTCCTGAAGCCTGCTGAGATAGGTCATTGGATCGCGCAGGCCATCGATGTGATCGACGCGCAATCCCGCCTGCGAGGTTTTTGATACCAGCCGAAAGATGTAGCCGTGTGTGGCCTCAAAGACTAATGGGTCTTCGACCCGAACACCGACAAGGTCCGCAATAGTGAAGAAGCGTCGGTAATTGATGCTTTCGTTTAGGTTTTGCCAGAAGGCGAGCTTGTAGTTTTGTTCGGCCAGTAAACGCTGGAGGAACCCGAAGCTAGCGGGATCTCCCTCGTTCCCATTGATTTCCGAAACATTTTCCGCGACCAATCTGGCGACTTCCGGGCTACTGTTCACAATTGAGCGCAAGCGTTCGCGGGCCGATTCAAAGCGCAACCGTCGCTCCGCAGCCGTGTCGGCGACCCGACGGTCGGCGCGGGCGAGTTCGAGCACCGAGGCAAGGATTCCAGAATACTCGTTATACGAAGGATTGCCTTCGGCGAGAGTCTCCTTGAGATGCTCGGCCCGGTGATTCAGAATCTCGAAGTAAGAGCGCGGGGAAAGTGGGAGCAGAGTCTCGAAATACTGAAAAAAGAATCGCCCATCCGTGAAGATGAGTTGGATCTCGCCGGAATCTAGGGCTTCGCCGAAAGGGCGTCCAAGAATTGGCAGAAGGATCTTGCCTTCAAGGCTGCGGGCATGCGGATGCCATTCGATATCAAAGAATGCCGCGAACGCAGACTGCGCGCCGTTCTCCAAAACATCCATCCACCAAGGGTTCTCAGCACTGGCGGCCATATGGTTGGGCACGATGTCGAGGAGCAGGCCCATGCCACGACTCTGGAGATCCGCTTGTAACGCGGCAAATTCCTCCTCAGTACCGAGGTCCGGGTTAATGCGAGTGGGATCGATTACGTCATATCCGTGGTTGCTGCCTTTGCGACTGGCCAGGACCGGCGACAGATATAGATCGGAAATACCGAGTTCGTGCAGATAGTTAAGAATGTTGCGGGCATCAGCAAAGCGAAAGTCCTGGTTGAGTTGGATTCGATACGTAGACGATGGAGCGCGAGTAGTAGGCATATGGCAACCGTCTGATTCTTAACCTTGTGGAAGCAGAATTTGCATCTGTGCCGCAAGACGGTTCAAGTCATCGTGTCGTTGCGTGGCAAGCGGATCAGACTTGAGCTGATGCCATCCGTTCTGCTGATAGGCACTAAGAAGAGGCCGATAAACCAGATTTTGGGCTTCCCAGAGGACAATCGGAAAGGGCAGGGATGGAATCAGATTGAGGACCTTGATCAGTCGCTCGGCGGCATCAAAATCGGATGGATTCGCGGCAAACGCGGCCGCGTGGTGTTCAATGCGCTTGCGAATCTTATATTCGAGCGTAGTGACATCGAGGGCAACCTTGATGGCGGCAGCCTCGCGGAGCAGGCCCCGAAGCGCGTCGGCATCAATCTCTGGACGCTCCAGAGCATGCTGCAATTGACTGTTGAGCGCAATGTCCGCCGCCGACTTAAGCGCATTGGGAACGGGGATTTCGAGCCCGATAAGAAATCTGATGAGTGGGGCCTGATTCTCGAATACGGTGCGATAAACGGCGGCGGCGGCACTGAGCGACTCGTCGAGGATGAGATTGGTGATTTTTCGCTGCTCGTCGCGGAAGAGCAGGCGCAACGAGAATATGTCTTTTCCGTAAATGTAGTCGAGCAAGCGGATGACTTCAGCGGTGTCGGCCTGGGTAAAAGCGAGCATCAGTTTCTTCTGATTTTCTTCCGAAACATTTTTCGTGGTTTGAACCCCGGCAGTCACATTGTGATCGCCCAAGTGAAGCACTGAGAAGTCGAGTGTCGCGGATTCACCAGTGATCGTTGACTGGAACTGCGCGCAACCGGTGGCGAGCCGCATTTTTCCCTCGCCGTCTAGCGAATAGCGAAGGCGCTCTGCCTGGTAGCAGTAAATGCGCGCCTGCTCGGGATAAGTCTCGAACAAGGAACTGATGGCATAGTGGCCGGCGACGCGCTTTATGTCGACCACCGCAGGCTTGACCCACTTCTCGTAGATTCGTGCACCATCGCCATGTTCGGGAAGGTTGCTCTTAGCGTAGGCCAGACGCTGCAGGAACTCGGCTTCGATCGTTTCCCCAGAACCTTCCTCCGCCAGCCGCAGAGCCCGCCCGGCGTAATGAATGACCTGAACGCTCTCAAGGCCCGAGAGGTCATCGAAAAACCAGCCGCAACTGGTATACATGAGCATTGCGTGGCGCTGCATTTCGAGAAGTTTCAAGGCGGTCACCTCCTCCTCCGGTTGCAACGGACGATTTGCGTGATCGGCAAAGAAGCCACTACGGGCTTCTGGGGAACGGTCCAGAATCAGGTGAATGTAGTCGTCGCGGCTTGCCCAAGGGTCTTTGCAATATAGCTTTAGTCGCGATTCAAAAATGGGCGCCAATCGATCCCGTAGCCAGTCCAGCGCGGCGCGCAAGGGCGCGCGCCATTGCTGGTTCCATGTATGCGCGCCCGAATTGCATCCACAGTCGCTGCGCCAGCGCTCAACACCGTGCACGCAGCTCCACGAACTGTTGTCGACGATTTCAACCAGGTCTTCGGCCGGATGCTTTGCCAGAAATTCACCGTAGTTGGTGAGCTGGGCGAGATTGTTCTTCTGGATTTCTTCCAGCGCATAGCTGAGAGCCATTTCACCGAAGCGGTGATGATGTCCGTAGCTCTCGCCGTCGGTTGCAATATGAACCAGCTGCGGGCCCTGGCGTGTGTCAGAGAATCCGCTTATCAGGCGATCAGCAAACCTCTTGCCGTCGCTTAGCAAGCCTTCGAAAGCTACGGCCTGCGAAATCGGCCCATCGTAAAAGAACAGGCTAATGCGTTTTTTGGATGGGAGCTTTGCAACATACGCGCGAGCGGGATCGATCCGAGCTCCGCTAACATCGTGATAGCGGGTACTCTGCTTGGTACGCAGGCGCTTAGCCTGACGCGGCGCCAAAATGGTGAACTGAATTCCGTTTTCGGCGAGGACCTCCAGGGTTTCCGTGTCGACCGCGGCTTCCGGAAGCCACATGCCTTCGGGACTACGTCCGAAACGGCTTTCGAAGTCCCGTATTCCCCACTTGACCTGCGTGACTCGGTCACGGTGGTTGGCAAGCGGTAGGATCACGTGGTTATAGCCCTGCGCGATCGCGGAACCGTGGCCCGAGAATTTCTCGGCGCTTTCTTTGTCAGCTTCAAGAATCGCCGCATAGACACGCGGCGCCTGATCTTTCATCCACGATAAAAGAGTTGGACCGAAGTTGAAGCTGATTCGCGCATAGTTGTTGAGCAGTTTTACAATGCGATTCTCTGCGTCGAGAATGCGCGACGCGGCATTGGGTGCATAGCATTCGGCGGTGATGCGATCGTTCCAGTCGTGGTAGGGGTAAGCGGAATCCTGCAACTCAATGGCTTCGAGATAGGGATTCTCTCGCGGAGGCTGGTAGAAATGCCCGTGAATGCAAACGTATTTCACTTTGCCTCTGGTTGAGACTCGTGCTGTTTAAAAACTAGAAATGAATGTGGGGAGAGGCGGAGGGTCCCTTTCGTCGATAACCTCGGATCAAAATCTCCGGCCTCTTCTTCCATAAGACCGAAAGCCAAGGCCACGGCCCCCCCGTGTTGGAGGCCCGGACTAGGGTCGTTCCAGCAAGCGGCGGCCGAATCCAGCAAAGATTCCCAGTTTCCTGCCAGCTCTGGCACACTGAGCGTGACGGAAAACTCGGAGAAGTTGAATCCGACTGCAAGACGCTTGGGATGGTTCGCGAACATGAGCAAAATCGCGCTGTCGCCGAGTTCGCGAACGGCGTGCGATGCTGAAGATCCCAGGTTAAATTCTCTGCGAATTCGGATTAGTTGCTCATAGAAACGGAGCAGAGTCTCGTGCTTCTCTCTTACCTTGCGGGAATGATGCAGGTGGGACCGGAGGTAGGTCTGTTCGTCCTGCGGATCGGGAGCGCTTTGCTCCCAGCCGAAAGCTGCGAATTCTTCGTGGCGGCCGCGGCGGACCGCCTCAACCAGCGCGGGATCTCCGTGGCTGGTGAAATATTGAAAGGGAGCGGTCTCGCCGTATTCTTCCCCCATAAAAAGGAGCGGGACGAAAGGAGAAAGCAAGGTTATGCCTGCCGCGAGCTTTAGGGATTCGAAGTCGACTAGGGCAGAGAGTCGTTGGCCGGCGGCGCGATTGCCAACCTGGTCGTGATTCTGATTGCACACGACAAATTGCGCGCTGCGAAGCCCGCCCGGCGAGTTGCCGTGCCGGCGCTTACGGAATTCAGAGTATTGGCCCGAGTAATTCCATCCCTCCTTTAGCGTCTTTGCCAGGGGTGCAATTCCGCCGAAATCACCGTAGTAGCCACGGTTTTCTTTAGTAAGCAACGTATGAACCGAATGATGGAAGTCGTCAGACCACTGGGCGTCGAGGCCGTACCCACCCTGTTCGGGATCGCGCAGAAGCCGCGAATCATTCAAATCGCTCTCGGCAATCACAGTGAGAGGTCGACCCAAACGGCGGGAAAGTTGTGCAACGCTAGTCTTAAGCTCAGCCAGAAAGTGCTGCGCGCCGAAATCGAAAATTCCATGGACGGCATCGAGGCGTAAAGCGTCGAAGTGGTAGTCCTCCAGCCAGTAGAGTGCGTTCTCGATGAAGAACCTCCTAACATCGTCGCTGCGCTGACCGTCGAAATTTATTGCCTGACCCCAAGGAGTGCGATAACGATCGGTAAAGTAAGGTCCGAATTCACTTAGGTAGTTGCCTTCTGGGCCTAGATGGTTGTAAACCACATCGAGCGCGACGGCAAGACCGTGAGCGTGAGCGGAATTCACTAACCGCTGGAGTGCACTGGGACCGCCATAAGAAGCTTGTGGCGCGTAGGGGTAGACGCCGTCG
>Ga0307479_10004695_pt1 | contig 12531 bp, 11 predicted proteins | sample atmos_gasesECM4C_FD_203743 | JGI IMG/M metagenome (GOLD analysis project Ga0307479, IMG submission 203743) | Hardwood forest soil microbial communities from Morgan-Monroe State Forest, Indiana, United States - atmos_gasesECM4C_515 | ecosystem: Environmental > Terrestrial > Soil > Temperate...
CCCTTGCGCAGCAGGCCAAGCGTCACCGGGGTGCCGGGGTCGCCGCGCACCAGCGACGCCGCCTTGTCGAGGCGCTTGTTGACGTCGGGCTGCAGCGTCGCCAGGTCCTTGCCGTCGACGCTGACCAGGACGTCGCCGTTGTGCAGTCCCGCCTTCTCGGCCGGCTGGTTGTGCAGCACCTCTTCGAGCACCAGCTCGGTCGGCGTCGCGTTCTGCGCGCAGATCGTCTCCCCGGTGCAGCGCGCTTCCAGGGCGATGCCGATGCTGCCGTTGCGCTGCCCGCTCAGGTTGCTCTGCAGCTGCGCATACTGCGTCGCGGTGTAGTAGTTGGAGAAACGGTCGTTGTAGTCGTTCTTCAGCTTGTCGATGATGCCCGTCTCGGCGCCCTGCGTGCCGACGTCGGAGCTCAGTGAGCGCAGCACATATTCCTGCTGCACGATGCGCCACGTCGCCGCGATGGCCGAGCTGTCCACCGTGTTGCCCTGGCCGATGCGCGGGAAGATGCGGTCGATGAAACTCGCCGCGTCACCGGTGGAGAGGTTGTTGACGGCGAGGCCGGTGACGTAGCACGCCGCAACGACGAGAGCACCGACGATGAACCCTTGCCGAGGACGCCCCGGCGAGGCTTCCCTCGGCTCGGGGGCGTCTGGGATCACGACAGGTACTGTAGGGGATTCACCGGGTTGTCGTTGAGGCGCACCTCGAAGTGCAGGTGCGGGCCCGTGGAGTTGCCCGTCGACCCCTCGTAGCCGATGGTCTGTCCGCGACCCACGCCCTGGCCGTTGCCCACCGCGAACGACGCCAGGTGTCCGTACACCGACACCCAGCCGTTGCCGTGCACGATGATCACGTGGTTTCCGTAGCCGTATCCGCTGTAGTACGTGTAGGCGATGCCCGCGTCACCGGCGCCGACCGGTGTGCCCCACGCCGCGCCGATGTCGATGCCGGTGTGGAAGTGGCGCGTCGCGCAGTTGGCGTCGTAGGGCTCGAACTGGTATGGCGTGCAGCCGAAACCCTGGGTGATCGGGCCCTGCTCGGGCCAGACGAAGTGGCCGTTGCCACCACCGCGCCGCGCCGCCTCCTCCATCGCCTGCTTGGTGGCGGCGATCTCCGCGTCGACCTCCTTGGCCGACTGCTCGGCGAGGAGGAGCTGCTGCGCGTCGTAGGCCTGGACCTGCGCCAGCTGCGCCGCGGCCGCCTGCCGCGCGCTGAGCTGGACCTGCAGGCCGTCGGCGGCTGACTTGAGGTCGGCGAGCGCCTGCTTCTGCTGGCCCTGCTTGACGGTGATGTCGGCGACCAGCTTGTCGACCTGCTGCTCCTCGACGATCACCGCGGTCAGGGTGTCCTGCTGCGAGCCGGCGAGACGGCGCAGGTTGATGAGCTGCTGCCAGAACTCGTTGAACGTGCTCGAACCCAGCACCTTGTTGAGCATGCTGGTCTGGCCCTGCTTGTAGATGTAGATCAGCTGCCCGGACAGCTCCTTCTTGTCGACGGCGAGGCGTGTGCGGGTGTCGGCGAGCTGCTTCTGCGCGGTGTCGAGGTCGTGGTCGATGCCGTCCAGCTTGGCCTGACCGTCGCTGATCGCCTGCTCGGTCTGATGGATCTGCAGGTCGATGGACTGGATGGTCAGCTGCAGCCTGGCCTCCTGGTCCTTGGCGGCCGCGATCTGCCGGCGCAGCGAGTCGATCTGTTGGGAGACCTGCTTGCGCTGGTTCTGCTCGTTGGCCAGCTTGTCGCTCAGCTCGTCGGCCCTGACCGGACGCAGGCCCGGCACCGCGATCATCGACGCCACCAGCGCCGCGAGCAGGGCGACGCCGGCACGGCGCGGCCGCCTGGTGCGGGGGGCTGGAGACATCGCCTGGCTTCTCCGGTGTGGGACTGGTGCTGTGACGAAGTGTTTGGAGTGTTGGAGGGTTCGTGCGGTGCTAGACCGCGAGGAAGCGGCGGACGCCGAGGTAGCTGCCCAGCGCGCCGAGCAGGATACCCGCCCCGCCCGTGGCAAGCAAGATCACCGAGAGGTACGCGCCGTCGACCGCCAGCGGGAAGAACAGCAGCTTGGCATGCAGGGCGCCGACCATCGCGTTGTAGCCGACCGCGACCAGAACTCCGGCGACGATGGCCGCCATCACCCCCCCGAGCATGCCTTCGAGGAGGAACGGCCACCTGACGAACCAGTCGGTCGCTCCGACCAGCTTCATGATCTCGATCTCCCGGCGGCGCACGTAGACCGCCGTCCGGATCGTATTCATGATGATCACCAGGGAGATGAAGAACAGCACGACCACCACCACCGCGGCGATGACCGAGATGGCGAAGATGAAGTTGTTCAGCTTGCTGATCACGGCGGGGTTGTAGTCGGTCGCCAGGTCGCCCTGCTGGACGATGGGAGTGCTGGTGGCCAGGTCGTGGATCGCCTGAAGGTCGCTCATCTTCCTGAGGGTCACGTTGAGCGACGCGGGCAGTGGGTTGCTGCCCAGGACGCGCAGCGACTCGGCGAACGTCGACTCCTGCTGCGCCGCCTCCTTGGCCGCCTGGTCCTTGTTCATGAAGGTCGCCGACTGGATGCGCGAGTCGTGCTGCAGGCGGCTCTGGAAGTCGGCGATCGAGGCCAGCGAGGCGCCGTCGTCGAGGTAGATGCGCATGTTGCTGGCGCGCGACTGCTCGGTCTCCAGCACCTGGTTGATGGTGTGCCGTCCCAGCGCGGTGCCGCCGACCATGAGCAGGATCAGCCCCATGGTGAACACCGCCGCGAGCGAGACGCCGAGGTTGCGGCGGAAGTTCTGCAGCGCGCTGACCGCCGCGAAGTGCAGGCTGGCGATCACCCGCCTCATATCGTGGCCTCGCCTTCTTTCAGGTACTGCCCCTCCATCTCGTCGCGCACCACGCGCCCGTTCTCGATGGCGATGACGCGGCGCCGCACCAGGTCGACGACCTCGCGGTTGTGCGTCGCCATCAGCACCGTGGTGCCGCGGTGGTTGATCTGCAGCAGCAGCTGGACGATCCCCCACGAGGTGTCGGGGTCGAGGTTTCCGGTGGGCTCGTCGGCGAGGAAGATGCGCGGTCGGTGCACCAGCGCGCGGGCGATGGCGACGCGCTGCTGCTCACCGCCGGAGAGCTCGTCGGGCCACTTGTGCAGCTTGTCCTCCAGGCCGACGATCCAGAGCGCCTCCTCGACCTTCTCCTTGAGGTGGCGCTGTCCCGGCCTGGTCACCTGCAGGGCGAAGGCGACGTTCTGCGCCACCGTGGAGCGGGGCAGCAGCTTGAAGTCCTGGAAGACGATGCCGAACTTGCGGCGCAGCTTGGGCAGCCGCCGCCTCGGCATCCGGGTGATCTCCGACCCGTCGACGAAGATCCGCCCGCTGGAGGCCACCTCCTCGCGGATCAGCAGCCGCACCAGCGTCGACTTGCCCGCCCCGCTCGCCCCCACCAGGAAGACGAAGTCCTTCTGGTAGATGGCCAGGTCGACGTCGCGCAGGGCCACGGTCCCGTTGGGGTAGGTCTTGCCCACGCCGTGGAAGGAGATCACCGGGCGGAGGGCGGGGTCGGCGGCGAGCGCCGGCCGGGGGAGCGTGAGAACGCTCATGGGGTCAACCTGGGGGTGTTCTGACGGGCAGCGCGCACCGCTCGGCGTGGCGCCGGGGCGGCGGTGCGCCCCTGGGCAGTGCGGGGCGGCGAGGTCGTCGGTGCGTGCAGGGGGACGCTCCGAAGGTGGGACAGGCTCGCGGCGGTGACGTGGGGTGCGAACGGACACCTGTCCCCCGGTCGCGACCGAGTATAGCCGCGGTGGGCGCTCGGTGGGCCGGACAGGGGCGGCTTCGACGGGGTTGTCACGGGCGGCCGCACGCCCGGGAGGCACCCGGGCACCGTTCACGTCAAAGCAATCGGGCCTCGGCCCCGGAGGGGAGTGGGTCGGCAGCGAGCACGTGAAGTTCCGCCCATCGCTGTCGTCGTGGGGGGCAAGGAATGGGAGGTCAGCCGAGTTTCCCCCGCCCGAAGTGAGGCGGGCTCACTGACCCCGGCATGAACAGGAGGAAGGGCGATGAACGTGTTGGGCAGACGATCGCGAGCCGCCATCAGCAGTTGCGCTCTCGCCGTCGCCATCGCTGGTTTTGGGGTTGTGACGGCTCCGGTCGCTCACGCGGCTGAGGACGTGTTGCAGGGAACCACGGTGATCACGGGGAGCTCGTCGGCAGCGGAACACGTGCAGCTTCCCATGGCGACGACCTTCACCCTGACGGCGACGCAAAGCTCGGACGTCCGCATCGCGGGATCAGGGCGCGTCGTCGGATTCGTGCTGACACAGGGCGCCGGACTCTCCGGCATCAGCATCCTGGCGGTCAAGATCAACGAGTGCTGGACCGCGGGCTGCGCACCAGCGAGGGGAGCGTCGCAGTTCGTCGAGGTCTCCTCGAACGGCATCGTCGACGATGGCGGCAACACCGGCTCGACGTACACCCTGCCCGCGGGCGAGTACACCTTGACGTTGCTTGCCGACAGCGCGCCGGTGACCGCCACCCTCACGCTTCCCGGCGTGCCCGGCAGCGTCACCCTGTCCCCCACTGGATCGCCTGACGTGACGGTGGCTTCCGCTACGCCCACGTCGACGCCCGAGAACAACTTCTACGCCGCGGGCAGTGGTGCGACGCTCGGGGAAAACGGCGGCTGGACCCTGGACCTGCTCGACTTCGTGACCGTGCAGGCGATGCACGATGACGGCGGATGCCTCATGGACTCCCCCCCTGCCGACGGTGTGTATGCACCTCCTGACTGCAACCCGGGTGGCGGGCGGACCCCCAGCTTCATCGTGCTCCCCTTTCCGATGCCGGGCTCGTGGCAATTCACTCTCCTCGATGACCATGCCGTCAGCGCCGGCACGACGTACCAGGGCCTGTGGGAAGCGACCGCGGGGTGGGTGCGTGAGGTGAACAATCTGCAACTCTGGATTGGTTTCAGCCCGCTCGGGGGGTGAACCCGGGCTGGTTGCGCGCGCCGGCTGCTCGAGATGCATGTCTCGCTGCGGCCGGCGCGTTGAATGTGGTGCAGAGACAGCAACGCGCTGCTGGGAAAGGGAACACGCAATGGCGGTGGATCGTGGCCAATGGAACGCGGTGGAGGGGCTGTACGCAGACTACGGAGCGCTCGTCTTCCGCGCCTGCCGTGCCATCCTGCACAGCCATGACGACGCCGAGGAGGCGTCCCAGGAGGTGTTCGCCAAGCTCCTGGCCAGCGGCTGCCCAGCGGACGTGCGCGACCGGCGGCGGTGGCTCCTCGAAGTCACGCGCAACCACTGCATCGACCGGCTGCGCGCCGCCTCACGACGCCCTTCCGTTGGCGGCGTCGACGTCGAAGTTCACGCCGCACAAGGCGACGCCGAGGAGCAGGCGACGGCCCGCGCGCATCTTCGCTGGCTGCTGTCGCGGCTGACCTCGGGCCAGCGCGAGGTGGTGGTCCGCCATGCGGTGCTCGACGAGCCGCTGGACACCGTGGCCAGCCAGCTCGGCCTCAGCTATGGCGCGGCGGCGCAGCTTCTCTATCGCGCCCGCCTCGTCCTGGCGCGAACGGCGGGGGCGGGCAACGCGGTGGTGATCCTGCTGACCAGGCCTGGCCGCCGGCTGCGCAACGCCTGGCGGCGTGCGAGCTCGACTTGTCGCCTGCGCGCCGGCAGTCATCCGCCCGATCCAGCCCTTGGACTTCCTGTCGCCGCGCTGTTGATCGCCATGGGGATGGGGACGGCAACGGTCTCGCCCAGCTCCGTCCGGCCGGGAACGCCACCGCCGCGTCACGACGTCGCCGTCCCTGTCGCAGCTCGGGCCGGCGTCGCTCCGGGCCGCGCGGCAATGGTTGCGGTCGAGCATCGGCAGGCCGTTGCCGTCGTCGCAGCGAAACCGGCGCCGTCACTCGCGCCGCAGAACGCTCCAGCGCGGTCGCCCGCTCCGGTGTCGACGTGCAACCGCGTCAGGGACCTGTCCGTCTGCTTGGGAAGGCCCTCCGTGGCTGGGCCATCGCTCAGCTTTCTCGGCGATGGCACACTCCCTTCGGGGTGACGGTCGTCGTCGCCTCAGCTCCCTGCCACTGCAGCCGCGCCGTCGCTTCCGTTCTGGCTCTGTCCCACCTGCCAGCGCAGCCAGCCGTCGATGAAGGGGTCGATCGCCCCGTCGAGGACTCCCTGAGCGTTGCCCACCTCCACCCCGGTGCGGTGGTCCTTGACCATCGTGTAGGGATGGAGGACATACGAGCGGATCTGCGAGCCCCACTCGGCGGGCATGGACTCGCCCTTCAACTCGGCGAGGTGTTCGGCATGCGCGGCTTGCTGCAGCGCGAGCAGTCGCGAGCGGAGGACGCGCCAGGCGACATCGCGATTCTGCTGCTGGGAGCGCTCGTTCTGGCAGGTCACGACGACGCCCGTCGGGATGTGCGTGAGTCGCACCGCGCTGGACGTCTTGTTGACGTGCTGTCCGCCCGCGCCGCTGGAGCGGAAGACATCGGTGCGCACGTCGTCGGGGTTGATCTCGACGGTGACGTCGTCCTCGATCTCGGGGCTGACCTCGACCAGCGCGAAGCTCGTGTGCCTGCGGTGCGCGGAGTCGAAGGGACTCAGGCGGACGAGGCGATGCACGCCGCGCTCGGCGCGCAGACGTCCGAAGGCGCGGTCGCCACCGACGCGGACGGTCGCCGACTTGATCCCCGCCTCCTCCCCCACCGACTCCTCGAGGAACTCGACGTCGTGCCTGCCCTCCTCCGCCCAGCGCAGGTACATGCGCAGCAGCATCTCCGCCCAGTCCTGCGAGTCCGTCCCGCCCGCGCCGGCGTGGACGCTGATCAGCGCGGGGCTGTCGGAGTACGGGTCGTTGTAGAGCAGGTCGATCTCGCGTTCGCTGAGCTCCTTGTCCAGCTTGTCGAGGTCGGTGGCGAGCTCGGCCTGCATGTCCTCCTCGGGCTCGGTGTCGAGCAGCTCGGCGAGGTCTTTGGCGTCCTGGGCGCGCTGCAGGAGGGTGTCCCAGCGGGTGAGCTCATCGCGGAGGCGGCTGGCGTCCTGGGTCAGCTTGCCGGCGCGGCGGGGGTCGTCCCAGAGCGAGGGGTCGCTGATCTCGCGCTCCAGCCCCTCCAGGCGGGCGCGCTTGCCGGGAAGGTCAAAGATGCTCCCGGAGCTGGGTGACCTTCTCGTACAGCGACGTCGACCGCGTGCTCAGCTCGCTCATGGCCGTTGATGGTACCCAGCCCGCCCCGCAATGCAGCGGGACGGGGCGGTGTCAACCGGAGGAGCGCGGGCGGCCTCTTACCAAGTAGAGGCGCCCGAGAGGGGCACCACAAGGGAGGCATCGGTGGTCGTCCAGACCGCAGCAGCGAGCATGGCCGAGGAGAGCGACGAAGCCGACGGGTTCGCCGCGGCGATCCGCCGCGAGACGCCGCGCCTGCTGGCCATCGCCCACTCCATCCTCGACGACGCCGCGGCCGCGGAGGACGCCGTCCAGGAGTCGCTGCTTCTCGCCTGGCGTTCCTGGGACCGGCTGCGCGACCCCTCGCGGCGGCAGGCGTGGATGGTGCGCATCTGCGTGCGCCACGCCCTGCGGACGCGGCGACTGCGACTTGCGCGCATGCGGCACGAGGCCGACACCGCGACCGACGTCGCCGAGCTGCCCGCGCATCTCGCCGACTCACCTGTGGACTGGCCCTCCGCGTGGCGCGCCTTCAGCCCGTCGCAGCGCGCGGTGCTGACGCTGCACTACCACCACGGCTACACGCTCGACGAGTCCGCCGCGGCCATGGGCTGCCGCCCCGGCACGGCGCGACGCCACCTGCACCGCGCGCTGGAGAAGCTGCGCCGGGAGGTCGAGGCATGAACATCGAGCGCTCCCACCTGCACGACTACCTCGCCCATCGCGAGGAGATGGCCGCGCGTCTCACCGTTGCAGACAGAGTTGTCCGCAACGTGGAAGCCCGGACACTCGACCGCGCCCCGGGAGGGGTGGGACGCGGACGCATGCTGCTGGTCGTGGCCACGGTGGCCGTGCTGCTGCTCGCCGGCATCGGCGTGCCGCGGCTGCTGCTGGCCCATCACCACAGCAGCGGGCAATGGCAGCCGGCGGGGCCGCCCCAGGGCGTTCCCGACCGGCGGCCACCGGCGGGGATCGCGCTGGTGTGGGTGCGCGACCCCGCCAGCTTCCAGCGCGCCATCGCCTTGGACCGCAACGGCCGTCCCATGGGCTGGCTGCCGGTCGGGTACATGATGCAGGGCGAGACGGTGACCCAGTCGGGCGACGGGCAGCGCATCATCACCGGCGACGGCCAGAGCTACGAGCTCACGGCGCAGGGACAGCGCATCGACCTGCCGCCCACCGCGCTGGACCTGGGCGGCGGTGCCTACGAGCCCTACGACGTCTTCTTCTCCGACGACGAGCAGTCCGTCTGCATCGAGCAAGGGCCGTGGGGCACTCCACGGAACCTGGTCCTGGTCGACGGCTCAGGACACGTCAGCACCAGCATCCCGGAGGCACCGGCGGACAACCCGTCGTGGCTCTCCTGGCATGTGGTCACCTGCAGCGTGCGCAACGACGTCGCCGTGCTGGTCGGCGACCCCGACGCGCAGCGGGCCGCCGGGCCGCAGCCCCCGCCCACACAGACGACGACGCACCTCCCCAACGGCCAGAACGTGTCGAGCATCGGCGTGGGCGGTTCCGTCAGCGCTCCCAAGAACGTGCAGGTGCCCGCCGGCGGCCCGTACCACATCATTCGCGTGGTCCGGCTGTCGACCGGCAGGGAGATCGCCCGTCGCGTCTACGGGGCGCAGACGCCGCAGCCCGTCGACGCCTCCGAGGATGGCACCCTAGTGCTGGAGACGCTGGGCACAGGCGGGGGCCACGTGCTGCGCAACATCGCCTCGGGGGCGGTGGTTGGCACGGTGGGGCCTGCCACAGGGCTGCTGGGCAACACCGTGGCCCAGAACGATGTGTGGACGGGCAGCGGGCCCCGGTCGTACTCGGTCGTGGACATCCCCAGCGGCCGCGTGCTCTGGAGCCTCAGCGCCCCACTGGGCCTGAAGGTGACCTACCCGGCGCTGGACCAGCTCGCCGTCACCCAGGTCTACCAGGGGCTCGACTGTCCCTCGCACGCCGATGTCACCATCACCGACCTGGCCGGCGGCGTCACCCACCGCGTCACCCTCGACACCTGCGGCGGCGGGTAGTCCCCGCGCGTTGCCCGCTACGCGGCCGACAACCCCCGGCGGCGGCGCACGCTGCGGTCGAGCGGCGCGAAGATCAGCGCGTCGACGAGCACGCCGACGGCGAGGATGAGGAGGATCGCCGTCAGCATGGTGGGCATGTCGGTCTGGGCGCGTCCGGACTCGAGCAGCTGGCCCAGGCCGAAGCCCAGTGAGCCGCCGTTGACGATCAGCTCCGCGGCCATCAGGGAGCGCCACGAGAAGGACCACGCCTGCTTCATGCCGGCGACGTAGCCGGGCAGCGCGGCGGGGAGCACGACGTAGCGGTAGCGTGCGATCCCGCGCGCGCCCATCGCATCACCGACGCGCAGCAAGAGCGGCGGGATCTGATCGACTGCTGAGACCACGCCGCCCGCGATCGACGGCAGCGCGCCCATGACCACGACGAACAATATCGTCGTCTGGTTCAGGCCGAACCAGAGGAGGCCGATCGGCGCCCAGGTCACCGAGGGCAGGCTCTGCAACGCGGAGATGAGCGACCCGATCGCCAGTCGCACCACCTGCACGCGCGCGATCAACAGGCCCAGAGGCGTTCCCAGCAGCAACGCGATGGCGTAGCCCTCGGCGCCGTGCAGGACGCTGGTCACCACCGCGGTGCCGACGTTGCCGATGTGCACCTGGTGGACGAACGCCGACCACACCGCTCCCGGCGACGGGATCGCAAAGGAAGGCTCGAGGCGCAGCGACACCACGAGCTGCCACACGCCGAGCAGCACCGCGGCCGCGACCAGCTTGGGCACCACGATGCGCAGAGCGCGGCGCGGCCACGGCGTGGACTCGGCGGCGGGAAGGTCGAGCTGGTCGAGACCGGACTCGACCTGCGCGGTGCGCGACTCAGTGACGGCCATGGCGTCCGATCTCCTCGCGCAGCCTGTCGGTGATCAGGACGCTCAGCGCCGCGACCTCGGGCGACTCGATGCGGCGCGGGCCTTCGATGTTGACGTCCCATTCGGCAACAACTCGCCCGGGGCGCGAGGAGAGCATGACCACGCGATCACCGAGGCGCACCGACTCGCGCACGTTGTGGGTGACGAAGATGATGGTGATGCCGGTGGTGGCGTGGATGCGGGCCAGGTCTTCGTGGAGCACGTCGCGGGTGATGGCGTCCAGTGCCGCGAAGGGCTCGTCCATGAGCAGCACGCGCGTGGTCTGCGCCAGAGCGCGCGCCAGCGCGACGCGCTGCCGCATGCCACCGCTCAGCTCGTGCGGACGCTTGCCGGCGAACGCCTCCAGGTGCACCAGCGAGAGCAGCTCGGCGACCCGCTCGCGCCGCGCCACCCTGTCGACCTTCTGCAGCTTCAGCGGCAGCTCGACGTTGTCCTGCACGGTGAGCCAGGGCAGCAACGCCGGCTCCTGGAACATCAGGGCGGGACGGCCCTCGGTCACCGTGATCGACCCCGCAGTCGGCTTGTCCAGCCCGGCGATCATCGACAGGATGGTCGACTTGCCGCAGCCCGACGCGCCCACCAGGCAGACGAACTCGCCGCTGTGCACGTCGACGCTGACGCGATCGACGGCGAGCAGCCGCCCGCTGCCGCTGCCGTACGTCTTGCTGACGTTGTCGATGCGCACGGCGACGGTGGCGTCGTCGCGCTGGGTGTGCCCGGCGAGCTCGATGACGTCGGGGGTGGCGAGCGCCGTCATTGCGGTCCCAGTCCTCCACTGCTGACGGTTGGCCTGCCCGCAGCGCTGAGCACCGCGTTGAGCGCCGTCAGGTCCATGATCCCGTGCAGGTCGAGGTTGCCCGTGAGCAGTCCGGCGGCGGCTGCCGAGGCGGCCTGCCTGGCCAGCGCGCCGGCCAGCGGGTCGACGGTGAAGGACAGGCTCTTCCATGCAGATGCGACGACGCCGGCGGCGAGTTTCTTCTGGGTCAGCGTGAGCAGCGCGTCGTTGACCACCCGCTGTGCCTCGGACGGATTGGCCGCGATCCAGTCCGCGGCGGCGACGTGGGCCTCGAGGAGGTGGCGGACGACCGTCGGGTGCGCCGTGAGGAAGGCGGTGGTGACGATCAGCTCGGTGGTGGGGAACTGGCCGTCCGGCCACAGCGTCGCCTCGTCGACGAACACCCGGCCGCCCGCCTCGTCGACCATGCGGCTGACCCACGGCTCGGGCACCCACGCCCCGTCGAGCTGGCCCTGCTTGAAGAGCTGGAGGATGGTGGCGTTGTCGGTGGTGGTGATGGACACGTCGCCGCCGCCCTGGGTGTTGGTCTTGATGCCGTTGGCGGTGAGGTAGGAGCGCAGGGCGACGTCCTGGGTGTTGCCCAGCTGCGGCGTGCCCAAACGCTTGCCGCGCAGGTCGGACGGGGAGTTGATGCCCGCCGCGGGCCGCACCACCAGCGCCGCGCCGCCGGATGCCGCCCCGGCGACGACCCGGACCAGCGAGCCCTGGGACTTGACGTAGGCGGTGATCGCCGGGTTGGGACCGACGTAGGCGGCGTCGAGGGCGCCTCCGAAGATGGCCTCGACGGCGGCCGGGCCGGCGTTGAACGTCTGCGTGGTCAGGGTGACGCCGGGCCCGAGCTTGGAGGCGTAGAAGCCCCTGGCCAGGCCGACCATGGGGACGGCGTGGGTGAGATTGGGGAAGTAGCCGAGGCGCAGCGCAACCGGGCTGGCGCCGGAGCCCTGGGCGTCGGCGGCCTGTCCGCAGGCGGCGAGGGCACCGGCCGAGGCGAGCACCGCCAGGCCGGCGGCCGCGCGGCGCAACACGGAGAGGCGCTGAGGCATGTTGGCGATTCTTGACTAATCCGATTCGGAAAGTCAAGAACTCGGGCGGTGAGCGCGGCGCGATCGTGGGTTTCGTGGCTTTCGTTGCTCTTAACCGTTCCACCGCTCCCTCACAACCACCCAGCCGGTAGCGTCGACCGCAAGGAAGGGAGAGCCGAGAACAGGGAGGCTCTTCGACTTGGCCATCACGCGGCGCAGGTTCCTCGCGGGAGTCGCCGGCACGGCCGGCGCGGCACTGGTCGGCACCGGGGCGCTGCGGCGGACGGCCGGGGTGCTCGGCTCGACCACCAGGCTGCCCTCACCGGACAGCAGCGGCATCGACCACATCGTCGTGCTCTGCATGGAGAACCGGTCGTTCGACCACATGCTCGGCTGGGTGCCCGACGCCGACGGCGCCCAGGCGGGCCTGCGCTATCGCGACCAGGCCGGCGCGCTCCATCCCACCCACCGCCTCACCCCCGACTGGCAGGGCTGCGCGCTGCAGGACCCCGACCACTCCTACGACGGCGGCCGCGCCCAGCTCAACCTGGGCAGCTGCGACGGCTTCCGCGGCGGCTACACCGACGTGGGGGGAGTCAAGCAGCA
>Ga0307479_10004696_pt1 | contig 12529 bp, 7 predicted proteins | sample atmos_gasesECM4C_FD_203743 | JGI IMG/M metagenome (GOLD analysis project Ga0307479, IMG submission 203743) | Hardwood forest soil microbial communities from Morgan-Monroe State Forest, Indiana, United States - atmos_gasesECM4C_515 | ecosystem: Environmental > Terrestrial > Soil > Temperate...
CGGTGCTGGCAGGCGTCTTCACGGCCATCGCTTGTGGGAGCAGCGACGCCCATCTGAATCCGGCGGTGACGATCGGCTTTGCGGTGCGTGACGGCAATTTCGCAAAGTTCGGTCCGTACCTTGTGGCACAGATGCTCGGGGGCATCGTGGGCGCGGGGCTTGTCTGGCTCCATTACCTGCCGCATTGGAGAGAGACGCCGGACACTGCGGCGAAACTGGGTTGCTTTTGTAATGCGCCGGCGATTCGCAATACCGTTGCAAATTTACTGAGCGAAATCATTGCCACCTTCGCGCTCGTCTTCGTGGTTGGCGCGATTTTTTCCAAGATCGTTTCAGCGGGCGGACCCGCGACGGGATTCGGCCCGTATCTCGTGGGAAGCTTGGTCTGGGGTATCGGCCTTTCCCTGGGCGGGCCAACCGGATACGCCATCAATCCGGCACGCGACCTCGGGCCACGCATCGCGCATGCAATTCTTCCGATCGCAGGAAAAGGCGGCTCGGATTGGGGCTATGCGCCGATTCCGGTCATTGGACCGCTGCTCGGTGGCGTGCTGGCGGGTGTGCTGTTGCGTGTGCTGGCGATTTCCTGAGGCGAAGATAAAGCAAGCAGAACTGCGCTGATGCTTGCCGACGATTGAGAACAACGTGAAGAAAAAGGAGCCGAATACCGCATGAGTTTGCTGCGATCGCTATTGCTGACGGCGGCGCAGAATCGATGGCTACGCGAGCACGCCACGCGTTATTGGTTTGTGCGCGACACGGTGTCACGGTTCATGCCGGGCGAAACTCTCGATGCCGCGCTAGCCGCAGCAGAGTCGCTACGACGCAAGAAGATTGGAACGGTCTTCACGCACCTGGGCGAAAACGTCAAGGACGGCGCGGAGGCCCAGCAGGTCACGGAACATTACCTCGAAGTTCTCAAACGCATCCGGGAAACCGGCCTGCCAGCGGAAATTTCCGTCAAGCTGACGCAACTCGGCCTGGATCTGTCGCCGGATTTGTGCTTCGAACATTTGAACGCCATTGTGGAGGGCGCGCAAAAGGATTCCACCGTCTGGGTGGACATGGAGGCGAGCAACTATGTGGACGCAACGTTGGAAATTTATCGCCGCGCGCTGACGGAGCATCCCAATGTTGGTATATGCCTGCAGGCTTATCTCCATCGAACAAAAGACGATTTGGCGAGGCTTCTTCCGCTCCTGCCTTCAATCCGATTGGTCAAAGGAGCGTACGACGAGCCGCCGGAAATCGCGTTTGCGCGCAAACAGGACGTCGACGAAAATTATCTCCAGCTTGGGAAAGAGATGCTGCGGGCCAAGAAAGAAAATCAGTGCGGGCGGGCGGCTTTTGGCACGCATGATGTCGTGCTGATACGGCAGTTGGCCAATTTCGCATCCGCGGAAGGCTTCGCGAAAAAGGATTTTGAAGTGCAAATGCTTTACGGCATACAGCGCGCCGAGCAGGAGCGCCTCGCCGGCGAGGGCTGCACTTGCATCGTGCTGGTCTCCTACGGCGACTATTGGTATCCGTGGTTCGTGCGCCGGCTGGCGGAGCGCCCGGCGAATTTATGGTTCATGGTGCGCAACGTTTTCGCCGCGTAGAACCAGCTTGAGCTGCGCTTCCATCTCCATTCAAATCAAGCCGCGATCTGCATTTCCCCATTAGCTCGCGGTATTGGCCCTGGCTATCAGAAGAATCGCGAAAATGTAGAAGAGGAACATGAGCCCGAGATACGCCTTTGCCTGACGATTGGCGCCCTCGAATTCTTTCCAGGCGAAAACTCCCCACAAGGCGGCAACCATGGGTGCAGACTGCCCGATGGCATAGGAAATGGCCACGCCGGTGAAATTCGCGGCGACAAGATTAAACACTGTGCCGGTGCCCCAAATGACGCCGCCCATCAGCCCGAGCATGTGACCTGAGGCCGGCCCGCGAAAGATTTCGCCGAAATGCACGGGCTCTCCCACGAGAGGCTTCTTCATGAAATAGATATTCCACACAAGGCAGGAGAGCAGCGCCCCAAGCGTAAAGAAAACGCCGACACTGTAAGGACCCAAAGTGTTTCCCTGGGTCATCGCGTGAGTGACGAAGGGGGCCCACAAGCCCATGAGGATTCCGGAGATGACACAGATCATGATGCTCTTGCGGGAGACTGATTGAGCTGCTCTCGAAAGGTTTCCGTAGGCCTTGCCGTCAAGAATCACCGCGACCACGGCGCATGCCACACCGGCTGCGAGCAACGCGGCATTTCCTTTCGGCTGCAGCAGGTAGGTCAAAACAACACCGACCACCATCGCGATGCCAATGGAAACCGGAAATGCGATTGCCAGACCGGCCATGTCGATTGCGGCGACGAGAAGGAGATTCGCGAGATTGAAAACCGCTCCGCCGGCAAGCGTATAAATAAAGTTCGAACGATCCGCCGCGCTGATGTTGTTCAGAAAGCTCGAAGCATCATTCGAAGTATTGCCCATCGTGAAGGCCAGCACCAGGGCGATCAGGAAAATGCCGAGGGCGTAATCCCAGTAAAACAATTCGAAACGGTAGTCCTTCACACCCTTGTAAGTGTTGGCCCAGGAGCCCCAGCAGATGGCGCTGGTGAATATCATTAAAAGAGCGATGCCGAACGTGTGAGGAACAAACATGAATTTGCGGCTCCTTTGCGGGTAATCCGATTCGCCCTTTTTCCCTCGGCTTCAACAACGCGGGGCATGGTGATGTTACTGCACAGTGTGACTGTGGCTGCTTTTATCCGGTGGGAAGGAGCCTGTCAAGGGCGTCCCAGGGATCTTGAAGCTCACGCTGAATCGAGGCCAACGACGACGCGATTCGCTCGCAGTCGAGAGTTTATGCGGTTCCCCGGCCGCGTTCTTATATAATCCGCGCGGAATCACCAGAGGCGAAATGATGTCCAAGCAATCTTTTATTGCGGTGGTAGGCAGCGCCAACGTGGACCTTACCACCTTCAACGATGTATTCCCGCGGCCGGGGGAAACGATTTTCGGCAAGAAGTTCGATCTCGGCTTCGGAGGCAAAGGAGCCAATCAGGCGGTCGCGGCGCGTCTCTGCGGGGCGAATGTGGGGATGGTCGCAAAAGTAGGCAGCGATCTTTTCGGCCCCGCCACGATAAAAAACTTTGAAGCGCAGGGCATCGACGCGACCAATGTACGCATCGCCGACGAAGTTTCCAGCGGAGTGGCACCAATCTTTGTGGATCCGAGCGGCCAGAATCGCATCATCGTCGTGAAGGGCGCAAACGACACGCTTTCGCCCGAAGATGTCGATGCCGCCGCGCCGCTGCTCCGCAAGGCAGACACCATCATCCTGCAGTTTGAGATTCCTTTGCGCACCGTCTACCACACCGTGAAGTTTGCCAAGTCTAATGGAATTCGCTGCATCGTGAATCCGGCGCCGGCGCTGCCGGTTGACTTCAAAGAACTCAGCCCCGCGGATTATTTCATTCCCAATGAGAGCGAAGCCGAGGCGATCTCGGGAATGCCGGTGCATTCGATTGATGAGGCGAAAAAGTGCGCGGAGTTTCTTCTTCGCCAAAAAATGAAGCGCGTGGTCATTACTCTCGGCGAGCGCGGCGCTTTAGTGGCCGGTCCCGACCGCATGGAGCTGATTCCCGCATTCAAAGTCCAAACCGCGGACACCACCGGCGCTGGCGACGCCTTCATCGGCAGCTTTGCCGTTTTTCTTGGCGAAGGATTCCCGGAAGAGGAGGCTTTGCCTCGCGCCAATCTCTACGCTGCCCTTTCCACGACCAAGGTAGGAACCCAAAAGTCCTTCTGGCAGCGGGCCGAATTCGAGAAAGAATGGCGGAATCGCGGCGGGCGCCTGTAAACCGGCTTTGTCAAAAGTGCTAAGATAGAGCTTTGCTGATTGCACCGCCGGATGTGGTGAGAAATTCCATGACTCTGCGCAACAACCCAGGTATTGAAATCTCTTCGCGTCTTGATCGCCCGGCTTTACAAGGCCCGATTTCACCATCCGATACCGCCATCGCCAAATACGGAGGGCGCGAGCTCCAGCCCAACCGCGGCGTCCCGCTGAACTTGGATTGGGTGGACGGGGTGCGCGTGAACACCAGCGCCGTCGAGCGGCGCGCGCAAACTATCGGGACCCGGCGAACGGTAAAGAAGGAATGGCAGGCAGCTTGGCTGTTGCGCGCCATCACCTGCATGGATCTGACAACGCTTTCTGGCGACGACACCGACGAACGTGTCCGCCGGTTGTGTGCCAAGGCCCGGCAACCGATTCAGCAGGAGCTGGTGCAGAAGCTGGGCATCGAAAGCCTGCAAATCAAGGTCGCGGCCGTCTGCGTCTATCACGCTTTCGTCGAAACTGCGCGGCGGGCCATCGAGGGGAGCGGCATTCATGTTGCCGCCGTCTCGACGGGATTCCCTGCCGGTCTCTCTCCTTTTGCGGAACGCGTGGCGGAAATTCGGCGCTCGGTGGAAGCCGGAGCCGACGAAATCGACGTGGTCATCACGCGGGCGCACGTCTTCGGCGCCAAATGGCAAGCGCTCTACGATGAGATCGCCGCGTTCAAAAACGCTTGCGGGCCCGCGCATCTGAAAGTCATCCTGGGCAGCGGCGATTTATTGACGCTGCGCAACGTGGCGCGCGCCAGCATGGTGGCGATGATGGCCGGGGCCGACTTCATCAAGACGTCGACGGGCAAAGAACCCACGAACGCGACGCTTCCCGTGAGCCTGGTCATGACGCGCGCCATTCGCGAATACGCGCAGGAAACCGGCATGGCGGCGGGTTTCAAGCCGGCAGGCGGCATTGGTACGGCCAAGCAATCGCTCGAGTGGCTGTCTCTCATGAAAGAGGAGCTCGGCGATTCCTGGCTGAAGGCGGAGCTATTTAGGTTTGGCGCAAGCGGCATGCTTGCGGACATTGAGCGGCAATTGGAGCACCAAGCCACGGGGCGCTATTCGGCGGATTATCGCCATCCGATCGCGTAGGGGTGAAAATCCAGATTCGATGACGAGACAAACGAGAAGAAGCGCATGAGCATCGTCGAAAAATTCATGACCATGGAGTACGGCCCCGCGCCGGAAGATCCGCGCGAGGCTCTTGCCTGGCTGGACCGTCACGGCCGGCGCTACGGGCATTTCATTAACGGCGCGTGGCAAGCGCCGGCGGCGGGGACTTATTTCGACACGGCCGATCCTTCCACGGGCGAAAAACTTGCGACCGTGGCGCAAGGATCGGCAGCGGACGTCGACAGCGCGGTGAAAGCCGCGCGGGCTGCATTGCCGACGTGGCAATCGCTCACTCCGCACGCGCGTGCACGTTATCTTTATGCGCTGGCGCGGCAGGTGCAGAAACATTCGCGCTGGCTCGCGGTTCTTGAAACGCTGGATAACGGCAAGCCCATTCGCGAAAGCCGCGACATCGATATTCCTCTGGTAGCGCGGCATTTTTATCACCATGCGGGCTGGGCCCAGTTGCTCGCGCAGGAATTTCCGGGATACGCCGCGTGCGGCGTCGTGGGACAAATCATCCCGTGGAATTTTCCTTTGCTCATGCTGGCGTGGAAGATTGCCCCCGCGCTCGCGACCGGGAATACCGTCGTGCTGAAGCCCGCGGAATTTACGCCCTTGACGGCGCTTGCGTTTGCGCACATCTGCCAGGAGGTTGGCCTCCCCGCTGGCGTCGTGAACATCGTCACCGGCGATGGATCAACCGGCGAAGCGCTGGTGAAGCATCCCGACGTCGACAAGATTGCCTTCACCGGTTCGACGGAAGTGGGTCGCGCCATTCGCAAGGCCACCGCGCAAAGCCACAAGAAGCTTTCCCTCGAGCTTGGCGGCAAATCTCCGTTTATCATCTTTGAAGATGCCGATCTGGACAGCGCCGTGGAAGGCCTCGTGGACGGCATCTGGTTCAACCAGGGGCAAGTTTGCTGCGCCGGCTCGCGGTTGCTGATGCAGGAGAGCATCGCGGATAAGCTGATCGGCAAGATTCAGGACCGCATGAACACGCTGCGCATCGGTGCGCCGCTGGACAAAGCCATCGACATTGGCGCGATCGTCGCGCGCGTGCAGCTCGAGCGCATTCAGCGGCTGGTGGATCAAGGCGTCGCGGAAGGAGCCACTTGCTGGCAGCCTTCCATCCCCGTGCCTTCGCGAGGGCTGTATTTTCCGCCGACGTTGCTGAGCAACGTTCATCCGGCTTCGGTGGTGGCGCAGCAGGAGATTTTCGGCCCCGTTCTGGCAGCGATGACGTTTCGAACGCCGCGCGAGGCCGTGGAACTTGCCAACAACACGGTTTACGGCCTGGCCGCCTGCGTGTGGAGCGAGAGCATCAATGTTTCTCTGCATGTCGCCGCGCAACTGAAGGCCGGCGTGGTCTGGGTCAATTGCACGAATCTTTTCGACGCCGCTTGCGGTTTCGGCGGCTATCGCGAGAGCGGTTACGGACGCGAGGGCGGGCGCGAAGGCTTGCTCGAATATCTTGAGCCCGCTTGGTTTAAGAACGCGCCCCCGGCGGGTGCGACGCCTCTGGCGATCGATCAGCCGCCGGAGCAGCCCGCCGATTTTGCGGCTCCTCCGATCGACCGCACCGTGAAGCTCTATATCGGCGGAAAACAGGCGCGGCCGGATTCGGGATACAGCATCGAGGTGCGCGGCGCGGACGGACGTTTGCTGGGAGAAGCGCCGCTGGGCAATCGCAAGGACATTCGCAACGCGGTCGAGGCGGCGCGCAAAGCGGAAAGCTGGGGCAAAGCGACGGCGCATAATCGCGCGCAGGTGCTCTACTACGTCGCGGAAAACCTTTCGCAAAGGCGCGAAGAAATTGCCGCTCGTATGTCCGCAGTGGTCGGAAAAAAACAAGCGGAAGCCGAGGTCAGCCTCGGCATCGAGCGCGTCTTCTCCTACGCCGCGTGGGCCGATAAGAACGACGGCGCGGTGCACAATCCGCCGTTTCGAAACGTCGCATTGGCGATGAAAGAACCGATCGGAACCGTGGGCGTCATCTGCCCCGCTGATGCGCCGTTGCTGGGATTCCTTTCGCTGGTAATGCCGGCCATTTCCATGGGCAACACCGTCGTTGCCATTCCATCGGAAAAATATCCGCTGATTACCGGAAATCTCTATCAAGTCTTCGAAACCAGCGATCTTCCGGACGGCGTCGTAAACATTGTCACGGGCCGAACCGCCGAACTGATGAAGACGCTTGCCGAACACGACGATGTCGAGGCCATCTGGTGCTTTACGGACGAAGCCAGCGCCGTGGCGGCCAAAGCTCTCTCCGTCGGCAACCTGAAGCAGGTCTTCACCAACGAAGGCCGCGCCATCGACTGGTTCGACGCAAAACAAGGCGAAGGCCGCTGGTTCCTCGACCACACCGTTCAGGTGAAAAACATCTGGGTTCCCTATGGCGAGTGATCTTCCTGGGAAGGCGTTCGGCTGTCGAATCCCTTGCAAACAACGGCTTCGCGATGTACCCTTCTTTCCTTTCTTGCCGGCAAGCAGGCTTTGCCGGCAACCAAATTGCACGCTGGAGCGTTGCTATGAGCGACAAGCAGTACTCGTTCCGCTACTGGGTTGTGAGCTGTCTAGGGTGCCGGAACCCCATTCCCCTTTTTGCGGAACCAGTTGACGCTTCGGCGGCCCCGCTCTCCGCTGCCGCGGATATCCAATGGATGGATGAACGCCCCTATTTCCGCGCCTGGTGTCTGGAATGCGGGCGCGAGTACCCTTATTTGTCCGAAGCAATGACTTGGACGGGCGAGCCTCCCCGGGACAAGAACAACCGTCAAATCGAGTTCACACGGCTGCGTCAGCGAGCAAAGGTCAAGGGCGCTACTGCCTAGGCCGGTCTATTTGCCAAGCGAATGCGCGGTTGGAAGTCGCGGGCGAGCCGGAAAGCCAGAGTCCACAACGCGGATAAGAAAAACTTACAGAAAAGCTCGCTTCGTGTGTCAGGAGTATTCTAAATTAGAATAGTCGAGTTGCTCCGCCAAGAGGGATAGGGTCCGAGCGAACTCGCACGGTCTTAACCTTGAGTTCTGTTAGAGAATATCACTATTATAAGTAACTTAGATGATATTTAGCCCTTGCTGTCCCCCCAGCGCTGGGCAAATCGGCGGTCACTTTGCCGGCGCGGAAACGAAAATCACCTTCGGGATCATCATGTGCACGCCTTTGTTGCCGTCCACAAGTTCGGTGATGCTCAGGTCCGCCGCGACGCTGGATAGCATGTAGGAGTCGTCGCGCGAGAGGTGCTTCTCGGTCATCAGGAAATCGATCATCTCGCGCACGGCCAGCTTGGTCGCTTCATTCAGGTTTTCGTGCAGGCCCATGGTCAGGAAGTGCGTCGGCGTCTCCGCTCGCGGCCAGTGCAAGTGCAGGTCCTTTCGAACGATGAATTGAAACGTGCCGATCAGCGAGGTTTCCAGGGCGGTGATGTCGACTTCGCCGTTGCCTTGTCCGGCGTGGCCGTCGCCCACTTCGAAAATGGCCCCAGACGCGTGAACGGGGATGAAGAGAGTCGTGCCCGCCACCAACTCCTTGTTATCGAGGTTCCCGGCGTGGATCCACGGCGGATTGCTGCTGATGCGTCCCGAAGACGGCGGCGGAGCAACACCCATGCTGCCGAAGAAAGGATGCAGTGGAATCTCAACCCCCGGCGCGAAGCGCGCAATCATCCGTTTCTCATCCAGCGGAATGATTCTCAGTTTCGGATAAGGGAATTCCTCGGGCAGAAATCCTGAGCTGGGCCCGAAGGCGTTGTACGCATAGGGAATGGCGAGCCGGATGGAAAGAATCCTGACTTCGAGCACATCCCCGGGTTCCGCTCCTTCGACGTAAATGGGACCGGTCAGAACGTGGCCGCCCGGGCCGCGATCTTTCACCTCGCGGAAAATATCGCGCAGCGATTGCTCGACCTGGGCCGGAGGCACCCCCGCGCCTTCGAGCTGCTCGGGGTCGGAGGTGATCAGCGTCTGGATTTCGACGCTGTCCCCCGATTTTACGCGCAGAACGGGGACGGCCTTGGCGTCGTAATAGCCGAACACGATGGTCTTGGGAGACGGCTTGAGGGAATACGCAGGCGAGCCGCCGCGTTCCTGGGCGGCGGCAATCGAACTGGCCAAAAACACAATCGCGAGGAAGCAAAAAGCGAGAACAGACTTGCTCATGAAATTTCCTTCCGGCGAATTGCGCGCCAAGAACCGACGAGGGCTTGCATCCATCCTCGCCGTATTCGAACGGACTGGAGAACGACTTCGCCACCGGGGCAAGAGGCCGCCTCGGTGGCGAAGCAATCGAGAGTTCCCGCTGCTAGAAACTATACTTCAGCCCAAACTGGATGAGCCGCGGCGCCACCGAAGTGGCCTGGATGATTCCAAAGCTCGGGGTGCCAAAGATGAAGCCTGGATTTGCGAATTGCGGGTGGTTGAAGGCGTTGAAGAATTCGGTGCGAAATTCCAAAGACGCCGCTTCGCTTAGCCCGCCGACTCTTGTGGATTTAGCCAACGATACGTCGAAGTTGGCTTGATGCGGGCCGCGAAAAGCCGCGCGCCCGGTGTCGCCGTATCCAGTGCCGTTACCGATTGTTGGCGGCGCGCAGAACGCGGCAGCGTTGAAATAGTTATTCAGCCGAGCTTCCACGCCTCCGCCGGTGGCCACCTGAGCTTGCGTAAAACCGGGACACAGTTGGGCTCGAGAATTGCTCCCGCTGCCAAAGATGCTCCCGCCTCTTGGGTCCGTGATCGTGACCGGCAAACCGCTCTGGAAGGTGGTGACACCAGAGAAGGCCCAGCCGTTCAGAACTTTCCGGTTGACGAAGCTCTCACCGCGCGGATGCGGAATTTCCCAGAGATACGTCAAGACGAAACGCTGCGTGCGATCGAAATCCGCGGGTCCCCAGCGCTGGTGACGGTTGTTCGGATCGTTGCTATTGCCGTCGCCTCCCAGGAACACGGCGTTGAAGCCCACGCCTTCGACGTCGGTCAGGTTCTTGCCCCAGGTATACGCACCCTGAAATTGCATGCCGCGGCTCAATTGCCTCTTCACCGTCACCTGCAAGCCGTTGTACATGGAGAATCCGTAGCTCTCGATGCTGGTGAGGCCATTGGGGGCAAAACCAAGGATCGGCACGCGGAGGCCGGCATTCGCCACGGTGTTGGTGGTAATGCCGTTTACCGGGTTGGTTGGGCTGGCCAAGAGCGCGGTGTTGGTCAAGCGCGAGGAAGCCAGGCGCGTGCCGCGCGTGCCCACGTATCCGACTTCCAGCACGGTTTTAGGCAAGAATTCGTACTGCGTCTCAAGACTGTATTGCTGGACTATCGGCGAATCATAATTTTCCGCCACGTAATCCGCGGAGAGTCCAGAGGTAAGAGTGCGCATCGGGAAAATGGCGGGCGCCGGCGGCGGGTTGAACGGCACCTGGAACGTCGCCAAAGAATTGCCTCCACCGACTCCCACGCCGAAGCTAACGAAGGGCGGAGACGTCACCGTTTGGAGGACGGAGTTGCCGTTCGTGCGAGTGTAGAACACGCCATATCCGCCGCGGAGCACCAAGCGGTTCGAATTGCCTATGGGACGCCAGGCGAATCCGAGGCGCGGTCCAAAGTTATGCAGCGGCGCGCCATTGCGGCTCAGGGTTTTCCCGGAGAGCTTGGTTACGCCGGAAGGAACGGGCAGTTTGAAATTCGAGGGAACCACCCAGCCGGCGAGCGTGCCGCCAGCGGCAACCTGGGAGTTAGTGGCCTGGGCCAGACTGGGGAACACACTGCTAAAGCGTCCTTGATCTTCGCTTACGCCGCCGTTCACCTCCCAGCGGAGGCCGAAGTTGAGGGTCAAGCGCGAGTTCATCTTGAAATCGTCCTGGACGAAACTCGCGTAGTTGGTCGCCCGATAGGCTTTGGACAGCGACCCGGCAATGCCCTCGCTGAGGAAGATATTACTGAATTGAGTTCCATTCTGCGCCGCGCTCAATCCCAGGAGGAAATCGGGAAAGCTCAGGATGTCCAGGATTCCACGGCGCGGGCCTGGATCGTTAAAGTCGAACTGCGCGCGTTCGAACGCAAACCCGCCGCGAACGGTATGGCGGGCGCGAGTCCAGGCAACCTGGTCCGAATATTGAAACTGGTTCACGGTGGAATCGGAATCGTCGTTAAAGTTTCCCCCGACACTGAATAGCCCGTTGACAGCGATGGTCGGCATCTTGGGGAAGGTGGGATCGCCCGGCGTAATGCCCAGACTCTGGTCGGTGATTTTGCTCTCACTGTTGAGGATTCCGCGGTTTCTGGAATAGTTCACCAGGACCTCGTTGACCAGGCTATTGGACAAAAGCGAGGTGAGCTTCAAGGAAGCCACATGGTTCTGGAATTGCGCGTCCTGGCCGGAACCCGGCGTGCAATTCGTGTTAAAAAAACACTGGCTGAACGGAATGCTTTGCGGCGCCTTGGCAAAGAAGTAGCGCTCGGTGAGGCGGTGCTTGGCGGAGATCACATAGTCGGCATTGACCAGGAATTGATCTTCCGTGAAGTGACCGGGAATACTGTAGGCCGAAAACCCCTGGCCATTGGTAATCGTTTGCGGAGTAGGAATGAGAAACGTGCCGTTGGGGATCTTGACGTTCAGAAGCTTGAGCGCCACGGGATTGATGTTCGAACCATCGCAGGCCACCGCCACTCCGCCCTGAGCCCCTTTCTGGCCGCAAAACTGCGCTCCCAGGGTCGCGGCCGAGCGGTCGTTGGTCAGCGGGGGCAAGGAATTTTGCGAAAGCGACCCGGCGCTGAGGCCGTTGACCTGGCGAGTGCCCTGATAGGAGCCAAAGAGAAAGAGTTTGTCCTTGATTACCGGACCGCCGAGGCTGCCGCCGAACTGATTCTGCTTCATAATGGCGCGCGGCTGGTTTTGTTTGTTCAAGAAGAAGTCATTGGCGTCGAGCTTGTCGTTGCGCAGGAATTCGAACACCGAGCCGTGGAGCTGATTGGTCCCCGATTTCGTCACCACCTCGACGTTGGCCCCGGCTCCCCGGCCGTAGCCGGCATCGTACAGGCTGGTCTGAATTTTAAATTCCTGAATGGCATCCGGGTTGGGAATGGGGATGCCTCCTTGCTGCAAGAAGGTCCCGGCGCGGCTGCTGCCAAAGTTATTCACGTCGGCCCCATCCATCTGGAAGTTGTTGCTGGTGTTGCTGGAACCGTTGACGTAAAAATCCTGCGTTCCATTGCCCAAATTGGCGGCGCTGCTCACGTCCGCGACGACACCCGTGGACATGGTCAAAACCTGGGTGAAATTCCGAGTGGACAGGGGCAGTTCCGTGATGGTGCGGCTGTCCACGACGGTGCCCAGCGCCGCGTTCTCCGCTTGCACCAATTGAGTGGCAGCGGTCACCTCCACGGTGTCCGCGGCTTCGCCGATGACCATCGGAACGTTGAGGGTGCTGACTTCGGTAACCGCGACGGTCACCACGGGAGGAAGGGCGGTCTTGAACCCGGCGGCGACAAATTGCAGTTGGTAGTCGCCCGGAGGAAGCAAGCTGAAGCGGTAACTCC
>Ga0307479_10004697_pt1 | contig 12528 bp, 14 predicted proteins | sample atmos_gasesECM4C_FD_203743 | JGI IMG/M metagenome (GOLD analysis project Ga0307479, IMG submission 203743) | Hardwood forest soil microbial communities from Morgan-Monroe State Forest, Indiana, United States - atmos_gasesECM4C_515 | ecosystem: Environmental > Terrestrial > Soil > Temperate...
CGATCAGGCCGGAGTACTTTCGCCTCGGGAGCTTCCCCGTCTTCAACTTAGAAGGCTCCGAGGGGCGGTTCTACGGATTCCCCGTCTACGGGATCCCCGGGTTCAAGCTGGGAAAGTATCACCACCGGCATGAAGCGACAAATCCCGAGATCGTCGATCGCGAGATCTCTGCCGAGGACGAAGCGGTGCTGCGCGAGGGCATCCGGCATTACTTCCCGGACGCCGATGGCCCGACGCTTGCGATGAAGACCTGCCTGTTCACGAATACCTCGGACGAGCACTTCATCCTCGATGTGCACCCCGGAGTGGCCGCAGGTGTGGATCGGCGCGGGCTTCTCAGGCCACGGGTTCAAATTCTGCAGCGTGGTCGGGGAAATCATGGCCGATTTGACCACGGACAGAAGGGGCGCGCTGGATCTGAGCCTCTTCAGACTCCAGCGGTTGACGGAGCCTCCCCGCAGAGGATCAGCATCAGGTCGTTGACGTTGGTGTTCGTCGGCCCGATCCGGATGAGGTCGCCCACCGCGTCGAGCAGCGGGTAGGCGTCGTTCTCCGCGAGGTGGCGCGCCGGATCGAAGCCCCGCGCGCGCGCACGCGCCAGCGTGGTGCCATCGGCGACCGCCCCGGCCGCGTCGGTCGGGCCATCGGTGCCGTCCGTCGCGAAGCTGACGAGCAAGGTCCCCGGCAGTCCGGCCATCGGACGCGCGGCGCCAAGCGCGACCTCCTGGTTGCGGCCGCCGCGGCCGGTCCCGGTGACCGTCACCGTCGTCTCGCCTCCGGCGACGATGCAGGCCGGCCGCTCGACGGGATGGCCGCTCGTCCCGGCCTCCCGAGCGATCCCGGCGAGGGTGCGGCCGACTTCGCGGGCCTCGCCCTCTATATAGGTAGACAGCAGCAGCGCGTGGAACCCCAGCCGTCCCGCTTCGGCGACCGCGGCCCGAGCCGCGGTCGCGTTGTCGGCGAGGACCGTCACGGAACTCCGGGCGAACGTGGGATCATCCGGTTTGGGCGTTTCGGGCTCCTCGCCGGCCGCGCCGCGGCGCAGGGTCGCCAGCACGGTGGGCGGCACCTGACCGGTGAGCCGGTACGTCGCCAGGATCGCGAGCGCCTCGGCGAAGGTGGTGGGATCAGGAACCGTCGGGCCTGACGCGATCGCGTCGAGCGGGCTCCCCACGATGTCGGAGACGACCAGCGTGACGAGGCGCGCCGGGGAGGCCGCTCGGGCCAGCTGCCCCCCTTTGATCCGGGACAGATGCTTGCGCACGGTGTTGATCTCGGTGATGTCCGCGCCGGAGCGCAGGAGCAGGTCGGTGGTCAGCGCCTTGTCGCGCAACGTCAGGCCCTCCCGGGGAACCGGAAGGAGGGCCGATCCGCCTCCCGAGATCAGACAGACCACCAGGTCGTTGGGGTCAAGGCCGGAGACGAGCGCGAGGATGTCGCGCGCGGCCGCCTCGCCGGCCGCGTCGGGGATGGGGTGGCCGGCTTCCCGCAGGACGATCCGCCGGAGCGGGGCGGTGTACCCCGTCTTCACGATGACGAGCCCGGCCGCGATCCGATCCGTGAGGACATCCTCAACGGCGCGGGCCATGGGGGCGCACGCCTTGCCCGCCCCGATCACGATCACCCGTCCCCCGGCCGGGAGCGGGACGGTCCGGCCGCCGACCGTGAGCGTGTCGCCCTCGCGCCGGAGCGCGCGGTGGGTGACGGCGTACGGGTCGACCGCGCTCAAGGCCCGGGCGAGGATCTGCACCGCGGCGCGCCGGAGCGCCGCCGTCTCCGGGACCGCAAACAGCGCCTCGTCGATCGGCGGCGGTGGGGTCACTCCGCCCGCGCGACCTTCACCGGGCTCGAGCCGCGGACCGCTTTGAACACCGTGGGGTCGCCGTCTATCCGTCCGAAGACATTCACGGGGCTCGCCGGGCGGATCTCGGCGCCGCGGCTCGCCGGCGTGGGCCCGAAGAAGATGCAGAAGGCGCTGCCCGGCGGCCAGTACGCCAGGTCGCCCATCTCCACGACCTCGCGCGGGGACTCCGGGTCGCAGCTCACCGGGATCGAGAAGTAAATCTCGTCTCCCCAGGTGCTCCCCCGTCCCTCGACGGGGAGCGCGCGCCAGATCGCGTCGGCCGTCCGGCTATCGTTGAGCGTGGCCTCGCCGCTGATCGTCCCCGCCGTAATCCTGATTCTGCGCACGGCGCGCTAGCCGAGCACGATCGGCGGGGTGCGGCCGTTCGGTGGCACGGCCAGCACCTGACCGGCGGCGCCGCCGGCGTTGGCGATGGCGTCCAGCGCCGTGTCGCGCGCCAGCGGCGCGAGGTTGTTCACCTCGCTCAGGTGGACCAGACAGACCGTGCGCGCCCGGCCCGCCGCCGTGCGCGCGAGCGCCCGGGCGGCGTCATCGTTGCTGAGATGCCCCCGGGGCCCGACGATGCGGTTCTTCAAAAACCAGGGGTAGCCGCTCACGTTCAACAACCGCAAATCGTAGTTGGATTCGAGGATGACGAGGTCGGTCTCCGCCAGGTGCTGGTCCAGCGACTCGTCGATGCTGCCCAGATCGGTCGCGACGGTGATCCGATGCTGCGCCACCTCGAGGGTGAGGCCGACGGGTTCAGCCGCGTCGTGCGAGACCGGGAAGGCGGTGATCACGAACGGCCCGATTTCGAACGGCCGGCCCGTCTCGAATGTGCGGAGCGCCGCGCCGTCGAAGGCGTCCCCGCCCGCGGCGATGGTGGCGGCGTTGGCGTGCACCGGAATGTCAAACTTCCGGCTGAGCGGTCCCACGCCCCGGGCGTGATCATCGTGCTCGTGCGTGAGGAGGATCGCCGACACCCCGGCGAGGTCCGCCCCGGCCTCGGCGAGGCTGCGCTCAATCGCCTCGGCCGAGAGCCCCGCGTCCACCAGGAGCCGCGTGGTCCCCGCTTCGAGCAGCAGCACGTTGCCCGCGCTGCCGCTCGCCAGCACCACCGCGCGCGGGGTCGGGGGGCGCACGCTCAGAGCAGCACGATCTCCCAGGGGGGCATCGCGTATAAACTTCGCGGTGCGGCGCCGGGGTCCTGGACAGGGTGGGGTGTTCCGCGCCCCCGCGCGCGGGCGCCGGAGGGCGTCAGCCGGCGCGCACCCAGAACGACAGCGCGGCCGCCACGGCGAAGAACAGGATGACCGGCCAATTGACCGCCCGCGTCTGCGCCCACAGCGGCGCATCCGGAGGGATCTGTCCCCAGACGAGCGTCCGACCCTCCCGGCCGGTGGCGTTGGTGCCGGTGATCGTCCCCGGGACCAGCAGGCTGACGCGGACGCCGACCGGCGATCCGGCCTGTTGGGCGAGCCGGGCCGCCGTCACGGTCAGTTCCTGGGAGTAGGTGGTCAGGACGCCCCAGCCTCGTTTCGTAAACCGCAGCGTGCCGAGGGTGCCGAGGGTGGGCGAGAGCATGCGGCTCAGCGGTCCCTGGTCCACCCGCTCCACCACGCCGATCGCATTCGCCTCGGTCGGCACCACATCGACATCGAATGCCGTCGAGGCCGCGTTGAGCGTCAGCACAACGTACGTCACCGCCACCCCGATCCAAAACCCGAGCACCATTCTGCGCATCATGCCAGGCCTCCGATGGCCATTGTCAGTACGAGTATACGTCCGGAGGGCCCGCGGCGGGACGGCCCGAAGGAAGAATCATGGACCGCGCTGGGATCCTCCAGGTCTTGCGGCGGGCGCGAGCGGCCTCCGCCGCCGTCGCCGGGCCGCCGCCGGTGCCGCTGGAGCGCGTCGCCGGTCGCCTGGGGGTTGCGGATATTCGGCGGGTGGACCTGGCCGGGGCCGGCGCGGGCGCGCGCCTGGAGGAGGTCGATGGCCGCCGGATCCTGACGGTCGACCGGCGGATCCCGCCGCGCACGCCTCAGTGGAATGGCCTCGTGGCGCTGACGCTGGCGCGGACCTTGCTGCCCCTCGGGTCCCGCGGCGAGCGCGAGGACGATCTGACCGAGATCGGCGCCGCCGAGCTGCTCCTGCCCGCCCGCATCTTCGCGCCGGTCGCCTCCCGCACCGATCTCACCATGGACGGGCTGCGGGACCTGGCGCTGCGGTTCGCCGCACCGATCCGCCTGACCGTGCGCCAGTGGCTGCTGACCAGGACCTGGACCGGGTTTGCGCTGCTGTGGCGGCCGGACGGGGGAGGGCTGCGTCTCGGATGGCGGGCGGCGTCTCCGGGCCTCCGGTTTCCCGCCCCCGCCGTGATCGGCGCGCCGGCCGACGCGCTCTGGTCCGCCCAATCGCGGCTGCACGCCACCGTGCGGACCGGCCGTCCGCACCACGGGGTGGAGGAGGTGCGGACCGGCGCCGGGGCAGCGTGGTGGTTCACGCGCTTCGGCATCGTCCGCGACGTGGCCGGGCGGTCCGTGCTCGCGCTCGTGGTCCTCGACCGGCGCGGTGGGGCCTCGCCGCGTCGGCCGCCGGAGGGAAACGCCGCCTGGTCTGCGAAGAGGAGGCCGGCTGCACGACGTCCGGGGGCCCCGGTGGGCGCTGGGAGGTCATCATGAAAGTGCGCGGCGGCAGAAACACCTATGGCCATGCCATCGGCATCCTCGTGCTCGATACGGTGTTTCCCCGGATCCCGGGAGACATCGGGCACGCGGGCACGTTCCCCTTCCCCGTCCTGTATCACAAAGTGCGGAACGCCTCCCCGGCGCGCGTGGTGCGGGAGGGCGATCCGGCGCTGCTCGAGGGGTTCGTCACGGGCGCCCGCGCCCTCGAAGCCAGCGGGGTGCTGGCGATCACCACCTCCTGCGGCTTCCTCGCGCTGTTTCAGCGGCAACTGGCGGAGGCCGTCCGGGTGCCGGTCTTCACCTCCGCGCTGCAGCTCGTGCCCCTGGTGTCCCGGATGATCGGGCCGGACCGCGCGGTGGGCATCCTGACCGTTGACGGCCTCGCCCTCGGCCCGAGGCATCTCGCCGGCGCCGGGATCAGCGAGGACATCAGGCTGGTCATCCGTGGGCTCGAGCGGGGACACGCGTTTACGCCGGTGCTCCTCGAGAACGAGACCGAGCTGGACGTCGAAGCCGCCCGCCGGGAGAATGTCGAGGCGGCGCGGGAAATGATCGAACGGCACCCGGAGGTCGGCGCGATCGTGCTGGAGTGCACCAACATGCCGCCGTACGCGGCCGCGATTCGCGAAGCCACCGGGCTGCCGGTCTTCGACATCACCACCCTGGTGCGGATGGTCTACGCGGCCCTCCACCCCCCCGTGTACTGAGGCGGCCGAACGCGCCGTAGTTTGACCGCAGTTCTCGGGAACTCCCGGCGAAGAGCGGCCGTACAACGTCCCATCTGGACAGCCATGTTCTGGGGTATATAATTCCGTTAGCGGGGTCCGGTGGTGACCGGCCCCGATCCTGACCACCACAGGAGCGTGGTATATGTTTCCGGTCCGCGCCGCCCACCGGCGGTGGGTCGTCCTGCTGGTGGCTGCCGCGCTGTTCGCCGTCCCGCTCGGCACGGTGCAGCACGCCACCGCCTCCGATGGCACTCTCGTCCTCGCGGCGCTGAAGGTGCTCGATGAAGAATATGTCGATCCCGTCCAATCGGTGACGCTCCTGAACGCGGCGCTCGCCACCCTGCGGAAGGCCACCAACCAGACCGCCGCGGTGCTGCCAGATATCGCGGCCGGGACCTCACGGGCCGACGCCGAGATCACGTTCACCAGCGAGTTCGAGCGGGCGGCGCAGTTGAACCCGGCCACCGAGACGCAGCTCGCGTACGAGGTGACCGCGGGGATGCTGGCCTCCCTCCGCGACAGCCACACGGCGTTTCTCGACCCCAAGCAATACCTCGAAAGCCGCCAGCAGATCCTCGGCCGTCCCGGGTTCACCGGCATCGGGGTCGTGATCACCGCCCGCAAGGACGCCGCCGGCGACGCGTGGATCTTCGTCGAGGACGTCTTTCCGGGCTCGCCGGCAGAGGCGGCGGGGGTCAAGCGCTTCGACCGGATCGTTCAGGTCGACGGCAGGTCCCTCAAGAACGTCACCAGCTTGGAGGCCAGCCAGTACATCCGCGGCCCATCCGGCTCCACCGCGACGCTCACGGTCCTGCGCGGCGACCGGACCCTGACGATCGATGTGGTGCGGGCCCCGATCCGCGAGCACCCGGTCGAGGCCAGGTTCATCCAGCCCGGGGTGGCGTACGTGAAGCTCGTTGGGTTTTCCCGGGGGGCCGCCGCCCAACTGCGGATGGCGCTTCAGGGGCTCGAGGTGCAGGAGTCGATCCACTCGATCGTCCTCGACCTCCGCGGCAATCCCGGGGGGCTGATCCACGAGGCCGTGGCGATCGGCAGCCTGTTCATGCCGCCGCGTACGGTCCTGTCCAAGATCACCGAGCGCGGCCAGTCCCCGAGCGTCCTGCAGACCGCCGGGACCCCGCTGTTTCCACAGACGCCGCTCGTCGTCCTCATCGACGGCAGCAGCGCGTCGGCCTCCGAGATCTTGACCGGGGCCTTCAAGGACCACCATCGCGCCACGATCGTTGGCGAGAAAAGCGCCGGCGCGCTCGGCGGCTCGGTGACGGTCCCCCTGCCCGATCGGACCGGGATGTCCGTGACGGTCGAGCGGATCACGACGCCGCAGGGGTCGCTCGTCGAGGGCGTGGGGATCGCCCCGGACGTCAACGTGAGCTTGACCGTCTCCGATATGGTCCGGGGTGAGGATACCCAGCTCCAAGCCGCGCTCCGAGTGCTCGCGGCGCGGCACGTCCACCTCAGCACTCGGGCGGCGTAGGGACGAGGCCGGATTTCCGATAGCCATCCGGCCGGGGTAGGAATCGGCGATGACGACGCGCGGTAGGTGGTCGAGGACCCGCCGCGCGTTGTTGTTCGCCGGCGTCCTCGCCGTGGCCGCCGCCGCCCTCGCGGTCCAGGGGTGGCGCGTCACGCTCCGATTTGTCGGTCCGGAGGCCTTACGCCCGGAGCCGCCCCTCCCGACCGCGTCGGCAGCCTCCCGCAGGGATCGAGGGTCGGCGTACGTCAGGCTCCAGCCGGTCGGCCGGTACGGTCTCTACGAGATCGAGGGCAGATCCCGCGCCGGCCACCCGCCTGCGCCCCCGGCTCCGCGGTCGTTTTCCGGGCTGCACATGACCTTCCCTCGAGACTGGCCCCAGGGGGTCTACGAGATCGGGACGCATCCGGCCGACCCCAGCCCCGCCACCAAAGGGCAAGGACCCGTCCGGCTCGTCTGCGATGCCTGCTCGGCGGTGAGCTCGGCGTTCCACGGTTCATCCGACACATCGCCCGGGGAGAAGCTGCTCATCGACGCCGCGTCCTTCACCGTCATCAAAATGATGGGGAACGGGCGGATGACCATTCTCCAATGGGATCCTTAGGCGCCGACCTCCCGGGTCGTCTGAACCGAGCCCGGTGACCCGCGGACGACGCGAGGGCTAACGGAGGAGGTCCAGCTCCTCGAGCCGGACACGCATCGCGGCGGGGCTCACGGCGAACATCCGGGCCAGGGCGGCGATCACCTCGTCGGTTTCGGCCTGTCGCTGGCGGAGGCCGAGCGCCTGGTGGATCCGCGGCGCCAGTTCCGCAAATCGCCCTCGGATCTTCTCCTCCGGCATCAGGACCTCGGCGGCAAACCGCCTGGCTTCCCGTTCCTCCGCCCGCCGCCGAGGCTCGGGAATCGTCATCCGGGTTCCCGGGGCGGTGCTCGCCACCAGCGTGCTGTGCTCCAGGACCGCATGGCCGAGCTCCTCGGCGATGATCCAGCGGCGCTCGGCGTCGGTGATGCCGGCCCGGGTTCGGTTGATCACGATCACGGTGTGATCGCCGTCCCGGGCGATCGTGCCCCTCTCGTCGGGCGGCAGCGGCCGCTCGCGCACCGGGTACCCATACTGTTCCGCGAGGCGCTCGACGTCGACGGGGATGCCGCGGACTCCCTCGAGGATGGCCCGCGCCCGCGTCTGGGCGCGGCCAAGCGCCGGCTGGGGCTCCCGCGGCGCGCGCCCGTCCCCGGGGCCCGGGGCGATGAACGTCTGCAGCGTCGCGAGCTCGCTTCGCGCGGAGGGCGACAGCGCGCGGAGATCTTCGTCGAGGGTGACGCTCCCGCAGCCCTGGCACAGCCAGGCGACGGGAGGCTCGCAGGTCGAGTCGAAGAAGGGCTCGAGCTCGTGACCGCACTGCCCGCAGTCGCGCATCGGAGTTTTATTGTAGCACAGCCGCGGGGCTCGTCCAGGGCCAGCGCGGCGGGCGTCGCGCGGCGCGCGTCGGTGGGCTACGCCGGCTCCGGGACGAGCTTGGCCGGGATCCCCGGCTGGGCCCGGCTGAGGAGCGTGGGGAGGCTGCTCACCCCGAATCGTTCGGCCCACTGGCGCGCCGCGGCATTGCCCGGGAACAACCGCTCGGCGGCCGGCAGCGCGTCTTCGCGCCGGCGAATCAGCAGCCACACGTACGGTGGCGAGAACGGGGGCTGCCAGGCGAGCAGATCCTTCGCCTCAAGGCCGGTGCTGCGGGCGACGTCGTCGACGCGGCCCTCTCCCGCCCGGATCGCCCCGACGGCGCCGGCGGCCAGGGTGGTGCAGCGCAGGTCGGCCGCCATCAGTTTGGCGTGGACGGTGGCGCCGGGTCCATAGAAGACCGGGATCAGTTCGGCTTCCAGGCTCTCGATCGGCTCGAGGGCGATCCCGCGCTCGCGCATGACGTCGAGCGCGGCCAGGGTGGTCCACAGCGTGCCCGGCTCGTCGCTGCGGGCGCGGTCATCGTGGGCCGTGACCCACATCTCGCCTGGAATGCGGGAGAGGGCCTCGGCAAACGCCGTCCGGTGGCTCACCCGAAAGCGGATCAGCTGGCACATGCCCATCAACTCCCCGCGGCGCTGGTTTAAGCTGGGATTCCATGGTCGAAGACGGGCTTCCTTCGGGTCGGGGTGTCCGCCGAGCGAGGCGCGAACACCCCGCGCCGGCGCGCCCGGGCGGATGGCGGGCCGGGCTGAGGCCCCTTCTGGCGGGGCGTTAGGGCCGTCTGACCTGAGGGCGATTCTGGGGGAGGCCTGTCCTGCGGGCTCGATCCGGGAGAAAGAAGACCAGCGCCGGAAACGAGTGGACAAACTGCTGCACAAAGTTGTGGATGTAGTTCATGATGGGCGTGCCGAGGACAACATACGCGGCCACCACGGCCAAGAAGACTATCAGGATCGTCGGCACCGCATCACCCCGCTCGGGCGTCCGGCTCCCGGTTGGCCAGCCCGGTGTGATCCGGAGGGGCCCACGGGCCGGTCGAGGCGGTTTTCTGCTTGGTGAGCAGCTCGATCAGCAAGGCCTCGGCGTAGAGGGCGATCCCCAGGACGATCAGGGCCACCCTCAGGTCGTACAGGTTGAGATACCGGCTGTGGCTGATGTACGAGTAGTACGACACGGTCGGGCGGTGCCGAAACGCGGACAGCAGCCCGGTATCCCCCGTCACGAGCACGGTCGCGACTTTGTTGGCCAGGTTCACGAACACAGACTCCAGGACCAGGGCCAGCGCCAGGATCTTGAGCGCGATGATGCTCGCCCGGAACAGGAACTTCTTTTTCTTCGGATCCAGCGTCGCATTCATCTCGGCATCCCGTCCCATTGACGTCGGTGGTGATGAGGGTCGCGACCCCGGCTGCGAATGAGGGCTAGGCGCTCTGTTGGCCTTTCACTGGTGGTCTTGGGTGACGTTTCCGAGCGGCGACCGTTTGGATGAGGAGGGCTTCTGCGTAGATCGCGACCCCCACGAGCAGCGCCCACTTCAGTTCCACGAGGTTGATCGGGCGGACATCGCTGACGTACGTGTAGGATGTGAAGGTGGGCCGGTGAAGCGCCTGGGAGACGCCCGACGGCACCGACGTCATCAGGACCGTGACGACCCTGTTGGCGTAGTGCATGAACACGGCCTGCAGGACCGTCGCCAGGGCGCAGAGCTTCAATCCGATGATGATGGCTCTCAGCATGACGGTCTCCGTCGAATGCGTCGTCTCCCGCTGTGTTGCATGCCCCGAATCACCCCGTCATAGACTGACACCATCTCTCGCGCTGACTTCGGAGGGATCTGATGTTGTACTCTTGAAGAGGGGTCCTGGCCTACGCCGCAGGCCCCGGCGGGCGCGGGGAGGACCGGTCGCGCGAGGAGGACCCGATGGCGTTTCTCGGCTTGTCGATCCGCGGTGGGGAGCGGCGGGAAGAGGAGCTGCGGTTCGCCAGGAGGCTGGGCTACACCGCCGTCGAGGTCAGCATGGATGGGACCGGCCTCATCTTCGGCGGGCAGCTGCACCCGCAGATGCTGCGGGACGCGCTCGCCGCCTTCGGCAAGCACGATTTCCGGTACTCGATCCACAGCCCGAGCAGCCTGGACCTGCGTGACCGCGCCAACCGGGAGAACCATCTCGCCCTGGCCAGGGCCACCCTGCAGTTCTGCCGGGAGGTCGGCGGCCGGATCCTGGTGATCCACTTCGAGCAGCAGAGCCAGGACCCCGAGGACGAGGCCGCGTTCGAGGACGCGATCCGCCGCCTCTCCGACGAGGCCGGCGACGTGCTGCTGGGGATCGAGAACATCGAGGTGGAGCGGGTCGACCCGGTCATCGACTGCGTCCGGCGGCTCAACCGTCCCAACGTGGTCATGACCCTCGATGTCGGCCACGCGTACCTCGCGTCCGTGTACTTCCGGTTCGACTTCTTCGAGGCGCTCCGAGCCGCCCTCCCGCTTGTCCGGCACGTCCACGTCAACGACAACTTCGGGCGCTACGATCCGCTGCGGCTGGAGAATTTTACGCTCTACCGGACGCAGACGCCGGCCGACACGTATCCGCTCGGGAAGGGCGATCTCCATCTCCCGGTGGGATGGGGGACGATCCCGCTCGAAAAGGTGTTCGGGCTGCTCAGGGGCTTTCGCGGCACCGTCGTCCACGAGTACCGGTACAACCTCTTTCTGGGGTCCGCGGAAGACGATTACGCGCGGGTGCAAAACCTCTTCGCGGCGCTCGAGGAACCGGCGTCCGGGCCCGAGAAAGGGAGGTGAAGGGGCATCCCGAATGAGACGCGCGGACAGGTCATGCATTGAATCTTAGGGGGGTGGAAGTCATGCGGAGGTTGACAGCACCCTGGCGGACGCTCGTAGCCGCGCTTGTCATGGGCGCGGTCTGTCTGGTGGGGATGAACGGCGGCACTCCGGCCCGTGCGGCCGATACGGTCACGTTGAACCTGTACATCGGCGGGGACACCAACATCTTCGATCTCTGGAAAAAGGGGTTCCTGCCCGCGTTTAGCAAGCGGTACCCACAGTATAAGTTCAATATGGTCGAGCTCCTGCACGATAATGGATCCGATGGCATCTACGACAAGATCCTCGCCGCGAAGCGAGCGGGCCGGCCGGTCGACATCGACCTGTGGGAGACCAACCCCGGATTTCTGGAGCAGGGAATCTCAGAGGGCCTGTGGGTGAAGTTGAGCGACCGGTTGGTGGCGAATCTTTCCAAGATACCGGCGCGGACCCTGGAGGCAGAAGACTATTATGGGATGCCGTACCGGGGATCGTCGGTCGTGATCGGCTACAACAGCCAGTTCGTGAAGACCGCGCCGCAATCGTTCGACGACCTGGTGGCCTGGATCAAGGCCAACCCCGGCAAGTTCACCTACTGCGACCCCAACACCTGCGGCTCCGGCCAGGCGTTCGTGACCGCGGCGATCTACCGGTATACGGGCGCGGACAAGTTCGCCGGGAAGGCCTACGATGCCAAGGAGGAAGCCGCCTGGGAACCCGGGTGGAAACTGCTCAAGGAGCTGCAGCCGGCGATGTACAACAACGGCTTCCACCCCAACGGCAACGTGGCGGTGCTGCAGCTGATGGCGCAGCAGAATATCTGGATGGCCTCGGTCTGGTCGGACATGGGGCTGGACTGGTTCACGCGCGGCCAGCTCCCGAAGACGATGAAGTTCGTGCAGATCACGCCGCCCCTGATGGGGGACGACTCCCGGGTGATGGTGCCGGCCGGCTCGGCGCACCTGGAGGGGGCGCTCACGCTGCTCAACTGGCTGCTCACCCCGGAGGCGCAGACGATGGCCATCGACATGGTGGCGGCGTACCCGGGCATCGACTGGAAGTACATGCCGGAATCCGTGCGGATAAGGTTCAAGGACGTCGCCAAGGCCTACGCGCCCTGGCCCAACCCCAAGTACCTGGCGGACATCAAGCGGCTGTGGCATGACCAGGTGGTGGGCGGCGCGCAGTGACTGAACCGCGGAGGCAGGGAGCGCTGGGGCTCGCCCTGGTGCTCCCGCCTCTGCTGGTGTTGGTCTTCCTCATTATCGTCCCCGCCGTGAGCGCGGTGATCGACACGCTCCGCCCCCCCGCGGCCGGATGGGCGCTGACCAACTATGCGCAGGTCTTCGGGAGCCGCGTGCTGCGGTCCGACATCCGCTTCAGCATCGTCGTGACGCTCGTCGCGGTCGCCGTGACGGTCTGCCTGAGTTACCCGCTCGCGCTCTACCTCCGGTTCAACAAGGGGCGGCTCCCCTCGCTGCTGGCGGTGCTGTTC
>Ga0307479_10004698_pt1 | contig 12528 bp, 12 predicted proteins | sample atmos_gasesECM4C_FD_203743 | JGI IMG/M metagenome (GOLD analysis project Ga0307479, IMG submission 203743) | Hardwood forest soil microbial communities from Morgan-Monroe State Forest, Indiana, United States - atmos_gasesECM4C_515 | ecosystem: Environmental > Terrestrial > Soil > Temperate...
GCCCGTGGCTCCCTCAAGCTGCAGCAGGGCGACGTCCTGGGTGGCGTCGTAGCCCAGGACTCGCGCGGTATAGGTCCGGCCGGAGCCGGCCAGCGTGGCCGTCACGCTGGTCGAGCCGGCGATGTCGTTATTGCTGGTGAGCACGAGGCCATCCGCGGACAAGACGATGCCCGTGTCGTCGGACACCTCGTTGCTGTACTGCAAGTTAGCCTTGATGTCGACCAGCCCTGCCGTGACTTCTCGCTCCACCCGGGCCTGGTTCAGGTGGGTGCTCGCGGCGGGCGGGGCATCGTGCTGGGCCAGGGTGACGGCGACCACCCCGAGACCAGCGGCGACGGCGGCGACCAGCAGGTAGATGAGCAGCCGCGGACGGCCTAGTACCGGGCCCCTATCCGGCTCGCTCTCGCTTTCTCGCATCATCCCCGTCCTCGCCCTGCAAAGCGTAGCGACCGGCGTCCCCCGATGGGTAGTCACGACAGGAAACTGTGCCGCGACTTCCATGGAGGCCTAGCGGACGGGCCAGGCGCCTAGGGTGAACCTCGGGTCCGCCGTCGGCAGCGAGGATCCGGGACCAATTCCGCGCGACTACTGCCTCGATATACGCCTGATGCGAGCCCGTTATGTAACTGGAACGCAGCGGGCGTCGTTACCTGTATGTCGGTTCGCCGGTTCCCGGCATGGCTGGAGGAATGCGCTTCGTGACTGATCCCCGCGTCAAGATAGTGACCATCACCGCGGTAGCGATAGGGCTGCTGGCCGCGCTCGCGGTGACCTCGCTGATCAATGCCCGGCGCGCGCTCCGGGCCGAACCGGTGACCGCGCCGGATACGCCGGTGACCGCGCCCGGGACACGGCGGCGATCCCCGCCGGCCCAGGCCCGCCGGGTCGCGCGCCCAGCGGCGGTCCGGATTACGCCGCCGGTCGTCCGGGCGCTCACGCTCGGGCTGCGCACTGCCCCCGTGACGATCGTGGAGTTCGGCGACTACCAGTGCGCCAGATGCGGTGAGTTCGCCTTCGGGACCCAGACGGAACTGATCCGGCGGTATGTGCACGCCGGCTTGGTGCGCCTGGCGTGGCGGGACGCTCCCCGGCTGGGCGTTCAGTCATTCCGCGCTGCCATGGCGGCGCGGGCTGCCGGGCAGCAGGGCCAGTTCTGGGCGTTCCACGACCAGCTCTTCGTAGGTCATCAGCACAGGGCCCCGCTCACAGACGCCTACCTCAGGACGCTGGCCGAACAGCTCGGGCTGGACATGCCCGCCTTCAACCGCGACTACACGAGCCAGGAGCTGGCAGCGGTTGTCCGGGCCGACGAAAACTTTGGCCGGCAACTGGGCATGCGAGGGACGCCCGCGTTCCTGATCAACGCGCGGCCGATGGACGGCCCGCCAATGTTCGCGCGGTTCGAAGCGGAAATCGCGAAAGCGCTCGAAGACGCGTAAGTAGGCAGTCTACGAGCCTGCATAGTTATACATCGCGGCCCGTAACAAGAACGTGCCCAACTGCCGCGATGAGGTGCGGCGTTGAGTTGTCAGCTGACGAGATCCTTGGTGAGCCAGATGATCAGGTCGTCATCCATGGTCATGGCCCGGTCGCGGGCAAGCTGCTCCGCCGCGTCCATCAGCAGTGTCGCGACGCCCTGCCGCCGGGCCGGCCCGGCCACCGCGATCGCCTCCGCCGCGGGCTGCCCGGCAGCGGCATCCCACCACCTCCACCGCACGCATCACATCAGCATCACCAGCACGCTCCGTATCCTCCGGCCATGGCGACTCGCGTCCCACGAACCGCCATCTGATGGGGTTCGTGGGACACGAGTCGCCAACGCACCACCGCCCCGAGGCGAAAATAACAGGCGAGATCTGAGCTCTACGTGTTCTCGGGGTTCCCGAAGACGCGCCCGCTTGGGGTTTGCGTAGCGGTGTTGATGAACGAGCACGCCGACGGGAATCCAGCTGGTATCTCGTTCGAGCAATCCTCGATCAGATCGCGGAAGCTCCCCTGAGAAGGGTCGGAGCCATTATCAGTGCCGTTCCCTTGTACGTCGCCGATTCCTTCTTGCCAGGTTTGCCAGTAGTCGGCGTGGAAGGTCTCCCATCCATGCGGGCTGGCCCCGATGAAGCAGTGCCCGCTGCTCGATCCGCACCCGGTCACTCCAGTGTCGACCGTGCAGTTCGGGTCGCCGCCCTGGCTTTTGGGTGTGCATGCAAACGAGAGGTTGATGTTACCCGAGGGCGACTGGGCGGCCGTGCAGGTGTGCGGGGCCGGGCCGCCGTCGGTCCATTCAGTATTGTCCGTGGAAGAGTTCCAGCTGGCTCCCTCGTTGCTGCACGTGGATGGCTCGCCGAAGCCGGCCGCTCCGGTCGGGCCGCTGGTCAGCAGGTGGAACCGCTCTTCGAGCTGGACCACCGCGATCGGGAAGCCGGCGGGGCACGTAGCGCCAGGGGTTACATACGTGAAGTCGTTCAGCCGCTGGCCGTTGCTGGTCGGCGCGTTCGGGTCGGGAATCCACGGCGCCACATAGCCAGGCACCTTCGGGCCGGCTGGGTCGTTCGGCGGAGACCAGTCGGCGTGACCATTCCAGCAGTCGGGGAAGTCCACGAAAGCGACTATCCCGTCATTGAAGGTGTCGTCTGAGTCGGTCTTGTAGACGTTGCAGTTGTAAGGCCACGCCGAAGCGGGGGTGACCACGCCGACGTTGTTGTCCGCGCCGCAGTCGTACCGCACGATGCTCAGGTCATTGGGATAGCCGCTACCGCCGCTGCATCCGTGTCCCGTGACGCCGACACAGCCGTTCGGGAAACCGGCCACCATGATCGAGCCGTCGGGGATCTCTTGCTGCAATGACCCGCCTCCGGACGGCACGGCGTTGGGTAGGTAGTACACGCGCAAGTGCATGACGTTGCCAGGGTTGCAGTTGGCTTGGCAGCCGGTGCCGTTAGGCCCCAGCCACGGTGTGCCGTTGACGTAGGGCTCCGGTTGCCAGTAGCCCGCCGTGTCGAATTTGTCTTGGCAGTTCGTCTGCTGCCGGAGCCCGCTGCTGCCGGTCTCCATAGTGCCGTTGCCGCCGCCGTCGCCGGATTTGATCGTGGGGAACGATGAGGTGCCCTGGATAAGGTTCCCGAAGAAGACATGCAGGTGGTCCGATGTCGAACTGCCGGGATCCATGATCGGGTCCATCGCCGCGATGTTGCCGTTGAAGAAACACCGCACGATGAAGTCCCCGCCGCTGCTCGTGCCCGCGGCTTGGATGTTGCTGGCGATGTCGTTGGCCCGGCCCGAGTCCGCCGCCCAGTTGATGCTGGTGGACTCGATATCGCTGTTGGCCTTGTTGAGCAGGTTGGCGACCGGGAACGGCCCGGTCTGGGTGATGGTCGCCGCAGTCGCCTGCTGCGCCGGCCCTGAGAGCGTGACCCCGACGGCAGCCACGATGGCTGCCACCAGGCTGGCGGCGGGCCGCCATCGTGCGAACAGCGGCCTCACTGTTCTCCTTCCCCGCGATGATTACAGCGGCAACAACCAGACTTAACGAGCATCATCCGCCGTGACATGACCGTGCTCATATGCCTTTCTCCTCCTGTTCTCGGTGGGCATGGCCCCGCCGGTTCCCGAGACGGCCGCCGGCATCGCCACGGCCGCCAGCGCCGCGGTCGTCGTCGGCAGGACCACCGCGCGAGCCATCAGGCGCACGGCACAGGACCCTTTCGCGCGCCTGATCGCGATGAAAGCGCTACCGCGCACGCAGCACCCCGCTCGGTGAATCCTCTGGCAGGCGTCGCGAGACGACCCCTGCGGACAGCCTCGGCAGGATCGACTTGGTCAGCAAGGCCTGGCGCGGTAACTAACCAAACACTGACCAATCCCGGGCGACGCGGGCGCGGCGGCGGGTGGCCGGCGCTGCGGCCGGCCATGACGCTGGCCGCCATGGGCGGCGGCCGTCAGGGCGGAGGCTGGCAGCCCGTCATGGCGCTCGCCGGAGCCTGGCCCGGGCTGGCGACCGTGACGCTGGCCTGCGCGCAGCCACCGTGCAGCAGAAGGATGTCACTGCGCAGCAAGGGGCGGGCATACCGGGCCCAGGACGTCATCGTCCTCCCGTCAGGGTGGCGGATAACCTCCAGGGTGATCGTCACGGCTCGACCCTCGGGAAGCGACGCTCCGGGGTTGAACCGCGCCCACACCGCAGCGCAGCGCATCGAATAGCGCAATACCACCGTGCCGAGCACCTGCCCGTTGCCGGCCCGGACCTGACGGCTGCCCAAGTCCTTCACCCATGCCGTGCAGTCAGCCACGGACGGGTAGTCGCCGTCGGCCACCGGTGCCGCCAGCCCGCCGATCACATGCGTCGCGGGCGGCGTCGTGACAACGGCGGACACCCTCAACCACACCAGGCAACCGACCAGGCCGACCAGGCCGACCGCGGCCAGCAGATGCCAGCCTCCGCGACGGACCAGCGCAAGCCGGACGCGGATGCCCCGGCGGGCCACGACGGCCGGCCCGACCTCCATGGCCGGCACGACGTCGGAGGTATGGCCGTCCGGCTCGGTAAGGACTCCCGCCTCGGCCGCTGCCGCGTGCCACCGCGCGATCCACTCCTCCCGGTCACCGTCGCACGCTTGCGCGAAGGCCAGGGTTACCGCCAGCGATGGTAGGACCCGTCCCGCCGCGGCTTGCGACAACGCCGAATGGGAGTAGTGCGCCGTCCGCGCCAGCTGCCGATACGAGGGCCGTCCCGCGTCCTCGCGCAACTGCCGCAGCCGTGCGGCAAGGTTCGCCACCGGTCCGGCCGCCGGGTCGAGCGGGCCCTCGGGGCGGCCCGGACGCCCCCAGTTATGCACCGGAGCTCCCCTCCTCCAGCGCGGATGGCCTCCGCCGTGACATCACAATGCCCATGTGCGCCTCCCTCTCCAGGCCCATGGGATGTCCACCCACGTCCGCAAAACCTGGCACATAGCTGCGAACTGCGGTTCCTGGAGGATCGGTTGTCAGTGTTCCAGCAAGGCAGCCTAGGGGCACTGGCCGAGTTCGCCTACGCCGATGTGCAAGCAGTCGAGGTTGCCGGACCCGGTCTGGTCGGGAAGTGGTCTCCGGGTCAGCAGGCCATGTTGGCGGCGGCATTTGGATTTGCCGGCGCGCTGGTGGCTTATGCCAACACGCGGATCAAGACTTTCGTGCGGCTACAGAAAGCAGACAGCGAGCTTTTCTTTCTGCACACGACGTTGCTTCCAGATGACCTTCGTATTTATCTCTCACGCGGGATTGGCGCGGTCCGCGAGGCGCGGGCCTCAATCACTAGCCCGGGAGATAGCGAGAGGCAGCCAGGTCCTGCGTCCCTGGTTGATGAGCTGTCAAAGCTGGCTGGACTGCTGGACAGCGGCCTGCTGACCAGAGAGGAATTCGACCAGCTCAAGGCCAAGCTGATCGCTGGGCACTAAGGTTCCCGGCAACCGCAAAGGACCAAGCGCTGTCCCCTTCTGCCGCGATAACGATCAGTTAGGAAGGTCGGTCATCCCCATCCGAAGGTGGTCAGGCTCTGCCCTGCACGCACAGCAACGAGGGCGCCGGCCACGTAGTCAACGATGTCCCCTGGGAGATAGTCGAGGTCGGCCCAGACAAGCTCGGTGCACTTCGCGGGCTCAGCGATCACCGGAATCCCCGACCACTGGGCAACGCCGAAGAACAGGTCAACGTAGGTGTGCTTGCAGCCCTCGGGCGCGGCTGCCTGCTCCGGCGCCAGCGGACTACGAGAATGTGCGGTGGAACGCCGGAAAATGCGATTCCAGGATGGGGGAGGAACTGATGTGGGATGAGGTCGGCAATCTGCACGCTCATCACAGGGACGTGCCCGTTGAGATTAGGTTGCTGAAGCTGACGGAGGAGGTAGGCGATTAGGGCAAGCGGTCGGTAGATGTCTCAGTGACGTGGTCCCATGCGTCCGTCACCGCGCTGTGATTACGTCACCGGGGAGTTTCGGCGGGGTCGGTGATGCGGTAGCCGACGCCGGGCCGGGTTTCGATGAGGGACGGGGTGCCGAGTTTGCGGCGTAGGCGGCTGAGGGTGTTGAAGACGGTGTTGGTGAAGGGGTCGGCGTTTTCGTCCCAGACCTGTTCGAGCAGCTCTTCGGTGCTCACGAAGGCGGGAGCTGCGCGGAGCAGGGCTTCGAGGACGCCGAACTCTTTGACAGACAGGCCGAGGATCCGGCCGTCGCGGGTGGCGGTGTGGCGTTGCGGGTCGAGGGTGAGGCCAGCGGCGTGGTAGATGCGGGGCCGGGCGGTGGGCTGGCGGCGGCCCAGGGCGCGGATGCGGAGCACGAGCTCGGTGAAGTGGAAAGGCTTGGTCAGGTAGTCGTCGGCGCCGAGGCTGAGCCCGCTGACGCGGTCGTCTCTGCTGCCGGCGGCGGTGAGCATGAGGGTCATGGCCGGCCGGTCGTTTTCGGTGATCATCCGGCAGAGGGTGTCACCGTGGATGCCGGGCAGGTCGCGGTCGAGAACGACGACCTGGTAAGCGCTGGTGTCGAGTTTGGCGGCGGCGTCGAGTCCATCGTAGGCGACGTCGACCGCGAAACCCTCGTCGCGCAGCCCTTCGGCGATGTCGTCGGCCAAGCTGTGCACGTCTTCAATGACCAGGATCCTCATGATGCCGCTGCCGCGGTGAGCGCCGGGCGGGCGGCGAGCGGGAGGGTGACGGTGACGCGCAGCCCGCCGTCCGGGCGGGCGTGCAGGCCCACGGTGCCGTGGTGGGTGGCGGCGATGGAGAGCCCGAGGCCGACACCGGTGTCGTCAGTGCCGGTGCGGTCAGGGACCGCGCGGCGGAACGGCTGGGTCAGCTCGCTGACCCAGCCCGGATCGAGGACCGGTCCGCTGTTCTCGACGGTGAGCCGCGCCGTGCCGGTGCCGGTGCCGGTGGCGACGCGGATCCAGCCGCCGGGCTGGTTGTGCCGGATGGCGTTGTTGATCAGGTTGCCGATCAAGTGGGTGAGCAGCGCCTGGTCGCCGCATACCGGCGCGTCGTGATGGTCCTGGCCGACGGTGAGGTGCATGCTGTTGATCGCGGCGCAGTGCTCGGCAAGGACTGTGGTGGTGAGCTTGTCCAGCGCGACTGTGCTGTGGCGCACGGTGCCGCCGTGCTGGGCGCGGGCGAGGGTGAGGAAGCTTTCCACCAGCCGGTCGGCCTTGTCGAGCCCGGCCTGGATCTTGCCGGCCAGGATCGTGACGCCGGGCGCTGACGGGCCGGGTTTGCGGGTGGCCACGTCTAGCGCGGTGCGCATCAGGTCAGCGGGGTGCGCAGCTCGTGGGAGGCGTTGGCGACGAAGCGGCGCTGCGCGTCGAACGCGCCCTCCAGGCGGCCCAGCAGGTCGTCGATGGTGTCACCGAGCCGCTTGAGCTCGTCGTCGGGGCCGGCTACGGTGAGCCGCTCGTGCAGGTTCTGCTCGCTGATGCGCTGCGTGGCGGCGGTCATGGTACGCAGCGGCCGCAGTACCCGCCCGGCGACCAGCCAGCCCAAGGTGACGGACAGCACGGCTGTGATCAGCAGCGCGATCCCGGAGCTGGCCAGCAGCTGATGCATGTCAGTCGCCCGCTGGTGGATCTCGCTGGCATGCTGCTGCGCGAGTTCTGCCCGCTTTTGTTCCGGGCCGATGTAGGCCAGGTCCGGGCCGACCTGGTATCTGGTGGCGTTCCAGGCCAGGCCGTAGGTGATCGCCAGCAGCACCGCTCCGGATAGCAGGAACAGGGCACCGTAAAGCAGCGTGAGCCGCATGCGCACGGTGCGCAGCGGCAGGTGCGGAGTCCGCGCCCAGCCGCGCAGTCTCCGGACTGGCCGCGTGAGGCTCATGCTGGCTCCCCTGGCTTTCTACGCGGCTGGCAGGTCGCGCGGATTTCGTGACTGTCGTGAACCATCATGACCGCGGCGACCTACCAGGCGCCTACCAGGCGGTGTGAAGGCCGTGGTAGGTGCTGTCTTCTACAACGGATCCCGGATGCACAACAGCGCACTGGAGGTCCGGCATGAAGATCACGACGGCGCGCCGCCGGGTTTGGCGGCGGGGGGATGCGCTGGCCAGCTGGCCGCGGCGCTGGCCTCATGCGCCCAGCTCGCCGCGGCCTGCGCACGCTGAGGATCATTCCTACGGCCATGAGGATGACACCATGACCGAGAGGGCAGGCGGCCGCTGGGGCCCGACGCGGTCGTGGCGGGCGGGCGGGCTGGCGGTCACGGCCGGTCTGGTGCTGCTGGTGGCGGCATGCGGCGGCAGCCCGTCACCGGCTGGTTCCAGCGGCTCGGATGCGGGCGGGTCAACGCAAGCCCAGCAGGATCTTGCCTACGCCCAGTGCATGCGTTCGCACGGCGTGACAGATTACCCCGACCCCAGCTCAGGCGGCGGGTTCGGGGCTATCAGCAGCCAGGTGCAGGACAACCCGGATTACGGAACGGCTGATCACGACTGCAGGCATCTGCTCCCCGGCGGCGGCCAGCTGCCCTCGGGGGAGAACAAGGTGGAGCAGAACCTTCCCCAGCTCCTCAAGCTTGCCCAGTGCATGCGCTCCCACGGCGTGCCTCACTACCCCGACCCCGACCCCAACCGCCGCCCCGGCCCCGGCATCACCAACAACAGGCAAGAGCTAGCCTTGGAGGGCGTCGACCCGAACTCCCCGCAATTCCAGGCCGCCTCACAAACCTGCGAACGGCTGCTCCCGCTACCATCCGGCAGCCCATCCCAAGGCGGCCGGTCATGAGAAGAACGGCCTCCCCCGGACGCCAGGCCGGGCAGCAGCAGGCCGGGCAGCAGCAGGCCGCAGTGTCCGCGGCGGCAAGGCGGACACGCAGGCGCCACCGGGGCGGCTGGGCGGCCGCGGGCCTGGTGGTGCTGGCTGCGGCAGGCGCGGTGCTGGCGTGGCGGGCCGGGGCGTTTTCCCCGGCCGCCTCGTCCGGGGCCGGCGGGCAGGGGGCGCCCGCACCGGCGACGGCCGCGGTGACCCGGCAGGACATCGCGGCGGCGACGCCGGTGAACGCGACGCTGGGGTATGCCGGGTCCTACCCGGTGCGGGGAGAGAGCGGCGGGACGCTGACCTGGCTGCCGTCGCCCGGGCAGGTGATCCGCCGGGGACAGGCGCTGTACCGGACCGGCAACGGCACCCTGGTGGTGCTGCTGTATGGCAGCGTGCCGGACTGGCGGACCCTGGACGAGGGCGTGACCGGGCAGGACGTGTCCCAGCTGAACCATGACCTGGTGGCGCTGGGGGACGACGGCAGCGCGGAGATCTCCGCCCTGGGCTGGGATAACTACTCCTGGCAGACCAAAGCCGGCGTGCGGAAGCTTGAGTCGGCGCTGGGAGTCTCTTCCCCGCCGGGGTCGCTGCCGCTAGGCCAGGTGGTGTTCGAGCCGGAGGCGATCCGGGTCAGCCAGCTGACGGGAAGCCTGGGCGGCCCGGCATCCGGGCCGGTGCTGGCGGCGACCTCAGACCGGCACGTGGTGACGGTCCCGCTGGATGCCGCCCAGCAGTCGCAGGTGAAGGCGGGTGACACGGTGACTGTCACGCTGCCGGGCGGGACGACGACGCCGGGCGTGGTGTCCGGGGTCGGCAGGGTGGCGGCGACGTCCGGGTCGGGACAGAACGCGACTACGACGATCCCGGTGCAGGTGACGCTGACCGACCCGGAGGCGGCGGGAACCTTGGACCTGGCTCCGGTGACGGTGAACATCACCACCGCCACCGCACACGATGCGCTGGTGGTGCCGGTGACGGCGCTGCTGGCGCAGGCCTCCGGCGGGTACGACGTCGAGGTGACCGGCCCGGGGAACACCCGGCGGTACGTGCCGGTGACGACCGGGATCTTCGACGACGCTGACGGGCTGGTGCAGGTGAGCGGGGCGCTGGCACCCGGGCAGCGCGTCGTGGTGCCGGCGACATGACCGCCGGCGCGGGGGCGGCCCCGTCAGGCGCCACGGCCGCGGCCTGGGTTCCGCCACTGGTTCCGGTGCTGGAGCTGGACCAGGTGACCAAGGTGTATCCGGGGTCGCCGCCGGTGCGGGCGCTGGCCGGGGTGAGCCTGGCGGTCACGGCCGGGGAGCTGACCGGCATCGTCGGCCCGTCCGGATCAGGCAAGTCCACACTGCTGCACCTGATGGGCACCCTGGACGGGCCGACGGCCGGGACGGTGCGCATCACCGGCCTGGACGTGCCGCGGATGACCGACCGGGAACTGGCCGGGCTGCGGGCGTCCCGGATCGGGTTCGTGTTCCAGCAGTTCTTCCTCGCCGAGCACCACAGCGTGCTGGGCAACGTCGCTGACGGGCTGCTGTACGCCGGGGTGCGCCGCGCCAAGCGGCAGCAGCTCGCCGCAATGGCGCTGGAGCGGGTCGGGCTCGGGCACCGGGCCGCCGGCCGGCCGGTCCAGCTGTCGGGCGGGGAACGGCAGCGGGTAGCCATCGCCCGGGCGATCGCCGGCCGCCCGCCGCTGGTGCTGGCCGACGAGCCGACCGGCAACCTTGACTCCGCCACCGGCGGGTCCATCCTGGCCCTGCTGGAGGAGCTGAACGCCGCCGGCACCACGATCATCGTGATCACCCACGACCAGGCGATCGCCGGCCGGATGCGGCGGCGCATCGAAATGCTCGACGGGCACATCATCGCCGACACCAACCCCGTCCCCGTGACCAGCTGTGCGGCCACCGATGGCGGGACCAGCGGCGGCGGCCCCGGCGCGCGACCCGCCCGCCCCCAGCCCGCGCAGGAAGGACCATCATGACCACCACGCCCGGACGGCTGGCCGCCCCGTCCGCTGCCCGGCTACGCCCCTCCGACCTGGCCGGGCTGGCCAGCATAGGGCTGCGGACGCGCAAGCTGCGCGCCGGGCTGTCCGCGCTGGGCATCGCGATCGGGGTGGCCGCGATCGTGGCCGTCCTCGGCCTGGCCCGCTCCTCCCAGGCCGTGCTGCTGAACGAAATCGCCCGGCTGGGCACCAACCTGCTGACCGTCACCAGCGGGCAGACCTTCACCGGCGCCACCGCCGAGCTGCCGGCAGCGGCGCCGGGCATGATCGGCCAGCTGCCGCAGGTTACCGCGGTGCAGGACACCGGCACCGTCAACGGCGTCAAGGCATACCGCAACCCTTTCATTCCTGCGGTCAACACCAATGCGCTGACAGTTGAAGCCGCCACCCTTGGCCTGCCCGCGGCGGCAGGTACCAGCCTGGCGCAGGGCCGTTACCTCAACGCTGCCACCGCCCGCCTGCCGGTCGCGGTACTCGGGGCCACGGCCGCCCAGCGGCTGGGCATCGACCGGGTCCGGCCCGGGATGCGGATCTGGGCCGGCGGCCAGTGGTTCTACGTGACCGGCATCCTCAGCCCAGCCGTCCTGACCCCCGAGATCGACTCCGCGATCCTGGTCGGCTTCCCCGCCGCCGAGAAATACCTCGGGTTCGACGGCCATCCGTCGCAGATCTACGTCCGTACCGTCAACACCCAGGCCGCCGTCACCAGCGTCGACAACCTGCTCGGCGCGCAGGCCAACCCGGAGAATCCCAGCGGGGCCGAAGTCGCCCAGCCGTCGGACGCGCTCACCGCCCAGGCCGATGCGGCCGGCGCGTTCGACACGCTGTTCCTCGGCCTGGGCGCGGTCGCCCTGCTGGCCGGCGCGGTCGGGGTGGCCAACATCATGGTCATCTCGGTGCTGGAACGCCGCCAGGAGATCGGGCTGCGCCGCGCGCTCGGCGCCACCCGAGGTCAGATCCGCACCCAGTTCCTGGGCGAGGCCATCCTGCTCGCCCTGGCCGGCGGCGCCGCCGGGGACATCGCCGGCGCCGCCGCCACCGCCAGCTACGCCCGCGCCAAGGACTGGGCCATCCTCATCCCCCCCGAAGCGTGGGTCGGCGGCCTGGCCGCCGCCCTCCTCATCGGCGCCCTCGCCGGACTCCTGCCCGCCATCCGCGCCGCCCGCCTATCGCCCACGCAAGCGCTCTGGACCCCCTGACACCACACGAGCCGCACGCCTTGCGGCGCCACAGACTCCCGGAGGCGGTCACAGCATCCTGACGTTCACACGAGCGGCATCCGGCCGGCTTGCGCGCGCCCGGGGAGCAGCCATGCTGCTCGCGCATAATCCCCAACTGGAGTCGGGCCACCCCCATGCACCAGCGCAACCCCGACGGCCAGGCACGATTCGGGTTCTTCTTCGAAGCACCGCACTGGGAAGGCGAACCCGTCTACCGCGAACCCACAAACACTCCGAACTCATCTGGGCCGACCCCGCGCAGCTCCCGCCCGACACCGTCGAATACGCCGCCACAGCCAATCACCACGATTGAAGTCGATCGGGATTTCGTCGTCGTGGAGAACTCCAGCCACTCTCGAAGTCAATCCCGCCCCCTCAGATATGGCAACCGCTTATCCGACTGGGATCCGCACCCCAGCGATGACTCTTCCGCCGCCCGGCTGTCTTATGGGAGATGCCGTAGCTTCCAAGGACCCGGCGCGGTGGCCAGAGTCGTCGAGCCTGATAGGAGAACCTGAGATGCCGGAACACAAGATCGGAACCC